>LXNJ01001191.1_pt1 | contig 15897 bp, 6 predicted proteins | sample 809081 | NCBI WGS metagenome assembly LXNJ01 (sample SAMN04870510, study PRJNA318959) | sponge metagenome | biome: sponge; feature: marine sponge reef; material: water | host: Petrosia ficiformis | place: Greece: Milos, Mediterranean Sea | collected 2013-05-29 | depth 5-7 m
AACAGCAGGCGAGCGCGGCCAAGAGTGGCAGGCGACGCGTCACCGATGATCGGGCGGCCCAGGAAGCCGCGAAACGCGTGTGCATGGGGACTACCGGGTGTCTGGCGAGTGTCGAGACTCGCCGCGTCGCCAGGCATCTGCAATCGGCATCGCCCGTGTGCCGCCATGCGGATCCGGGTGGCGTTCTCTATCGGTACTCCAAGACAGAGGGTCGTGGCGTTGGCGCTTGACTAGCCGGGATCGCCCGTGGCGGGAGGAGGGCCCTCAACCCTCCGTGAGGCGAAACACGACGCCTTCGCGGTGGACTGGTCGTGCGTGACTTGGTTTGCGGCAGCCGTGATGGTGCGTTAGCGCACGGGGCCGCCAAATGTGCCTTCGAGCAGCTTCGCCGTGTCGTCGTGCCCACGCCGCCGTGCCCAGGCGTGGGGGCTCGCCCAGGGCGGCGAGTCGGGCAACGTCGGGTCGAAGCCGTTCGCGAGCGCAAAGCGAACGAACTCGGTCTGACCACGCCGTGCCGCCCAACCCAGCGGCGTAGTGCGGTACTCCTCGTCGATGGCGTTGGGGTCGGCACCGTATTCGAGGAACAGCCGGGCCTTGTCGATTTCGCCCTTCTCGGCGATGAAGTGCAGCGGTCGGACCTGCTGCCAGTTGGGCAGGTTGGGATCCATGTCGTGATCGAGCAGCAACCGGGCGAGGTCCAGGGATCGCCACAGGTATGTCTGGCAGCCGGTTACGGAGGCGGGCAGGCGCAGTCCCCGGGCCAACAGCAGCCGGACCAGGGACTCGTGGCCAGCGGACACGGCGAGGGTGAAACCGTCGGTGACGCGATGGTCGTCGAAGAGTTCCGGCTTGGCGTCCAGCAGGGCCGCCACGGTGTCGATGTTGCCGTCGTGGAAGTGCATGGCCAACGGTACGCGCCCGCCGTGTTGGTAGAGCAGGACGCGCATCTCGGCTTTCGCGGTGCCGGTGGGTGTCCCCGAGGACTCAACGTCGGCGTTGGGATCGGCACCGGCGTCGAGAAGCATGCTGGCGACTTCGAAGTGGCCGAAGTGGGCCGCCGCCCAGAGGGCGTAGCCCTTCGGACAGTTGGGTCCTTCTGCGAGATTGGGATCGGCACCGGCGTCGAGAAGGCATTTCACGATGGCGACGCGGTTGCGCTCGGCCGCCGCGGAGAGTGGGCGCTTGCCGCCGGGCTCCTGGTCGTTGGCAAGGGCCGGGTCCGAGGCCAGCAATTCGCGAATGCGGTCGGCGTCGCCCAAGGCGGCGGCGACCGTGATGCTGTAATGGGCCCCTCGCGCCAGGAGTTGCCGGGCAATCGCGTAGTCGTTGCGCTGCTGCCAATATGGATGGTGCCAGAGCGCCAGGACGACGGGCCGGAACCCGGTGCCACCGAGTCGGTCGTCGCTGCTGAATCCCCACGCATCGACATCGGCACCGAGATCCACAAGGCGGTCGACGAGATCGGCGTGGCCGGTTTCCACGGCATAGTGCAAGGGACGCCGGCCGAGTTGGTCTCCGCGGTTGATCAGATCCGGTTGGTCGGCGAGTAGACGCGCCACGGTTTCGATATTGCCGGTGCCGACGGCTTCATGGATGGCATGCCGGGTGCCGGTGGAGGACACGCGGCGACTCAGTTCGTCCCGCAAGAGGCGCGCGACCTCGTGGTGGCCCCGGGCGAGGGCGGTCTCCAGCAGGGTTTCCTGGGCGTACAGCGAGCGGTGGAAGATGTCCGCCCCGGCCTCGATCAGCAGACGAACGGCGTCGACGTGGCCTTCCCGGACGGCGAAGTGCAGGGGCGGTGTGTACCAGAACTCTGCACTCACCAAGGAAGCGTCGTCCGCGAGCATCGCCCGGAGCCTTTCGGTGTCGCCGTCCCGGGCGGCGGTCAGCACCTGCCAGATCGTCTCGCCAAGCCAGCGACCGGTCCAATCGAGTTTGTCGCCGACGAGTTCAAAGGGTCGCATGAGTTGTGGCACGGCCATCCGACTAGGTTACCCGCCTAGGAGTCATTCCGGCAAAGTCCCGCGGCGACGGGCGGTGTTGGGCAATGTCCGTAGGGGACGCCCTGGGGACGCCCTTGTGGCGTCCCGCGCCGAACCGATGCCCGGGAAGACCGGCACGGGCGACGGCGCGCCCCTTTGGGCGCGATAGCGTCGCCCCGACGGGGCCTCGCGCACAACTTCGCTCAACTGCTAGGGCGCGCCGTGCCATCAACTGTCGTTAGACACCGCCCGCCACTAGCCACGGTTGGCTCGACTAGGTTGGTATATGATCCGCCGCCCGATCCAAGGAAGGCGCTCCGCGCCGTAGCGCCATGCAACGGACCTGCTTCTGGGTTGCCGCGATCGCGGGCTGTGTCGCGCTCGGCGCGGTGTGGTGGTTCGTCGGGCGCGAGGACGCGAAGCAGGTCGAACCCGATTCCCGTCGCCTGCTGGAGACCGTTGGGGAGCGCGAGGTCCTGGCATCGGTAATCGCGCAGGTTGATGCTCAGAGCCGGTTGGGTCCCATCCGACCTTCGACGCAGGCCGCGCCTCGAAAGGTCTCGAACGACACCGTCGTTCCCCAGGCCGAAACGGTGTCGCCCGTGCCCCCCGAGGGCTACGAGTTCGTTGAACACCACGGCGAGATTCGCACGCACCGATTCGATCCGGCCCGCGTCGATGACGATCGATCCGTGGACGACGATCTCGATTGGCTCGGGGCCGTCGACGCCGTACCGCGGCTGGTCGCGCAGGCCGAGGCGGCGAGCCGAGACTGGTCCTTCGGGTGGGTCCACCTGCGAGGGGAATCCCGCTTGGCCGATATCGAAACGACACTGGCGGCGCACGGCGTCGACGTGGAAGGGTCGGCAGGAGCCCTGGTCCGAGCCCGTTTGCCAGGGGATTGGTCAAGTCTCGAGGCGATCGCGGCATTGCCGGCGGTGGTCGGCTTGGGTGCCCAGCCATTGACCGCGAAACTGCCGCGGACCTTTGCCGAGGACGCGATCGACCAACCCGCGTCGGCGGTGGTGCCGGTATTCGTGACGCTGATGGCGGATGACACCGACGGTCGGTGGCGGCGCGAACTGGAACGCCTGGGCGCCGTGGCGGGCGCCTACGATGCGGATACCCGATCGTACGTGGCGAACGTTGGCTACGGCATCCTCGAGACCATCGCGCTGGCCGACTTCGTGCAGTTCGTCGAACCGGTGGGCATTGCTCAGACCGCACTCGATACGGCGGTGCCGGGGATGGGCGCGGATAGCCTTCGGACATACGACGCGGCGACGGCCAGTTTCACCGGCACGGCCGGTGCCGGCGTGCCCATCGCGGTCATGGACACGGGTCTCAACGTCAACCACCCCGACATCGCATCCAATCGGGACAGCATCTGCGGTGTGAACTTCATAACGCCAAGCCGCGAGGAGGATCAGGACCTGTGGGCCGACGCGCATGGGCACGGCACCCACGTGACGGGGACAATCGTCGGCAACGGCGCAGGCACACCCCACTATGCAGGCATGGCCCCGCTGGTGGGCGATATTCGCATGGCCAAGGTCCTGGACCGTTTCGGTTTCGGGCCGTTCACGGCCATCAATGCCGGGATGGACTTCCTTTCCGAAGCTTCCGAGTGTTCGGACGGCGGTTGGTCCTCGGACCTCGTCAAACCGCTGATCGTCAACATGAGCCTGAGCGCCACTGCGCTTACCTTCGAAGGTCGCGACCAACCCGCGCGAAAGCTCGACGCCGTGGTGTGGGGACACAATCAGCTCTACGTCGTCGCGCACTCCAACGCCTCGATTCACGGCTTCTCGAACTACGGCGCGGCGAAGAACTCCCTCCCCGTCGGCGCCGTGCTGGATAGCGGAGAACTGGCGTCCTTCAGCAGCCAGGGGCCGACGGCGGACGGGCGGCTCGCACCCCTCGTCGTGGGCACCGGCGTCGGTCTGTATTCCGCGTCTGGCGGCGGCAGTCCGGTCGGTTACCGGCGCCTCGACGGCACCAGCATGGCAGCGCCGTCGGTGGCCGGCGTGGCCGCCCTGTTGATGGATGCCGTGCCGTCCCACGGGGAGCAACCGGCATTGACGCGGGCACGTCTCATGGCAAGCGCCATAAAGCCCGATGCGTGGCTCGAAGATGCCGGTGCGTTCCCGAGCGACAACAGCCTCGGTCCGGGGACACTCAACGCGAGGTTTGGCCTCGGCAAGGTTTCGGCACCGACCAGCGTACTTAACCGGGATCAGGACGATGGCTGGTTGAGTGGCAGCTTCACGGCGACGTTCGACGATGGCGAATACGCCTATCACGACATCGTGGTGCCGGAAGGAGCGAGCCGATTGGACGTGGTGTTGACCTGGGACGAGCCTCCCACCGATGTGATCGCCAGCACGGTGTTGAACGACCTCGACCTGTGGCTCGACGAGGCCGCTGACTGTACCGTCGAACCGTGCGGCGAACACTCGTCGGTGTCGCGCCGGGACAACGTGGAATGGATCATTGTTCGCGACCCCACGCCCGGAACCTGGCGGGCAAAGGTGGCCGCGACCCGTGTCTACACCGATGCACCTCGCGCTGCGCTGGCGTGGACGGTGATCCGCGGCGAGTCCACGCCGCAACTTGCTGTCGCTGCCGACAAGACAACCTTGGACGCAAGCGGCGAAGTCGCGATAACGGTCACCGCAAACGGCTACGTGGCGTCGGGGACCCGTCTTCACGTTGAGTGTCGGACGCTGGCCGCGCAGGCGGACGACCGACCCGTGCAGATCGCACCCTGCGACTCACCGGGGAACTACGTGGTGACCAATGCGGACGGCGTGGATCGTCCCGCGGCGAGCGTGGACCCCGGCTGGTTCGTGCATCTCGGCGAGATTCCGGCGGGCGAATCCCGGACGGTCCGCTTCGACAACTACCAGATTCAGGCCGCAAGAGCGCTTCATTTCACAGCCACGTCCTGGAACGCGGCCGCAGCGTCGATCTCGGTCCCCATGAGCACGACCACGGCCCAAGACGTGGCCGCCGTCGCCGTTCCCGACAACGATGCCTTCGCGGGCGCGGAGGTTATCGACGGGGGAGAAGGCAACCGCCAAGTCGATCTGCTTCACGCGAGCACCGAGCCGGGAGAGGCGGACTACACGACGGGAGGCGGTCGACCGGCCGGCTCGGTCTGGTATCGATGGAAGGCCACGGCCGCGGGCCCGGTTCACTTTGGCGTCGTATTGGCCGAGGTGTTCGCACTCAGGGAATTGGATGCCCTGGCCAGTTGGGAGACGCGGGTCGACGTCTACGAAGGGGACAGCCTGGCGGGCGCGCGAACAATCGCTTCGTCAACCTGGGGCGCATCGTTCTTTGCGGTGCCCGACACGGACTATGTCGTGCGGGTTGCCACTGGCAACCGGGCGGGCCGGGCTACGTTGTATTGGCAACGGGGCGAGCGGCCGGAAAACGATCGTTTCGAGGCGGCCACGGCGATCAGCGGCGAGGAAGGCAGCGAAGCCGGCACGAACCTGGGCGCGACCCTGGACCCCGGGGAGTATCACGGGGGCTTGGGTGCTACCGTGTGGTATAGCTGGACGGCGCCCGAGGACGGGACGTGGGAATTTCGTTCGAGCGCGGGCCGGTTGAAGGTGCTGGTGTTCTCCGGAGGAACCGTCGGCGAGGCGCGGCTTGTGTCCGGATATCCCCGAGCCGTCGCGCAATTCCCGGCGGGGTCGGGCGAGACCTACCGAATCGCGCTTGCGGCCGAGGACGCTTTTGCGGGTGGCCGCCGGTTTGACCTGTCCTGGTCGGCGGTGGAACGCCAGGCGGGCAGCGACGATCTGGCGGGAGCGACCGAATTGCCCGACCTGGAGGCGTCTTCGTTCTCGGCATATAGCAGTACCCAAGCGACGGTCGAACCCGGCGAACCTCTCGCTTCCGGCGTTCGTACCCGGTGGTGGTCCTGGACATCCCCGGCGACCGGCGAATTCACCTGGCGGCTCACGGGATCGCCGGGCCTGACCTTGGCGGGATTCTCGGGCGAGACGCTTGATACGTTGGCGCTTCTCGGTAGCGCGAGCGATACGGGGATCGAGTTCGCGTTTGGCGCGGAGGAAGACGAGACCTACCGTTTCGCCGTAGGGTTGGCGACCGGCCACGCCAGCGCCTTCACCGCCCCCTATGCCAACGGCTCGGTGGTCTTCGGTCCCACGCCGTCGAACGACGCCTGGTCCGATGCCGCCGCGCTCACGGCTGCCAGCGGAACGGTCACCGGCACCAATCGCTACGCGACCACGGAACCGTATGAACGAATCTGGGACGTGGGCCACTCGTCGGTGTGGTGGGCCTTCGAAGCGCCCGCCGACGGCTGGTACCGGTTCTGGGTAGACGAGCGCTACCAGCCGTTTACGCTTTCCGCGTACGACCACGGAGCCGGGTCGGCTGCCGAGTTGGAGATGATTGTCTCGAGTGGCCAGGGCGCTGGTCGCGTCGAGATCGCCGTCCAATTCGAGGCGGGGGAGCGTTACGCGATTCGTCTTGGCACTTTCGGCAACACCCAGGGTGCAGATTTCACGCTGCATTGGGAGGAGACCGAAGCGCCGAACCTGCTGCGTTATGTGGGCCGATTCGCCCCCAAGAGGGGCGACGACGAGATCAGCGGACTGGGCCGTATGGCGTTCGACTCGACTGGACAGGCGCTCTATGTCGCGTCCCCCTTTGGACTCTCGGTCCTGGGCCGCGACGCCGAAACCGGCACGCTGACGAATAGCCAGTTGTTGGTGGGCAACCTGACAGGCGCGTCCGTATTCTGGGACCGCGACAATTCGCGACTGTTGGTGTTCAAGGGCTGCGAGGCGACGGCATACGAGGCGGTCGACGGCACCTATCGCCGGCTGCACGATGCCGGGGCGTTGTCGGTCACCGGAGCATTGCCGTGCATCAATGGGCGCGTGTTTATGGACCCGGCGCGCAGTTTCCTCTACGGCGTCAGAGAACGTCGCGACATCAAGGTCTATGCCGTTGAGAGTAACGACTCGTTGCGTCATGTACAGACTCTCGAACTGACTGTGCGCGATGCGGTGATCTCGAAAGCGGGGGGACATGTCTATGCGGTCGAAGACTATGGACTCTTTGCCTTGGAACGGGACACGGACACCGGCGAACTCGAAGAGGCGGGCCAGACACCCCTTGGCGATCAGGTCCAAACGTTGGCTGTGAGCCACGACGATGCGCACGTGTTCACGTTTGGACGGATGCCGGCGTTTTTGCACAACCTGGAAGATCCGGCTAACCCGCAATTGGTGGGCTCGCTCACGCCGCCGAATCGATTCTCCGTCAACCTCAACTGCTCGCTGTCGATTGCCCGAAACCAGCGCTCCGCGGCTGACGCATTCTGCGTGAACAGTGCGTATGCCGCGCAGTGGGAGTCGTCGACGAGTGAGTTCCAGCTCGGCGACTTCGTGTCGAGTTGGCAAACGAACCGCTACGGCGAACCGTTGCCCGAGTTCGACTCGACCAACGGTCTGGCGGCCAGCCCGGAGGGACGGCATGCCTATGTCAGTACACATCGTCACGGCATCCTGATCTTCGAGCGCGTGGGCAACCCCATCGTCGAGGTCGAGTCGGCGGCCGATGGCGACTACGTCCGGCTGGCGACGATCGAGGTGTCCGTGGGGCGGGTCGCCTTCGGCCCGCTGTCATCCGCGAACTGCATCGCCATCCAGGACCTTACGGTGCACGACATCCTCTACGACGTGGACACCTCGAAGTGGCAGAAGCGGGCTGACGCGAACGCGAGGTGGGCTGACATCGCCGATACCGACGAGACCGGCGAGATCTGCGCGTACACGCCGACCGAGTCCGGTGAGTACCGGTTGGTAGTGGACATGGAGATCGACAGCGAGGCGGGCAAGTACGCCAGCAACGTGCTCGTTCACGAAGCGGAATAACCCCTCGCTGACCCAGCGCCGTGCCTCGCACAATAGGCCGGAGAGCCCCGCCATGGCTGGCTTTTCGGCCGGGCAAGCGGTTCTTTCTGAGAATTGCGGGTTAAACTCTTGGGCATGGAAAACGACAACGGCGGCCTTGCGCCCCTGGCCCGCGCCGAGGCGTTGGTGCCGAAAATCGTCGCGGCGGCGGACGAGATCGACGCTCAGCGCGAGTTGCCGACGGCGGTCGCGGACGCGATTAAGGACGCGGGCTTGTTCCGCCTTCTCGTGCCGCGCTCGGTGGGCGGCGAGGAGATGGACTGGCTCGAGTACCTCGATGTCGTGCGCACCATCGCCTACGCCGACGGCAGCACGGGCTGGTGCTTCAACCAGGGCGCCGTATTCGCCACGACCTGTTGCCGGGCACCCGAAGCGCTGGCCGAAGAGGTGTGGGGCGACCCGCGCACGGTGATCGGGAACGGCCCGCCCCAGGGCAACATCGACCTCGAGCACGTCGAGGGTGGTTTCCGGCTCAGCGGTCGCTGGATGTTCTCCAGCGGCTGCCGGCACGCCAACTGGATCGCGGCGGTTTCCGGCGGCCGCGGCGAGCCGCCCCGACTCCACCTTTTGCCCCGCGACGACGTCGAATTCCTCGACGTCTGGCAGGTCAGCGGGCTGCGCGGCACCGGCAGCTTCAGCTTCCGCGTGGAGAACCTCTTCGTCCCGGACGAGCACACAATGCGCCTGGACGTGCCGCCCCGGGAGCCCGGGCCGATCTATGTCATTCCCCAGGGGCTGATGTTCGCCTGCGGGTTCGGGAGCGTGGCGCTGGGCGTATCCCGGGCGGCACTCGATGCCACCATCGAACTATGCAGCGACAAGCGGCCGCGGTTCGGTTCCCGGACGCTTTGCGAGGATCCTGTGATCCAGCAGCAGATCGGCAAAGCCGAGGCCAGGTGGCAGGCCGCTAAGGCGTTGCTCTTCGAGTCGGCGGGGAACGTCTGGCAGTCCGTGTCGGCTACCGGGCAGATCACCATGGCCGGGCGCATTCAGCTACGCATGGCCGGCACCCACGCCATCCGCGAATCCGCGGGCGTCGTCGATATCGCGTACAACCTAAGCGGCTCGACCGCGATCTTCCACGACCGCGCGATCCAGCGACGCTTCCAGGACGCCCACGTGATCACGCAGCAGGTCCAGGGTCGCGAAGCGCATTACGAGACCGCCGGACAGTACTTTCTGGGGCTCGATCCCAAGGGCGTGATCTAGACTCCTTGAGAAGCGCTGAGGTTCACACACAGGTTGCAAATGGAAGTGCGCTTCGAGCCGCTCTTGAACGGCTCCGGTACTCCGGAGACGCGCTAGGGTGTTAGGGCGGCTTGGGCTGGGGCAGGAGGGGCGACGGCTTTTTCAGGCGCCAGCCCGAGGCGCCACCTTCGTGCGAAGCGGGTCGACGATCGCGTTAGGGAGGATGGCGTAGGGGCGGGGCTTGTCCCCGCCCGCACCTGCAGACCCTGCTCGGTTCACACCGACGGGCGACCGCGTGCCCCGGCGGGCGCGATGGGGTCGCCCCTACGATCGTCTAACGTCGGTTCCGCAGGCGGCGCGGACCACTCATTCCCCCCGATCCGCCCATGTTCCTGGGACCGCCCATGCCGGAGCCTCCCATGCCGGAGCCTGCCATGCCGGGGCCACCCATCCCCGGTCCCATGTCGCCACCTCCCATGCCTCCTTCGGGGAAGGGCTCGTCGTCGTCACCCTCCGTCCACGGGAACCGGGGCTTGGGTCTCTCTTCGGTCTCGCCGGCGAGTTCCGCGGCCACCTTGCTGTCCTGGAACTGCAGTTCGTGCAGCGTGTAGTAGATCCCGCGTTGCGCGATCAGCTCGTCGTGGGTGCCGAGTTCGCGGACGATACCGTGGTGCAGAACCAGCACGCGGTCGCACTCCTGGATGGTTTGCAGGCGGTGCGCGATGATGATGGACGTGCGTCCTTCGGTGAGCTTGTGCAGGGCGTCCTGGATGATGAGTTCCGTGCCGGTGTCGATACTCGAGGTCGCCTCGTCGAGCACCAGGATCTCGGGGTCGGCGGCTAGCACCCGGGCGAAGGCCAGCAACTGCTGCTGACCCTGGGACAGGTTGTGCCCTCGCTCGGCGAGTTCCGTGTCGTAGCCGTCCTCCAGTTCCTGGATGAAAGGGTCCGCGTTGACCACTCGGGCCGCCCACTCGACGCGTTGCTGCGTAATGTCGGGATTGTTGAGAGAGATGTTCTCGGCGACCGTTCCCGAGAAGATGTGGAAGTCCTGGAGCACGACGCCGATGCGCTTGCGCAGGTCGGTGCTGGCGATGTGGTTCACGTCGTTGCCGTCGACGAAGATCATGCCGTCGTCGAAGTCGTAGAAACGCGCCAGCAGCCGGATGATGGTGCTCTTGCCGGAACCGGTGGGTCCGACGATGGCGAGTTTCTCTCCCGCCGCGATATCGAAGGAGACGCCCTTCAGGACCGGTTCGCCGCCGGGGTAGGCGAAGTTGACGTTATTGAACACGACCTCGCCGTTGAGGCGTTCGGGAAGGCTCACGGGCTCATCCGGTTCGTGCAACCGCTCGTCCCAGTCCAGCGCCTGGAAGACCCGCTCGCCTGAGGCCATGGCACGGAACAGGGTGTTGAAGAAGTAGCCGACGCTCGAGACCGGCGCGATCATCATATGGATGTAGGTCGTGAACAGGATGAGCGTGCCGAGGCTGATGGCTTCCTGGACCACTTGGCCCCCGCCGTACCAGATCACGGCTACGGTGGCGACGCTCGACAGGCTCATGTTGAACGTCTCGTAGGAGATCTCGTAGGGGATCGCCCGGATCTCCTGGCCGCGATTGTCCTGATTGAGTTCGTCGTACTCCCCCATGTTCCTCTTTTCGCGACCCGAAAGCTGGACCACTTCGATGCCCATCAGGTCTTCCTGGATGTACTGGTTCAGCGCCGAGACGGAGTCCCGGATCTTGCGGAAGATCTCGCGCATGACCTTGCGGAAGTAATAGGTGGCGACTGCGGCCACGGGGATGATCGCGAGACCGACCAGGGTCAGATTCGGGCTCGCGTGCAGCATGATGGCGAGCGCGAAGAAGAACGGCATGACGATTCCCGCCCGGGACACGAAGCCGGTCAAGAGCTCGAACAGGTTCTCGATATCGTTGGTGACCCGGGTCATCACCCGCCCCACGGCGACGTGGTCGTAGAAGGACGCGGGCTTGCGCTCGAGCGACGCGAAAAGATCGATACGCAGGTCGCGCAGGGTCTTCAACGAGCCGCTGGTGAGCAGCAACTGCTGGGCGACGCCCAACAGGGTCTGTACGACGAAGATGGCGATGTAGAACAGCACCGCCGCCGCCAGCGGTTGGATGGAAAACACCTCGACGCACCAGTGCAGTGCTTCGACGAGTCCGTAGTCGGGTGCCTCGGCGGCCTTGTTCGGGACCAGGATCTCGTCGATGAGGATCCGGTTCTGAATCACCGGCATGAGTACCGCCAGTCCCGAACCCACGATCACCAAGACGGCGCTCGAAATCAGCGTGAGGCGATACGGCTTGGCCCACTTCAGGAGCCGCAGGAACAGGCGCATGTTCAGCGCCTGGTGAGTCAGTTCGGCATCGAAGGCCGAGTAGTTGCGCCCCGGCTGCGCCTTGGTGGTGGCCCCGTTCATCCGTCGCCCCGTGCTGCGGCAAGGGCCGGTTCGTCGTCGACCTCGAGTTCGTGCAGCAACTGACTCTTGCGAGAGCGGTCCAGCTCCTGGTTGCTCTGCACCGCTTCGAGTTCGGCGTAGTAGCCGTTCTTGGCCAACAGTTCCTCGTGGCTGCCGGTCTCGAGTATCCGGCCGTTGTCCACCACGTAGATGCGGTCGGCGTGACGCGCGGTCGAGACCCGGTGCGAGATCAACAACGTGGTCTTTGAGCCGCGCAGGCGCTCGAGCCCGCTCAAGATTCGATCTTCCGTCTCGGTGTCGACGCTCGAGAAGCAGTCGTCGAGGAGCAGCACCTTGGCATCGCGAATGAGCCCCCGGGCCAGGGTTGCGCGTTGCTTCTGACCGCCCGACAGGGTGATTCCCCGCTCGCCGACGATGGTATCCAAATCGTCGGCCATTTCGCGGATGGTCGGTCCGAGTCCGGCGGCCTCGACGGCGTCCCAGATCGGTTCGTCCGGGCGGTCGGGATCGTCGTAGGTCAGGTTTTCGCGCAGCGTCGCCGAGAACAGGAACGGATCCTGGGGCACCAGGGTGACGACCTCGCGCAGGTTCCGCACGGGAAAATCGCAGACATCGTGGCCATCGAGGAAAACGCTGCCCTTGGGCGTGTCGAGCAGGCGCACGGCGGCCTTCAGGATCGTGGATTTGCCGGACCCCACCCTTCCCAGGAGTGCGACGGTTTCTCCCGCGTCGACGTGCAGGTCGATATTGCTGATCGTCGGACGGGGCGCACCGGGATGCCGGTAGGAGAACTTTCGGAACTCGAGGCGTCCCTCGATGGTACCCGACGGCTGAACGTGCGGATCGTCCACGACCTCGGGTTCGGCGTCGAGTACCTCGAAGAGCCGCTCGGTGCCTGCGGCGGCGGCGACGAACATCGCCAGCGAGTGGCCGATGGACGTCACCGACATGGTGACCATGGCAAGGTAGAAGGAAAACGCCGTCCAGGTACCGACGGTGATCTCGCCGTCGAGCACCAGCAGCCCGCCGTAGAACATGATGATCAGCGGCGAGATCGTCGACGTGGCCTGCATCGCCACACCCATGAAGTTCTGGTAGCGGGTGGCGCGGTAGCACTTCTGCGCATACACCGTGCTCGATCGGCGGAAGCGGGAGATCTCGTGGTCCTCCTGGGCCATCGCCTGGATGGTGCGGATGCCGTTCAAGTTCTCCTGGGCAAACGACGTGACCTCCGCCATCGCCTCTTGGCGTTCCCGGTAGTAGGGATACATGCCCCGGGCCATCACCCAGCCCACGACGCCGACGAGAGGCAGTGGTATCAGCGCCCAGCCGGCCAACGCGGGGGCCAGGGCGACCATGAATCCCACGCCCATGAGGAACGTCATCAGGGTCTGCACGATCATCACCCATCCGAACGACGCCGCCATGCGCACCATGCGCACGTCGTTGACCGCGCGGGACATGAGATCGCCGGTGCCGAAGCGGTTGAAGAACGTCGGTCCCTGGAACTGAATGTGGTCGAACAGCCGCCTGCGCAGGTCGTAGGTGATGTCGATCGAAATGCGCCTGAGGGCCCAGCGCGTGGCGATGTAGATGCCCGACTGGAGAATGACGATGGCGAGAATGCCCAGCGCCGGCCACACGTAGTTGGGGTCGATTCCCGCGTAGGCCAAGCTGTCGATCGCGGTCTTCATGAGCAGCGGCTGAGCCATCATCAAGGCGCGCGTGACCAGTAGCCCGAGCAGTGCAAACACCAGGACCCAGCGGTACTGCATGAGGTACGGGAAGAGCCGTTTCAAGTGCCCAAGGTGTTTGAACGACGAGCGTTCCCGGGCTACGCCCTTTCCATAGCTACCGAAACTTCCGCGCCCGCTGCTATAGCCGCCGAAGCCGCCCCGCATGCTCATCGCGAATCTCCACCATCAAGGCGGGCAAACCAGGCAGGACAAAGCGCCGCAAGGCACGGATCGTGGGGCGTTTGGGCGGTGGTGATGGGTGCGCCGAATGACGGCGGCGTCCTCCGTTGAATGGGTTCTGCGAATGGGTGGGGGCTAAGCAAGAGTTGAGGGAAAGCATTGAGGTTAATCGACCATTCTACACCAACTTGCGTTTGCCCCGTTTTGGTGCGCCTCCCCCCGGGTTGTCGCGCGAACAACGGAGTGGGCGAAACACGTCGGCGCCGAAGCTGGCGCGGTTGGCTTGAAGGAACGCCTCCCGTGTACAGGGCATCCGCCCATGTCGGTATAGTGGGGTCTACCTAGTCGACCATCACGGTCGCCGGTGTACTTTGAAAAAGGAGAAACGAATGCACCTCGGACTATTGGCGGCAATGGGGCTGTTGGCATGGAGTCCGACTATTGGCCAACAGGCGGAATCGGACCACGAACGGGGGCGCGAACATTCCATCCCGCTGTTCATGGCGGACGGGAACGCCGAGGGACGCCAGGGCTTCATCCGGATCATCAACCACTCGGACGAAGCAGGCGCCGTCGAGATTTTCGGTGTCGACGACATGGGCGTGCTGCACGGCCCGGTCGAGCTATCCATCGGCGCGCGGGAAACGAAGCACCTGAACTCCGGGGATATCGAGAACGGCAACGGAGACAAGGGATTGTCGGCGGGAATCGGCACCGGCGATGGCGACTGGCGGCTGTTGCTCTACGGCGGCGGTCTCGATATCGAACCGCTGGCGTACATCCGTACGCGCAGTGACGGCTTCCTAACCGCCATGCACGACGTGGTGCCGGACGCTTCGCTGCGCCACCGCGTACCGATCTTCAACCCGGGCAGCAATTTTAACCAGAAGAGTTCGCTGCGCTTGATCAATCCCGGCAACGTCGAAGCGAATGTCACGATTACCGGCCGAGATGATGCGCCGGAGGATGTAGACGACGAGGCTACCGAGGCACCGGGAGAGTTCAACCTGGTGATTCCCGCCGGCGGCGCGGACGTCGTCGAGTCCGCAGACCTCGAGGCGGCAATCGGCGACGGAACGGGCAAATGGTCCCTCGACGTTTCCGCCGACGTGCCCATCGTGGTCGTGAACCTGATGAGCACACCCACCTATCACCTGTCGAATCTCTCCGCCGCCAATCCGGGCTACCGGGGTGCGACCGGTCTTTGGCAAGTCACTTTCGAGGACGAGGAAGGTGGCGACGGTTTCATCATCCTGCTGCCGGATAGCCGGATGTACGCCTGGCTGCCGGAAGCCGGCGAGGTCAACCGCATGGCCCGCGGGACCTTCGAGAAGAGGCCGGAAGGAATCGCCGGATCCGGCGAACTCTACGAATCGGGCATGGTGGAGGTCCAGGGCCTTACCCCGGTTGGCGGCAGCGAAGACTTCACCTTTGCGGCGGAATATCGCCCCGGCGACTGGATCCGTGGTCAATACACCGCCGAAGACGGCACGGAACGGGCGTTCCACGGTTGGGCATTCACCGGCTTCGAACGCGGCGGTGCCGCGGCGCACGTGGCCGGGTTGTGGGAGCCGTTACTGGGCGACGACGCGGATCTTTCCGGGGACTTCGAACCGACCGCGAGCGGTGACCTCACGTTCAGCTTCGCGGCCGGCGCCGTTCAATGCAATGTGACCGGTACGATTGGACCGGTCAATCCGGCATTCAGCGTCTATGAGGCCGACGTCACCATCACTTGCGCCAATGGTCTATTGATCTTGTTGCCCGCGGTGGTCGATGTTGTCCTGGCGGTCTTCGATTCGCCGGATGGGCCGGGCAGCGGCAACCGTGCCATCGTGTTGGCGATCGTGCACGACGCCAGCAAGATCGCCTTCGGTGCGGAGTTCGGCCTGTAGCGCCCGTAGGGGCGGGGCTTGTCCCTGGGCTTGTCCCCGCGTCGGCGGGGCCGGAGCGTGCGGTCCACCACGACGGGCGACCACAAGGGTCCCCTACGGATCTGTTCCATACAAGCTGCCAACCGGGGCCGTCTCTGGTTCCAGAAGGCCCTGATGTCAAGACGGGCGGTACTGCATCGGGTCGGCAGCCGGGGCGTGTGTTGTGCGCGGGCGACCGCAAGGGTCGCCCCAGGGTCGCCTCTACGAGGCTACCGTGGTCTGAAGTTCGACGAATTCGCGGTAACGTCCGCCTTCCTTGGCGAGTAGTTCGGCGTGGCCGCCTTGTTCGACGACGCGGCCATCCTCCAGGAACACGATCTTGTCGGCGTTGGCGATGGTCGACAGCCGGTGCGCGATGATGATCACCAGCCGGTCCTTGGCGGCTTCGTGAAGCGATTGCACGAGGTACTCCTCGGTCTCGGGATCGAGAGCGGAGGTCGGTTCGTCGAGGATCAGGATCCGGGAGTCGCG
>LXNJ01001192.1_pt1 | contig 15897 bp, 14 predicted proteins | sample 809081 | NCBI WGS metagenome assembly LXNJ01 (sample SAMN04870510, study PRJNA318959) | sponge metagenome | biome: sponge; feature: marine sponge reef; material: water | host: Petrosia ficiformis | place: Greece: Milos, Mediterranean Sea | collected 2013-05-29 | depth 5-7 m
TTCTTCATGGTCACCACGGTATTCAGAGCGCCGCAGACCATGGAGCTCAACATTCCGCCCGACAAGGACGACAAGGTCGAGATCGCGGAATCGAACGTGCTGCTGATCTACATGCTGGACGATGACCGCATGTTCTGGCAGATCGGCCGTGACATGACGCCGGAACAGCTGGAACTGGCCGATATCCAGGACTTCATCAAGGAAAAGGAAGTGGAGAACGCCGAGGAACATGACGGCGAATCCAAGCTGGTGACCCTGGTCATGATTCAGCGCACGAGTCCATACGAACAGATGGTCAACGTCATGGACGAACTTCAGTTGGGCGCCATCGACCGGTTCAGCATCACGGTCCTGGAGCAGGATAAGTACGAGGAGGTGTTTGGCTCATGATCGGATCGCTGTTCAGCGTCGAACATTTTCCTCTTAAGAAAGAATCCCCCATCAAGTTCTTCTACCAGAGGAACGCCAAACGGGGAATAATAGCCGCCATCATCGTGCACGTGCTTGCCCTCGGCACCTACTGGACCGTCTGGTATCTCCAAGAGATGAACCGGCAGTACGCGACCACGATCGTAACGTACGCCGACCTGGGTCCGCCGCCGGCGCTCACCGACGCGCCGGAGATGCCGGAGGTGCCCGTGGAGGCTCCTTCACAGCCGGTGATCGGTATACCGGAGCCCGTGGATGACGCCGAGGTGTCGGCCGAGATGACGATCGCGACGCAGACCGAGATGAGCCAGAGCATCGCGCCGGTGATCCAGGACATCGAGGAAGATAACATCATCATCGAGGCGCCGGAGGAAGACAACATCCAGATCGAGGAGGAGGCGCTGCCGCCGCCCGATGCCTTCGTGCCCTTCGAGGTCGGGCCCAAGCCGACCACGCCGATCTCGCCTGAGTACCCCGAGCTAGCACGCAAGGCGGGGATAGAAGGCACGGTGATCGTACGGATCCTGATCGACAGAGAGGGCCGGGTTCGTGACGCCATAGTCGCAAGAAGCGTCGGCGCGGGTCTCGATGAAGCGGCAATCGAGGCAATCAAGAAAACGATCTATACGCCGGCGATCCAGAACAACCGGCCCGTAGCCGTCTGGGTCGCGCAGCCTGTGTATTTCAGATTGCGCTAGTCCGGTATCCGGGCGTTGCGCTTGCCGATGTAGATGAAGGCGTTTCAATTCTAAAGGCTGTTCCAGTGAACAGAGGGCGGGTTCCAGACCCGCCCTCTGTGTGTGTGGACGGACGGGTTGCGTTCATGTGACCGTTAAAGTAACCGTTGCGTGTTTAACAGGGAGACTGGTTCCAAAGGGAGAAGGTATCGGGATATGAACGAGTTGATGTACGGTGTAATTGGCGCGGGTCTGCTGGGACTGATATACGCCATTTGGAGGACGGCCTGGATCAACCGCCAGGATGAGGGGACGGACAGGATGAAATCCATCGGCGCCAGCATTTCAGAGGGCGCGATGGCCTTCCTCAAGGCAGAATACCGGGTTCTGGCGATTTTCGTCGTAATCGTGGCCGCGCTACTGGCCGTGGCGAACATGGGCAAGGTCGAATCGAGCGCGCTCATCGCCCTGTCCTTCGTCACCGGCGCCTTTGCTTCGGGGCTGGCGGGTTTCCTGGGCATGCGCGTGGCCATACGGGCCAATACGCGGACGACCCACGCGGCGCGGACCAGCTTGGCCCGGGCGCTGCACGTGGCCTTTGCCGGCGGGTCGGTCATGGGACTGAACGTGGTGGGCCTGGGCGTACTGGGCCTGGGCGGCCTGTTCATTCTCTACACGGGTCTCTTCGGCATTGACGAGTCCGGTATCGGCCGGGTGCTGAACGTCATTTCCGGCTTTTCGCTGGGTGCCTCGTCGATCGCCCTTTTCGCCCGCGTGGGCGGCGGCATCTATACCAAGGCGGCCGACGTGGGCGCCGATCTGGTGGGCAAGGTGGAAGCCGGGATTCCCGAGGACCATCCCCTCAATCCGGCGGCCATCGCCGATAACGTAGGAGACAACGTCGGCGACGTGGCCGGCATGGGCGCCGATCTGTTCGAGTCTTACGTGGGATCTATCCTGGGATCCATGGTATTGGGCGCCGGCATTCTCGTGGCGGGCGTTTACGATCCGGTCTTCATCACCCTGCCCCTGATCATCGCGGGCGCGGGCATCATAATCTCGATCCTCGGCACCTTCATGGTTTCGGTCAAAGAGGGCGGCAACCCCCAGTCCGGACTGAACAGGGGCGAATTCGGATCGTCCGCGATCATGGTCGCCGTAATGTATCTACTCATCGACTACCTGCTTCCCGGCGACTTCACCCTGGGCGGCGAGACCTACACCAGCCTGGGGGTCTTCATCGCGGCTACGATCGGCCTGCTGGCCGGTCTCGGGATCGGGCTGATCACGGAACACTACACGGGCACCCATACCGGTCCGGTCATGTCCATTTCGCGGCAGTCGGTGACGGGTACCGCCACCAACATCATAGCCGGGCTGGGCATCGGCATGCGGTCCACGGCCGTCCCCATATTGATTATCGCCGCGGGCATCATGGGCGCCTATTATTTCGCCGGCCTCTACGGGATCGCCATGGCGGCTCTCGGCATGCTGTCGAACACGGGCATCCAGCTGGCGGTGGACGCCTACGGTCCCATATCGGACAACGCGGGCGGCGTGGCCGAGATGGCGGAGCTTCCCCCCGAGGTCAGGCAACGGACCGACAAGCTCGACGCGGTAGGCAACACCACAGCGGCCATCGGCAAGGGGTTCGCCATCGGCTCCGCGGCGTTGACCGCGCTGGCGCTCTTCGCGGCCTACATGGTGCAGGTCGGCATCTCGAGCATCGACATCGCCAATCCCCGCGTCATGGCGGGACTCTTCGTGGGCGGCATGCTGCCGTTCCTCTTCTCCGCCCTGGCCATGAACGCCGTGGGACAGGCGGCCATGGCCATGATCGAAGAGGTCAGGCGGCAGTTCAACGCCATCCCGGAACTCAAGGCCGCGCTGTCGGTGATGAAGAAGAACGAAGGGGTGGACGAGGGCGACTGGACGCAGGAGGACCGGAACGTCTTCGAGGCGGCCAGCGGCAAGCCCGAGTACGCCCGCTGCGTGGAGATTTCCACCAAGGCGGCCATCCGGCGCATGGTGCTGCCCGGCCTGCTGGCCGTGTTGACGCCTGTCGCCGTGGGGTTCATCTTCGGTCCGGAGACGCTCGGCGGCCTGTTGGCCGGCGTCACCGTAAGCGGCGTTTTAATGGCGATTTTCCAGGCCAACGCCGGAGGCGCCTGGGACAATGCGAAAAAGATGATCGAAGAGGGGCTGACGATCGACGGGGTGCGGTACGAAAAGGGCTCGGATGCCCACAAGGCCGCCGTCGTGGGCGATACCGTGGGTGATCCTTTCAAGGATACGTCCGGTCCTTCGCTCAACATACTGATCAAGCTGATGTCGGTGGTTTCCCTGGTCATCGCTCCGCTCATCGCCCTGTAGCCGACCATGACCCCCTTCTTCTCCCTTCTCGGCAGGCGCGTCCTCTGGGCGCTGACGAATATCGGCGATTTCGGCATGATGATGGTCGAAGTCGTCCGAAACCTGCACCGCGTCAGGATGTACTGGGGGCTGATGGTCCACCAGATGTTCGCGATCGGCATCCATTCCATGCCGATCGTCCTGATCATCGCCTTCTTCGCCGGACTGGTGACCGCGGTGCAGACCGGGTACCAGTTCCAGGGCTACGTACCCGCCTACCTCGTGGGCAGCGTCGTCCTTTCATCGGTGGTACTTGAACTCGCGCCGGTACTCGGCGGCCTGGTGCTGTCCGGACGGGTGGGCGCCACCATCGCGGCCGAACTCGGCACGATGCGGGTGACCGAGCAGATCGACGCCTACGAAGTGATGGCGATGAATCCCATCATCTACCTGGCGATTCCCCGCATCCTCGCCGGCATGTTCATGCTGCCGGTCCTCGTGGTGTTCGCCGACGTGATCGGCGTGCTTTCCGGCATGGTGGCGGCCCTGGACCGGATGCAGGTGAGCGTCCCCGATTTCGAACGGGGGATGCGGGAGTTCTTCCGGACCAAGGACGCCTTCTTCGGACTGTCCAAGGCCTTCTGTTTCGGTATAACCATCACCACGGTCGCCTGCTACCAGGGATTCAAGGTGAAACCGGGATCCGGCGCGGAAGGCGTGGGCAAGGCGACCACCAACACGGTGGTGGTATCGTGTATATTGATTCTGTGCCTGGACTATCTGCTGGCCAGGACGATCCTGTAGACCAAGAGGTGCGCCGTGACGTTTGAGAAGAAGAGTATGCTGCCCGACGAGGCGAAACTGGGCGTGGTCTTTCTCCTGGCGATTATCACTTTCGTCTGGGGGCTGTTCTATCTGAAAGAATGGCGCGTAACGGGAGATACCTACCTCGTCGAGGTGCGTTTGAGCAGCGCCGTGGGGGTTAAATCCACCGACCCGATCCTCGTGGGCGGCGTGCGCATCGGCAAGGTGGAGGCCGTGACGCTCGACGACCTGACACCCATTGTCATCCTGCGTATCGACGAGCCCTACGAGATCCCGGAGGATTCGCAGGTGGAAGTGATCTCGCGCAGCGTCATGGGCGAGAAATCCATCAACATCCGCAAGGGCGTCAGCACGAAGATGATTCCGCCGGGGGGCACTATCGAGGGTACGACCGCGCCGGGGATCTCCGATATGTTCACCCAGGTCGATTCCGTGACCGTGAACATGCGCAACCTGCTGAGAAACGCCAACATCCTCCTGGACCCCGAGCGGGACAAGTCGATAAAGAACAGTCTTGCCGGCGTGCACGACCTGACCGTCGAACTGCGGCAGACCCTGAAACGGGAGAGCGTCCAGATCAACCGGGTCATGGCGAGCATGGACTCGCTGGTGAGCAATGTGAGGGACCTGAGCGAAACCGAGCGGGCCAAGGTGTCGAATACCCTGGACAACCTGGAAAGTACTTCGGGTCAGTTGAGCGCCATGATGGATGAACTGCAGACTTCGACCACGGCGCTCGGCAATATCCTCACGCGCATCGACCGGGGCGAGGGCACGATCGGCAAACTGCTTCAGGATGAGAGACTGTACGAAGACGTGGACCGCGTGTTCGTCAATATGGACCGCCTGGTGACCAATCTGGACGAACTCGTCGTCGATCTGAAATCCAACCCCGGCAGGTACGTGACCGTCGAGATTTTTTGATTTCCACAGGAGCAACAACCCCATGCCCAACGTACTTTCCGAAGCGCTGGACGGTTACCTGACCGGCCTCATGCCCGAAAGGGACGAGGTCCTGGCCGAGATGGAAGAAAAGGCGACGGCGGAGCGGATTCCCATCGTCGGTCCCCTGGTCGGCCGCGTGCTGCACCAGATGGCCGTGTTGAGCGGTGCGCGCCGCGTGTTCGAGATGGGATCGGCCATCGGCTATTCGACCATCTGGCTCGCCCGGGCGGTGGGCCCGGAAGGCCGTGTCTACTACTCCGACGGCAGCGAGCAGAACGCCGCTCAGGCCCGGAAGTTCATCGAGCGCGCCGGCGTGGCGGACCGCGTCGTGATCCAGGTGGGGGACGCGCTGGACCTGCTGGAGCAGACCGAGGGCAGCTTCGACCTGGTCTTCAACGACGTGGACAAGCACGACTATCCCCGTGTGTTCGACCTGGCGCTGCCGCGCATCCGGCCCGGCGGCCTCCTGATCACCGACAACGTGCTCTGGAGCGGACGCGTCACCGAGCCGTCCGACGACCGGTGGACCTCGGCCATCCAGGAATACAACCGGAAGGCCTACGGTGCCGACGAGATCTGGACGACGATCATCCCCTTGCGGGACGGCGTGGCCGTAAGCCGGAAGAGGTAGCGTACGCCGTGCGGTTACCGGAAAGCACGACTGAGCTGGACATCGTCTCGATCGGCGAGTGCATGATCGAGATGTTCTGCGAAGGTCCCCTCGCCAGTACCGACACCTATACCCGCACCTTCGCCGGCGACACGATGAACATGCTCGTGGCGGCCTCCCGCCTCGGCGCCAAGACCGGGTATGTTACCCACGTAGGCAACGACCCCTTCCAGGAGTTTCTGACCGGGGCGTGGCGGTCGGAGGGCATCGACCTGACCTGCGCCACCCCCCTGGACCGGCCCAACGGGCTCTATTTCATCTCCATCCTGCCCGGCGGCGAGCGGGAATTCACCTACTATCGGGCCGGAAGCGCGGCGAGTTTCCTCGAACCGGCCGACATCGATCCGGATTACATCGGCAGCGCGAAGGTCGTATACGCCAGCGGCATCACCCAGGCCATTTCGAAGAGCAGCCGGGCGGCCGTGCTGGAGGCCTTCAGAATCGCGCGGGAACGCAACGTCGCGACGGCCTTCGACACGAATCTCCGGCTGGGCCTCTGGTCCCTGGCGGAAGCCAGGGACGCCCTGGACGAGATCATCCCTTACGTGGACATCCTCCTGCCCAGCGCGCCCGAGGAGAGCGAGGCGCTATTCGGAACGGAAGATGCCCGGGTGGTGATCGAGCTGGCCCGTGAAAAGGGCGTGGGAATGGTCGCGGTGAAATGCGGCGCGGCAGGCGCCGTGCTCGGGCTGGAAGACGGGATTTACGAACTGCCGGCCTACATCCCGGAGCGCGTATCCGATACCTCGGGGGCCGGGGACGTGTTCAACGGCGGGTTGCTGTACGGACTGACCCATGGCATGAGCGCCATCGAATCCGCCCGGCTCGGCATCGTCATGGCCGGCCTCAAGGTCCGCGGCCGCGGGGCGACCTACTCGATTCCGGCGCGAGAAGAGGCATTCGGCGTGTACGAGCGGTTACGCGGCCAGTCCGGCGAAATTAACTAGCATCCGGTTTGTCGTTCGCATCCTCGTCCGCTACGTTGTCCGTTACATTGTTCGTGTTCGATGCGACGTCTGCTTCGCCGGCGGCATCACCGGCTGCGTCGTCCTCTGCGACGCCGTGCCCGTTTACCGCGCCATCACCGGCTGCGTCGTCCTCTGCGACGCCGTCCGCTTCCTCGTCCGCCGGGACGTCGTTCTCCCGCATCTCGTCGATGAGATGATTCACCTTCGCGCGCAGGGCATCGGCCTGCCGTCCCAGTTCGTCCATTTCGTCGAGCAGCTTTTCGAATTCCGCGTCATCCGGCGCGGAACCGTTTGCACGCCTGTCTTTGCCGGCCATGGCATACTCCGGTCAGGGCCGGGCCGTGAAACCTGACGCCGCGGCCGTGAGTCAACATGGGAAAACTAAACGTATGAGTACCTCTTTGTCAACTGAAAGCGCCGCGGCTCGGGGCGGAACGGCATTCTCGGATTGACGGAAGCGCGCTATGCCGTATATTGGAACCGCGTTAATCCATGGCTCAAAACCTGGCGGATGGTATGGCTACTCAACGCAGTCCGGCGTCCGATTGGTACAAAACCGCATTCCGTTACGACTACTTGCGGGTGTATCCTCACAGAAACGACGAAGAAGCGCGCCGCCAGGTCGATTTCCTCCTCGATACAATGGACATCCCGCCGCCGTGCGACATACTTGACCTCGGTTGCGGCGATGGCCGGCACAGCCTGGAGTTGACCCGGCGGGGCTACAGAGTAACCGGACTGGACCTGTCCGAGGAACTGCTCGAGCGGGCACGCGCCCGTACCACGGACGAGGGGCTGGATGTCACCTTCATCCAGGGCGACATGCGCGATCCACCCCGTGTCTCCGCCTTCGATCTCGTGGTCAATTTCTTCACCAGCTTCGGCTATTTCCGCGAGGACGGGGAGAACGCCCGGGTGCTGGATGCCATCTCGCGGGCGCTGCGTCCCGGCGGCCGTTTCCTCATGGATTACCTGAACCGCGCGTACGTCATCTCCACGCTCGTTCCCGCGGACAGTCGCAAGATGGGCGGCATGGAAGTCGATCAGCATCGCTGGATCACGGGGGATCCTTCGAAGGCAGGGGCTCACGTACGCATCAATAAACAGGTGCGGATCAGGGAAGACGACGTGGAACGAAGCTACGGCGAATCCGTGCGCATGTATACCCTGGAAGAACTATACGCTATGATGAACCGGGCCGGACTGAAGGTCACACAGACCTACGGTGATTTCGACGGCCGCCCGGTCAGCGGCGACGCCCCCCGCAACATCCTGATCGGGCAGACCGGTCAGACCAGGCGGGCCAGGCCGACCACCGGATCGAAATCTCGCGCGGGCTCCCCCTCCCGCGACGAGTAGAACCTTCTTTGTCATGTCCGTGATCACACTCCTTACCGACTTCGGTCATCGCGACGCCTTCGTGGGAACCATGAAGGGGGTCATCCTGGGGATATGCCCAGAGGCCCGGATCGTGGACCTGTCCCACGGGATTGCGCCCCAGCGCATCGACGAAGGAGCCTTCATCCTGCGCACCGCCTATCCCTACTTCCCGGACGGCACCGTACACGTGGCCGTCGTCGACCCGGGCGTGGGCGGCGACAGGCGCGCCGTGATCGTGGACACGCCCCGGCACCGATTCGTCGGGCCGGACAACGGCATCTTCGCCCACGTGTACGCCAGGGAACCTGATTCCCGCGTCATTTCGGTGACAGAGTCCGGTTACATGTTACAGCACATCAGTCGGACGTTTCACGGACGGGATGTCTTCGCGCCGGTGGCTGCCCATCTCGCGCAGGGCAGGTCCGTTTCCGACTTCGGGTCCGAGATCGACGACTACGACACCGGAACGGTCACAGAACCAGTGGCGTACGAAGGCGGGATCACCGGACACGTATTGCATACCGACCGCTATGGCAATATAATAACGGATATCGGAGCATCCCTCTTCCTGGAGACGACCCGGGAGAAGCGGTTCCAGATCAAGTTGGCCGGCCTGGTCCTCGACCGGGTCAGCGCTTCCTACGACGAAGCGGCCTGCGGGGCGGCCCTGGCCATTCTGGACAGCGCGGAACTGCTCGAAATCGCCGTCAACGGGGGCAACGCCGCCGACCTGCTGGGCGCGGCGCCCGGAGACCGCGTAGACGTAGAAGTGGAGCAATGACCGGTATGCCTCCCGGCCACTCCGCCTGGTGGGATCAGACCGCGCCAGGACTGATGGGCCGGGACCTGTTACATGCTGAACGTCAATAAGGAATCGCTTGCAGACTAGAACCGGAAACCGGAGACCGAACATGTCCGACTTCTATCAGCCTATTGAGTCTTATCGCAACAAGGCGCACCTGAAGAGCCTGGAGGAATACCGGCGGGAATACGAACGGTCCGTCGCCGACCCGGAAGCATTCTGGGCCGAGAAGGCGGAATCGTTCCACTGGTTCAGCAAGTGGGACCGGGTCCGGTCCTACAACTACGATCTGCGGAAGGGACCCGTATTCATAAAGTGGTTCGAAGGTGGCAAGACCAACATCGTGCATAACTGCATCGACCGCCATCTCGAGACACGCGGCGACCAGACGGCCATCATCTGGGAAGGCAACGAACCGGGGGAGGACGCCCGGCTCACCTACCGGGAACTCCACGAGCAGGTCTGCCGGTTCGCCAACGTACTGAAGGCGCGGGGCGTCAGGAAGGGCGACCGGGTATCGATCTACCTGCCCATGATCCCCGAACTGGCCGTCGCCATGCTGGCCTGCGCCCGGATCGGCGCGGTCCACTCCATCGTGTTCGGCGGGTTCTCGGCCGACTCGCTGTCGGACCGCATCGTGGATTCGACCTGCAAGACGGTCATCACCACCAACGGGACCCACCGAGGCGACAAGCCGGTCTTCATGAAGCCGGTGGCCGACGAAGCCATGGCCTCGGCCGAAAAGGAGATGGGCGAGCCGGTCACCACCTGCATCGTGGTCGACCGGGTCAAGGACGATCCCGGTTTCCGGTTTCCCATGAAGGAAGGCCGGGACTTCTGGTGGCACGACCTGATGACACGGGCAGACGCAGATTGCCCGTGCGAGGAAATGGACGCCGAGGATCCCCTGTTCATTCTCTACACCTCCGGGTCCACGGGCAAGCCGAAGGGCGTGCAGCATACCGTGGGTGGGTACATGGTATACACGGGGGTCACCCACCGCTACGTCTTCGATTACCATGACGGCGACATCTATTTCTGCGGCGCCGACATCGGCTGGGTCACCGGACATTCCTATATCATCTACGGTCCCCTGGGCAACGGCGCCACGACCATCATGTTCGAGGGCATTCCCACCTACCCGGCGCCGGACCGCTGCTGGGAGATTATCGAAAAGTACGGCGTCAACCAGTTCTACACCGCGCCGACGGCCATCCGCGCGCTGGCCCGGGAGGGCGAAGAGTGGCCGGCCCGCCATCCCATGCCCACCCTTCAGTTGCTGGGCACGGTGGGCGAGCCGATCAATCCCGAGGCCTGGCGGTGGTACCACGTGAACGTGGGCAAGGAGCGGTGCCCGATCGTGGACACGTGGTGGCAGACGGAGACCGGCGGGATCATGATCACCCCGCTGCCGGGCGCCATTCCCACCAAGCCGGGTTCCGCCACCCTGCCTTTCTTCGGCGTGAAGCCCGTGCTGCTGGACGGCGAGAGCGGACGGGAACTGGAGGGCAACGGGATCATGGGCGTGCTGGCCATCAGGGAGCCGTGGCCGGGACAGATGCGCACGGTCTACGGGGACCACCAGCGGTTCGAAGACACCTACTTCCAGCAGTACAAGGGGTATTATTTCACCGGGGATGGCTGCCGAAGGGACGAAGACGGCTACTACTGGATCACGGGCCGGGTGGACGACGTCATCAACGTCTCCGGCCACCGGATGGGCACGGCGGAGGTGGAAAGCGCCCTGGTAGCCCACGGCTCGGTGGCCGAAGCGGCGGTGGTGGGATTTCCCCACGAGATCAAGGGGCAGGGCATCTACGCCTATGTCACCCTTAACGTAGGCGAGGAATACACGGAAGACCTGCGCGCCGACCTGAAGAAGCAGGTTCGATCGATCATCGGCCCCATCGCGACGCCCGACGTGATCCACTGGGCGCCGGCCCTTCCCAAGACGCGCTCCGGCAAGATCATGCGCCGCATCCTGCGGAAGATCGCCACCAATGAACTGGATCAGATCGGCGACACGACGACGCTGGCGGAACCGGCTGTGGTGGATCAATTGATCGAGAACAGGTAGGCCGCCGCCCAGCTTTTCATACGGTCCGTCGCCCTTCTGGCCCAGTCCGCCGGCAGGTCGCCACTCAGCTCCGGCCGCCGCAGGCCACGACCGTCTGGCCCGTCACGAAGCTGGAATCTTCGGACAGAAGAAACCGGATCACGGAGGCCATCTCTCCGGGGACGGCCATGCGGCCCATGGGCGTAGACGCGATGAGCTGGTCGATCATGCCGGGGTTGCCCGATCCGGCCAGGTCGGTATCGGTAAGCCCCGGGGCCACGCAGTTTACCCTTACGTTGTGGGGCGCGAAGGCCGCGGCGCAGTGCCGCGTCAATGAAATGACCGCCGCCTTGGTGGTGGCGTAGTGGACCATATCCTTCTTCAGGATGATGCCGGCGAGGGAAGCCACGTTGACGATGCGCCCGAATCCGCGGGCGATCATCTCGTCCTTCACGGCCCAGGTCGCCAGGAACACCCCGTCCACGTTCACCTCGAACATCCTTTTCCAGTCGGCGAAGGCAAGCTCCGAATGGGGCTGGTTCTTCGCGATCCCCGCGTTGTTGACCAGGAGGTCGACGGGGCCCAGGCGCGATCGCACTTCCGCGGCCATGCGGTCCACGTCGGCTTCGGATGATACGTCGGCCTGGACGATCATGCCCTCGGCGCCGGCTTCCTCCACCATGCCGAGGGCCGTTTTTGCCGCGTCCTCGTTGCGCGTGTAATTGATCGCCACCCGGGCGCCGTGTTCCGCGAGCATGACGCACGTGGAACGGCCGATCCCCCGGGACCCGCCGGTTACCAGCGCGGTGCGCCCCGTGAACTCCGCTGACTGCGTTGCATCATCAGCCATCAGCCGTACGCTCCTTTGCTGTGCCGGCCCAGCATGCGCTGCAGGCGGGGCGAAGCCTCGGCCCACACGTGATCGGGCATGCGGTAGTCGATGAAGGGGTAGAGTTTCTGGGAGACGAACCGCCTGCTGTAGGTGACGCCGGCCATGAGCCGGGTGCGGTCGGAGGCGTTCGGCGCCCCGCGATGCCATACCTGGTTGTTGAACATGTAGGCGTCGCCCTTGCGGACGAGGAAGGAGTGGGGGCCCCGCCCATCGAATTCCGGACGGTCCTGTTCATGCGGCAGGTGGGGCTGGCGACCCGCGAAATGGCTGCCGGGAACGACCTGGGTCGGACCGTACCGCACCTCCTCCACGTCGGTCAGCGGCGTGAAGGTCTGCATGACGAAACAGGGCGGGGGCACGGCGGGGTCGTGGCGCGGCACGCCATCGGGCAGGGGGAAATGGACCAGGTCGTCCAGGTGCCATCCCCCGGGACCGTCCTCGACGGCCCTGGGATTGGGCGGCGTGTACAGCGCGTTCTGGGACATGCAATGGCAGTCGTCGCCGAGGATCGATTCCGCCAGGCTGGCAAAAGGCTCGCGGACAATCAGGTCGCGAAAGGCGTAAGAGTACTCGAACATGCGCATCAGGCTGGTCCCGCGGATCTGGTCCCGTGCCGGTTCGTGCATGCGCGGGTCGTCCCATTTGCACTGCAGATCGGCGCGCAGCGCCTCCACTTCGTCGTCTTCCATCAGCTTGCCGAAGGCGTAGTACCCATCCCGCTGAAAGCACCGCTTGATGTGTTCGGTTTCCTCGTCGGTGAACCGCTCTCCTTCTTGTATGGCGCTCAGTGCCATGGCGACTCCAGTCTTGATTCCAGGGACACGAATCGAGGACCCGGAACCGGGCTCACGGTTCGACCCCTGTCAGGCTTACAGTCTGACCCGGGCCAGGTAGATGTTGGCCGGATAGAGATAGTGTTTTTCGCCGGTCTCGACTTCGTGCTGCGAGTAGTAGCTCAGCAGCAGGGCGCCGTCTTCCTGTTTTACTGCGCCCACGTAGGACGTGTCGCCGCCAGACGGCAGGTCGAGGACATGGACGGCCCGGCCGTCTTCCAGCCGCCAGACGCTCGTTCGCCTGTCGACAATCTGGCCGGGGTCACCCGGACCGCCCGGATCGCCCGGACCGCCCGGACCGCGCACGTGCTGCCGACCGATCACGTATTCGCGGCCGTCGACTTCCACGAGACGGGGCGCCGGGATCACGTCTCCGAAGTCCTGAAGCTGCCATTCCGTGTACGGCGGCTCTGCGGTGGCCAGGGTGAATCGGTTTTCGTCGCCGCCGCGGATGGCCACACGCATTATGCTGTCATCGTTGACGCGAAAGGTGGCCTCACTGCCGTTTTTCGTAACCACGGACACGAGCGTCCAGTCCAGCCCGTCGCCGGACTGCACCAGGTGGAGTTCTGTCGGTTGCCCGTCCCGGGCTTCCGGTTCATTTCCGTATGCCAGCCCGTAGAACCGGTCATTGACCCGGCCGACGCCCCAGAGCCAGTACCCCTCCCGATAGACCGGCCTCGGTTCGGACCAGGTCTCCCCGTCCTCGCTGCAGGCACAATGGGTCCGGATAACGCGGACCACGTCGTTGCCGGTAAGTTCAGGATCGGGACGGGTGACGCTTCCAGCGTACACAAATAACCGGTCTTCGGTCGCGACCATGTGGGGATCCCGGTCGTCGCCCGTCGTGTTGACCGGCACGCCCGTCCGTTTCCAGGCGACCAGGTCGTCGCTGGCGATGACCACGGCCTTGCCTTCGGGACTCACGTGAGAGAGTCCATTGCGAAAGCAGACATAGTAACGGCCTTTATACAGCTGGAAATCCGTGAAGGCGTTGTGCCAGCCGTCACTGTATATACGACGTACCCATTCGATTTCGGCCATGGTATACGTAATTGTTTTATCGCGATGTTCCGGCGGAGGAATCAGTGATTATTCGATGGCTATTATACTGCGGGGATTCGGACGTTGCAAGGAGGAAGGGTACAAGGCGGCAGCCGGATTCGAACCGGCGATCGAGGATTTGCAATCCCGTGCCTTAGCCACTTGGCTATGCCGCCACGTCCGAGGGCGGGAGACGGGGCTTGAACCCGCGACCCTCACCTTGGCAAGGTGATGCTCTACCGCTGAGCTACTCCCGCTGATAACACGCGTACCACTGGGGACGGTGCTGCAAACTACCCGGAAAATATCGAAACGCGACCGCCTCATGTCAAGTATTTTTTGATACCGCCAGGCGGTTGGAAGGGGCCTCTGAGATCCGTCTTTTTCAGGTCGCATCGAAGGGTCGCGGCCCCGCGGCAGGACTTCGGTACTTGACCCGGCCGGGCGTCCGTTATATGTTACGAATCATTGAAACGCCGTCAAAAAAGGAATCCGGTCCGTGCTTCCCGGGAGATTCCAGGACCGCCGGGATGAACGGTTCGTCTTCCCATCTGCATGCGACATGGACAGTACGACTTTATTGCAGGAATTCGAAGACCTGGCGGAACGGATGTCGATCCGCGTCCGTTATGGCAAGCTGGATGGCGACGGCGGGCTGTGCCGGTACCGCGGCAGGTATCATATCGTGATCAACAAGCGGCTCGACACGGACAGCCGGATCAACCTCCTCGGCCGCGCCTTTTCCGAGTTTCCCCTGGAGAACATGTTTCTGATCCCCGCGGTGCGGGAAGCGATTGACCGCAACCGGGACGGGGCCTGATTTTCCTTGATGGACCCGATCATCCTCTCGAAGGTTCCCTGGCCTTTTCAAAGAAGCCCGATACGCCCAAACCTTATCCTGATTGATCCGCCGGTCCCGGAATTGCAGTCGGATTAGATCCGCCCGATTCCTGCGACTGACCGGCCTGGCGACTCGGTCCGCCCGGTCTGCCCGGTCCGCCCGATTCGGTCCGTCCCGCCTGTCCCGGACGATCCTCCTGATCCACCGGCTCCGATAGTCCCGTCTCCTCCGGTCTGACCCCATCCGGCATGACCGTCCCGGGTCTTACCCTGGGATTCGTGCCGCGAACGGTCACGGACAGGGAGGATTCCGGATCCTCCGACAACCGGCCGGTTCGTATGTCGACCCGTATCGTTTCGATGCCCAGCGGCATCGGGAAGGCCGGGGGTTCTTTCGTCTCTCCGTCTTCCGCCGGTTCCCCGTCCCGGTTCCCATTCGCCCACAGGCCGGCCTGAAACCCCTCCGCCGCCGAATCCGCCGCAGCAGCCCGCGCTGCGACCTCCCGTTGTTCCTGCAGCGCCGTAGCCTCTTTCATGAAAGCCGCCCAGACGGGTATGGCGCCGGAAGCACCGGTAATCTCCTCGTCTTCCTCGATCGACAGGAGGGGCCTGGCATCGTCGTACCCTACCCATACGGAGGTGGCAAGATCCTTCGTAAAACCGTTGAACCACACGTCCCTGGACTCGCTCGACGTCCCCGTCTTTCCGCCGCTCGGCACGGTGAACCCGTACCGGTAGCGAATGCTCGAGCCCGTGCCGCCAAGAATGACCCCGCGCAGGAGGTCTAGCATCAGGTACGCGGACTGCTCGCTGATTACGCGGCGCGATTCCGGTTGGGTTTCCTCGATCACCCTGCCCTCGGAATCTTCCACGCGGGTGATGACATAGGGCTTGTGGTAGATACCGCCCGTGGCGAATACGGAATAGGCGGAAGCCATCTCAAGCGGCGAGACCCCGTTGGTGCCCAGCCCCAGGGAAAGTATGGGCTCCAGCGGACTGGTTATGCCCAGGCGGCGGGCGTACTCGATGACCGTCGATGGTCCGACTTCGCTTACCAGCTTGGCGGAAACCACGTTGATCGACCGCATGAAAGCCCGTTTGAGGATGACGGGTCCTTCGTATTCCCGCGTGAAGTTCTGCGGTTCCCACAGATCGCCCAGTTCGGTGGTGTAGGCCACGGGTTC
>LXNJ01001193.1_pt1 | contig 15896 bp, 8 predicted proteins | sample 809081 | NCBI WGS metagenome assembly LXNJ01 (sample SAMN04870510, study PRJNA318959) | sponge metagenome | biome: sponge; feature: marine sponge reef; material: water | host: Petrosia ficiformis | place: Greece: Milos, Mediterranean Sea | collected 2013-05-29 | depth 5-7 m
GCCCCGCTCCGATCGCTCCGCTCACTACGCGGGGCAGCCGACGAACCGGGACATTTTCCGTGCCGATAACCGGGACATTTTCCATGCCGATTGACAACAAGTTGCCGGGTGGGATTCGCACCCACTAGGAACGCGCGCCTTTCCACGGCGCACGCAGGAGATCACGTAAGTCTAACTCGGACTGCACGATCTGCCGTCCTTGCCGTTGGGACCGATTAGGTTCCATCGTGTCACAGTGGCCGGAAACACCGAGTCGTTTGGCGGGAATCCTTGCCGTTGTCGGGTTGCCGGCCGAGGGTTGTTTTGGAGGCTCCAGTGCCGAGCCGGTGGGCCATCCGGGTGAGGTGATGCTGGCGCCCAGGACCCAGGGGGCGCGCTCGCGCAACTAGCCAGTTTGCCTCGCGGCGCGGCCCCTTTCAGCGAAGTGCCGTGACAATCCGTCCAGAGCCGCTCCTCGGCCGCCCGGTCCCGCAAACTCGACTGGGCACCGGGAGACCAAGAGCCGCCCACGTCTCACCGTACCGTTGGACGTTGTCACATCTGGCCAGAACGGCCAGAACCGGATAGTCTGTTCTCGCATCAATCATCCGATCATCGTGCCGGGCGTCCGAATCCAACTTGAAGACAGCCGAGACCTTCCTCAGAGATTTCCTCGCTGCCCGGCGTCTTTCCGAACCGAGCGGCCAGCCTCTCTACAGCTATCGCATAGAACCCCAGGAGTTTGACGAGCTGGGGGCGCTTCTCGCGCAGGAGCTCCACGTTCTGGAGTTTGGCCGACGGTGGATTGGACCCAAGGGGGCGATGGCATTCTGTCTCTGGGCATCCGAATGGTGGCATCAGAACTACGAGGCCGGAGCGTGGAAGTGGATGCCTCTGCTCACGGCGCTCGGCATGCCCGAACTGGCCCCAGGTGGCAGCCGCTATGGAGACCTTCAGGATCTCGTAACGCGGGGGCTCCGGGGATGGGGCCGCACCGTCTACAGGGTGGGGCCATCCAGGGGTTACCTGGCAACCCTTGCTTGCGAAGGTGGCCTTCCCCTGAAGCTCATCCTCCGCGAGGGCACTCGTCTTCGCCATTACCTGAAGGGAGTCCTTGAGGAGTTCAAACACTTTGGTGCGACTGAGATTCCTGCCCGCGACTTGGCTGAACGCCTGCGCGACCGCCTCCCAAGAGCGTGGCGCCGGGAAGCCGTATACGAACTCGCAGGTGAGTTGATCGAATCCGTTTGGCTGCTTCAGCACGAAGTGGGGGAAACCGATTCGCCAGTTCAGGATCTTGACCGCAAGATGCCGGGCTGGCGTGACGAACTCCCCGTCCGAATCAGCGACCAAGTGGCAAGGACACTGCTCAACGACCTCCTCATCGAGGCCGTTGAGGTGGCTAGGCGGGCGCGGATCAATGTCCGTTGGAACGTGGACCTAGTGCCGGTTGCCGACGGGGACTGGGAGGTCAGAGGCTCTTTCCACATTCCCGTGACCATGAGTGAGGAGTCGTTCAGTCGTCTCTTTTCTTGCTGGTCGCACACCGCACCTCCGCGACGCTTTGACCTCGGGGTTGAAACTGCCGCCGGGCGTTTCCGGGTCTTGGCATTGGGGACGGAGAGGCGTGGCGACGGCACCCGCACCTTCCGGTTGGATCCGTTTCCTGCCGCCAGGAGAGCCGAGACCGCTGGGCTGACGGATTCACGACAACTGCTTGCCCGCACCCACAACGACCGGTGTCCCACCGATCGGTTTCAGGGGTCGTCGGGTCTGGGCGATGCCGCGTGGGTATTTGTTCCCAGGGAGTCCGGCGACGCAGCCCGGCCCATCTGTCGGCTCGTCGGTCAAGGATCGGTGCGTGTGAAGGAGCCGGTCGCTTTCGTGGCGGTCGACACGGGATTGGCTCCCGGCTGCGGCAGCGGAGAGGCAGAGGCGAAGCGGGTAGGGGCGCTTCGCAATGAGAGCCAGCGGGTTGTGTACCGGGTGAAGGGAAGGGTGTCCTTCCGCGCGGAGGACGGTTGCCGCACGGTTGTCGAGACTGACTCGGCCTCCGATGCCGCCAACGTCGAGTATCACTTGGTCGGGCCACAGAAACGGTTCGGTGTCGGTAGTATGTCAGCGTTCTTGGGTGGCCCTTCGATGTATCTTCGTCACGACGGAGAGCCCGTCAAACGTATTCCCGAGCGGGATTTGCAGTGGAAGCCCGATGTCCCGGGCGGGCGGTGGCGGACCTTTTCATCCGCCGCGGTCGACTCCGGCTCGATTCGGGGGTCAGGGTGGATCCGATATGTCAAAGATGGTCAAGTACGTCAGGCCATGTCGCTTTGTGTGTTACCGAAGGGTGCCGATATCGAGATCCTACCATCCGCCGACCCAGATTACGGGGAGGTTAGGCTGGTTGGCTTCGGTGATGTAGTCGCCATCGCATCGGATACTCAAGGCCTGACGAGCAAGGGTTGGTTGAAACCCAACGGATACCGCTTGGCATTGAGTGCCAGAGGCAACGTCCCGCGCGAAGTCGGCGTCGTCGTGGACTGGGGCGGACAGGGTAGGGCGGTGTTCATGTTGCCGTTTCCAGCGAGACGGGCTGCCTTTGTTGCGGCGGACGATACGCCAATGCCGCCGGAAGCTCGCCTAGCCCAGGGATCTTTGGCCGGCGTCCGGGCAGAAGTCATCGTGCCGCACACCGCGAGCTTCGAAGTCCTAGGGCAGTATTGCGGTGGCGATGCGGCCGCCATCAGGGGTCGCTTTGGGAAGCTTGTACGCGAAATACCGGCAGTCAGTTTTGGCCATCATGTGTTGGACCTAGCCGAGTTGGATCACGGCATCACGGAGCGGCTCGCGTTGACCGACAGTCCGGACGCGGCGATCCGCTTGACGATTGCGGACACCGCGCTCCGAGATGGACTTCAGCCAGCCAGCGTTTTCGTCAGTCGGTTCGACCTCGGCTTCGAAATCCGCGATGACAGATCGACGTTGGTGGGGCTGGATGCACGCGGGCGGCGGATCTCGCCGGCGGACTTGAGTCTCTTCACCGTGGAGATCCTGCCACTCCTCGAGCCCGACCAAGGGCCGATCCCGCTCAAGCGATTGGACTCAGACATATGGCGCATCCCGGAGAGGAGCCTGGAGGCCGGTCCCCATTTGATTTTGGGTCGCCAGGGGGACTGGCATCGTGTACGGCCGATGCCCTGGTATCTCGCACAGTCTGGACACGCCGTGGATCCCGACCCGTCCGCCGTGGCCACAGTCGCCCAAGCCTACTTGAACGCATCGCGGCTCACCCGCTCCAGCGACGAAGCGTTCGGGCCAGTAGTCGGCCAGCTCGCCCGGGATCCCGGGCATCCAGACTGGCCACTGGTGTTCGGATACCTGAGGCAAACGTCCCTTCCCGTAGCAACCTTCCCGTTGCTCCGCGCGCTGGTTCGAAATCCCGTTGCGTGCGCAATGGCCGCGGCCCACGCCAGCGCGGAGGACTTCGAACTACTCTGGCAGAGGATGGAGTTGTTCCCCTTTGCTTGGTGGCAAATTCCCCTGTGCAGTTGGGAGGATGCCTACGTCGGCTACGGAGCGCATTGGGAGAGAGTGCTGGAGTCGGTCGAGGACTCGCGGCACGCTTGGAAGCTGCTCAAAGATGAAACCGATCGCAGCATCGGTCGCGTGGCCGGTCGGCTTGAGGGTCTGCGCGCATCGTTTCGCTTCCTGAGTGCCCGGGTCACCAGCCGTCCTATATCGGACAAGGGGTCAAAAATAGTAACCCCAGATAGGTTAGCAGGGTTGAAGAAGGAGTATGATGCGGTTCAACGTTCCTGCCCTGCGCTGAGAATGACGCAGCACGACCTTCCAAAGCTTCGAGATCTCCATTCAGAGGCCACAAGGCTCACCGCCAACCATTCCTGGTGCAGATCGCTCTTCGTAAGCAGAACCGGACCATTCGAGCATCCGAGATGCGCGGATTTCGCCGACGCACCCGCCTTGACGGCTGGCATGGTCGTCGCGGGCATCCAGACTCCCGAGGGCCTCGCGCACAGGATCCGGGAACTTCACGTCAACCACAGAAATTGGTTCGACAAAGCTCTGAAGCTCGCTCAATTCATCGCCTTCGGGGGTCGCGAGGCTGATAAGATCGCAAGACAGCTGGAGAACCTATCGTAGATGCCACAGTCCCCATCCCCTCGTTTCTTCGAGTCCCTCACCCGCGATCTCGTCGAGAGGTCGGCTAGTTCGCTCCTCGGGATCTATGGGCCACGGACCGGCCCGTTGCGCACATTCCTCTCGCAGGTCCTTCAGAGACCTGCGGGTCATCCAGACAGCTTTCTGGCAGATCCAGCCTTTGAGGCGATTTTCGACTGGCAACAGGTGAAGCCTCGCATGTACGACCTTGCCCAGCATGGCTTCCTCACCGAAGCACTCGTCGAGGCAATGGATACCAAAGCTGACCATGAGCGGCTTGCGGAATACCGCTTCCCGATGGATAGGCATCCCTATACACACCAGTATGCCGCTTGGAAACAGCTCAAGCGTGACGAACCGCAGTCGGTATTGATCACCAGCGGCACCGGATCCGGGAAGACCGAAGGATTCCTAGTGCCGATTCTGGATGACCTAGCGCGCCAATGTGCCGAGAGCGGTCGTCTTCGCGGAGTCAGAGCGCTGTTCCTCTACCCGCTGAACGCGTTGATCAACAGTCAAAGGGACCGCCTGAGCGCATGGTCTCGTCCCTTCAACGGTCACATCCGTTTCTGTCTCTACAAGGGCGACACTCCGCGGAGCATGTCAGCGGCAAAGAAGAAGAGGCTTGGGCCGGAACTTGTCGGCGACCGCACGACGCTACGGGAAGATGCACCGCCGATCCTGGTGACAAATGCGACGATGCTGGAGTACATGCTTATTCGGGCCGAAGACAAGCCGATCATCGACCAATCGCAACGTGTGCTGCGCTGGATTGTCCTGGATGAAGCGCACACGTACCAAGGTTCGCGATCCGCCGAGATCGCCCTTCTGCTCAGGCGTGTCCTCTACGCGTTCGGCGTCAAGCCCTCCCAGGTCCGTTTCGTCGCCACGTCCGCAACGATCGGAGACGATAGCCGAGAGAGCGAAGCCAAGCTACAGCGATTCCTTGCGGATTTGGGCGGAGTCCCAAGCGAGCGCGTTCACGTGGTGCGGGGTGAACGAAGTCTCCCCAAGTTGCCGACTGGATTCTCGGACCCATGTAGCGATCCGCTCCCCACCGCCAGCCAACTGCGTCGCATGACGCCCGACGAGCGTGGAACTGCGCTGGCATCCTCAAGGTCGGCCCGGAGGGTTAGGCAGGCGCTACTGCGATCCGATGGCGCCCGAACTCTTACTCAGCTTACACGGGCACACCTCGGGTCTGACAAGGGCACCGATTCCCTCGCCGAACGCCAGAAAACGCTTGAGTTGATCGACCTCGCTACCGACGCCATGGTGGAGAGAGAGCCGTTTCTGCGGGTCCGCGGGCACCTCTTTCATCGAACCCAGGGGGGAGTGTGGGCCTGCATATCGAACCGGTGCCCGGGACGCAATGATACGCCGCTGGACGATTTCGAGTGGGCTTTTGGCAAACTCTTTTTCGAGCGCCGGGAGCGCTGCAACGAGAAGGAATGCGCCTCGATGGTTTTGCCCATGGTGTTATGCACCGAGTGCGGCAAGGAGTACCTCACCGGGAAGCTGACCGGCGATGAGGTTCAAGCTATCATGCCCCGTGCCGTTGGGATCCATGACCAGAGCGAGGACTTTCCAGAGCTCATCGATCTCGGGGCAGACGAGTACGACGATGACGAAGATACGGGTGAAGCGGGGAACACCCTGAATCGCTATCTGGCGCACCCTGCTACACCCGAACTGACGACCATCCATCTGAATCGAAAGACCGGTCGCTGGGTAGGGCCGGAGAACGAGGGGGCAGTAGCCTTTGGCGAGGTGGGTCAGACGCGATCGGGGCTGCCGAGGTGCCCCGAATGCCGAAGCAGCCGCAAGCCTGATTGGTTGCTGAGGCCCTTTCGCGGCGGAGCATCCCTGATCCTTCGCAATACGATCCCGGTTGTCCTCGAATACACACCTCCCTTCACGGGGAGTAACGAGCGGTTGCCGTCGAGCGGCCGACGCCTCCTAACCTTCACGGACAGCCGCCAGGGCACAGCGCGGTTCGCTCTCGATGCGCAACTCGACTCCGAGCGCAACTACACTCGGAGTGTGGTCTACCACCTAGTTGCTGCGGCTCGCGTCGATCGTGCGGCAGACGTCGGGCAGATCTCGAGCCTGGAACGGGACATCGCGACGCTGACTCCGCTGGCTCCCGGAAATCCCGCAATCCGGAGAATGTTGGCCAGGAAGGAACGCGAATTGGCGGCGATGACGACCCCGAAGCCAGGTCGTCTTAGCTGGGGGGAGGCAGTCGCCAAGCTGTCCCAGGAGACCGAAATATCGGTTTGGCTACGCCAGCATTGGCGCCACCTTCCGCTCTCCGACCTGTCGCCACCCGACCTTGCCGAGATTGCTCTGCTCAGGGAATTCGCTCGCCGTCCGAAGCGTCAGAGTTCGCTTGAGACGCTCGGCCTCGTTGCGATGGACTACCACGGCCTCCCCGAGCACCTGGATTCGCCCGATCCCTGGAAGAGTCGGGGCCTGAACGCGATGGAATGGAGGAACTTCCTCAAGATCACGCTCGACCATTTGGTTCGAGGCCGGCGCTCAATCCAGGTACGCGAGGACTTCATTCCCTGGCTGGGGGTCCCCCACAGGTCCACCTTTCTGGTCGGTCCTGATGCCGATCGTTTCCAGGGATCTGTCCCGTGGCCCCTTTCGACGCCTCGAACCCGGCGATCCCGTCTGGTGCAGCTGCTCGCCCTCGTTTTGGAAGTAGATCCATCGACTGATCGAGAGGGAGAAGCGGAAATCAACTCTTGCCTCCTCCATGCGTGGCGCCAGTTGCGACCAATGTTGGACACCACCGGCGAGGGGCGGCGACTAAACCTGCGCAAGAGGGTTGTGCTGCGGGAAACACGTGAGGCCTGGCTCTGTCCAATGACCCGTCGCGTTCTGGACACCACATTGTTGGGCCTCACCCCCTACGTCGCACCGCGCCTCACCCGCGAGATGCTAACGGCGGAGCCCATTCGGATGCCTCGTTTGGAGGCTCCCTTCTGGAGGACACCCACAGATAAGCCATATACCCGGGAAGAAGTCGATCAGGTCCTTAGATCCGACCCGGACATTGCCGAACTGGAACGGATCGGGATATGGCAGGGGTGGAGTCGCCGCATCTTCTCCCGGGTCGACTACTTCCAAGTGGCCGAACATTCGGCCCAGATCGGTGCAGGACGGCTTCGCGATCTTGAGGGCCGGTTCCGTGCCGGGCGAGTCAACGTCCTGAGTTGCTCCACGACCATGGAGATGGGAGTGGACATCGGGGGACTGTCGGCAGTGGCCATGAACAACGCTCCTCCGAGCCCCGCCAACTATCTCCAACGAGCTGGCCGTTCTGGACGCCGACGCGAGTCGCGTGCGATCGGATTGACCCTCTGCAACACATCGCCGCACGGAGAATGGGTCTTCCGGAACCCGTTGTGGCCGTTCCAAACCAAGCTACATGTGACCCAGGTGAGTCTCCAGAGCGAGCGCATCGTCCAGCGGCATGTCAACGCCCTTACTCTCACCCGCTTCTTCGCTATACGGCACAGTGGACATGAACTCCACCGGATGACCGCGGGGTGGTTCTTCGAAGGCAGGGACGACAAGTCCTCCGTTTGCGAGCACTTTCGGCGTTGGCTAAGCGACGAGGCTTCAGGTGACGTGTGGATCACGACCGGCGTCAACCGTCTCTTGCGAGGTTCCGTCCTCGATGGGGTTGACACCAGGCTCCTGATGTCAATGGTTGACGATGGAATCGACGTGGCGGCGACGGGATGGACCGGGGAGCATGCCCCGTTGATCCGAGAGCGAGACAGCCTCTCGCGAAGGCGAACCGAAGACCCGGTTCGGCGCGCTATCGAAATGCAGTTGAGGCGTTTGAGCGAAGAATATCTGTTGCGGGAACTCGCCTTGAGGAATTTCCTGCCCGGATACGGGTTCCCGACTCAGGTCGTCCCCTTGGTAACCACGACAAAGGACGATCTGCGCCGTCCGCCACCTCAGACCGATCCCGACGAGAGTCGCGTGGACAACCTTTCGCGAGCACGCAACTACCCGACGCGCGATCTCTCTGCCGCACTCCGGGAGTACGCTCCGGGATCGGATGTGGTCATTGACGGAAGAGTTCTCACATCTTCCGGCCTTACCCTGAACTGGAAAGTTCCCGCGAGCGACGAAGGGCTACGCGAGATTCAGGCGCTTCGTCACGCGTGGAAATGCCGGCATTGCGGAGCGATCGGCATATCGTATCGCAGGCGCGAATTCTGCGAGTCCGACTACTGTGCGGGACACGAGTCGCGCCTGAGAGTCCAAAGCTACATGGAACCAGCCGGCTTCGCAGTCGATTTCCGTGACTCGCTGAACAACGACCTCAGCCGATTCTCGTATCTCCCCGTGCGGCAACCGTGGATATCGGTGGGGGGAGAGCAGTGGCAAAGTCTCGCACGACCTGGACTAGGCCGCTTCCGCTACAGTGCCAGTGGTCAGGTGTTCCACTATACGGACGGAGAGCACGGCCATGGGTTCGCCATCTGTTTACAGTGTGGGCGCGCGGTGGCGGAACCCGAAAGAGAAGGGGAGCTGCCACAGCTGATGCAGAACCACAAGCCGCTGCGGGGCGGTTCGGCCAAGGGTCCGGATGGACTCTGCTACGGCAATGACAGAACCTACACGATCCGGCGCAACGAGTGGCTCGGAGTGTCAAAGGAGACCGATGTCTTCGAGCTACAACTGCTGTCACTGGACAGCGGGGAACCCCTGAACTCGGTGACAGCCTCTTCGATTGCCGTCGCCTTGCGGCAAGCGTTGGCTGACAAGATCGGTGTGGAGGATCGCGAGATTGGGTGGTCGATTGAAGCCACCCGAATGGAGGGAGCCATCGATGGAACATCCATCTTGCTGTACGACCACGCCACCGGTGGCGCAGGCTTTGTCGCGCAGGCTGGCGAACATCTGGTGGAGTTGCTACGCCGCGCGCGCAGGATTCTTGAATGTCCACGGAAGTGTGACAAGGCGTGCCATGCGTGTCTTCTCTCCTATGACACTCACCGATACGCGGATCGCTTGGATCGTCGCCAGGCCAAGGAGATTCTAGGCAATCAGTTCCTCGCGGCGCTCGACCTCCCCATCGAGGACCGCCTGTTTGGACCCGACACACAGATGGTGTTCGAGCACATCGGTCTGGCCCTCCAGAGGGCACTGAACGGTACCGATACTGTCAGGTTGCACTTGGGCGGGGATTTCGCGCGGTGGTCACTACAAGACTGGGTACTCGGACGCGATATAGTACGATGGAGAAACGAGGGGCGCGTAGTGGAATTGGTCTTGCCCCGAAACCTTGGCGCGATTCCACGTGAAGAGCGTGTTCATTTGGCCATGTGGGGTAGCATGCTTGAGGTCCGCCTCCTGCGGAGCGGCCCTTCGCGGCAGCGCAGGCCAGTTCTTGCGGAGATCTTCGGTGGTGAGCGGACGCTAGCGTTCGCCGCGCTATCCGCGGACGCACTAACTCCTGGGGATGCCTGGGGCGCTTCGGGCCAAAGTGCGCATGTGGTTCGAGGACCGGTGGCAACAGCGCCCGCCGTACTAGATCCGGTCGAGCCTGCCGACCTTCACGGGCCGCCCTCCGGTAAGGTCGACCGCGTCGTCCTCAGCCAGGGCTTGCGAGGCTCGGTCAGTACTTTTGGCTCGAGATTCTGGAAGGAGATTCTGGAGGCCGCACCGGGTCTGGCGGCGCGAATCAGGAAAGGCGAGCCAATCCGGGAAGTGGTTTATCAGGACAGGTACGTCCGGTCACCTTTCGTCGCTCGCCTAGTTTCGGAGATCCTTGACGAAGTAATCGCCGTGGCAGGTGGCGTCATGTCAGGGACGCGACTCCGGATCGTCACGACCGCCCCGGACAGGCCGGGACGAAGTAGGCGGTGGGTACAAGACGACTGGGCCTCGCGCCAGGAAGCGAAGAAGGCAATCGAAAGACTTTTTGCCGTCAGGTCAATGTCGGTCAATCTTACTCTTCGCGATATCAAGCGGGTGCCACACGAACGGGAGTGTCGGATCGTCTGGGAGAGTGGTGGCATGTGGCGCTGTCACCTAGATCATGGACTTGGCTTCTTACGGGCGGGGGAGCAGGTGCCCCATCCGTTCTCCGCGTCCACCGATCGCCAAGGAACGGCGCTGGCGAAGGTTGAATTCGACATAGCTGTCAAGAGGCCGGGGATCGTGTACGTGTTCGGGGTGGAGTAGTGGCTAGGTTGTTCAGTCCGAAGCCGCTCACACGAGCACCCCTCACAACCCAACAGGAGCGAACTTCCGGGTTTTGCGGGTCGTCGTAATTGACCCGGGCTCGACCGAAGCGCGGCTTCCGCCCCGCTCCAGACGCTTTCCTCGGAAAGATCAGTGTCGGAGTTCACGCGCATCCTTAAGGCACACACCCAGGCAGTTGGTCCACAGAGCTGTTCTTCACCGCTTCATGGCTCCCCGGTCCCGCCATTACCGTGTACGGTTGTTGTCCGGCCACCGGCGCAGCGAGCGCGACGAAGGACAGCGGGAGCCAGCGCAAATGCGTACAGAGTTCTTGATTGTCATGGTCGTTTGCTTCCTCCCCGTGATTGACAGGGGCTCGTCCCGTCCGAGTGCTTGGCCCGGCGCAGCGCGAAAACCGAAGCATTCAATACATCCAGACCTTCCAATCCTCCCTTCGGTACTTCGGCTCATAATCACATGCGAGTGGATGCCGCGACAAGATGTATCGGATCGACCCAAGTGCTTCCAAGCTGTCCCCCATGAGTTCCCGCTGCTTGGTCAGATAGCTCTGATCGAACTCGTCCGAGTCAATCGCGTGCGCTGGCCTTTGTCGCACCTTTCGGATCCGCCTAAAGGCCGATCCGATCTCCCGCAGAGGACTGGGGTCGTCCATCCGATACATCGTAACCAGCCACTCCTCGAGTAGCTTGATGGTTCCCTTGTTGCTCACCCGGATCCGGCCATCCCCCAGATCCGTCTCTGTCGTGAGTTCCAAGTCCTTTCGGAAAAAACCGAGGTTCAGGTTGCCCGCCATCAGATTATCTAGTAGCAGCACGAAATCGTGATACTCCTGTCGCGTCGGCCGCAGGAGAAAGCCGAACCGGCGAGGACGGTCATCATCTTCGAACTCCTTTCTGAAAAGCGTCGGATACCCAATCGTCCGGCAGATTGAGTTGATCTCGACCAACTCTCGGAGGAACGCCTGAAAGACTGAGATTCCTTCTGGAAACTCACCACCTATCGACATACGCCAGTAATCGGGATGACACTTGTATTCGTCCCCAAGCTGATGAGCCTTCCAGATCGTTTGGTGCTCAGGGGTTAGGTTAGCCAAGTACCACAAGAACACCGCCACCGCTCGGTTGAGGTCCTGGTCGAAGGAAAACCCGAACGTCTGCAGGAAGATCCGATTCGACTTGGGGATCGTGCTCTCGTCTGCCGACCGCGTAGCGATCCGGCCACCCACATCGCTAGTGGTGTAGTGGAAGCGGGGGTCGTTGCGGTATCGCTCCAAGACCGTCAGGTCGAAAGACAGCAGGGTCATCTGCGGTGTACCCAAGGCGAGGCTTAGCATGAATGGTTGCCCTGCGTAGGAGTCTTGATCGACGACTTTATGGAGACGATTTGGAGTGGGATAGACACAGGCGCTTTGGGCCCCATGCGTGGAGAGTTTGCTAAGCTGCGCTTCCGTGGACTCCGGCTCGAACGCCTTTATGTGACGATTTGGATGTCTCTTGCCAAACGTCAGGCTAACCCGATTCTCTTGAACCATCTGCGTGAGGACGCGATCGAGGTCATCGGAGTCACCGTCCAACAGATTCATAAGGTCCGATGCTGGCATCCCATTGAACCTGTTAGAAGCCAGATAGAACTCCACGATCGCATCGTCGCATCGTCGGATCGGGTCGTAGGACATCATGTCCTCCTCGTGCGTGTCCGAGACTGTTCGTCTGTGCGGGTTCATCTCATTCCTCTGATGGTCGGAGTCGGCTCATGGATGACTGCCGGCGGTCTCCCGTCCAATCGAATTGGACGTTAAGCGACCGAAGCATCGCGAACGTGTTGTCGCGCCGGACACCGAATTGAGCGCATAGATCAGGCAGCTTGACCTCCTTCTTGGATTCCGGCGCGCTCTGCTCGTTGGTCACGACGGTCGCGCCGTAGACCCGCGCGTAAGCGACCAGCCAGCCGTCCGCACCCGTCGCGAACTTCGCCTTCGCGTGGTCGAAATACCTCGCATGGCGCTGGACCCACATCATGATGTCCGTATAGGCGTCCGCCACGTCGGCGGTGTCCACCGGGAGAAAGAAACCGTCCGGGACTTCGCGCCTCACCCACTGCACCAGATCCTCCGTCTTGCGACCCGCGAGGAGTTCGCTGCGGACCCGGTCTATGCTGTAGACCCGGCCTGCCCGGTGGTGATGAAGCAGACTCTTCCAGAAGCCGGGGCAGATGTCGAACGGGTAGTACAGGTTCTTCGCCGTGATGAACACATCCGAATCCACGAGGTAGGCCCGATCTACCCTCATCGGAGGTCCATCCCCAGCCGCCTAGCGTACTTCTGGAAGGTTCCGCCACGCAGCCCGGTCAGGTCGTAGGCTTGCTTGAAACCGATTCGGCCCTCCATGGCCGCGTGCAGAACTTGGGTCGCGAACAGTTCGCCGACGCGTGTGTTCTGGTTGTTGAAGAAATCGCCTCCAGTAGTCTTCGTGCCCCTTTTTCGCTCCCGCTTCACATAGCGCTCGTAGAAGTCGAAGAAGGTGCTGCGGTCGATGAGAGTCACGTCCAGAGCGCGGCGGGCGGCGACTACCGGGCTCACCTTGAATGCCCGAGCCAGCGAATCGAACGGACTCGGCAACCGCCTGACTTCCATCCAACGCGCTCTGACCTCCCGGGCGGGCGCGAGCAGTTCAGCCGCCGCCCGGTTGCACCAGTCCTCCACTTCGGTACCCCCGGGGAGCAGCGTATCGAAGCCGGAAACTCCCTCCGTGCCAAGCCAGATGTGCGCCAGTTCGTGGGCGAGGGTGAACATCTGTGCCGACTTCGCGTCGGCGCCGTTCACGAAGATCAGCGGCGCGTAGGGATCCGTGAGCGCGAAGCCGCGGAACTCCTCCACCCTCAGTCGGCGATGGGTGTTGTTCCCCACCACGCCGTTGATCACCGCCATTACGCCGAGGTGTTCGATCGCCCGACGCAACTCGCCCACGGCGTCCTGCCATGTTCGGACTCCGGCCGCCCATCCTTCGTCCAAGTTGAGCGCTCGCCGCATCTCGCGCCCCGCCGCATCTGGCTCGTCGGCAAGACGGGCGCTTCCCACGAAGGCCAGTGGTTCTGCCTCGTGCTCGACGAGGGACTCCCGGAGCCATGCCTGACGGCGCTGCATCGTGTACAACGTGTCCAACAGGTCGGGACTCGGCCTGGCCGTAGCGCTGCCCGACACGGTCCGGTAGTCAGGCACTGGTAGCCGTTCCTCGGGGGGCTCCGGGAGGAACAGGTAGCCGAGCGGCGTATGGGTGACCTTGGCCAGCCTCTCCAATTGCTTCAGCGTCGGTTGCCTCTCGCGGCGGACCCAGGCCCACAGCTGCGGGACGCGCTCAGCGACATCTGCCACGTCGTGGCCCGCACGTTCGCAGGCCCAGCGAAGCATCTCGGGGGGCACCGGGACGCGGATCATCCGGTAACCGCGCCATGCGGCATCACGCAGGGGGGTGTGGTGAACTTTGTACGGATGTCCTGTTCCGTCAGGCTCCGCTTGTCCATCCGGCTCAGGGCCCCCTCCCCGCCCCGGTGCGCTTCCGCGCCGCTGTTCCGGCATGTGTCGTTCTCATGTCGTGCGCCTTCAGCCGCTCGTACTCCTCGACCGAGAGCACCACAACGACCGGACGCCCGTACTTGGCGACCGTTACAGGCGCGGCCCGGGCGAGGTCGATCAGTCGCCCGAAACCGTATTTCGCGTCCTTTGCGCTCAGCGTCCGCATGCGATCCCTCCGACTAGGTGGCAGTCTAATTCTTGGCCAATTTGGCCGACTCCGCAAGCCGGACGGCCACCCCCAAGCCGCTCCACCAACGGAGACTCCACGGGGGTGGTTCGGCAAGCCGCTGGCGGCGGCATCCGAGGGCTGTGACACCTTATGACACGTCATGACACGTCATGACACAATGGGACTTTTCCCACGGGTTGACTTCCCTGTAAACCGTCCTTCACCGTTCGGGCATGGAGAGGTTGGAACACAGGTTCGACGGGATCCTCTGCAGGGATCGAGAACAGGCGTCGAGCCGTCACTGGCGACGGGTGGCCGAACCCGGATCCCGCAACCCGTTGCCCCGTCGAGACGTGGGAAATAGCCTATTTCCCACTCACTTGCGCGGCTTGCCGACCCCGTGTTCGGGTTCATGTGTATGAAGAGGCTGACCAAGCAGTTCGAGGCCCGGCGAGGAGCGTCTCTCGGCGTCCGTTGGCGGAGGCGGCGAACCCGACGGTGATCGCCCACCTGAAGGGACGCGACCGGGCGCTTGAGCCCTTCGGCCTGACGGGCCGCCGGGCCGAGTGGATCGCGCTGGCGAGCCTGCACGGCGGCGTGTTCACCCGCGCGCAGCTATCGGATTGGCTCGGGGCCAGCCGCTTCAAGGTGCTCCGGCTCGTGCAGGCTTTGACGGAGCGAAGGCTGGTGACCGAGGAGACGGTCCGGGGCCTGAAGGTCTGCCGGGTCTGCGCGCGCGGGATCTACCGGGCACTCGGTGCCGATGACATCCGCTACCGCAGGATCACCTCGACCGAGGTGGTCGTTCGCCGCCTGCTCTCGTTCGACTACGTGATCGAGCATCCGGGGTTGCCCTGGCTTCCGACCGAGTCGGAGAAGGTGAGCGCCTTCGAGGCGCTCGGCATCCCGCGCTCCCTGCTGCCCCTCCGGGTCTACCGGGGCGCGGCTGGCGGCGTGCGGCGCTACTTCCCGCGCGGGATGCCCGTGGCGCTGGACTTCCGTCGCGCCATGTTCGTCCACGCCGATCCCGGCTACGACACTTCGACCGCGCTCCACTCGTGGCGGGACCGGCACCGGAGGCTCTGGGAAGCGCTGCGGGAGGATGGCTTGTCGGTCGAGGCCGTCGGGGTCGCGTGCGCCCGGAGACCGCTTGAACGAGCGCGGACGATCCTCGGGAACTGGACCAGTAAGGACACGGCCCCACGTCCCGTGCATCCGCCCGGGACCGTCGCGGCGGCCCGGCGCGAAGCCGCACGGATCGAGAATGCCATCCGGGGCATGGACGACGCGACGGTCGAGGAACTGGGCGGTCTCAACGGCTGCCTTCGTCGCCTCGTCGAGATGCGGGAACTGCTCCGGTCGGCTCGTCCAGAAGGCACGATCGACGGCCATTCGGTATGGCGGTCGAGCCGCCTTTCCGGAGTCCGGATTTGAGTGCCGTTCGGGGGGAGCCCGTTGCCGATCCGGAGGTGTGAAAACGACATGGAGGTGCTTGTGCAGGGAAATGCCACAAAAGTGTGCGGAACGCGGGTTCCGCAAGTCGCCGGACGGCTTGGGGTTGTGCCACGGCCCGTGGATCGCCGGTGCCGATCCGGGTCTCCGGGCCGTGGACGGGAGCGACCCGGCCCTTTGGGATGCCTAGTGCGGCATCGGGGCGGTTCGGCATGTGCAGGCCCATGCCGCCCTCCCCGCCGGGTCGCTCCCGTACCAACGATCCCTCCGGGAAGGGGGCTTTGCCGATGAGGAACTCGACGGTCGCCG
>LXNJ01001194.1_pt1 | contig 15894 bp, 13 predicted proteins | sample 809081 | NCBI WGS metagenome assembly LXNJ01 (sample SAMN04870510, study PRJNA318959) | sponge metagenome | biome: sponge; feature: marine sponge reef; material: water | host: Petrosia ficiformis | place: Greece: Milos, Mediterranean Sea | collected 2013-05-29 | depth 5-7 m
TATAATAGTGTGATAATTATTAGGGTAGGATACCATTTATATACATTTTCTACAAGAACTCCATTCATTTCAATTTCATGCCAAAAACTTTACACACCCAGGTGAACATCAAGCATTGATTTCTGGGTACAATTATGATAAACTTGATACAGAAAGTTTTTTAAGTGTAACCTACGTCATAAACTAACTGTAAGGAGACAGCACCATGAAAAAATCGGCAGCTATTCAAGAAATTGTAGAGCGGTTAGAAAAACTTTCACTTGGACAACAGCGACAGGTTTTAGATTTCATACTGGAACTGTCGGGAGAATCACCAAAGGGCATATCAGGTAAAGAACTCCTTGAATTTGTAGGATTATTTCCGCCGGAGGACCTTAAACAGATAAAACAAGCGATTGAGGAGGACTGTGGGCAGATTGATACGTCAGAATGGTAGTTACCTTTTGGATACCAATATTATCATCGGATTATTTAACAGAGACGAAGCAATTCAAGAAAAAATGCAAAATACGGATAGAGTGTTCTTGGCTTCATCTGCAATCGGTGAACTTTACTACGGTGCACAGAAATCCGAAAAACCTATAGAGAATATCCGAAGAATTGATAGGTTGACTCAACGATTTCCAATCTATTCATGCAACTTAGAAACAGCACGGTGGTATGGAATCATCAAGAACCAGCTACAAAGGAAAGGTCGTCCTATCCCGAATAACGATATCTGGATTGCAGCAATTGCGATGCAGCATGGATTAATTCTTGTCACGCGTGACTCACATTTTGATGAAGTTGAAGTTTTGCAGACAGAACACTGGTAACACAGCGCATAAAAGTGCTCGGTACTGTTAACGTTTGCAATGATCTGAGAGTACATCTGTAAGACAAGGATACTGTTCCTCAGTCTATCTACCGTTGAAAACTAATGGCACTATATCAAGAATACGAAGCAAGCATTCTAAAAGAAAACGGAATTGACATCAGCAATGACGGAACAAAGCGTGACATTGAGTATTACGATCCAGACCAGATGTTACGATTACCCATTGAGCCGCTGGAACGGATTCGGAAATTTCTTGACGATTATAACTATCTGACAAGAAATAATTTTGAACTCCGTTACTATCAAGTGTTAGCACTGCTTTTTACGGAGCAATTCTTTGCCGACCACACACTATCAACTGGCCCTGAACTGAATAATGGACAAGATAAACAACGGATGTTGGCGTATTGGATGGCAACGGGAAGTGGAAAGACCCTTGTGATGCATCTTAACATTCTTCAGTATTTGCACCATTTTTGTAAAGAAAGCAATGCCCGCCTTCAAATCTTCCTAACAACCCCTTTGGCAAATCTAATTAAACAGCACGAACGCGAGTTAGAACCTTATGTGCGTCAGCTCAATGAAACCTATAATAATCGAATTGAACTCATAATTGACACAACACAAGGGCTTTTACAGAAAGATGAGGATTATTTTAAATTACCAGATGGCGGAGAAATCCGCCGACTCGTTTTAGTTGACGAAGCACACATCGGCTTGACAAGTGGAGAAGCGGGTAAATTTAGAGAACTTCGAAACCGTCTCAATGTAGGTAACTCCTTCCTATTTGAATATTCTGCTACTTTCCACAACGTCGCTAAAGAGTTGAAGGACGAATACGATAACGCTATCATCTACCGATACGATTACGCCCGATTTTATGGCGATGGATACGGCAAAGACCACTTTTTTAAGCCAATAGCAGCAGATACGGTGGATGCTGAGTCCGACGGGGAAATCAAGGAAAATTTAGACGAATGCCTCCGAGTGATGGAGGAAAAGTTACAGACATTCAACAGAGTCCAAAATGATGAACAATTTGATGATGATCTGACTAAGCATCGTCCTTTGATGGCGTTTATGGGGCATACAGTCGAAAAACCGCAGGACGAAGGGAAAGACGATGAAGTTTCTGATATTCAAAAGGTATTAGATTATTTTGCTGCGCTGAGTGATGTTGAACGCCAAAATTTCAGATCCATTTTTGGTGGCAACATTATCGGTCCGCTTGTTGTTGCACGCAACCCTGAAAACAGTAGCGAATTACTTCTCTCTTATGGTGATGGCGAAAAATGGGGCATGATTAACGTTGGGATACTACGAGTTTTTACAACAGCATTGCAAATGACAGCATTGAAACGCGTGTTGAAGTTTTCGCTAATCCGAACCTACAATTTGAAAACCTTGACAATGAATCCAGTCCAATAAATGTCCTAATTGGAAGTCGTAAGTTTGCGGAAGGGTGGAATTCTTATCGTCTTTCCGTAATTGATCTAATTAACTTAGGTAGTTCCAAAGGCAATCTGATTATACAGATTTTTGGGCGCGGTGTTCGGTTACATGGAATAGGTGGCAACGGGAAACGCCGACACATTGAGCACAACCCTAATTACTATCTTCTACGAAAAAATGATAAGAAAGATGATATTCGGCGGTTGGAAACGTTAACTGTTTTCAGTCTGCGGCGTAGTTACCTTGAATATTTCCTTAAAGAAGTGCACGCGGGTGGTATTCCACTTCTACATACTTTTACGATTGAGGTAAACCCGATGCTTTTTAAAGTAGATGGTAACACGTCAGTTAAATTTGATGACTATAGCCAAAAATTGCATATCTTTAAGCAGGGAAACACAGCAGGAAGTGGCATCAAGCGAGTTTTTCTCAACGGAGATGAAATTCACTATACCTATCTTGATGATAGTACTGAAAAACCTGGGACTATCAGTAACTGGCGGAAATTGACGTTAGATTACCGAACAGATAAGGAAAGAAGTGCCCCAGATGTTTTTGAAGACCTACGGCAAAATAATGAAAAGTATGCTTGCTATCTGAATAGAGCAAAACTTGCCACCGTTATTCATCGTGAAGCCGAGAAGAACCAGCTGCAACTTTATAGCAAGGAAAATCATAAACCCACTATCGTTGACTACTTATCACTCGTCGGAGAAATTCAATATCAGAAACCGGGGCAAGATCCAATTGCGTGGACAGATCGGCTTAATCGGCAAATCGTAATTGATGGCACCCGTAAACTGAAAAACCGTATCAACGCACATATCAATAGTGCGAATTATGTTTATGAACCTTTGAAGCAAGATGATTTAATCTATCAGTATACAGTGACAAAGGAATTTGAGAAGCCAGATGAATACGATGAGTTTCTTAAGAACATAAAGAATGCAGAAAAGGAAGGTAACAAAGCAAAGGCAGAACGTATAAACCCTGAGGCACTGATGCGGCGAGAATTAGGACGATTGTTAGAACCAGGACACCGACACATCTACAAACCGCTTATACTTCCTCAAGAAGATGTAGAAAGCATGTACCGTGATTTAAAAGTATCACCAGATAGACTAAACAGAGGCGAAAAGAAATTTGTTGAAGACCTGACAAAGTATATCAAGGAAACCTATTACCAGAATGAAAGGTACGAGTTCTATCTGATGAGAAATGTGCAGAAGATCGGCATCTATTTGGAAAGCGATGCAGGAAGTTATTATCCCGATTTTGTGCTTTGGGTGCTTGACAAAGAACAAGAGATGACACATATCCTTTTTGTTGATCCAAAGGGAGAACGGGAGATCATTGGCGGGACAAGAGGTGATTATAAGAATCATCCAAAAGTTAAAATCGCACAAAAATCTGAAGACCAAACACTTACCAAGCTCGAAAAGCAGTTAGAGGCTGAACATGACCAGAAATTTCAACTTAATTCGTTTCTTCTGTTGCGGGATAGTTCTGAGTTAGGTAATGGAGAAGACGTTGACTGGATTAAAAAAATATATTGGCGTATAACATTCTTCGCTTGGATTGGCACAATAAAAAAGAGAATGGGTCTATGAGTCAACTATTCGACAAAACCCAATCATATTTAGATTTAATATTTGAGAAAGTTGGAATTCAACAGTGAAGGAAAAAAGGAAATAGACGAGTCCAAAAGAACTCGTCTATTTCTGAAGTTAACTGGGATTTTCGAAACTATTTCTTTTCTCGGTACTCACTTAACAGCATATTTATCTTATCAAGGAACTCTTGAGAGTAAATTTTCCCAACAAGTGCGTTGTGAGTTTCAGCAGCAATGGTATCCCAAGCTTCAACCGCTTTATCTTCAAACTTAACAATCTGAATCCCAGCCTTCTTTGTGAGTGCCTCAATCGCTCTTTCGTTATCTTTCCGAACTTCCAGAATCATTTTCGTTTGATACTTGTCACCTATTTCCCGTAATACCTTTTGCTGATGCGGCGTAAGTTGATCGAACTTTTCCTTTGTGATAACTGTTGCCCCAACACCAACGCTTACTGGTAGATCTGTCATATACTTGAATTTATCGTGCCACTGCAGTGCCACAGTCACATAAGGGGATGCAGTTACAGCGTTGAGTTGTCCAGAATAGAGTGACGACATGACCTGTGTGACCTCTCTGGGAACAGTTGCGATCTGTGCACTTTTGTAAAATCTTTGCGCAATTCTGTCACTTGTCCGTGCCCACATCCTGACGCTTGGCGATTTAAGATCTGCAATAGTCCTAATCGGATGATTGCTAAAAATGTAATAGAAGCCTATATCTCCCATTCCAAGTAAAACATAGCCAGCATCTGAAAAGGCTTTATCTAAATCTTCACGAAGATAGTTACGAACATAATCAAGTTCTTCGTAAGTCTTAAACATTCTCGGTAGTTGAAAAATAAGAACTTCTTTCTGTATTTCGCCAAGCCCGGTGGCTGTCATAGCACCTGCGTGAAGTAGACCTGCCCGCATCTTACGGATAACATCAAGTTCGTCACCCTGAATCCCATTTGCATAGAATCGGAACTCGATTTGACTATCTGTTTTCGTAAAAATTTCTTTTCCCATTGCATTGAGATTGTTCATCCAAGTTGAACCTTTCGGTGCAAGTGTAGCGAACTTAATAGACTCAACAGCGCGAACAGACATTGGTAAACAGAACATGCTCAAAATTACTATAAGCACGCTCGCAATACTTGCGGCGTGGATTTTATTGCTTGTTTTCTTATCCCTCATTATTCAGTTTCTCCTTCTTCCATTTCTAAATCAAAAAGTATATCAGTCTGAGAAAGCCAACGTTTGGCGCGCGACTTTGCTAACGCAGTCGCTGCTTCTTCCCCAGGATACAGGTCATCTGGGGCATCAAGAACCTCTTGCAAAGATTTCTTGTAAAGTTCCAGGTCCTGTTTTGGATAGGCGTAGTATCGCGCCAGATAGAACTTACTCATTAGGAATTTATTGTCATTAATTTCGTCAACTTTTTTGATGTGTTCCTTTGCTTTTTCGGGGTTGCCTCCAATTGCTGGTGACCGATCACCATAATAGACAGCATAGAACAGATGCGCACTACCGAAATAAAAGGTTTCGTCTAATTCAAGGATACGTCGCATCATCAGTTCAACACGAGCAAGGTCAATGACTTGCATCGGGTCATCTTTCTGCAGGCTAATACCGCGTCCGACAGCATAAGCTGCCCAAAACAGCGGCTCTACATCTTCCTTTTTCACTTTCTGTAGCATTTTTTCAAACACTTCCATTCCAATAGTTCTTGCTTTGTTAAAGGATTTATTTGATTTTGCCAGTGCTTTGAACGCGTACATTTCAGAACGTGCGTAGTGCGCAATTGCTTGTGTACGCATCTCTTCTGCTGTCTCAGTGTCACCTGCTATTTCAGCGTCTTCCATCCTATCTTCAAGAAATCCGCTATAAGATGAAAAAGCGCGAGCGGTCTTAACAACCAGAGACTTATTTCCTAACTTTGCTAACCGTTCAAGTGTCTTGAGGTTTTTCTCAAGGGTGGTTTCTATCACCGTTAAGTCACTTTCCTGTTGAATTTTGGATAACTTGCTTAAACCACACCCACCTACGAGTATAGACAGTAAAAGTAAAAGCATTATCCGAAAATAAAACTTGTTGCATATCATCGGTGTTGTATTTACCTCCTATTAACGTTATGCGTCCCATTGTAGACGCAGTTTAACCTCAAAATGGATATAGATAATTTCCACTAATGGTAAAGGAAAAGCGGTATATCTGTCTCTTGAATTAGATGTTGTGTAACACTGCCGACAAAGAATTCACGGACGCTTTTTCTTCCGTAAGCCCCCATCACAAGTAGATCAATTTCATTTTCGCTAATGTAAGTTTTTATTTCAGCATCTGGATATCCACTCCGCGTGACAAGATTCGTCTGGATACCATAACTCTGAAAAAAATCTCCTAAATCCGTCAATAGCCTTTCTGCGTCTTCATTGCTATCACTCACTGTGAGTAAGGTTATATCACATGCATTCCAAATACCCAACAGAAGGAACATGTGAACAGCCTTTGCTGCGGGTATGCTATTGTCATAGGTAACCAGGACCTTTTCAATTTTTCGGACCGAATCAGGAACTGCAAGGACAGGTGTGAGTCCATTTTTCAATATCTTCTCAAGCGTGCCAAAGGTTTCATGATCAGTATATCCGAAAAAAGTCTTTTTACCTATAACAGTAAAATCGTGGAATTTGGATTCCTCTATAATCTCAGAGAAAGGACTACCTGTATCAGCGTGTAAGACAGATTTGATTTTCCGAGATTTACAAGTCTGGGAAAATTCATCAAGTATTGCTTTTGCTTTCTCTTGTGTTTCTTCTAACAGATGTTCTTCGCGTTGCACCTCATAGTGTGCGCCACCGAGTGGGACTGGGCCTCCCATCGATTGAATACCGGGGAGATCAATGATAGCGACTCCAGTGATTGTGGCATCGTAAGCAAGTGCAATTTCACAGGCGTACGCCTTCGCTGCTTCTGCGTAACTGGAACCATCTAAACCGAGCAGAATTTTACCAAAATCTGAGTTTCCCATTGTACGGGATTCCTCCTTTCTTACAGACATGTAATTGCAAAATTACATGTCCGAATTTCTAAAATTAATATCGTGTATTATACTCTGTTAGATAAAAAGGGCAGATCAACAACTGTCCCGATGACGCGTTCCCCCGTACCCTCAATTTGAATTTGGCTACCGGGGCCTGTAACAGCCATTCGCAAGTAACCGAGTGCAATCGGTTTTCCAAGTGTTGGCGAATAGGCAGAACTTGTAATCCATCCAACATCTTTATCGCCACTAAAAATACGCGAATTCTGTTGTACAGGATGTTCCGCGTCAATTTCAATTCCGCGCAGCAACCGGTTCGGGTGTCCACGATACTTCATACGTGCCACTATCTCTTGACCGATATAACACCCTTTCTCAAAATCTATAGCGTGTTCTAATTCTGCCTCAAGCGGGATAACAGAATCGGTTAATTCTGTTCCATATCTTGGTGTGCCTGCTTCAATTCTCAGCGATTCTAAAGCATCCCATCCGATAGGGACAACATCAGGTCTTTCAGCCATCAATTTTTCCCATAATTCCTCTAACGTATCAGTTGAAGTATAAAGATGGTATCCGCATTCTCCAACAACATCTGATCTCACACAAACCACCCACTGCGTATCAAGCTCACAATAGCGGGAATGATATTCAGGCAAACTATTGAGATTCTCAGTAACCAAAACAGATTGAACGAGTTCTGCTGATTTCGGTCCGTAAACTGCTATTGTCCCAACATCTTTTTCAATAGATAGTTCCACATCATCTGCAATGATATATTTGTCCAATTCCGCGAACACATTTTCAGTGCTTTCAGGTGCAGTGCTAATATAAATTGCATCTTCTAATATATATACTTTTAGATCAGCAATTATTTTACCACGATTCGTCAAAAGTGTAGCGTAATTTCCTTCGCCAACTGAAAGACCTTCAACATCATTAGAGATGAGACGGTGCAAAAATTTTGCGCGATCTTCACCTGTTAAACTGAGAGTCTCAAGGTATGAAATATCCGTAATTCCGACATCACTTCTAATAGCATTATGTTCAGACATAGTATCGGTAAAATGAGCGACCAAATTCCAACCTGAATGTCTTTCTGCAAAAGTGGCACCGAGTTTACGGTGGATTTCGTAAAGCGGAGTTGTTTTCATTTTTTGCCTATTTCTATGCCTTTCTTTGCACATTCCTGAGTATTCTCAGGTGTCTCTAAAAAATTAAAACATTCGTTCCAAGCGCCAAATTATTCTCGGTGTTCGTAACGAGTACGCAATATTGAGAGGAACGGCAATTTCAATCGAAGTACTCAAAGGTTGAAAATCTATCGGTGGACTGATGAAAAAGGACACGCCGACACCGATTGAGGATTTAAACTTTTCTATAGAAAAATCAGAAAAAGGGTTTTCATCAGACTGCCAAACTTGCCCAATATCAAAAAAAGAACTCAATGCCCACCCCAATACAGCGTCTACGTCTGTGTTAATACGGGTCTCTTGTAAAAAACGGTATTCGAGATTGAGAAGAATTCGTTTATCGCCAGCAAATGTGTTGAAACCGTATCCGCGCAAGGTAGTTGCCCCACCGAGATAGAGGAGACGTTGTCTTGGCAAAGGTGCGTTCGAATAATCTCCAGAAAGTCGAAAATTTAGATGATGCGGCCCAAACAAAGGGGTGTAGCGAACTAATTCAAACTTGTACAAGTTAAATGTCCATTCTCCACCAAGGCTTGCGCCTGCTATTTCAATTCCCAAATGTCCGCGCCATCCACGTCTTGTCCGTTCATTTGGCCAAGGTAACAGATAACTTCCAAGATTCTGCGGACGTGTAATGGTTGACTTTTGGTCGCGAGTATCAAATGTATAACCGAAGGAAATCGCTTTCAGATGCCCACGATCAATTCGCGCATTACCGCGCTTTATAAGGTTACGGTCAAGATAACTCCAGTCAGTTGATTTCGACAAGTTATCATGGTCTTCCTGCGTGAACTCAAGACGCATCAGAGAGGATGTTCCAAACATCTGGGAAACCCAAATCTGTTCACCCTGACGTTGATAGTAGTCTTCAAGAGCAGTCCCATATACAGCAGCAGTAAGATTAGCTTCGGCAGGGAGTAAACGATAAGCATTTGAACTTATGTCCGTTAGTTTGAAAAAACCGATACCCATTGCCAAAGGATAACGCTTAAAAAAACTTTTCTCAACTCCAAAGCTATAGTTCCAAATTTTACTGGAAAACCCGCCGCTGACTGAACCGAATAGTTGTTCTTCACCTGTAAAATGCGTTGAAAGTGTTCCACCTGCACCGAGCACTAATCCATGAACACGGTTGAAACCGAGAATAGGATACCATCCGGGTTTTATAAACGGTTGTTCTTCAATATCAACAATCAGAACGTTTTTTCCACCTTCTCGTTGCACACGCCAATCACGAATAGATTTGAAAGCTTCATTGCTGTCACTGAGTTTTTTATCCAATTGATTGATTCTCGCTTGGCCCAGTGAGTGAAAATATACTTCTTCAGTACTTATATTGATTGCTGATGTAAGTTCAGAATGTGAAATTCGGCGGTTCCCAGTAAAACGTATTTCATCTAAGTAACCTTCGTTAACGTTATACTGTAGTGTATCGTTGACAAATTCATACGTAACCTTAGCAAATGGGTAACCACGATTTACATAAAAATCGGCTATCATCCGCTGTTTTAACTTTATATTCGTATCAGCAAAATATCTGGGTGATAAATCAAACCAATTTTTGATGAATTGTGCTGGAAAACTCCTATGCCTGTTGATTTTTATTTTGTTTGCAAACTTCACTGGTGCTTCGGTCACATTGATTTGTACAGTTACCTCCAACGGTTCGGTGTTCGGCAGCTGTTGATTTTTTCCTTGATGAATATCGTCAGATCCTTGATCTCGAAGAAAAGTATCGGACAGATTGTCCAATGGAGATTTAGGTTCGTCAGTTCCCAAGACAACTGTCCTTAATTGCACCTTCTGGAACCAATCAAAGTTTTCTAATTCTGCAATCAACCGCGCAAGTTGTTCGTTTGTAAAGGTATTACCAGGCACAATCGGAATTTGTTCTAACACAACGTCAGTTGGAATTGTATTGTTCCCCTCAATTTCAACTGCAGTAACTTTAAATTTTTCCGAAACTTCAAATGATTCTATGGTCGGTGATTGATCCTCAACTAATTTTAGCGTCCCCATGCCCTCTTTCCAATGCGGCCACCAAGGATATTCCTCATCATAAAACGGTGACCAGTAACTGTACTTACGTTCTACAGTAGGGTTTAAATTTTCACCAATTACCGACTTAACTTGTGCTTTACGGTGAACGTTAAAAAGCCAGGCACCTATTCCCTGCTTTCTCTCATATTTACGTGGGATAGCAATTTCAAAACTCCAGAAATTAGTGTTAATTTTGGTAGCAACCTTTGCATCTGAAGTCCATGAACTATCCCCTTTGAACTGTTCTACTGAATCGTCTATCGTTTTCCGTTGGGCATTACTTGGTGCGAATCGAAAATTTGGAAAACCTACCTTTTGAACCCACTGGTCAAAGAGTCCACCAATAGGATTTATGACAAGGTGCAAATAGGCTTCTGTTTCTGGATTCATATCAAGCAAAATTTCAACTGATTCATCTTCCCAGATAGGGGAATCAAGTTGCGTTTGTGAAACACGAGGAACCTGCTTATCCTGTATGTATGCCCTCGCGCCAATATAAAGTTTATCTTTATCCCACATCAAATAGACATCTGTCGGATTTTCGGCTGTTTCGGTCCCCGTTGGATTCCTAAAAGGAGTGAGTGCGGCAGCATTTAACCACGCTGTTTCAGATAAATTTCCATCTATAGTGGGAGACTGTGCAGTTTGAGGGATAGGTTGCACCAATTCAGTTGAAGTCAACTCTTTTTGTGAGGTTGATTTAGAATTTTCTGATTGATTTCGTAATCTCGGATTCGATAGAACTGAAATTGCATCTGTAGCTGTTAAACGAAGCAGTGGGCCTCCCCCGTTGATGACGCCGACGTTATTGTCAATTTCTGATGGTAGGTTGATGATATAACGTTGTTTTTCACTCTTTAATTCAACATCTGCAGCATAATTATCGGGAAGGAGTAGCCCGATACCGTCACCAAGTGCGGTTAAATCCAGTGGTGCTGCCAGTTCATCAAGCACAGTTAGGTCAATTGAACCGTTGTTTGTTGTAATTTTGTTTTGTCCGGGAGCCAATAAAATTTTGCCGTGAATGCCTCCCTGCTGGACTTCAACCTGATAGTTTCCCAACGTTTCATCAAGATGCACTCTACCCATCTCATTTGCGATTTCAATCTTTCCGCGTAGGTGATGGATATATACATTACCATTTTTTACTTTAAGTTGAACCGAGACATCTGGCGGTGTCATAATCACATAACTCAAATGGAGTTGTTTTTTTATCTCATATTCACTTTGATTTTCTAAAATTGCTTTGTCCGCTTCTGGCGGTAGTTGTGAATTCAACTGAAGTGTGCCATCTTTTTTTGTTCCGGTTAAAGAGATATTTTCCAAGAAGTTTTTCGTTAGAACTGTGAGGAATGGATTATGTTCCCGTACACGTTTTTCAAGGGTTACACTAATCATCCCTTTGTCTCCTTCCTTATTGTCTATAGCAACTATTCTAATGTTCCCGGGTATATCTAAGTTGAGTTCAAGGCGATAGACATCATCAAAACTGAAGGTTTGCGAAGAAGTTAGAGGAGGGTTTTGTGTTTGTTCTCTAAAAAATGTAGAATGTGGAGTGTCTATTGTTTCATCCTCGGCTGCTTCTATAGGATGAGTAGAGAGACATATTCCAAATAGGAAAAAACAAAATAGATAATATCCTAATTTAATCGGAAGCCGTAGAATGAGATTGAAGCGGGTAGAGGTATCAGGATATAAATCTGCAAAATTGGTTGATATGGTATTAGAAGTAATCCTATAAGTTGCAGACAACATTCCAGATATCCCCAATTAATTCCGACTCATGTAAAAATGACTTGACACTATTAAAATAATACTTTATACTTATTAAAAATGTCAAGAAGTTTGTTAGAGATAAGGTAACTTACAAATAGGCCTCATCGTTAACGTACAAAGATGTTGTGACTGGAGCAAGTAGATGTCCAATTCGCTTACAGAATACTGTTTTTCTTTTGGTCCTTGGAATATACACGAGGGTGCTGACCCTTTTGGACCCCCAGTGCGGGAATCGTTTAGTTTTGATGAAAAGGTCGGTTTTTACCGAGACCTTGGCTTTGTTGGAATCCAGTTTCATGATGATGATGTCGTGCCTGATATTGATGAAAAAACACATGCACAGTTAATATCCCGCGCAAAAAGTGTAAAAACACAAATTGATAACCACGGTTTGACCGCTGAAGTGATTGCACCGAGATTGTGGGAATCACCACTGACAATTGATGGGGCTTTCACCTCAAATTCAGAAAAAGAGAGACAGTACGCGCTTGAACGTTCAAAACGTTGTATTGATATTGCAAATGAACTGGAATGCAAAAATTTTGTGCTGTGGTTAGCCCGGGAAGGCACTTATATTCGTGAAACGAAGAGTTCAGCCAACGCAGTTGGATATATATTAGATGCAATTAACGTTCTACTTGACTATGATCCTGAGATTCGGATTCTGATTGAACCGAAGCCGAATGAACCGATGGACATTGCCTATATCCCAACAATTGGACACGCTATCGGTTTGGCTTATGCAAGCCAGGATCCAGACCGTGTAGGCGGATTAATCGAAAGTGCACATGCCATTCTTGCTGGACTTGAACCATCCGATGAAATGGGTTATGCCTTATATCATAAGAAACTTTGGAGTGTGCATTTGAACGATCAGAACGGACTTAAATTTGATCAAGACAAAGCGTTCGGTTCAGCAAATTTACGCCGCGCTTTTAATCAGGTGCGCGTGCTTGAAGAAAAAGGTTATGGTCAAAACGGAGAATTCGTCGGATTAGATGTCAAAGTCATGCGCACACAACCGCGCGACATTTCGACAAAACATTTATTGAGCAGTCGCAGGACCTTTATTAACTTACTTGAAAAGGTTCGGACGTTTGACAGAAAAGTGGAGCAGGAGTTTATTACAGCGCGAGATTACGAAGGTTTAGATTTTTACATACTCGAACACTTACTTGGGACATAAATTCTCAGAAGATGCCTCTGAAATACAATCCTACCTCGTATAAACTCAACCCTTCTTAATAAAACATATAGGACAATTGAGGAAGAAACAAGCATGACAATGGATAAGAATTTTTTATTTCCCGAGAAACCTCTATTTGAGGAGGGAGGACCTTGTTTTCAATCTGTATTACTGGTCGGACCTCCGGGTGTCGGCAAGGGAACACAAGGAAAATTATTATCACATATTCCCGGTATTTTTCACCTTTCCAGCGGAGATATGTTTCGCGAACTTGATGATGATTCTGAATTAGGGCAACTCTTTCATCAATACGCAACGCACGGTGAGTTTGTCCCAGACGATATTACAATTAAAACATGGCAGAACTACGTCAGGACGAAAGTGGAACAAAAAGCCTACAATCCGGAGACCGATTTACTTGTTCTTGACGGTATCCCTCGGAACATTGCACAAGCCGAATTATTATCCCCTTATATTAATATCCTTAGGATCCTCTTCATGGTTTGTGAAGATCGGGAAGTAATGTTTGAACGGATACGCGGGCGAGCAATAAAAGAAAAACGACGGGACGATGCTGATGAGTTAGTTGCTCGGTACCGATGGGACCTATACAAACGGGATACGGAACCTCTGATTGACTATTACCCTCAAGAGATGATTAGGATTATTGATGCTGATACTATCCCTGCTGAAGTGCTGCATCAAATTTTATCTGTTATTGTTCCAATTCAGAAGAAATGTTTTTCCCCACCACATCTATAACGCATTATCATATTTCTTCAAACACACAAAACATACCGTTATTCAATTCTGCGATATAGGCGAATTTCTGGATGAATAAGTGCTCGTATTGGAAACGGTGCTTCTTTATCTGACATTCGGATTCCGAGAAACTGTGGGCTGCGCCTGAATGTTTTGTGCAGTTCATAGCGACTCCCCTCCTCTAATACCTCTTTGTAAAATAGCAGCGTTTCTTCAATTTCAATCTCTTCCAGCGGATACCAATCAACCTGTTCATAACCTTGCGGATTTTGCTCATATTTTTCAATAACTTCTCTGTTAGGCTGGATTATTAACGCCCATTCGGATTCCTCATCCTCAGACACCATTTCTCTATCCAATTCAGGTATAAGCCAATCAAATAGAATCTCTGGCGCACGGGAAATTGAGCTATCGTGTGGTATGTTTTCGGATACCCATTCAGATGCTTCCTGCCCGGTAGGTTGCGATAGCATAACAGAAGCAAATGCGGCGGTGTAAACGAATGAATACAGCCAAACAGCACTTCCAAAAAAAATACCAATCCGTTTGTCAAGTGAGACGAGAAAAGTAGCGGAAAAGACTGTAAGTACTGGATAAAGAATCAGTAGATGCCGTGTAAAGGAGACCTTAAACGTCCCAATAAACAGTAGATACGGGATAGCAAAGGCGAGTATTAACAATCCTGTCTGTGTTTTTTTATTTGCAAACAGATTTGTAGCAACAGATTTTCTCAAAGATAGTATCGATTTTGCAAGTGCATAGATAACACTAAAGCTCACCAGAAGCGCGAGCGGCAAACCTATACCCCACTTCAAAAGTGTCCATAAATACAGAAACCGACTGATCCAACCAGTATCCCCGGTTGCAAATAATCCAAAATGCCCACGATGGTAGTGACCAACTTCATACAAGAAGTCCTCAAAAAAGAGATTCCATTCTGATGACATCAAATCAACCAACCAATATGGACATACGAGTGTAAAAGTTAGCGCAGTGACACCAACTATCCCCGCAAATTTCCGATAAAAATTCTCTGTTCTAATTAAAATCAAAAGAGATAGTCCGACAAAGATGGTTGTAAACTTTACCGCAATACCGATCCCAGCAACAATACCTAACCACAAACAAGTTCGGAACGTCAGATGAATATCCCGCGCAATTAACCAGAGAAATAAAGTAACACAAAAGGTGGCAGGTATATCAACAAGGGCAAAACGCGATTCATTGGTGGCGTGCAACATCGCGACTGCAAGGAATCCTGCAGCAATCTGTCCAACCTGTTTGTTATAAACCTGTGTTCCAAGACAATAGGTCAACCATATCGTGCTTGTGGACAACAACACGTTAATGAACCGTGCCATCCAGATCACACGTGCTTCGGTCATATCCACATCGAAGATCGCAAGGATTTTCCCGACCAGCGCAATCAGGTAAAACCATGCTGTTCCAGGCCAATTATAGATTTCAGGAGGGGCAGTGAAATTGATGAGATTTAGGATGTCTTGTGCAATTAATGTTTCACGAGGATCGGGAGAATTGGGTAACCCAACGCCAATGCCGAGAATGCGTAGCAAGAAACCGATGGCAAGAATAGCAAGCATTATCAAAATATTGAGATTGTATGTGCTATTTCTTTGTGGTATCGGTAATTTCATTTTTTAGTAAAATCAAAAGTACAGACATTCCTTTTAGTGCGGTTAGGAAACAAAACCATAATGGACAATTTAGCTTACATGTCGGGTTTCGCTACGCTCTACCCATAACTGTCAATTTAAGGAAATTTCTTCTTGTGGGAGTGAATCAACGCCAAATACGCGTATGGTATTTGTCGGGTTTTCAACCCCGCAGCATGCCATACGGGGAATGCCAACAGGCATTCGGACCGTTGATTTGGCGCATGCTGCGTTGATTTGGCTGAATGCCATACGGGGAATGCCTAATTGGCATTCATACCGTTGATTTGGCGCATTCATCGTTGATTTGGATTTAACAGCTTGAGTCTCACAAAATCGGGCTTAGAAAGCCCTCCCACAAGAGA
>LXNJ01001195.1_pt1 | contig 15892 bp, 12 predicted proteins | sample 809081 | NCBI WGS metagenome assembly LXNJ01 (sample SAMN04870510, study PRJNA318959) | sponge metagenome | biome: sponge; feature: marine sponge reef; material: water | host: Petrosia ficiformis | place: Greece: Milos, Mediterranean Sea | collected 2013-05-29 | depth 5-7 m
TGCGGTTCTCGAAGCCGAGCTTGCGGAATTCCGCCCGCACTTCGACCGGCCGGTCGACCACGAACTCCTCCTGACCGTCGACATCGAGGGGCTGCCCATTCTGGTTCAGCAGTTCATCTCCATCGACACGATCTACCGGCCCCCCGTCGAGTGGACCGACGGCATGCCCAACATGAACTGGCTGTCGACGTCGAACGAGGTGCGCTGGATCCTGCGCGACGAGGCGGCCGGCGCGGAAAATGCCGAGATCGACTGGCGATTCCGGCTCGGCGACGTGGTGAAGATCCGGCTTCGTAACGACGCGGACGCGTTTCATCCGATGCATCACCCGATCCATCTGCATGGGCAGCGGTTTCTGGTGCTGTCGCGCGATGGGGTGGCGAACCGCAATCTCGCGTGGAAGGACACGGTGCTGGTCCCGGTGGGGTCGACCGTGGACCTGCTGATGGAGGCGTCGAACCCGGGCGAGTGGATGATCCACTGCCACATCGCCGAGCATCTGGATGCGGGGATGATGGGGTCGTTTACGGTAGTGCCCTGACTGGCGGGGGCTGCAGGTAGCCTACCTGCGAACCAGGCGGGTCTCCGGGTACTGTGCGTACCAGCCGAACCAGAAGGCGCGGTGCGCGGGGAGCCGTTCCAGGCGCGCGCCCCCGGGGCCGGTGAGCGTGGCCTCCCCGGCCGTCCACCGAGCGCCGCTCTCGTCCCACACTGCCCGGTCGCCATCCCAGCGGGTGAAGCGGCGGCCCGGGCTTTCGTACACGCGGCTCGCTCCGCTCGGATCGGTCAGGACCACGAACTCCACCTCGCCCAGGGCGTCGTGGTACACGCGGTTCCGTGAGAGGAAGTCCACCTCGATCGCGAGCTGCTCGCCGGGTGTTTCCGGGAAGCGGAGCGCCAGCACCTCGTCCTTGTTGTCGAGACGGTCGTCCAGCCCGGGCACACTGAACATGAGCCTGTCGGTGGCGAAGTAGTCCCGATAGGCCATTCCCTCCCGGTAGTCACGCTCGTGTCCCGTGTCGAGCGACAGCACCCTGGTATCGGGGTGCCGCCTGCGCCATTCGCCCCAGGTCGTGGTCACCACGTAGCGCCGCTCGAGCTCGATTCCCCGGCCGACGAGCGGACCGACGGCCGGCTCGCCCGCGAAGGTCGACCAGAGCGACCTAGTCGCGTGATCGTACATGAGCTTGTTCGAGCGGTAGAGGAACCCGCTGGTACCGAGCTCGTAGTGCACGCCCCGATAGGCCGAACGATAGAGGATCATGGTTCCGCACAGCGTGCAGTACACCCCGGTGTAGTGCTCGCCCGCGATCGAGTCCTTGAACATCTCGTGCCAGGCGAGGATTCGTTTGGGATAGGCTCGCGCGTCGCCGTCGAGCGCGATGCCGAAGACCACGTTGTCGTCGTCCAGGTAAGCAGCCTCTTCGGCAGAGATCATCTTCGGGTGGTCGAGGGGCGGGATTCCGTCCCGGGGAACGCCTCCCCATCGGATCTCGTCCAGACGGATGTTCGCGGGCGGATCGTAGTCGAAGTACTCCTCGAAGCCGGTGTCGAGGTACGCGTACAGGGTCGCCTTGAAGTCGGCGTAGTCCGGATGCGTGCCCGGGTCGGTCCGCCAGATCCAGTCCCACCACCTGTCGGGATCATGCCCCAGCCTCTGCCCGGTCCCGCGCTCGAGGATCGAGACGAGGCGCCGCTGAAGCCACACGCCCTGCACGTACCGGTGCAACTCTACGAGCATGGACGCGTAGGCGTCGTCCCAGTTCTCCAGAATGATCTCTTCGGCCTGCTCCGCCTGGTCCGGATCCCATGCGGCGAGGAGGAGGAAGGTGTCGATGGGAGGATGCGCGACCTGGCGGGACTGAGACGCGAGCAGCGTCGCGCCGGTCAGCAGGAGGAGGAATGCGCGCACGGTATTCCGGATACCTTTAGGGTCTTGTTCAGCATACTGGAAACGGCGGTAAGGAGCTGGTGATGATACAGATCAACAGAGTGGCCATCCTCGGCGGCGGCAATCTCGGCGGCGCGATCGCGAGGGGCTTCGCGACCTCCGGGTTCGTCGAGTCCGGCAACGTTGCGGTCACGAGAAGGCGGGTGGAGCTCCTCGCGGACCTGGCCGCCGACGGCTTCCACACACTCTCCGACAACCGGGCCGCGGTGAATGGCGCCGATGTCGTCATCCTCTGCGTACAGCCGCAGCAGATGGAGGATCTCCTGGAGCCGGTCGCGCCCGCGCTCGACGGGAGCCGCCAGGTCGTGATCTCGACGGCCACGGCGGTTTCGATCGCGGACATCCGCCGCTGGGTCGGGCCCGAGATCCCGGTGCTGCGCGCCATGCCCAACCTCGGGATCGCGATCGGCGAGTCGATGACGTGCCTGGCGACCGACGAGGCCTCGATGGACGCGGTGCCCGTTGCGCGGGCGGTCTTCGACGTCATGGGCTCGACGCTCCTCATCCGGGAAGACCAGATGACGTCGGCCACGGCACTGTGCGCCTGCGGCATCGCCTTCTTTCTGCGTGCGATACGCGCCGCCTCCCAGGGCGGGATCGAGATCGGTTTTCACGCCGACGAGGCGCTTCAGCTCGCGTCCCAGACGGCGAAGGGGGCGGCCGCGCTGCTACTCTCGAACCGGAATCACCCGGAGATGGAGATCGACAAGGTGACCACTCCCCAGGGGTGCACCATTGCCGGGCTCAACGCGATGGAGAACCGCGGCTTCAGCTCGGCAATGGTCCGGGGCATCATCCGGTCCGCCGACAAGGCGGGAGCGCTTTATGAGTCCGGGGAGTAATGCAACATCCAGCTCTCGGGCGTGACCGCGCCGGCCCGTTCGATCAGCTGTCGATCCCAGGACACCAGCTGACCCTCCGCTACCCGCGCGACGGCGGCGTACAGAGCGTCTCCCGCACGAAGGTAGTTTCGAGTCCCCAGCTCGATGGCTCCTCGAAGCACCGCCCGGTTCACGGAGTACGTTGACATCCGGGGCGATTCCAGCATCTGATCGGCAAGGCTGCGACCGTCCTCGGAGCTGCGCAGCCGACGGGCCAGCGCGCACGCGATTTCCAGTTTCGCGAACTCCGGCAGGACGATCGGGAGCTCCCGGGCCGCGACCGTGGACAGAAAGGCCCGGCTGGGTTCGGACATGTTGTCCGTCGGGTCCGCGGCCGAGACCCACACATTTGTGTCGATGACTAGAGCTGTCACTTCGGCTCAAGGCGGTTCCGGTCCGCCTCCAGCTCCTCCCTCGCGGAAGGGCCTGCCGGAGCCCGTTTGATCGCTTCGTCGGCAGCTTCCAGCCAGGAGCGAAGCCAGGCTGAAGAGGCCTGGCGGGCTTCGCCGCTCTCCCCCTCGTTCAGCCAGCGGCGATAGAGCTGCGTCGTTACCTCGCGCACCGTCACCCCGCGCAGAGCCGCCTCCGCCTTGACTTGCCTGTATAGATCGTCCGGTATGTCGATGGTTGCTTTCATTGGAACATGTTAACCGTATTTCTGTATACCCGTCAACCTCCCACCCTGTCGCGCGACGGCGTTGAGCGCCTTAGTCTTGAGTTTGCCGATACCGCAGATACCCTGAAGGAGTTGGAAGCATGTTGATCCGTCCGCCGCTCGGCCGACCCGCCCGCCTCGCCACCGTCGCCGCCGCCCTGGCTGCAACCGCAATCGCCGCGCCGGTCCTCGCCCAGGAGGGGCCCACAAAGGAGAACACGTCGAACCTGCAGCGCCTCAAGCACGTGCCGCTCGAGGTGGGACCGCAGTTCAGCCGCTCGGACGTCGAGATGGAGCAGGAGCTGAGCCGCCCGTTCGTGTACGCCAGCCGGATCATGAACCCGACCTTCGGCTTCGACGTGATCTCGATCGAGGATCCAAACAACGCCGAGGTGATCTACGAGTGGCGGATCGAGGACGCCGAGCTGCACGTGGGACTCGGCGGAATGGACCCCAAGTACTTCAAGCACGACGGGCGCTACTACCTGGTGCAGTCGATGCAATTCGCGCCCGGCGGGCCGAACGTGGATCTGGGCGCCGTCGTCTTCGACGTGACGTCACTGCCCGATCCGTCGGGCATCCGAGAGGTCGGCCGGATGCGGGCCCCGGACACCCCGGGCGGGTTCCACAACATATTCATGTACAAGCACTCGTCGGGAGCTCCGCTGCTGTTCGCCACCACGAGTGGCCAGCACGCCAACGTGTACGACATGTCGCTCTTCATCCAGGGTGACAGCGCACAGGGACTGGTCGGCCAGATGCCCTGGCCTTCCACCGCCACCCCGTCGCCCTACGGGATGCTGCAGGGCTACCACGACTTCTACGTCGCCTTCGACCATGCGACGGGCAAGGACATGGCCTACGGGGCCGGGCTCGACGGCTACTACGTGTACGACGTCACCGACCCCGCCAACCCCGTCCTCGAGACCTCGATCGTGGGTGTGCTTGGCGTGCAGCTCGCCCACACAATGAGCGCTACGCCCGACCACAAGTACGCCGTAGGCCAGACCGAGTACCTCTACTCGCCGGTCCGCCTCTACGACCTCCAGCCGGGGCTTTCGGGCGAGGTCGAGACGATCAACGAGGAGATGGCGGTGTGGACCCCGAACTGGCGCGGGTTCACCCACAACCACGAGATGCGCTGGCCTTACGTCTTCGTTTCGTCGTTCGAGGACGGCCTTTACATCTTCAACATGCGCGACCCGGAGAACCCTTCGACGGTCGCCTACTTCGACACCTATCAGGGCCCTGAGCGCCGCGGCCTCGACCCCCGCACGATGGGCGAGGGCAACACCGGCTTCAACGGCGCCTGGGGGATCGACGTGCGCAACGCCGACGGCCTCATCGTCGTGAGCGATTTCACAACCGGCGTCCACTTCATGAAGCTCGATGGATTCGACGGCTGGAACGGCACCGACTGGGGCATGCCCAACGTGTCCAGCGTCCAGGACTGGGACAATGCTCCGCGGCGCGTGATTCCGTAGGACGAGTGTTGAGCGCGCGACTGCGGCTTCCGTCCACGCCCCTGGCGGTGCTGCTTGGCACGGCCCTGGGCGGTACCGCCTTGTCCGATCCGGCCATGGCCCAGCCCGTGGTTCCCCCATGTGAGCCCGTCCAGGACCACGTTACCCGCGAAGTCTCGGACCTCGGTCGCTTCAACCTCGGCCCTGCCCCGGGGCGCGAAGGCTGCGGCCTGGCCGAACTGCTCGGCGCGTGGTCGCCCTTCGGGATCGGTGTGATGCGCTCCGGCCACCTTGACCAGGAACTGCGGCTCGTCGTGGACCTGCCCCCGCTGGAAGGCGGGGCGGAGCTCTCGGAGGGCGGGCCGCGCTATGTGGCCTGGGTCGCCACGCCCGCCCTGGACCGGATCGAGGCACTCGGCACGGTAACGCCCGGCCAGCCGTTCGCCGTGCCCGTCCACTGGAACAAGATCGTGGTCGTGGTCAGCCGCGAGGAGGGGCCTCCGGCGGCCGACGCGCTGCGCTGGAGCGGTCCGGTCGTGCTGCTCGGGCGGTCACGCAGCGCGCTCCTCAAGAACCTGATGGGCCACTCGATCTTCCGCAGGGCGGAGATGTAGCGGGGCTACCCAGCCCGAAACGCCGCCAGCAACTCCGCCTCCCGCTCAGGCACCAGCCCCGAGCGCAGCTCCTGCCGCTCGGCGTCCTGGGCGTTGAACCACTCGAGCGTCTCGACCGCGGTCTGTTCCAGCGGCCGCGGTTCGAAACCGGCGGCGAACGCCCTGTCGCCGTTGACCTGCATCATGCCGAGATAGTCGCCCGCGGGTTCGGTCCAGTAGGTGAGCGCGGGGAGGTCGTGCTCGCGCAGGAATGCGGCGTCCACCCAGGTGAGCGTCGCGTCGGAGCCGATCGCGGTGCGCGTGCGTTCCAGCAGGCTCCCCATGGTGAGGGGCTCCCGCGGGCCGACCACGTTCATGGTGCCGCTGAGGTCGTCCTCGACCGCCTTGATCATGAAGGCGCCCAGATCGCGCACGTCCACATGCTGCATGGGGTCGCCGGGGTCGCCCGGCGCCAGCACCTCGCCGCCCCGCGCCAGCCGCACCGGCCAGTAGGTGTAGCGGTCGGTGGGGTCGCCGGGCCCGATGATGTAGGTGGGCCGCACGATCAGGTGGCTGTCCGGGAAGGCGCCCCGGGCCTCGTCCTCGGCCAACGCCTTCAGCGCGCCGAACGTGCGGCCGTCGACGACCTCGGTCTCCGGATCCTCGATGGTATCCACGGGCGCATCCTCGCGGATGTCCGTCGTCAGGTACGGGACGTAGACGCCGGTCGAAGAGACGTAGACGTACTTGCCCACCGAGCCGCTGAGCGCCTCGGCCGAAAGGCGGACCCAGCGCGGGATGTTGGCCGGGTTGTCGATCACGACGTCCCATTCGCGTCCGGCCAGCGCCCCGAGGTCGCCGTCGCGGTCGCCGATCAGGGTCTCCAGGTCCGGGAAGAGGTCCGGGTTGGTGATGCCCCGGTTGAACAGGGTGACCTCGTGTCCCCGCTCCACCGCGGCGCGCACCTGGTGCGGACCGATGAAATTGGTGCCGCCGAGGATCAGGATTCTCAGCGGTGTCGGGGACTCGCCCCCGCCGGGTTCGCCGCCGTCTCCACCGCACGCGCCGAGCGCGAGGCCGCCGACCGCGACCGTGGCGGCCCCCACAAACTGCCGTCGCGTGAGATCCGTTGTGTTTGCGGTGTCATTACCCATGCCTCGCTCCTCCCTGGGGCGCCGTCGTGGGTGAGACTCCCGGCCTCGCGCGGCCGACCCCATCACATGTGAATTCGCGCTAGCTTTAGCGCCACAATGGACACGAGCGACGGAAAGCACAACCGGGCGGGGATGGGGGCGGAAGGCGAGAGAGAGAGCTGGTGGCAGGTCTTCGTCCACGCCATCCGCGGCACCGGCGGCGACCCCACCTCCGGGCCGATCCGGCGCGCGGTCATACTCCTGGCCATTCCGATGGTGCTCGAGATGGCCATGGAGTCGCTCTTCGCGGTGGTCGACATCTTCTTCGTCTCCAGGCTCGGGGACGCGGCGATGGCGGGTGTCGCGCTGACCGAATCGGTCCTGGCGCTGATCTACACCGTTGCGATGGGATTGAGCATCGGGGTTACCGCCCTGGTGGCGCGCCGGATCGGCGAGGGCGACCGCGACGGGGCCGCCCGGGGGGCGGCGCAGGCCATCCTGCTCGGGTTGCTGCTCGCTATTGTCTTCGGCGTCGCCGGCGTCGTCTACGCGCCCGACATCCTGCGGCTCATGGGCGCCGACGACACGGTGGTGGCCACGGGAGTCCCCTACACGCGCGTGCTGCTCGGCGGGAACGTCGTGATTCTGCTCCTGTTCCTGCAGAACGCCGCCTTCCGCGGGGCCGGGGACGCCGCGATCGCGATGCGCGTACTCTGGATCGCCAACGGCCTGAATATCGTCCTCGACCCCCTCCTCATCTTCGGTCTCGGCCCCTTCCCGGAGATGGGCGTGCAGGGAGCGGCCATCGCGACCACCATCGGCCGCGGCACCGCGGTCCTGGTGCAGATCTACACCCTGCTCCGCCTGGGAGGGAAGCTCCGGGTCCGCCTCCCGCACCTGCGAATCCGGCTGGGTGTCATGGCGCGGCTGATACGGCTCTCGGCGACCGGCATGCTGCAGACCTTCATCGCAACCGCAAGCTGGATCGGGCTGACACGCGTCACGGCAATGTCCGGGGCCGAGGCGCTGGCGGGCTACGTGATCTCGATACGGATCATCCTCTTCGCCATCCTCCCGGCGTGGGGACTCTCCAACGCCGCGGCCACAATGGTCGGGCAGGGTCTCGGCGCCGGCGATCCGGCCCGGGCCGAGCGCGCGGCGTGGATCGCGTGCAAGATGAACATGGCATTCCTCGGGGCCCTCAGCGTGTTCTTCATCGCCTTCGCGCCGGGAATCGTAAGTCTCTTCCGCGGATCCGGCAGCGCGTCGGAAGTCGCAGTCACGGGCCTGCGTATCGTGTCGATCGGTTTTGTGTTCTACGGCTACGGCATGGTGCTGACCGCCGCGTTCAACGGCGCGGGCGCGGTGTGGACGCCCACCATCCTCAACTTCTTCTGCTTCTGGCTGTGGGAGATTCCGCTCGCGTGGCTTCTGTCCGTTTCGGGGGGGCTCGGTCCCACCGGCGTGTTCATCGCGATGACCGTGTCGTTCTCGACGCTGGCAGTCGTCAGCGCCCTGCTCTTCAGGCAGGGGAAGTGGAAGGAGGCGACGGTGTAGAGCTTGACAGGGATGGTCGGAGTCAGGATACGTATTCAGCCAGGAGGTTACGCTCGTGGGTGCTCGATCACAGGTCGTCAGGTGGGGCAGCGGACTGGTTGTCGCCGTGTTGGCAGGCGGGCTCGCGGCCTGCGCGCCGATGACCCCCGGGCCGGAGCTGCCGCAGATCCCGGCCGAGGCCTGCTACGACCGCTCCACCCAGCCGCAGACGGCGGTCGTGGACAGCCACCTCCACTTTCGCCCCTTCGGCGGCGCGCCCGTCCCCTTCGACGAGGTCATGGGGTACCTGCGCGACACCGGCGTGCGCTACGTCAACGTCTACGGCATCGGGCAGATGCTCCCGGTCGACTCGGAGTGCACCTACTACCTGGACTGCGTGGGCACGCCGGTCGTACCGACGCTGAAAAACGATTTCGCCAACGCGACCGACCTGCTGGCGAGCCCGCCCGAAGGCGTCCATGCCACGCTGGCCATGACCTTCCCCGATCTGTCCCGGCCCGAATCGGTGGTCGCCGGGATGGAACTGCTCGACAGGGAGTTCCCGGGCATGTTCGGCTGGATGGGCGAGGTCAACCTCGTGAAGCAGGCGCTCTTCGGGAATGGGCACGAACCGGTGCCAGGCGCGACGATCCGCCAGTGGGCTCCGTTCATGAGCCTCCTTCGCGAACGCGGCATCCCGATCGCCATTCACTCGGATCTGGGCCACGGCGAGGATCCCACCCTCTACCTGCCCCTCATGCAGGAAGTCCTCGACCGCTATCCCGACAACCGAATCGTATGGATGCACATGGGGCTGTCCCTGGAGCTGACCACGCTGCCCGCAGCCGAACACATCCGGCTCATGCGGTCGATGTTGGACCGGTATCCGAACCTCATGCTGGACATCACCTGGCGGATTATCGACGACAACTACTTCTCGCGCGCCGACTACCAGCCGCTGTACGTCGCGTTCCTGAACGAGTACTCGGAGCGGATCCTGCCGGGGACGGACTTTCTGGCATCGTCGAACAAGGACTTCGACGTCTACAGGACCGAACTGGAGGTCACGAGCCGGATCCTGCGGTTCGTGGACGACGAGGCGTTCCGCAACATCGCGCTGGGGCAGAACTATTTTCGGCTGCTCGGACTGGCAGACGAGGCGCCGGTCGTGTGTGGGGCCGCGACGGGCTGAGGAGTCAGCGCTCGAGGGTGATCAGAATCGCCCCGTTCACGTAGCCCGTGCCGAACCGCGTGGACGCGTCGGGGCCATTGAGGTATCGCATCTCACGCACATCGGCCGCGCTTATCTCTTCCAGTTGATCAAAGCTCGACAGGGGAACGCCGTTCAAATGCACCCTGGGATAGCTGGTGGTTCGTCCCACCGCGACCGAGGGCCTGGTTCCGGCGCGCAGCCAGGCGGGGCGGAGGCGGCGAATCGCTTCGAGGACGTTGTAGTCGGACAGCTCCTGGAGCTCCCAGTTCCCGATCAGATCGGGGTTCTGGCCGGCGCCGGAGTTCGCCCTGCCAGGATAGCAGGCGCCGAGGAACAGGACGAAAGCGAGCAGAATCATGCCAATCCGGTGAAGTCGCATCGTGTCCTCCGTTTCGAAGCCCGAAAGCCGTGGACGCCCACCCCACCCGACCATTGCAGGCGGGGTGGGCGCCTCGGATCCGGGCAGGCGAGTCATCCCACGCCGGGGCAGTTGAATTCGGAATTCGCGTCGCACTCGATGTCCGCGATGGGCATGCAATACACCACCCTGGACGGCCCGTTCTCGGCCTCCACCCGCGTGTTGATCGCGTGACTCTCGGCGATGTACGGGTGCTGCCAGCGCCTCATGTCGGCGAGGCGCCGGCCCTCCAGGTGCAAGATCACGTAGCGTTCACGATCCAGGATCGACCATGCGTCGTCCTCGGCGTTGGGGTATTCCAGCGCCCCAGCGCTGGTGGGCGCCTCGATGGGATCCATGCCGTATACGGCCCGCGCCCGGTTCACCAGGGTCGTGAACTGCGCCAGGTTGCCGTCCAGCAGCGCCTTCTCCGCGCGGATCAGCAACATTTCGGTGCCCCGCACCATGGGATAATCGGCATCCTCCCCCGTCTCGCCGCCCGGCCGCACCAGCAGCCCCTCGGTTTCGGATTTCAGGGAGGAGTAGAGCGGCATCCTGTTGCTCTCCGCCCGGAACTCGCCGCCGTAACCCGTGGTCCGGTCGCACAGGCCGGTATCGCGGATATCCCCGGCGGACCCGTGTCTCGTCCGCAGCGTGTCGGACCGCCATTCGCCGCACTTGATCCACGGGACGCGCGGGTCGTCGTGGAATACCCGGTGCACCGGAGTGTTCCAGAGCGTGAAGTCGTCGTTCTGGAAGGAGACGTCGAACCAGCCGTTGTCCTCCACCTCCGGATCGGAGTGGCTGTACAGGATGAAGTCGTCGGGCACCTGGGCGGCATGCGACACCGCCAGATCCCAGTCGCCCATCAGCACCGCGGCCTGCGCGATGCCGCCGTGGGCCGCGAACATGAGCTTCACGGGGTCGAAGATACGCTCGTCGCCGTCGGGTGTGGGGGCCCCGGCGGCTACGGCGGCCTCGGCTACGGTGAGCGCGTTCTGCATGGCGTTCACCGACCTCCTCATGATCGAGTCGGTGTCAACCGATCGGGAGGGGTCGTACTGGTCGTTGGGCCCTATGAGCGCACCCGCACCCGGCCCGTAGTTGAAGACGGACTCGCAGAACATCTCGCCCATCATGCGCTCGGCCCACCCGGAGATGATCCAGGACCGGGCGGTAAGTGGATGGTTGGCGATTCCCTCTTCGGCGAAGACCCGGGTGGTTATGTGCACACCGTAGTAGCCCGCCCAGGCGGCCTCGTGGAGCTGGTTCCACGGGAAGTCTCCGGGGCGGTCCGAATAGTTGCGGTATTCGAGGATCTCTTCGCCGCTGGAGCTGGTTCCGTCGTTGTTGAAGTCGTCGGTAGCGGAGCCTGTGTACCACCAGACGCCGCTGAAGTCACGCATGCTGTCGTGAAGCTCGGAATTGATGCCCCGAACGAAAGCGACCATCAGGTTCGGATCCTCGATATCGTCCTCGATAATCACGCCCTGGAGTTCGGTGTCGACGCAGCCGGCCATCGCAAGCCCCGCAGTGATGCCCAGCAGTCCGAGGATCGATTTCACTCGTGTTTCTGTCGTTTTCATATTGGCTCTCCTCGGCCCGGTCAGAAGTTTAACCGAAGGTTCATCGAGAACTGCCTGGCTGGGGGCAGGATGTAGCCAGCGCCCCTTGCGGTCTGCTGGGCGGGTCTGATCAACGCATCGGGATACAGACCCGAGAATCGGGTCCACGTGAACAGATTCGTCGCCCGAAGCTGGATCGTGGCCCCGGTAACGCCACCTGGCAGCCACTCCCGCGGCATGCGGTACGACAGGCTCACGGCCTGGAGCCGGAAGTAGTCGGCAGGCTCCATCCAGTCTTCGTTGTCGGACTCGTTCTCCCAGCAGCGCCCGATCTCCTTCGCGGTGTACATGGAGTACATGCTCGGGTCCTCGGCCGTGACCCCGGCGTTGACCGCATCGTTGATCGGCCAGCACTCCGGCCACAACCCGTCGGCCGCCAACTCCTGCGCCAGGTCGTCGTACAGCCAGTGCCCTACCTGCGCGACGCCGAACGCATCGAGGATGAAGTCGTTGAAGACTGTGGCCCTGAAGCCCACGGACGCTTCGTGCGGCGGCCGGCTGGGCGCGTAGAAGAACGTGTCGGGATGGTTCGCAATCTCGACGCCGTCCAGCACGCAGTCATCGTCGTCGGTGTAGGTGGGAAGCGCGCCCATTTCGTCGGGGTTGCACATCTGCTTGCCGAACAGTGCCGGAATCGGCCGGTCCTTTCGGTACCGGTTCAGGTAGTTGAACGTGAACTGCTCGAACTGCGGATTCCCCAGCTCGACCATCCTGGTGTAGTTGTACTGGTAGTTCGCGTTGACGCTCACGCGGCTGCTGAAGCCTTCGAAGACCAGGAAGTCCAACCCGACCTCGATGCCCCTGCTGTCCCAGATCCCGACGTTCTGCGGGATGGCCTCGTTGATGCCGCTGGAGGGCGCCGGGGCCACGTTGATCAGCCCATCGAAGGTTCTCCGATAGTAGGCGGTCCCGTTGAGGGCCAGGATCCCGTCGAACAGGGACGCGTCAAAACCGCCCTCGAACTCCTTGGCGCGCTCGGGACCGATCCTGCGGTTGGCCAGGTTGTCGATGATGAAGCCCAGGTTGTTCTCGTCTGCGAGTGACGAAGCCTCGAAGATGGTGACCGAGGCATCGGCCGGCGGCGCCTCGCCGGATTCGCCGTACGCCGTCCGCAGACGGAAGGTCTCCCACCAGGACGGCCAGAACTCGTGGTCGGAGAAGGTGTACGTGGCCTGCGCCTTCGGGTACATCGTAAACCGGACATCCTGGGTGTATTCCCGCCCGAACGAGCTGTGCGTGTCGGCGCGGAGTCCCACGTTGACAAAGAGACGGTTCCTCCAGCCGATCTGCTCCTGGACGAAGAAGCCTCCGCCCTCGGTGGCGTTCCGGTCCTCGTTGTAGTTCGTGACTTCCTCGGCGTTCTCCAGAACCTTCGCGCCGGGCCCGATGAAGCCTTCCACGTCGGTCCGGTTGCCCAGGTGCTCGAACTGGTTGTACTGGGCGCCGGCAGAGGTGGTGGAAGTGAAGTTGCCCGGAAGCTCGAACAGGTATGTGCCCGCGTAGTCCAGCGTGATCACCCGGCGGTTCTCGATGTCCACGGCCCGTGTGCCGAGGGGGTTGCTCCAGAACAGCCAGGGCCGCTGGGTAATGTAGTGTGAGTTCGAGTAGTCCAGCCCGAAGGTCAGACGGTGCCGCATGTTGTCCACGGGCGTCCAGTCGATGTTGGCGCTCGAGTTGAAGTGGTTGATCACCTGGTCCTGCGTCATGTCCAGCACCGCGGCATCGTTGTTGTCCGGTGTCTCCCCCTCATCGCCGCGGGCCACGTTGTACAGCAGCCCTTCGAGCTGGTCTCCGTTGGGGATCCAGGCGATGTCCCGGCGCGTGTAGAAGTTGTTGAGGTTGATCTGGAAGTTCTCGAATCCGTTGAAGGTGAAGTTCGCCCGGACGTTCACGTCCTCCGACTCGTTCGGATCGATGACGCCTTCGGTCGCGCCGTAGCCCGCGGACGCGAAGTACGTGACGTCTTCGCTTCCGCCCCGGACCGAGAGGGAGTAGTCCTGGACGCGGGCGTCCCGGAGCCAGCTGCCGCTGACGGGGCAGCCGGGGTCCCCGATGAGCGATCCCGACTCGTCACGGTTGAAGTGGTAGCCCGCCTCGAGAGAGTGGTTGAACTGGCGGGTGCAGTCGTTGACGCGGAGCCCGGTGGGGTCGAGGCTCGGTCCCACGTGGCCGACGCGCTGGAGGCCCTGTTGCATGTTCATGGTCCATCTTGGCTCGCCTGGCGAGCCCTTCTTCGTGAAGATCTGGATGACCCCGGCGCTGGCGTCGGTGCCGTAGAGACTGGACGCCGCGGGTCCCTTGATGATCTCGATCCTCTCGATGTCCTCCTCACGAATGCTGCCGAGGAAGGTGGCGTGCTCCTGGGCCTCGCCGACTCCGTCCTCGAGGGTGCCGGTGGGCATGCGCACGCCGTCGACGTAGATAAGCGGGCGGTTGCGCCCGTTCACGGAGTTGGTGCCCCGGAGCAGGATGTCGGACCCCGCGCCGGCCGTTCCCGACGCTCCCGTGATGCTCACGCCCAGCGCGCGGCCGCGGAGCGCGTCCTCCAGGTTGATGGCCCCGGAGTAGAGGAGCTCATCCGATGTCACCAGGGAGATGCTGTTGCCCACCTCCCGCTTCTGGGCGGCGATGGCCGTTCCCGTGACCACCACGCCCTCCAGCTCAACCGCCAGAGGATACATGGAGATGTCCGCGAGCGCCGACTCTCCGGAGCCGAGCGACACCGTGTGCCGCTCCTCCCTGAAACCGATGAGTTGCGCCACAACCTCACGGTCTCCCGCCGGTACGTTCAGGATGAGAAACCGGCCCTGGTTGTTGGTCAGGGTTCCGAGCCCGGTGCCCTCAACGGAAATCTGCACGTTGGAAAGGGGTTCTCCCGTTTCTCCGTTGGTGAGGACGCCGCTGATCGTGCCCGTTTGTGCCGACAGGGGACCCGCGAGGAGGGCGGAAGCCAGGGCCACCGCCCCCGACATGGCATTTGCGCGTTTCCAGCGCCTTTTCGGGACCGTCTTCGGTCGTAGTGCGAATGATTGAACCGTCATCGTTTCCTCCTTCGTGGATGGACGCGTCGAAATCGCCATGGGGGAGGGGCCGGGGCAGAAAGCGGGCGGCCGGCGGGGCGCAGGACGACGAGGTGCGTCGCGAACGTTCTGCGAACAAGGGGGCGTTCGGTAGGAGACCATCGCCCAACTCCTCTCGAGATGAGGCCGGGCCGGATTGCCATGTCCATCGGCTCCTGGCGGCGTCTTCAACCAACCGTTCCCTATGCTCAACCCTCGCCCCCGCGCCGCCGCCCAGACCTCTCATCGTCCTGAGTACTACGATCATGCTACGGCCGGGTTACACCCGCTGCAAGATTCGGCTACCCGTCTCCCCTCAGCATCCGGTCGAAAAACGCTTCCGCGCGTGTGTACATGTCGATTCGGGCCGCCGGGCGCAGTCCATGCGTTTCCCCCGGGTAGCTGCGGCTCTCGAAGACCTTCCCGTGGCGCTCCAGCTCGGCGACCGCGATCTCGAACTGGCGGTACGGCGCGCGCACATCCAGCTCCCCGTGCATGATCAGCAGCGGCGTGTCGATGTTCCCGATGCGCGCCAGCGTGTTGCTCACGGCGTAGACGTCGGGCTGCTCCTCGGGCGAGCCGGAATGCCCGGTCCGGATGAAGATGCGGCCGATCCGGTCGGCGTTGGTGTAGGCGTCGCCGAAGTCGTAGATCCCGGCCATCGGCACCGCCGCGTCGAAGACGCCCGGCACCCGCGCAATCGCAGCCATGCTCGTGATCCCGCCGTAGCTGTAGCCGTAGATGCCGACCTTGCCGTTCACGTAGTCCTGGGTGCGCAGGAACTCGCCGGCGGCCGCGGCGTCGCGCGCCTGTCCGTTGGCCCAGTCGTTGATGCCCAGGTCCTGGAACTCGCGGCCGAAGCCGGAGCCGCCGCGGTAGTTCACCGCGAGCACGACGTACCCCTTCGAGGCCAGGTACTGCTCGAAGAGATTCTCGCCGTGCAGGTACGAGTTGGTCCCGCCGCCGTGCACCTGCACCAGGGCGGGGTGGCGTTCGCCGGGTACGTGGCCGGGCGGCATGTACAGGAAGCCCTGGATGTAGAGGCCATCGTAGCTGCGAAAGGAAATCTCAACCGGGTCGACCACCGTGTTCCAGGTGGCGGCGAAGTTGGTGAGGCGGCGGAGTGGGCCTCCGGCGGAGGGGATGAGGTCGACGTCGGACCCGCGGGTCGGTGTGGCGCGCGTAAAGGCGAAGGTCTCCGCGCCGGCCGAGGAGGAGATGGAGCCGAGCGACCCGCCCATGTTGGTCACGCGCGTGGCGACCCCACCCCGCGCCGGTACCGACCACAGGTCGAAGTCGCCGCGCTCGTGGTACGGGAAATGGATGCGCTCGCCGTCGCCGGACCAGAAGATGCGCATGCGGTGCAGCCAGTCGGTGGCGTGGATC
>LXNJ01001196.1_pt1 | contig 15886 bp, 16 predicted proteins | sample 809081 | NCBI WGS metagenome assembly LXNJ01 (sample SAMN04870510, study PRJNA318959) | sponge metagenome | biome: sponge; feature: marine sponge reef; material: water | host: Petrosia ficiformis | place: Greece: Milos, Mediterranean Sea | collected 2013-05-29 | depth 5-7 m
CGATCGAAATCGTCTCGGCGGCATAGCGGTTCGGCGGGTTCTGATCGAAGTTCGGCGGGTCGGCGGAAATAAATCCTTGCCGCTCACCCAGATCGATTGCGGCACCAGCCGACATCGCGAGCAGCACCCCGAAGAGCCCGATCACAGGGGCCAGAGCAGCCCTCATGGTTCTTTTGCAGAGCATTGTTTAACTCCAAGTCTTCCTAACATTCACTGCCATAGAGCCTATGACCCGGGCGGGGATTCCCCCCCACGCCACTGAGCTAGCGAGATTTAGCCACGCATTTAGCGGGTTGGCAACACTTTTTTTGGCCAATCCGCACCGCTCGAAAGCCCCTATCCGCGCCTTTCTACAGGAAACGTCGGTGCAGTTCAAGCTGCGACTTTATCTGCTCGGTTAGCTCTCGGCCCTGACGATGGTCAGCAATGACATAGGGTATCACCATCACGACGAGTTCGGTACGGTCTTTTTGAAACGAGTCGGCCCGAAACAGGCGACCCACGACGGGAATCCGACCGAGGCCGGGCACGCCGGAATGGCCTTGGCTCTGGGTGTCGGAGATCAGGCCGCCCATGATGACGGATTGACCGTCGCGCAGCGTCATGCTGGTGGCGAGATTGCGGCTGAGAATCGTCGGCGTCAGGCTCGCGGCGCCGGCGGCCCGGGTCTCGCTGAAGGTCTGGCTGATCTCGAGATCGACGAGCCCATTGGCCTGGACGATCGGGGTGATGTCCAAGGTAACCCCGGTGTTGCGGTACTGGATCTGCTGGACGATGCTGGTGGACCCCTCCACCTGGACGCCCTCCGCGCGCTGGGACAGGATCGGCACCTGCGATCCCGCGAAGATGTTGCCGGATTCCCCGCTCTTGACGACGAGCCGCGGCAGGGAGCGGATCGCCACGCGGTTGTCCTCGTAGGCGAGGCGCAGCAGGGCCCTCGTCTCGCCGGCGCCATCGAGGGCCATGGATAGCCCGCCCGAGGTGAGTTGGGCGTCGATGCCCCGGCTGCCGATGCCGAGGTTGGCGAGGTACTCGATGCCGGACTCCTCCTGGCCGCTCAGGGTGACTTCGGCGAGCAGCACTTCGATCAAGACCTGGGGAACGGGTTTGTCGAGCTTGTCGATCAGAATGCGGATCCGCGCCCAATCCTTGCCGTTGCCCCGGTAGAGCACGGCGTTCCGGCTCTTCTCGTACACAAGTTGAGTACCCGACCGACGCCGCTGGCGTCGTTCCCCCGCACCGTCCTCCCCTTCCTCGGCGCCCTCGATGCTCAAGACCTGGTTCAGGGTCTCGATCAGATCCTCCGCCAGGGTGTTCTTGAACTGGTAGTAGAACCAGCCGTCCTCCACGGCGGCTTCACGCTCGGCATCCATGACCTCGGCCCACTCCTCCACGCGGGGGAGGATGGCCGGGTCGACCGCGAAGACCACGAGCTTGTTGGCGCTCCTCAGGGGAAGTAGCACGATGGCACCCGAAAGGTCGGAATAGCCCACCCGCGAGCTATAGCCTTGGGATCGGAGGACTTCGTTCAAGTCGGTCGCCAACTCGGCGACGTCGAGGAAGACAGGTTCGATGACGAGGCCGTGGCGGCCGCTGAGTCGGGGTTGGTCAAGGACCTCGATGATGGCCACCGCCCGGTCGATGGACGAGAGGTTCCCCTTGAGCAGGACCGCACCCAACAGCGGGTATTCCTCGAACTCGAGCTCGACACCGCCCAACAGACGCCGCAGGAGGCTGGCGACATCGTTGGGCGAAATCACCTTGAGGTGGACGATCTGGAACACCGTACGGTGCGTCGCAGGCACTTCCGGGCGCGTCCGGCCGCTGATGAGCAGGGGAATCCCGCTGGCGGCGATCTCGTCGGTGGGCTCGAAGGTCAGGATGCCATCGTCGTCGGCACGGATACGCACGCCGTAGTGTTCCTCCAGGACCCGCCGGGCCGTCGTGAATAGCTGGCTCGGGGTTATCGGCTCGGCGATGCGCAACGTGACGAGATCGGTCGTGTCGCGCAGGTCAGGCGAGACGACGAACGAGAGTCCGAGGATCTCGTTGAAGAGCGCGTCGATGAAGATGGGGAGCGGCGCGTTGTTGAAGGCCACCTCCTCGATGGGATCGCCGGTGAGGTCTTGGCCTAGGTCGTCGGCGGTTCCCTCGGCAACCGTCGGGCCGATTGGCACACCCGGGGCGCGGGTGACGGTGGGTGCGGTGGGATCCGCTCCTTCATCACCACCGGATAGCAGCACCTCGTCCTCCGGTGCCAAGGGTGTGGCACTCAGCGGTTCCGGGAAGGGTTCGACGCTCAGGCTCGAGCAACCGGCCATGCCCAGGGCAAACAACGCCAGCATCGCGGCGGTCGCCGGCGGCGGGCGGCATCGGGGTAATGGCGTATAGGTCATGGAATCCACCTCCTTTCCTTCCGACCCGTCCAAGTCAGACCCTGCAACGGGCGGATCGGTTCCTTGTACATTTGCTCGTCTACTCGTCGTTTGTTTCCGATTCCGCGAGGCGCGGGAACAGGACCAACGTCTGCCGTTGCCCCTTGTCGTCCTCGAGGGTCAGGGCGTTGTCCGTCACCAACACCAGGGTGCGGCCATCCGGCAGGGAGTCGCCGCCCGTCAGCCGGACCGTGCGGCCATCCGGATGGGTCAGCATAACGGCGTCTTCGTCGGTAGTGAGGGTTAGGCCGATGAAGCCGAGCTTGACGAGTTCGGGGTTCAGTCCCGACGCGAGTTGGTCGTCGGTTTCCGAGCGGTCGTTCTCGACGCTCTGAATGTCGGTCCCCCACCGGGACATCGTTCGGAAGGCGTCGGGATCCTCGGCGGGAGCGAGTTGCGCCGTCGAGTCCGTACCGCCCAAGACCGGGCCGACTCCCGCGTCGGCCGAACGGGGCGGCAGACCCAAACCGATGAGGCCGAAGGCCAGCGCGGCCAGGAGAACGGGGAAGGCGGGGTGGCGAAGGTAACCGGCCGGATTCGTGGAGATTTGCAAAGCACGCTTCATAGGTGTCAACCCTCTGCCCCGGGGATGCCATCGCGTCGCTCGTCAATGAGGAAGTAGCCGGATATCAGCAGGTCCACCTGGATGCTCCCGTCGCCGCGAGTCAACTCGACCCGCTCCACAACGATCTTGTTCGGATGGTTGGCGATCCTGTGCAGCAACCGAAGTATGGATGGGGTCCGGCCCTGGCCGTAGATCCGGGCCTGCACCTGCCAGAGTCTCGGTACATCCGGGAGGGCGCGGCTCAAACCCAGGTCCGCACGCGGTTGGGCGAGGTAGAGCTTGGCCATCAGTTCATCCACCACGTTGCGTAGTCGCGCCTGCGCCAGGCCCTCGTTCGCGGCGCGCCAAAATCTGCCTTGCAGATTCGTTTCGGTGGCGCGGGCGGCGGCAAGGCGTTCGGCCCAGTCCTGACGGGCGAGCAGGTCCCGGCCCCGGCTTAACCGGGCGTCGGCAACCGCGTAGTCCGTTGCGATGGCATCGACCCGGTCCGCCTGGATGACAAAAGCGAAGTAGCCGGCGAGGATCCCAACGATCAGCCAGACGCCGAGGCGCAGGCGCGGGTTGGCCGCGAGTTCGGCGCGTGCACGGTCGATGGTGGTTGCGAACGCGCTCACGGGTTGTTTGCCGCCGGGTCGACGTTGAGGGTGATCTCGATGCCCTCGCGCTGAGCTCGGCCCGGCTGGACATCCTTGAACATGGGTTCCGCCTGCAGGCGGGTGACGACGGCGACGGGGTCGATGCCCGTGTCGTCGGACAGCGTCAGGGCGAGGTCGCGCTGCTGGTAGCGCCAGGCCTGGAACTCGGTGCTGTCGCTGGGCAGGACTCGGTCCACGCGGAGCATGAGTTCGGCCTGCGAGGGCTCGTTGAGAATGTCGGCCAGGAAGGCGTTGCGGCGGTTGAGGGCAACGAGTTCGTCGCGGGCGTCCAGCACGGGGGCGAGTTCCTCGTCGATCTGCCTGAGTTCGGCGGCGGCGGCCTGGTGGGCGAAGTGGTAGCGCCAGACCCGGGCTTCCTCGAAGGCGGCGGCGGCGGCGAATATCGCGAGGCCGGCGATCACCAGGGTTCGCTCGTTGGCGATCAGCCAGGCTTGCGGCGTGAGGGGCGAGTACCAGGGGTCTGGGGCGAAGGTGGTCGGCGAGGTCACCGGCGTTTCGAGGGCCAACGCCGTGGCGTCGTCGGCCATGATCGGGGCTTGGCTGAGGAACGCCTGGACGCGGGCAGTGTCGGGTGGCTGGGGGAGCCAGATGGCGTCCTTCAGGACGTCGTCTTGCCAGTACTGGAGGTCGTAGCCGTTGGCGCAGGCCTGCAGGTGCAGGCCGGCGCCGTGGCGGGGTTGGAAGACGGACTCGGGGAGGACGCGGGTCCGGGTTCGGTTTGCCGGGCCGGTCGACGTGGTCTCGGTCTCCAGAAGTCCGAGGTCCGTCGGGCGGATGTCGACCGCCTCCTGGTCCCAGAACCAGACCATGGCGGTGCTGCCGGACCAGACGCAGTGGTGGCCGGTGCGCTGGAAGGGGCTCCAGACGGGAATGCGCAGGGCGACGGCGGCATCGCGTCGGTTCCTGGGGATGGCGGCGAAATCTTCCGAACGGTAGAGGCAGAGGTCGCGGCCGATGATCCAGTGCGCGTGGACGGACTTGAAGTCCAGCGGCTCGCTGCCGTTGCGGGTCTGGATCGCGTTCGGACGGCGTGCGAGACGGCGGCGCCAGCGGCGTACCCCGTTGGCCAGGGGTTCGGCGAGTTGTCTCGCGCGGGTCGCGGGGCGGGGTCCGCGATCCGCCTGCGGCGCGGTTTCGGCGGGGTCGCTCATCTGGATCGTCCGCCCTCGGGGATGCCGCTGGGATGGCGGTGGGGGACACCCTTGGGACGTCTCGCGCGAACCGAATCGGGAACGTCAATCGGGGCGACCGCGAGGGTCGCCCCTACGGGGGTGTGTCGTTTCGTGGGGCGATGGCCCGCGACACCCTCGGGGCTCACGTAGGGGACGCCCTTGTGGCGTCCCGTGTACGCCGGTCCGCCGACGTCAACTCGGGCGACCGCAAGGGTCGTCCGTACGGGATCACCTCGGGTCATGTCGGATCCCCGGGTTGCCCGCCGAGGAGTGGCGTCGCCGCCTGGCGAAGCGTCCCCGTGTGGTCGGCTGGTTCGGAATAGCGGTACTCCTTGCGCCACGGTGCGGCGGCCGGTGGCCCGATTGGCGTCGAGGGCGTGAGGGTGATGCCGACGACCGTCCGTGGTCCGCCGTGCTGCCACCAAGTGGTCATCCTCAGGAAGACGGAGGGCACGGTGGCGATCAGCCCGGAGTCGACCTCGGCGTATTGTCCCGTCAGTTCGCGGATGCGATCAAGCCGGGAGAGGGACTCCTCCTCCCGGGCGGCCAGGAACTCGGCGAGGTTGTCGACGTCGGTCTCGAGGATCGCGGCGGCGACTTCGGGCGGCATGGTGTTGAAGTTGACGGCGGCGAGTGTTCGCGGCGTGGTCATGGCGCGCAGGCGCTGCCATTGGGCGCGGTCCAGGATGCCGTCGGCGCCGAGCACGCGGTTCAACTCCATCGCGGTGGTGAGATGCCAGTTCGCGGGGGGCGGCCGATCGGCCTTGGCGTAGTCGTAGTCTTCGGCGCCGTCGAGCGTCAGGATGTGGTCTTTGTCGATGTAGTCACGGATGCGCGGCATTAGGCCGGCGGCAATCTTGGGGGCGACACCCAGGCTTTCGAGGGCGCGGGCCATCAGGGGTTCGCTGGGGGTGTTGATGGACACCAGGCCCGTCTCGTCCTGGAGGGAGAAGGCGACTTCGCCGAGGCCCTGGTACGGGTCGCTGGCGAGGCTCAGGGTGGCGTCCCCGTCGCCTGTGAGGATCTGGTCGTCGATGTCGAAGTGCTGCTCGGACTCGAGCACGAGGTTGCGGTGGTTCATGCGGTTGGTGGAGAGCAGGTAGAGCAGCGTGGCTTCGGTGCCGCGGCGATCGAGTTCGCTTTGCAGCATCCGCTTGGCGCGGTCGGCGTTGTCCACGTTGGTGCGGGTCACGCCGTTGATGTAGGCGGCGACCACGGTGAGCGCGACCAGCGCCCAGAGGGTGGCCGCGAGGATGAAACCTTCCCGCCGGGTCATTCGACGTCCACGTCGGTAAGCAGCGGACGGGCGGACGGCTCCACCCGGGCGAGCCAGATGGTGCCTTCTTCGGCGGAGAAGAGGCGGATGAGACGCGGGGTCCAGTCGTTCGCCGGGTCGAGGAGCGGATCGTCCGACGAGACCCTGACCGTGGCCGTCTCCGCCAGCGCGTCGATGAGGTCGTCGATGCTCTGGGGTGCCGCCTGCCCCGGCCGTGGTGCGGTGCCGGGCACGGGATCCGCGTCGGGGCGCGGGGGCCAGTGGTCGTACCAGTTGGCGAACGCGTCGGCGTAGTGGAAAACGAGATCGCCCTGGCGTGCGTCGGGGTACCCGGGTGCCAAACGGCGTGATCTCAAATCGATATCGAAAATTTCGCGTGTGTCCGCTTGAGGACGGGATTGGGGTCGTACGGAAGTGTCCGAGCCACGGATGGGCCATTCGATGCCGGGGACCGATGGTGCGAGGGACTCCGAGTAGAGCACGCCGTCTTCGGCGATGGACCAGCGCACGGTGACCGGCGTGCCGGCTTGGGCATGGAGGGGTTCCAGGGTCATGCCCTCGAAGCGGGTCGGTTGTCCTTGGAAGCGGCGGGCGTGGACGCCGTAGGGAACGAAGCCCTGCACGGAGGTCGCGAACCAGTTTTGCTGCAGCGACTCCAGGGCGGCGACGCGGTGCACGCGCTGGACGCCCTCGTAGCGGGCTGCGAAGAAGCCGACGGCTTGCAGGATGAGGGTGGTGAGGAAGCCCAGGATGACGAAGGTGACCAGGGTTTCGACGAGGGTCATGCCGGCTGCGCGGCTGAGGTGACCACGTTGATGGTGCAGGTTCCGGGGGGGCATCAGAAATCCTGACCCGGGAAGATGCCGCGGACTTTCTCGTAGCCCGCGACGCGCATGCGCCAGGTGCCGAGGGAGCGGCCGTCGTCGGTGACGGCGAACTCGACCTCGTAGAGTCCGATATCGAAGTCGCCGCGGCCGCCGATGGTGTTCTGGCCGTGACGGATCGGCTCGACGAGGTTCGATTGCCAGGCGACGTCGACGCCGCCGAGTTCCACTTCGCCCTCGGGCTTGTCGTGGGGGTTGATGGCCGACAGGTAGTCCATGGCATTGCGCACCACAACCACCTGGCGGGAAACGTCCGCGGTGCGGTTGAGGGTGATCAGGTTGGTGTTGAAGAGGCCGTAGAGGGCCATGCCGCTGGCCGCGAAGATCGCGAGTGCGACGATGCTCTCGAGCAGGGTGAAGCCGGCGGTGCGCCGCCGGAACGTGGGCTTGGCCACGCGCACCGCGGGGACGGTGTGTCGCCAGCTTGTCCGCCTTCGGTGAACTTTGGGGCGTTTAGGACGCATCGACCCGGCAGAAGGGGGCTGTTAGTTCGAGGTAGAGCGGTTCGAGTTCCTCGTGGAGCAAGGTCACGGCGCCGCCGAGGCATACGCCGTTGGCACGGGCCAGGATCGGTTCGTCGATGAGGACTTCCCAGCCGCCCGGGACGTCGAGCGGATAACGCGTCCGGCCGACGAGGGCGTCGATGGCCTCGCCGTCCGGCGCATCGGTTCCGACGACCACGTAATCGAGTCCGTCGAGCATGGCGGCGGCGCCGAGTTCGGCGAATTGGTTGAGGATGTGCTCGCGCTGGGTGTCCCGGGTGACGCTGGCGGTCAGTCGCTCGAGATTCGGGAGCGCCACGGCGGCGAGGACGCCGAGGAGTGCCAGGACGACGAGGAGTTCGATCAGGGTGATCCCGGATGCCAGCCGTCGATACGGGCGTCTGCAAGGGGCGTCCGCACGGATCCGGTCCACCCGGGCACACACGCCGGCATTTGGGTCACGACCGTAGGGGACGGGCTTGTCCCGTCCCGTGCCCACAGCCGCCACCTCGCGATTCGGGCGACCGCAAGGGTCGCCCCTACGGACCCGTTCGCCCCGCCGGGCACACACACGGACGCATGGGTCACGACCGTAGGGGACGGGCTTGTCCCGTCCCGCAGCCCCAACGCCCCGTTGAGGTCTTCGCGACGGATTTGTATCGAGAGTACCCATTTATATATGTATATGTACAAGCCGCGAGCAGCGCGCACGCACGCAGCTATTCGGTCGTCGCCTCCGGCAGGTAGCCGATATCGGCGTCGTTGCCCTCCCCGCCTTCGGCGCCATCCGCGCCGAACGAATAGAGCGCGAGGCCTTGTAGGTTGTCGGCGGGATAGCGGTATTGGTACTGATTGCGCCAGGGATCGAGGGGCAGTTCCTTGTCGAGGTAGGGGCCTCGCCAGTAGTCCGCGACTTCCGTCGGTGCCCGCATGAGCGCCCCCAGGCCTTGTTCCGTGGATGGGAACCGGCCTACGTCCATGCGGTAGGTCTTGAGTGCGCCGTGGAGGTATTCCACTTGCACCTTGGCGACATCGCCGCGGCTTTGTTCGGCCCGGCCCATGAAGTTCGGGGCGACCAGGCCGATGAGCAGGCCGAGGATGACCAGTACGACGAGGAGTTCGACCAATGAGAAGCCGCGGGGCGCGCAACGAACGGCGCGGAACAGGCGGTTCGTGCGGGGCGAACGTAGCGGACGGGCTTGTCCCGTCCCGTGTCGACGCGAACGCCGGATTACGATGCGGGCGACTGCAAGGGTCGCCCCTCCCGTTTCGTGGAAGTTGTCAGAATGGGACATTGTTGACCGCCGTTATTGCGAGTATTACGCCGATGAAGATGGTGCCGATGAACGCGCCGATGGCGAGGATCGCCACGGGTTCGATGAGGGTGAGGACGCGCTTCATGCGCCGCGAACTGTTCTCCTCGTAGAGGGTCGCGAGGGAACGCATCATCTCGGGGAGTTGTCCCGACTGTTCGCCGACCCGGATGAGGTTGTAGCCGGTGGCGGTGAGCGCATCCTGCTTCTCGAGCGCGGTCGACAGGGTTTCGCCACCGCGCACGTCCGCCAATGCCCGGTCGAGCATGGCCCGGCGTCGGGAGACCCGCACGCCGCGGGCCGCGAGGCCCAAGGCGCCGACCAGTTCGACCCGGCTCGTCAGCATGGCGCTCATCACCATCGCCCACTTGGCGGTGTCGGTCTCCGAATACCATTGCCCGAGCAGGGGTAGGCGGGCCAGGGTGTCCACGAACCGTTGGCGTATGTTCGGGTTCCTGAACAGGGCGGCGACGGTGAACGCCACGGCGATCACGATCGCGACGACCAGCCAGCGGTTGTCGTTGAACCAGGCGCCGGTACCGAGAACGAGTTCCGAGACGAGCGGCAGTTCGGCGTCGCCCTCGAGCAGGTGCACGAACTCCGGGACGACGAAGAAGAACACCGCGAGCACCGCAGCCGCGCAGGACGCGACGAGGATCGCGGGGTAGGTGAGCGCACTGCGTAGCTCGCCGGCCACGTGGCGGTCGTATTCCATCTGCTCGACCGCGCGGGTGAGCGATTCGGCGAGGTGACCGCTCAGCTCGCCGGCCTCGACAAGGTGGTAGAGATGGTCGGGCAATGGCAGCTTGGCGGCGCGGACGGCGCCGAGGAAGTTGGCGCCGCGCATCAGTTCCTTGGAGATCTCGTCGAACGCGGCAACCAGCTGCGGGTGGTAGCTGCCCTTGCTCTGTGAGATCACCGCGTCGCCCAAGGACACGCCGGAAGACAGCAGCGTCGCGAGTTCGCGGAAGGCGATCACCAGGTCGACGGTGCGTAGTCGCCGACGGAAAGTCGGAAGCGTGGTGGCCGGGGATTCCTTGACGCCGACCAGCGTTTGGCCGTCGCTGCCAAGGCGGCGGGCGACCTCCGCGGGCGACGCGGCCTCGATCTGGCCCTTGGTCAGTTCGCCTTCGCCGTTGACGATCTCGTAGTCGTACTGGGGCATATTGGTAGCAGGAGCAACGGGATCCTGTGTGCTCGCTCGGGTTGCCTACAGCGTCCGGCGGCGCTCCCCCCGAGGATGCCGGCACGCAAGTGGGCATGTAGACCCCGGGGTTCGCGGGAAGTTCCGCCAGTGGCGCGGTCGCACCTCGACTTGGTGCGCAATGCGGTCAACGTCAATGCGAGTGCTTCGCCCATGGATCCATCCTCGGGCCTCGACGTCGGCAACGTAGCACAGGGGGGGCAGGCGCTCAATCCGGGGCGTTTGGCGGTGGGGGCGGGTGACACCACCGCAACATCACCAAAGGCGGTGTGTGTCCGAGTCCGGAATAAACACAAGTGTACGAGTCGGGCCAGCAGGAAGAGTCGGCCACGGGGCTAGCGGTCTACGTTTCGTCGGTGCCCGTCAGTGTCTGACGCAGGACCTCTTCTACCGTGGTCCGGCCCTGCGATGCCTTGAGCAGGCCGTCCTGGAGCAGGGTGCGGTGGCCCTGGTCATCGTGGGCGAAACGCTTCAACTCGATCAGCGACGCGCCTGAGACGATCATGTCCTGGAGTTCCGTGTTGATGGGCACCAGTTCGTAGATGCCCATTCGCCCGCGATAGCCCGTGTGTTGGCAGGCATCGCAGCCGACGGCGCGGACCCACTGAGTCCCAAGTTGATGGGCGGTTGCCGCGTGTACGAGTTCCATGGCCAAGGCGGGTTCGTCGATGGGTTCGGCGCAATGGGAGCACACCCGCCGGACGAGGCGCTGGGCTTGGACGCCGTTGGTCGGCGAGGCGACCAGAAAACGTTCCACGCCCATGTCGATCAGGCGGGTGAAACTCGACACGGCGTCGTTGGTGTGGACCGTCGACAGGACGACGTGGCCGGTTAGCGCCGAACGGATGGCGATTTCGGCGGTCTCGAGGTCACGGATCTCGCCGATCATGATGACGTCCGGGTCCTGGCGCAGGATGTGCCGGAGGGCCGTTGCGAAGGTGTAGCCGATCTCGGCGTGCACCTGGATCTGGGTGATGCTCGGCATCTGGTATTCGACCGGATCCTCGACGGTGATGATCTTCTTGATCCCGTCGTCGATGTCTTCGATCGCCGCCGCTAGCGTCGTGGATTTGCCCGAGCCCGTTGGACCGGTGACGAGCACGATGCCGTTGCTGGCACGCAGCCAGCCTCGGAACATCGTCAGGTGGTCGGGCTCCATGCCGAGGTTCTCGAGCGCCTGGTCGCCACGTTCCTGGTCGAGCATGCGCAGCACGATGGACTCGCCGAAGGTGCACGGAACGGTGGAGACCCGGATATCCATGTTCCTGCCCGAGATGCGTTCCCTGATGCCCCCGTCCTGGGGGAGACGGCGTTGGGCGATGTCGATTCCGGCAATCAGCTTGATGCGCGACGCCACCGCCGGGAAACGGTCGATGGGCTGGGTCAGTCGGGTGTGGAGCACACCGTCGACCCGCATGCGGACGACGAACTGTTCCTCCATGGGCTCGACGTGGATGTCGGAGGCCCCGAGATCCACGGCCGTCGACAGGAGGTTGTTGACCAACTCGATGACCGGCGCCTCTTCCGCCATCTCGCGCAGCGCCTTGGCATCGTCGCCGGAGAACAGGTCCTCGATGGCCCGCTCCTTGCGCACACCGTCCAGCATCCGGTCGATCTGGTGGTTGGGTGCCAGGTAGTAGGTGATCTCTTCGCCGGGATAGAAATAGTTGAAGGTCTCCTCCAAGGCGTGGTCGCGGGTGTCCTTGGCGGTGCAGCAGATGGTGCCATCCCGCTCCCAAAGCACGGTCGCGTGGTCCAAGAGCCAATCGAGCTTGATGGGCGACTCGGCCATGGCGCGGTAGACGTCGAGTTGCTCGGGCAGGTCGTCGGCGTCACGGAGATAGACGACCCCCAACTGGTCCGACAGCGTCGCAAGGAGCACGTCCTCGGAGATCGCGCCGGTCCGGACCAGCAGCGCACCAAGTTTCCCGCCAGCCGTCCTCTGGATGTAGAGAGCCTTCTCGAGGTCGGAAGGCTGGATGGCGTTGCGTTCGACGAGCAACTCGCCCAAGCGTTTCATGCGGCCATGATACTCGGCGACGAGGGGCGAGGAAGCCGAGGACAGGCCCGGGTCCCGCTCGCCCGCCTAGGCTCGGTGGATGACATCATAGTGATCTTGCCCGAAGTGGTGTGTGTCCGAGACCCGATATGGGCCTGGTTTTCGTAACCTGCTGAAAACCCTCTGTTCTCAGGTCTCGACACGGATTTCGGCGAAAAGTTCCCGGTCGCGGTGCCTTGGCGGCTTACGCACGTTGCGATGTGGCAGAATCCTCAGCATCCGAGCGATACACCGCACGACTTGTCCCTGAACAGCAAGCTCCCCAGCGTCGGCACAACCATCTTCACCGTGATGTCCAAGCTCGCCGCCGACGAAGGAGCCATCAATCTCTCCCAAGGCTATCCGGACTTCGATGGCCCGCCTTTGTTACTTGAACGGGTCGGTCACTACCTGACCAACGGCTACAACCAATACCCGCCCATGGCCGGCATCGAACCGCTGCGCGAGGCGATCGCCAACAAGGTTGGGACCCTCTACGGCGCCGAAATCGACGCCGAGTCGGAGGTTACGGTGACATCCGGCGCCACGGAGGCGCTGTTCTGCGCGGTCACCGCGGTGATCCAACCGGGCGACGAGGCGATCGTCTTCGATCCCTGCTACGACGCCTACGAACCCGCCGTGACCCTGGCGGGCGGGGTCTGTCGGCACATCCCTTTGCAAGCGCCGGATTTCCGCATCGACTGGAACCGGGTTGCCGACGCGATCGGGCCAAGGACGCGGCTGATCATGACCAACACGCCGCACAATCCAACCGGCGCCGTCTGGGACGCCGATGACATCGACAATCTGCGCACCGTGACGGCTGGACATGACCTCTACGTCATTGCCGACGAGGTCTACGAACACATCGTGTTCGACGGACGACCCCACGTGAGTCTCACCCGCTACCCCGATCTCTTTGCGCGCAGCTTCGTCGTATCGTCCTTCGGCAAGACCTACCACACGACCGGGTGGAAGGTCGCCTACTGCGTGGCCCCTCCCCCGCTCACCGCGGAATTTCGGCGTATTCACCAGTTCGTGACGTTCACCACCGCCACGCCGCTGCAATACGGCATCGCCGATTTTCTCGAGAAATGCCCCGAACACCATGAAAACCTCGCAGCGTTCTACCAGGAAAAACGTGATCTGTTCTGCCGCTTGTTGGCGGAATCGCGATTCAAGCTAACCCCGTCCGCAGGTACGTTTTTTCAGCTTCTCGATTACGGCGCAATAACCAACGAGGCGGACACCGAGTTGGCCAAGCGTTGGACGCGGGAGGAGAAGGTTGCTTCGATCCCGATTTCTGTCTTTTACCTAGAACCGCCACATCAAGAGCTCTTGCGTTTTTGTTTCGCCAAGGACGACGCCACGTTAGAACGGGCGGCGGAAATCCTATGCCGGCTGTAGGGGCAAGATTGCGGGTAGCGCTCATTCAAACGGCACCGGCCTGGCACGATCCCGCCGCGAACCGCGAGGCCTTCACACGGATCATCGATACGATCAAGGACGGCGTCGATCTCATCGTCCTTCCGGAGATGTTCAGCACCGGATTCACCATGAGTTCCCGGAAAGTGACCGAGACGATGAACGGCGAAACGGTCGCCTGGCTACGCAGCGAAGCAGCCCAACGTGACGTCACCATCGTCGGTAGCGTCGTGATCGAGGACGGCTCCTATTTCAACCGGCTGGTATGGATGCCGCCGGATGGGCGCGCGACGGTGTACGACAAGCGGCACCTGTTCCGGATGGCCGGCGAGGACGAACACTACGCTGCTGGCCGCGAACGGGTCGTTGTGACCCTCGGCTCGTGGCGCCTGTGCGTCAGCGTCTGCTATGACTTGCGGTTTCCGGTCTGGCTGCGGTGTAGGAACGACTACGACGTCATGCTGTGCGTAGCCAACTGGCCCGCGGCGCGTCAATCGGCTTGGGACGCGCTGCTTCGCGCGAGAGCCGTCGAGAACCAATGCTACGTGGTCGGCGTGAACCGGGTCGGGGTCGACGGAAACAACGTCGAGTATCGCGGCGGTAGCGCGGTCTACGATTGGAACGGCACCGCCCTAGTGGAAGGAACCGACGAACCGGGCGCGCACACGGCATCCCTCGATCTCGACGCCTTGGAAGCCTATCGGCAGCGTTTCCCCGCCTGGCGCGATGCCGACGACTTCAAGGTCGAGTCATGAGCGGTAGTCGCACCACCCCGCGCTCCGCCGGACGCATGATCACGGGAGCAAGTTTCGTCGCGACCATCGCCGCGGCACTTTTATGCACCGGCTGCGGTTCGGGGACCGAGGTGGTCGACCATCCCGGTAAAGATATCTACCAGCGGTACTGCTACGCCTGTCACCAAGCCGGGATCGCCGATGCGCCAATGCTCGGCGACAAGGAGGCCTGGGCGCCGCGCCTAACCAAGACTCGCGCCGAACTACTGAACAGCGTCATCGAGGGCATGGCGCCCGGTATGCCTCCCCGGGCGGGGTGCGGCTCGTGTTCGGACGACGAGCTAGCGGCCGCCGTCGACTTCATGGTGCTGCGCGTCGAGTAGGAGGGACGCAAGCCGGGCAGGTGCTTCACCTAGGCTCCGCACCGCCGTGCCCCGATCCAGCCACGCCGAACGGGTCGCAGTGGTCAGCTGGGCAGAGGCGTCTCGAGGCACCGCAGGCCGCGCTCGATTGACCATGCCCTAAGCTGTTCCGCCGAACCGTAGGCGCGCTGTCGTTTGCTGAGCGCGAACATCCGTGCCCGCCAATCCGAGATCCGATCGGATTGAACGGTTTTCTTCTCGGGTGTCGTTTGTGCCGCGATCATCCCCTCCAGCAAACCCACGTAGTCGCCGAGAGTGATGTCCACGAATGACCGATACTGCTGCGGGCCGAGTCCCGAGGCGATAGGACGGAGGTAATCGTTCAGCCGCTCCGGGCTATCTTCCCGGACCCGCTCGGCAATCGATGCTTCCTCGTATTCGTCGAGCCGCTCCACCAGGTCGGCGCGCACCGGGTTGAGATCCACGTACGCCGAGGCCGCGATGATCGCCTTCTCGTTCAAGAGTGCTCCGGAATAGAACCGCTGCTCGAAGAAATGCCCTTCGCAGTCGTCCTCGAGGTTCGCCCGCCGTGCGATCGGCTGCTTCAAGTGCTTCATGAACGAGGACAGCGATCCCAACGTGCACCGAGCCCGCTCAAGCCGGTCGGCGTCGGACAACATCAGTGTTCTCCGTTCGGCCTTGCGTAGCTCCCACATCCTTGCCGCTGCAAACTTGCCGCGGACCCTCGAACTCGGCTTGCGCGGCGGAAACGCGTCGACCCAACGGCGTGCCACCTCTTGGTCGGACCAGGTCTCGCTAGCCTTCGGGTCGTAGATCGCTATCAAGTGGAAGTGGTTGCTCATCACCGTGTAAGTGAGCAAGTCGACCGCAAAGCACGACGCCAGCATTCGGGCCCGCTTGACCAGCCAGCGCCGGCGGTGTCCGTACTGTTTGCGCGTCAGACGATCCCAACCACATAGGAACATGCCCCGAGTGCACTTCGACGCCAAGTGATAGGCGCACGCGTTCTCGGGATCCACTAGCAGTCTGCGGGGCGTTGCCATGCCGAATAGTGTCCCCCAGCCAGGCGGCGATTTATGCCCGCCATCCACCATATGCGGCGTAGGACGGAAGCGCCGAAGTGGGTAGGAACGAGACCCCGAAACCGGCGAGAAATCACCGGTAGCCACGATGATGTCACGGTCCCATCACACTTGGCGGTGTGTGTCCGAGTGAAGCATCCTTCCGAGAGAAGCATCCCTCCGAGCGAAGCATCCCACCGGACGCGTGATGTCACGGTCAAATCACGTTTGGTGGTGTGTGTCCGAGTAGCGGCCGCC
>LXNJ01001197.1_pt1 | contig 15884 bp, 15 predicted proteins | sample 809081 | NCBI WGS metagenome assembly LXNJ01 (sample SAMN04870510, study PRJNA318959) | sponge metagenome | biome: sponge; feature: marine sponge reef; material: water | host: Petrosia ficiformis | place: Greece: Milos, Mediterranean Sea | collected 2013-05-29 | depth 5-7 m
GGGCTTTCGTTTTTCCTGCCGCGCTTCCAGATGGATTACGAACGCAAGCTCAACGACGACCTCATCGCGCTCGGCATGGTCGACGCGTTCGACGATGCCGCGGATTTCACGAGACTCTCGCCCGTGGGCGTTTCCATCTCCGAGGTGAGACAGAAGTCCTGGGTGGAGGTGAACGAAGAGGGCACCGAGGCGGCCGCCGCAACTTTGGTCGCGATAACCGTTAGCGCCCCTCCTCAGGTTCGGGCCGACCGTCCCTTCCTCTTTTTCATCCGAGAGCGCCTCTCGGGCGCCATCCTCTTCGCCGGCAAGATCGCGAGCCCGCCCGTGGACTGACGCACCCGGAGGTCGCTCATGGGGCCGGGAGGGCGGAATCGTTCCGGCGGAGGGCCGAGAACGAGAAGTCGAGTTGCGAACACACGCGCCCGTGAGTTGAAGTCCGGCAGGGGTTAGCACTCGCTGGGGCGCAAGTTCCCCAGCGACCTGCGGACGAAGGACAGCCTCGGAGGGCACGGGAAAGACCGCACGCAAAACCTGACCTCGGCGAGGCCGGGTGTCAGCGATTACCATACTTGTACATTCAGACTCAAGTCCATCTGCTCCCCTCCCGGATCCCGCCAAGGGAGGACATTTCCAGATCGGTACGACAACACCGTCTGGATAATGGGTTGACAGAAACCGCGTTTCGGCGGCATTTTCGGACCGTGTTGTGCCATTTCGCCATTTGCGGCGAACCGACTCTCGCTGCCCCCCGGTGGCGGAGTCCCCGACCCTCCAATCCAGCCAAGTGACGCCATGGCCGTTCCGAAAAGACGCACTTCAAAGCAGCGCAAACGCAAGCGCCGCACCCATTATCGGGCCGCACCGACTCAAATCCAGGTGTGTGACCGCTGCGGCGATCCCAGGCGCCCTCACCGCGCCTGTCCCACCTGCGGGTTCTACGGCGATCGGCAGGTTGTTGCCGTTGGCGAAGAGTCCTGAGGCGGCGCTGAGGCATTAAGGGGACTGAGCGCAGAGAATGTTCAGAGTGGCGCTGGATCTCCTGGGTGGGGACCACGTTCCGTCGGGTCCGGCCGAAGGAGCCCGGGCCGCGCTGGAGGCCGGGCCGAGCGACCTGAGTTTGTTGCTGGTCGGCCCGGGATCGTACCGGCACAGGATGCTGCGCCGGCTCCCCGCTGACCGGGTAAAGTGGATCGACGCCGAAGAACGCATTGATCCTGCCGACCCTCCTGCCAGGGCCGTCCGTAACCAGCCGAACAGCACCATAGCCCGCGGTCTTGACGCCGTTCGCTCTGGCGAAGCCGACGCGTTCGTTTCCGCCGGTTCAACCGGAGCGATCATGGCCGCGTCGGTCATCAAGTTGGGCGTGCTGCCCGGGATCAAGCGGCCGCCCGTCGGGGCAATGTTCCCGACCATGACCGGTCGCACGCTGGTGCTGGACGTGGGCGCGCATGTCCCCCACAAGCGGGAACGCCACCGGCGGGAGCGGTTCCTGCAACTGGCGCACCTCGGCAAACTCTACCTGAAGTCCCAGTGGACCGAACCGGGTTCGCCCAGGCGGCGTCCCCGTGTCGGCCTGCTCAACATCGGCGAAGAATCCCGGGCCGGCGGTCCGTTGCACAAGATTCACGAGCTGCTCACGCGGGATTCCCTGATCCGGTTTGTCGGGAACGTTGAAGGGAACGAGATCGTCAACGGCAAGTGCGACGTGCTCCTGTGCGACGGTTTCGTGGGCAACATCCTATTGAAATTCTACGAATCGGCTTTCGGGTTCCTGGAGCAGCAGCTGCGCAGCGAAGGGCTGAAGTACGAGCTTCCCAAGAGGGTCGGCGAGATCATGGATTACACTACATACGGCGGTGTGCCGCTCCTCGGAGTGAACGGCGTAAGCGTCGTATGCCACGGTGCGTCGCCGCCCCGCGCCATCGGGAACGGGATCGCGGCCGCGCACAGGTGTTGCCGGGGCGGAATGGTCCGCCGCATGCGGAAAGGACTCCTCAGGCTCTCCTCCAAAGTGCGTTCCTGACCGAAGGAGTCAGGAAGCTCCGTTGCGAATGTTCGGGCCCACATGAACGCAGCGGCCATTCTGTTGCCGGGGCAGGGGTCTCAGTTTGTCGGCATGGGGCTCGACCTTGCCGAGACGGACGGTGCCATCCGCGACCTTTATCTCCAGGCCGACGATCTCTTGGAAACCAAGCTCAGCCGCCTTTGCTGGGAGGGACCGGAAGAAGAACTTCGGGCTACCGAAAACGCCCAACCGGCGATCCTGCTGCATTCATACGCGGTGTGGCGTCTGATCGGCGATTCCTGCCCGGCGACCGTCCTGTCGGGCCATTCGCTGGGCGAGTTTACCGCCCATCTGCTGGCAGGGACCTTCGACTTTGAGACGGCCCTCGGGATCGTGCGCAGCAGAGGCTGCCTCATGGCCCGGGCCGGGCGAAAACGGCCGGGAACGATGCAGGCCGTGATGGGGATCGATTCGGAAGAAGTGAAGGATCTGTGCGCCGAGGTCACCGCGAGCCTTGGGGGGCCCGTGGTGGTCGCCGCAAACCTGAACGCCCATAACCAGACTGCGATCAGCGGTGACGTGGAGGCGGTTGAGGCAGCGGGGCAGCGGGCCGGGGCGCTCGGAGCGAGGGTCGTGCCGCTGAAAGTGAGCGGGGCATTCCACTCACCGCTCATGGAGGAGACCCGCGACCGTTTTGCCGGCGTCCTGGCCGGCGCGAACATCGCCGATCCCGAGGTGCCGGTTGTCGCCAACGCCACGGCGGATCCGGTGTGGGACGCCGCGACCGCCAGAGACACGCTGGTCCGCCAGTTGACCTCTCCGGTGCGGTGGACCGAGGTGCTGGACCGCATGTCGTCGGGGTGGCGGCCCGAAGCCTGGCTGGAGCTCGGTCCCGGGAAAGTGCTTGCGGGGCTGGCCCGCCGCTGGGACCGCCGCGTCAGAGTGCGCTCGATCGGTGACGCCGACGGCATTGACCGGTTTCTGGCCGCCGCATGAGTGAGCTTGCCGGTCAGTCCGCCCTGGTCACCGGGGCGACCCGCGGGATCGGCCTTGCGACCGCGCGTCAGCTGGCCGACGCGGGGGCTCGCGTTGCGGTCGCGGCCACCGGCGCCGAGCGCGCGGAGGCCGCGGCCGCAACGCTCCCCGGACACGGACATGCGGGATTCGGGTGCGATGTGTCCGATCCGGCCTCCTGCGCCGCCCTGGTCAAGGCGGCCGAAGCGGCGGTCGGTCCGCTGTCGATATTGGTCAACAACGCGGGCATCACGCGGGACAACGTCCTCATGAGGTTGTCTGACCAGCAGTGGGAAGAGGTTCTGCGCACGAATCTGTCGGGTGCGTTCTTCCTGATCAGGGCCGTTTCAAGGGGGATGATGAAACGCCGCAGCGGCCGAATCATCAACGTGGGCAGCGTGGTGGGCTTGACCGGGAACCGCGGACAGGCCAACTATGCGGCCGCAAAGGCGGGCTTGGTGGGCCTGACCAAGAGCGTGGCCCAGGAGCTGGCGGGCCGCCACGTGCTGGTGAATGCGGTCGCGCCGGGCTTCGTGGAGACGGACATGACCGCCGACCTGCCCGAGGCGGCGCGGAGCAGCCTGGAGGCGTCGATTCCGCTGGGCCGCCTGGGGTCGACGGATGACGTTGCGGCGGTAGTGAAATTCCTGGCCGGTCCGGGTGCTTCGTACATCACCGGCCAGACGTTGGTGGTGGATGGCGGGATGGTAATGCGGTAGTGGGGCAGCAATGCAGTAACGGAGCAGTAACCCAGACGCAGTGCAGTGGCGGTAACCAGGCGATTGGCGGTTGATCGGCGATTGACTGGCGACGGACCGGCGATACCATCAGACTGCAACAGATAATTCAGAATCAACCGGAGGGTGGACACATGGCTGACGGAGCGGCAAGGGTTAAGGAGATCATCGCGTCGGAACTGGGAGTTGAGATTGAGAAAGTCACCGACGACGCGAGTTTCGTCGATGACCTGGGTGCCGACTCGCTCGACACGGTCGAGCTGGTGATGACGTTCGAGGAGGAATGGGAAGTCGGCATTCCCGACGCCGATGCCGAGAAGATGCAAACCGTCAGGCAGGCAGTGGAGTACCTGCGGGGCGCCGGCTGCTTTGACAACGACGGCTGATGAACCGTCGTGTTGTAATCACAGGCATGGGTCTTGTCACGCCGGTGGGGAACAACACCGAATCGGCGTGGAAGGCCATGCTGGACGGAACCTCCGGCGGCGGCCGCATCACGCAATTCGACACCAGCGATTATGACGTACGGATAGCCTGCGAGGTCAAGGGATTCGATCCGCTCGCGTTCATGGGCCGGAAAGAGTCCCGTCGCACCGACAGGTACCTTCAATTGTCGATCGCGGCGGCCGCCGAGGCCATGCAGAATGCAGGGTTGGAGGGCGGGTTCGAGGGCGAACAGGCTGACCGGGCCGGCGTGATCATGGGTGTGGGCATCGGCGGGCTGCCGCTGCTGGAACGCCAGCACATCCGCCTGCGGGATTTGGGACCGGACCGTGTATCGCCTTTCTTCATCCCGATGTTCATTCCAGACATGACCGCGGGTTTGATTTCCATCCGGTTCAACGCCCGGGGGCCGAATTTCTCCACTGTGTCGGCCTGTGCGTCGAGCGGTCACGCCCTGGGGATGGCGCTCAATTCGATCAGGCACGGCGAAACCGACATCATGATCAGCGGGGGCGCCGAGTCGGTGGTTACGCCGCTTGCGGTGGCCGGTTTCGCCAACATGAAGGCCCTCTCCAGGAGGAACGACGAACCGCTCACGGCGTCCCGGCCGTTCTGCAGGACCCGCAACGGGTTTGTGATCGGCGAAGGGGCCGGGGTCATGGTTCTGGAATCTCTTGAATCGGCCATGGACCGGGGGGCCGAGATTCTGGGCGAGTTGGCCGGGTTTGGCCAGACCGGAGACGCGCACCACATCACCGCCCCGCCGCCGGACGGAGTCGGGGCACAGGGCGCGATGGTGAGGGCGATCAAAGATGCCGGGCTGGCCCACGAAGACATTGACTACATCAACGCGCACGGCACTTCTACGCCTGCCAACGATGTCTCCGAGACCGTCGCGGTCAAGGCGGTCTTCGGCGAACATGCCCGCGACCTCGTGGTCGGTTCCACCAAGTCGATGGTGGGGCACACGCTCGGCGCGGCGGGGGCGATCGAGGGCGGTGTGTGCGTGCTGGCGGCTCGGGACGGGATGATCCCCCCGACCATCAACCTCCATGAGGCTGACCCCGAGTGCGATCTTCAGTACGCTCACGGGGGCGCGATCCAGCGGCCCGTGAGGGCGACCCTTTCCAACTCGTTCGGGTTTGGCGGGCACAATGCCTGCCTGGTATTCAAGCGTTGGGACGAGTGACGACCACGGTGAGACGAGGCTACGCGTGACTGCGGAAAAGACACCACAGAACAAGATCCTGATGTTGATGGGGTCCGAGTCGGACCGCGAAATCATGGAAAAGGGCGCCCAGGTCCTGCGGGGCCACGGCTGCGACGTGACGCTCAAGGTCAGCTCCGCGCACCGCCAACCCGACCGGACGGCGGCATTTGCCAAGGGAGCCGAAGAAGCCGGGTACTCAGTGGTCATCTGCGGGGCCGGGCTGTCCGCCGCCCTGCCGGGAGTGGTTGCGGCGCACACCCACCTGCCGGTGATCGGCGTGCCGATCAGCGCCGGTACCCTTGGCGGTCTGGATGCGCTGCTGGCGTGTGCCCAGATGCCGCCGGGCGTGCCGGTGGCGACGGTCGGCATCGACAACGCCAAGAACGCGGCGCACATCGCCTTGCGGATACTCGGCCTCAGCGGCGGGTAGACCGACACAGGCCGGTTCTCAGCCGGACTTGAGCGGGACTTGAGCGGGATTTGAGCACGGGAGCTTTTCGGACAGGAATCGGGTACGACTCGCACCGTTTCGACGCGGCCAGGAAGCTGCGTCTGGGCGGTGTGACCATCCCGGGTGTGCCGGGACTGGCCGGACACTCCGACGGTGATGCGATCTGCCACGCTGTGACCGATGCCATCCTGGGGGCCGCCGGACTGGGCGACATCGGGGGCATGTTTCCAGACACCGATCCTGCCCACAAGAACGCCGATTCGCTGGAAATGCTACGCGCGGCCCGGGAGAGGCTGGCCGCTGGCGGTTGGCGGGTCGTCAACGTTGACGCGGCCATAGTGGCCGAGCGCCCCAGGATCGCCCCCCACCGGGAGGCGATGATCCGGACCCTGGCCCCGGTCCTGGGCGTTGATCGTTCGGGCATTTCCCTGAAGGGAACGACCAACGAGGGCATGGGGTGGATCGGACGCGGCGAAGGAATCGCCGTCATGGCTGTAGCGACGGTGTCGCGGCCGGTTGACGCGAATTCTCGCGGCTAAGGCATGGACGCAGGTGCCCGGAGAGCGTGAAATGGAGGCGGCGCTCGAGCTGTTGCTCTCGCTGCCGTCGTGGCTGGTTTACTCTGGAATCGGGCTCGGGACGGCCCTCGAAAACGTGTTTCCGCCCGTGCCTTCCGACACGTTTGTGCTGGTGGGCGCGGTCCTGGCTGACCGGGGTTCAACACTCAACGCCGTGGTAATCGTTCTCTCGGCTTGGCTCTGCAACGTGGCCGGCGCCATGTGGGTGTTCAGTGCGGCGCGCCGCAAGGGACCTGCCGCGTTCCGGGGCCGTTTCGGGCGCCGCCTTCTCAGGCGCCACCAGTTCGCCCAGGTCCAGAAGTTTTACGACAAGTACGGCATGGCGGCTGTGTTCGTATCCCGCTTCCTGCCGGTGCTGCGGGTGATCGTGCCGGCGTTCGCGGGCTTCACCGGAATCAGCCCGGTTCGGACCCTCGTCACCGTGAGCGTCGCGTCGCTCCTGTGGATGACCGGAATGGTAATTGCCGGGACCCTGGCCTCCCAGAACGTGGAGCCGGTCGTGGCGGCCCTGCAGCGCACGAATACGAGCCTGTTGGTCGTGGCGGGTGTACTGGCCGCCGCGCTCGCGTGGTGGTGGTTCCGCACCCGCCGCCGAAGCGGCGGACCCCGGTCGGGTGTCCGCGAGTCCCCCTGAATTGACGGCTGACGACCAGTCGGCGCGCCAGTACCGGTTGGAGCAGTTCGCTGACCACGTGCGGCTGGAGCGGGGCCTGTCGGACCGGACGGTGGAGGCGTACGGAAGGGACATGGCCCGGTTCGCGAGGTTCGCGGTCCGCAGCGGGGCAGCCCGGCCCGACGGTGTGGATTACGGGATGCTGCGGGACCACGTGGCGGAGCTGTCGGGCGTTGGCTTGGCGGCGTCCAGTGTTCGGCGAGCCGTTTCCTGCCTGCGCGGTTATTTCAGGTTCTTGGTCGAAGAGGGTCACCTGGACACCGACCCCAGCGAGCCCCTGGAAACCCCGCGGGTGCCCCGCCATCTGCCCGAGGTGCTCTCGCTCGACGAGGTAAACCAACTCTCGGCCGCCGCCGCCCGGGCCAGGTCTCCCCTCGGCGAACGCAACCACGCGCTCCTGGAGACGCTGTACGGATGCGGTCTCCGGGTGTCTGAACTGTGCGGGCTGGACCTGCTGGACCTGCGGCTGCTGGACGAAGGGCTGGTAAGTGTCGAAGGGAAGGGCTCCAAACAGCGTTTCGTCCCGATCGGACCCGGTGCCAATTCAGCGCTCGGGGACTACGTTGAGCACCGGCGGTGCGAGCTTGACCGGGGGGAGGGAGGTGGGGCGGTGTTTCTCAACCACTGGGGGAGGCGCCTGACTCGCGTGGGCGTCTGGAAGCTGTTAAAGGGTTGGGCGCGGGCGGCAGGAATTGACCGTCGCATCAGCCCGCACACGATGCGGCACACGTTCGCCACGCACCTGCTGGAACGAGGGGCCGATCTGGTTTCGGTACAGGAGATGCTCGGGCACGAGGACATTGCCACAACAGAGATCTACACGCACGTCAGCCTCACCCACATCCGTGAGGAACACCGCCGGTACCATCCGCGCGGGTAGGCCCTCCGCCACCGCGGGTAGGACAGCGGCGCTGAGCATGCTGGCCATTGCCCTGGTCGCCGCTTCGCCTGCCGCGACGCTCGCTCAGGCGGCGTGGTTTGCGGAGGGGCCGGCCGGTCGCGAACAGGAGCGGCTGCGGGAACTGTTCGAGGCAGGGGACTACGAGCTCTGGACGCAAGACACCGTGCTCGCCGTTACCGACACCGTGGAGACCAACCTCGTCGTGTTGGGAGCTTCGCTGCGCTCGGCCGGGGCGGTGCACGGCGATTTGTTCGTGGTGGACGGCGACTTGTTCCTCAGGGACGGCGCGCGCGTTCGGGGCGACGTGATCGCGCTGGCCAGCGGCTACTACGACAGCGGTCCGGCCGAAGTGGGGGGCGAGGTCGTATACCGGCCTAACGCTTCGCTCCGCGTTCGTCCGTCCAGGGGGGGATTTGAGATCATTAGCCAGGACCAGCCGCGCCGCGCCTGGGACCTTGACGGAATCTGGGGGGTCCGCGCGCCGCAATATCAGCGGGCCGATGGGCTGGTTCCCGAGATTGGCGGACTGTACCGCGCTTGGGGCGTGCCCGGGAACCCGGAAATCGAGGCAATCGGCCGCGTCCGCATCGCGGATTCGGGGCTGGACGGGTTTCTGCGGGCATCGGTCCACCCGACCGCCCAGGTGCGTATGGGGGTTTTCGCGGAGCGGGGAACCTTCACGATCGATGACTGGATACGCCCGGCCCCGTACAACAGCCTCGCCTACCTGTTCGCGGGCCGCGGACAGGACGCATTTGACTATTTCGTCGCCGCACAAGTTGGTATTGACGGCGAGATCGTCTCGGCCCGTCCGCCCGTCTGGGAAGAGGACGCGCCGACTTGGCGGCTGTTCTTCTCGGCCGGACTGGAGGAGATCTCCCCGGCCGGCGACGTCGCCCCGTTCACGTTATCTGGCAACACGGAGCTTGAGGGTACCTGGTCCCGCTGGTATTCCGGGACCGCCAGCCCCTTGCGGGCTGCGTTTGTGGTGCGGGCGGGGTTTGAGTGGGACCGGACCCGCCGCACCGGGTGGGAAGCGTTCGGAATCGGCCTCGAGCAAGGCTGGCTGCCTGAGAAGGCGGACGCCCGGGAGGTGCATCCCGCCAACAACCACTTGTTCGTGGAGGCCAGGGCCAATTTCAGCGCGCTCGCCAGCTGGGGGCATACCCTGTCGGGTCATGCCATCGGCCGGGCCCACCTGCAGGGTGACCCGGCTGCCCAGCGGGTGTCCGCGCTGGGCGGTGTGGGCAACCTCCCCAACATTCCCCGGGGCTCGGTCAGGGGAAGGGACATGGCGTATGCGGAGGCCACCTACGGGGTGCCCCTGTTGGGGTCGCTCGACGTTGGTGGGGTAGACGCATTCGCCAGGGTCAGCGCCGCCACTGTCGAAGCCAACACGGCGGGGCGGGGGGCGGTGTCGGGCGGCCTGTCGCTACGTTTCTGGGGATGGCGGGCGGAGTTCGGGGCGGCCGCGGGCCAGACTCTCAGGGGGTACCGGCCGGACATGACCCCTGACGCGGCGCTTCTCGACTCGTCTCCCGACCTCGGCACCTCGCCCGTTGTTTTCTTCGAGATCGCCACGCGGCGCGCGGTGCGGCCGTCACGCCATTCGCGTCCCTCGCGCAGCCTTCCCTGATTCACCCGTGTTGATTTTCCTTCCTTGATTTGCGTGCTGCCGGCCCGGATGGAGAGCACGCGGCTGCCCGGAAAACCGCTCAAGATGATTGCGGGGCGAACCCTGATAGAACGCTCCTGGCACCGGGCCGTGAAGGCGTTCGGCCCGCATCCCGGCAGCAGCGTGGTGGTGGCCACCGATTCGCGGCAAATAGCCCGTGCGGCGCGTCGGTTCGGTGCCGACGTGGTGATGACATCGGCGCACCACGGCTGCGGCACGGAACGGGTGGAAGAAGCGGCTGCGCTGTTGCGGGCCGGCCCCGGCGACGTAATCGTGAATTTTCAGGGAGACGAACCGTTCGCTGACGCCCCCGCCGTGTTGCGTGCCGCCGAGCGGGTTGGCAAACAGCTGGAACGCTCCCCGGATCCCGCCAAGGAGCTGATCGTTGCCACGGTGGCGGCCCCCCTGCGCGACGAAGAAGAGAGGTGGTCGCCAAGTCTGGTCAAGGTGTGGTCGGGGCGGGAGGGTCGGGCCGCCCGCTTCAGCCGGACCCCCAAAGGCGACGCACGGGAGATGCGCCATGTGGGGATCTACGCCTATTCGCGGGCGGCCCTCCGGAAATGGGTCTCGGCCCCTCCAAGCGCCGCCGAACAAGCGGCGAACCTGGAGCAGCTCAGGGCAATGGAGGCCGGCATCCCCGTTTACGTTGAAGCCGGTCCGTGGACCCCGCCCGGCGTCGATCTTCCCGAAGACCTGGCACGTGCCGAAGCGCATCTGGCGTTATCTTCCGTCCCCGGACAGGCATTTGGCGGCACTCTGAGGCAAGACCGCCAAGAAACGCTTACCGGGGGGCGCGGGTGACCAGCGGGGAATCGTCTGCGAAGTACGTTTTCATTACCGGCGGCGTGGTCTCGTCGCTGGGCAAGGGGATTGCGGCGGCGTCGATCGGACGCTTGCTGAGGGAGCGCGGCCTCCGCGTGACCATCCAGAAGTTCGATCCGTATCTGAACGTCGACCCCGGCACCATGTCGCCGTTCCAGCACGGCGAGGTCTTCGTGACCGACGACGGTGCCGAAACCGATCTCGACCTCGGCCACTACGAGCGGTTCATTGACGAATCCCTCTCGCAGCCGAACAACATCACCTCGGGGATGGTCTATCAGGACATCATCGCCCGCGAGCGGCGTGGTGATTTTCTCGGCGCCACGGTGCAGGTCGTTCCTCACGTTACCGACGCGATCAAGAACGCCATTACGAGGCTGGCCGGGGAGTACGATGTAGTAATCACCGAGATCGGCGGTACCGTCGGCGATATCGAATCACTCCCGTTCATGGAAGCGATCAGGCAGTTCCGGCAGGATGTGGGGCGGCGCGAATCGCTCTTCATCCATCTGACCCTGGTCCCGTATATCGCGGCGGCCGGCGAGCTGAAGACCAAGCCCACGCAACACTCCGTGCGCGAGCTGCTCGGCATCGGAATCCAGCCCGACATCCTCATTTGCCGGGCCGAACAGCGGGTGGGCGAAGAAATAAGAAAGAAAATCGCCCGCTTCTGCAACGTGGACGTCAGCAAGGTTATCGAATCGCGCGACGTCGACACGATCTACGAGCTCCCGCTCTCGTACCGCGCCCAGCAACTCGATGACCGTATCTGCGAGCATCTGGGGCTTGGAGGCTGGCCGCCCGATCTGTCCGAGTGGACCGCGATGGTGAACACGATCAAGAACCCCCCCAGGGGCCGCGTGAAGGTCGCCGTGGTAGGGAAGTACACCGAGTTGCAAGACGCCTACAAATCCATTGCCGAGGCGCTGACGCACGGGGGAATAGCCAACGAGGTCGGCGTGGACGTGGACTGGCTTTCGTCCGAGTGGGTGGACAACCGGGGCGCGGACTTTGCAAACGAATACCACGGGGTGCTGTTGCCCGGCGGATTCGGGCTTCGCGGGGTTTCCGGCAAGGTCGAGGCAGTGCGGCAGATCCGCGAGAAAAAAATTCCGTATTTCGGTATCTGTCTGGGACTTCAGTGTGCCATTATAGAATTCGCGCGAAATGTATGTGGGCTTGCGAATTCCAACTCGGCCGAATTTGACGGAGATACCGAGGACCCGGTGATCTCGTTGCTGGATTCACAGCAGAGGGTCGTTGACATGGGGGGCACGATGAGGCTTGGGGCCTACGCGTGCCGCCTTGACCAGGGGTCGCTGGCGCGGGAGATCTACGGCGAGGAAGAAATCAGCGAGAGGCACCGGCACCGTTACGAAGTCAACCCGACCTACACCGGCGCACTGGAAGACGGCGGGATGCGTTTCAGCGGCAAGTCTCCCGATGGCAACTTGGTGGAAGTGCTGGAACTTCCCGGGCATCCCTTCTTCATTGCGACCCAGTTCCACCCGGAGCTGAAGTCGCGGCCCACCCGTCCCCATCCGCTTTTCGAGGCGTTTGTGGGAGCGGCGGCCATTCGGCGCGACCAGCCGGCCGCCTGACGGGCCTGGCGGAACGGTTCTGAGAGGATCCGAGTACCACAGACCGTGTCAGGACTGTTCGGGAGGGACGGGTTTTTTCTGGTCGCCGGGCCGTGCGCGCTGGAGGGAGACGAACTCAATCTGATAGTGGCCGACCGAATCGCAGCGACCGCGGACCGGCTGGGGATCCGGGCGGTTTTCAAGGGTTCGTTCGACAAAGCCAACCGCACGTCGGCCTCGTCACACCGGGGACCCGGGCTCGCGGCGGGCCTCCGGGCGCTACGGCGCGTCAGGGAATGCACGGGGCTGCCGGTGCTCACCGACATCCATGTTCACGGCCAGGCGGCGGATGTCGCGGAGACGGTGGACGCGATCCAGATTCCCGCCTTTCTGTGCAGGCAGACCGACCTGCTGGTGGCGGCGGCCGAAACGGGCCTTCCCGTCAACGTGAAAAAGGGGCAGTGGATGGCCCCGGAAGACATGGCGGGCCCGGTCGACAAGCTCGAACGAGCTGGTTGCGGCGAAGTGGTGGTAACCGAACGGGGGACGGCATTTGGCTACGGCCGGTGGATCACCGACATGCGAAGTTTCCGCATCATGAGAGAAGTGACGGGATGCGCCACGGTTTTTGATGCCACGCACTCGGTGCAGTTGCCGGCAGCGGGCGACGGGGCCAGCGGCGGGGAACCCCGGTTCGTGGAAACATTGGCCCTGTCCGCGGTGGCCGCGGGTGCCGACGGACTCTTCGTGGAGGCCCACCCGGACCCGGCCGGGGCGCCCAGCGACGGGAGCAACATGTTACCGCTGGACCGTCTTCCCGGCCTGGTTGAAGCCTGCATCCGGGTGCGGGAGGCCCGTCAGTGACGGTCGCGCGTGATTTGGCGGCCGGCGGCCCGATGATTGCCGAAATTGACCCGCAAGTGGCGGCGGCGGTCAAAGTGGTGTCGCTGGACGTTGACGGGGTCATGACCGATGGCACGTTCTGGGCGCCGCCGGATTCCGCGGCGCAGGCGAACTGGCGGTCTGACGGATCCCGCTTCCACGCGCGCGACGGGCTCGGCATCAAGCTGATGCAGCGGGCGGGGCTGAAGGTGGTTCTGGTAAGCGGCCGCCGGTCGGGCTCGGCACGGCAGCGCGCCAAGCAGCTCGGTATTGATACGGTGTCACTTGGCGACGAGAGAGGAAAGGCGGTTGCACTTGCGGAAATACTTCGGAACTGGGAACTCGATTTTGGAGATGCCGCGCACCTGGGGGACGATCTGATCGACATGCCGTTGCTGGGTCGTGTGGGACTGCCGGCCGCGGTGGCCGATTCGGCCCCACGGGTGCTGGAGATGGCCGCCTGGGTAAGCACGTCGCCAGGCGGGCGCGGAGCCGTCCGGGAGTTTGCCGAGGCGCTGTTGTCGGCGCGAGGCGAGCTGGACCAGATCGTGGAGGAGTACCGAGGGTGAATACTTGGGCCGCGGGCCGGACAGCAGTCTCTTGCGCGGCCATGGTCGTGCTGGTTGCCATGGCCGCGGGGTGCGCAACCGACGAGAGCGCCCCGGCTCAACCCGATGCGCTGCCCGAAGGCATCGATCAGGTCATGTACGGCGTCAGAACTCACATAACCCGCGACGGAATCCGCCGCGCGCGGGTGGAGGCCGATACGGCCGAGTTCGTTACCGACGATGAAATCCACATGCGCCCTGTAACCATGCACTTTTTTGACGAGAAGGGTGTCGCCACCACGCGCCTGGAAGCGACGCTCGGGATTTTTCACGCCGTCGAACAGGACATGGATATCGAAGGGTCGGTGGTCATGTGGAACCTCCTCCGCGACGAACGGCTCGAATCCGAGCGCATGCGCTATGTGCACGAAGAGAACCGGATGTACTGCCAAACTGCCTGGACCCTTTACCGCGACGGCGGCGGCAGCGTGATGCGGGGCGACACCTGCAGCTCGGATCCCGCCATGGATTCGCTCCGGGCCAACGTGCCGCTGGGCGACATCCGCAGCGGCGAACCGGGCACGGCGGCACCTCATCTGGCGGCCCCGGGTACAGCGGCCCGAGACACCGCGGAAGTCGGCGCGGCAGCGCCAGACACAGTGGGACCAGACACCGCCGCCCCCGACACGACCGGGACCGATGCCTCGTAGCGTGCGCCCGACCGCGGTTTCCGCGGCGGCGCTTGCCTTGCTCGTAGCTCTGGCCGTCCCGCTTGCCGCGCAGACTCCGCCGGACAGCGTTCAGGCTGCCCCGGATTCGGCAGCGGCGGACTCGGCGGCAGCCGACTCCATTGAACTCGTGACACCGGTGGTCCACGACCGTACCCAGTGCGACCTGGGTTTTCGGCCGTTGGAGGAAGGCACCCAGAGCCTGAGCATACGCGAGGGCGACGGGGAATACCGCACCTACATCAGCGGCCGCTACCTGTGGGAGTGCGGGGGAGCAGAGATGGAGGCCGACAGCACGGTCAAGCTGGACCGGCTCCAACAGGTGCAACTGCTTGACAACGTGTTCTACCGCGATTCGATCCGTACGATGACGGCCGCCGAGCTCTACTACTACCAGTCGATGGACCAGGTCATTGCGCTGGACGATGTCCGTTTGACCAGAACCGAAGACGGCGCCCTGCTGGAAGCTCCCCGCGTCGAATTTCAGAGCGCCCTGCGCGGCCCCGAGCAGAGGACAATCGCCACCGGGCGGCCCCGGGTGACCTATTTCCCGCAGGGGGGGCGGGGGACACCCATGGTGCTGGACGCCGACATGGTGCAGCTGATCGGCCCGGAGGAGACGTGGTTGTTTGGCGATGTCACCATGGTGCGCGGAGAAATCACCGGCGGCAGCGACGGAGCCCGGTTGATGTCCGAGACCCAGATGGGCGTCGCCTGGGGGAACCCGTGGGCGGAAAACCAGGGAAGGCGCCTTGAGGCCGACAGTATTTGGTTCAGGTCTAACGCGGACTCGGCCGTGACCGAGGTTTGGGGAACCGGCAACGCCCGCGTGACCGGCGAAGACGTCGAGATGACGGGGGCGCGGATCGACCTCGTGGTGGAGGGAGAGCTCCTTACCGCGGTCTGGGCGACCGGGGACGCACGGGCGGTTGGGGAGCGGTTTTCGGTGGAAGGTCCCAGGATAGACCTTGATCTGGAGGAAACCTCCGAGGGGTCAGTGGTTCGCCAGGCCAGGGCGCACGGGGGGCGCGAGAGCGTTGCCCGGTCAGGGAACCAGACGGTATACGGAGATTCGCTTACGTTTATTCTGGCCGACGGCGAGATCGACGCGATCATTTCGTTTGGCGACGCCGCGGCGGTCACACCCAACCCGGGTGCGGCGGACAGTCTAATTGCCGCCCGGATTGACAGCCTTGTCGCGATTTCGCTTGACAGCCTGATCGCGGGAGCCGGGGCGCGGCCCTCCGCGCTCCCGGGCGATTCGCTCGCGCCTGCCGGCGGTGAACCGGACGTTGCCGGGGACTCGGCCGCTACTCTCGATTCGGCTGGCCTGGCGGTGCCAGGAGAGGCCGGCGGCGAGGCGGTTGTTGCCGCGGAGTCCGCGGCTGCGGCGGTTTCGACCGTTGCAGCTGCTGACTCCGCGGCTGCCCCACCCAGGGCGCCCGAACCTGGCCCAGTCGAACCCCCGCTCGACTCCGCCCAAGTGGCGGCCCCTGACTCTGCCCGGGCGATTGACCCGGCCGCGGCCCAAGATTCCGCCCAAGCGGCAGAACCCCCGGCGGCCGCTGCCGACAGTGCCTCGGCACTGGATTCGCTTGTCGCCGCCGATTCCACCGCGGCCCCCGATTCCACCGTC
>LXNJ01001198.1_pt1 | contig 15872 bp, 19 predicted proteins | sample 809081 | NCBI WGS metagenome assembly LXNJ01 (sample SAMN04870510, study PRJNA318959) | sponge metagenome | biome: sponge; feature: marine sponge reef; material: water | host: Petrosia ficiformis | place: Greece: Milos, Mediterranean Sea | collected 2013-05-29 | depth 5-7 m
AGCCGAGATCGAAGACGGTGGGGCTGACGTAGGAGTTCCAGTTGGCGTAGAGCACGCCGGCGAGGCCCGCCACCGCACCGCCGATGCCGAAGGTCGCCATCTTGTAGAGGCGCGCGTCGTAGCCCAGCAGCTCGGCGCGGACCTCGTTCTCGCGCACCGCCGCGACCGCGCGGCCGAAGCTGGACCACATCAGCAGGCGCAGGCCCGCGTAGACCAGCAGCAGGCAGATCCCGGTGATGAGGAACATGTCCTCGGGCCAGATCATGCGCATGGGATCGCCCGGCGTGTTGATGGGCGGCAGCGCCGGCATGCCGTTGAAGCCGCCGAGGTGGGCGGTGCCGATGGTGTACTCGTAGCCCGCCGTGTGCCCCAGGAACTTGTAGAAGATCAGCGACACCACGAGGGTGATGACGGCCACGTAGACCGTGCTGATGCGGCCGTAGAACATGAAGTAGCCGAGGAAGAGCGCGAACGCCGCGGGCACGGCGACGCCGGCGAAGAGCGCGGTGGTGCTGCCCCCCATGTTGATGGAGACCACGGCGTAGGTGTAGCCGCCGAGGCCGTAGAAGGCGGCCTGGCCGAAGCTGAAGATGCCGCCGTAGCCCCACACCCAGCCGAGGCTCATGGCGAGGATGCCGTAGGCCATGAAGAGGGTGAGCTGCAGCAGGATGAAGATGTCGGAGACGACCAGCGGCAGGATGCCGATGACCAGCGCGACCGCCGCGACCAGCGCCAGCGGGCCGGTGAACGCGGGCGTCAGCCGGCCCACGCTCAGGCCCCGGGCGTCGATGCCTATTCTCAGAGCCATCGGCGGAAGAAGCGGCCGGTGATGCCCTGGGGCAGCAGCCGCAGCAGGATGACCGCGGCGATCAGCAGCGCCACGTCGCCCATGACCGGCGTCCAGAGGAAGGTGGTGACCTGGTTCACGGTGCCGAAGAGCGCCGCCGCGGACGAGGTGCCGGTGACGATCGCCTCGCCGCCGCCGATCACGGTGATGAAGGCCTTGGCGATGAAGGTGACGCCCATGGTGGGCAGGAGCCCGCTCACCGGCGCGAGCGCCGCGCCCGCGAGCCCGGTCAGCGCCGCGCCGACGCCGAAGGTGATGGTGTAGACCCGCTGCGGGCTGATGCCGAGCGCGGCCGCCATGTCGGCGTTCTGCATGGTGCCGCGGGCGATCAGCCCTGCGCGGGTGTAGCGCAGCACCGCGAAGATCACGCCGATCACCAGCACGCCGAGGAAGATGATGAAGAGCCGGTACTGGCTCTCGGCGAACTCGCCGATCTCGAAGCTGCCGAGCGGCGAGACCACGCTCTCGGTCGCGTTGCCGAAGATGGTGGTGATGATGCCGATGAAGAGCAAGCTCAAGCCCCAGGTCGCGATCAGGGTGTCCATCATGCGGCCGTAGAGGAAGCGCACGATGAAGCGCTCCACGATCACGCCCACGATGCCGACGAAGAGGGGCGCGATGACCAGCATCGACACCCAGAAGTTGATGCCGGCCTTGGTCGAGACGACCACCGCGTAGGCGCCGAGCATCAGGAACTCGCCGTGGGCCAGGTTGATGACCCGCATCATGCCGAAGATGACCGCCAGCCCCGCGCTGATGAGCGCGAGGCTGGCGACCGTGTAGCCGATCTGGACGGCGATGATGCCGGCGAGGTCCATGATCGGTAACGACCGGGGCTAGGTCGGGGTCAGTCGACCTCGATCCTGTACTGGGTCGCCTGATCCGGGTTGCTGATCAGGTCGCAGACCGTGGCGGTGTCGTCCGGCGTGCGGTTCTCGGCCACCTCGACGATGTCGAAGTTGCCGCCCTTCAGCTCGGCGATGGCCGCGCTCATGATGGTGTGGTGGGTGGGCGGGTCCATCGTCACCGTGCCGCCCGGCCCCTCGACCGAGATGCCGGTCTCCAGCGCCTCGATCACCGCCATGCGGTCGATGGTGCCGGCCTGCTCCACCGCCTTCTTCCACATGTTGACCGAGTTGTAGGTGCAGATCGCGAGGGTCCCGATCTCCGCCGCATCGGCGCCGTAGCGGGCGCGCCAGCGCTCCAGGAAGGCGTGGTTCGCGGGCGTGTCGATGCTCTGGAAGTAGTGGTAGGAGCACATGATGCCCTCGGACTCCGCGGCCGAGACGAAGGCGTTCTCCCACGGCCCGAACACGGTGGACGCGACCGGAATCTTGTCCTGCATCCCCGCCGCCGGCCACTGCCGGTAGAAGCCGATGTGGTTGCCGCCCACCAGCGCCGAGACCACCAGGTCGGGATCGGCCTGCTGGATCTTGGTGATGGTCGAGGCGAAGTCGCCGACATCGAGGGGGAAGAACTCCTCGGCGATCACCTCGCCGCCGAAGTCCTTGGCGTACTTCTTGATCCAGTCGGCGGTGATCTGGCCGTAGATGTAGTCGGCGGCGATGGTGTAGACGGTCTTGGCGCCGAACTTGTCCATCGCGTACTTCAGCAGCGGGCCGTTGATCTGGGCCGGCGTCTCCGCGTTGCAGAAGACCGTGCGGTCGCACACGCCGCCTTCGTAGAAGGTGCTGTAGAAGTAGAGCTTGCGGAAGCGGTCGAAGACCGGGCGGATGGATTCGCGCGACGCGCTGGTGATGCCGCCGAAGATCACGTCGGCCTTGTCGGCCGTCGCCAGCCGCTGCGCGTACTGCGAGTAGTTGGCCATCGTCGACTGGGCGTCGTACTCGATCAGCTCGAGCTGCTGGCCGAGCACGCCGCCGGCCGCGTTGATCTCGTCCACCGCGAAGACCAGCGCGTCCGCCATCTCGTTGCCGTAGATGCCGATCACGCCGGTGCGGTCGTGCAGCCCGCCGACCCTGATGGTGTCGGCGCGCGCGGGCTTGACGATCACCGTCGGCGCCGCGGCCACGGCCGCGCCGCCGATCCCGGCCGCCTTGAGGAACGTGCGGCGATTGACCTTGCTCATCGCTATCCTCCCTGTCTCTGTGCATCCTGCCGTCCGTGCGGAACACGACGCGGCCGGGGCGCCGGCGTGGGTCCCAGCGCAAGGGGAATGATCGTAACCACGTTGTCCCCCGCCCACAATCCGCAGCGGCGCACGCCCCGCAGCCGCCCGGCATCGCGCAAAACCAAACAAACGCTTGCCCGAACCGGCCGAAAGCTCAATGATCGCAGGCCGTGGCGACGACCGACGCGAAGCGAAGGGACAACCGGCGGGGCCGCATCCTCGACGCGGCCGCGGTGCAGTTCGCGCGCTCCGGCTACAGCGCCACCTCGGTGCGCGACATCGCGGCCGCGGCCGGGATCCTCCCCGGCTCGATGTACTACCACTTCGCCTCCAAGGAGGATCTGCTGGCGGCGGTCCACGCCGCCGGCATCCGGCGCATCAAGGAGCGCGTGCTCGCGGCCGTCGAGAGCGAGAGCGACCCCTGGAGCCGGCTCGAGGCCGCCTGCGCCGCCCACGTCGAGACCCTGCACCAGAGCAGGGACTACGGCTCGGTCATCGCCACCGAGTTCCCGAAGCGCCATTCGCCCAAGCTGCGCGCCCGCATGATCGAGGAGCGGGACGACTACGAGAACGTCTTCCGCACGCTCATCGACGACCTGCCGCTGCCCGCGAGCACCAGCCGCAAGTACTTCCGGCTCGCGCTGATCGGCGCCATGGCCTGGACCATCGCGTGGTACGAGCCGGGCGAGGATTCGGCCGAGGAGATCGCGCGCCAGATCGTCAACCTCTTCCGCCCGGCGAGCGAGGCGGAGTGAGGCTGGAGGGCAAGGTCGCGGCGGTGACCGGGGCCGCGCGCGGCATCGGTGCCGCGTGCGCCCGGCGCTTCGCCGCGGAGGGCGCGGAGGTGATCGTCGCCGACATCCTGGAGGAAGAAGGCAAGGCGACGGCGCAGGCGATCCGCGACACGGGCGGCGCCGCCGCCTTCATCCCCTGCGACACCGGCGACGGCCCGCAGGCCCGCGCGCTGGTCGAGCAGACCGTGGCGCGCCACGGACGCATCGACGTGCTGGTGAACAACGCCGGGATCTTCACCATCGCGGACTTCCTCGACGTGACCGAGGAGGACTTCGACCGCGTGCTGCGCGTCAACCTGAAGGGCTACTTTCTGGTGGGTCAGGCGGCGGCGCGGGTCATGGCGGAGGCGGGAAGGGGCAGCATCGTCAACATGTCCTCGGTCAACGGGGTCATGGCGATCGAGACGATCGCGCCCTATGTGGTCAGCAAGGGCGGGGTCAACCAGCTCACCTCGGTCATGGCGCTTGCGCTCGCGCGGAGCGGCGTGCGCGTGAACGCGATCGGCCCCGGCACGATCGCGACCGAATTGTCGGGGTCGCTGCTCAGCGACGAGGCATCGCGTCGGCGCGTGCTCTCCCGCACCCCCATGGGGCGCATGGGCCGGCCGGAGGAGATCGCCGGCATCGCCCTCTTCCTGGCGAGCGACGATTCGTCCTATGTCACGGGGCAGGTGATCTATGCTGACGGGGGGCGCATGCGGCTCAACTACACCATGCCGGTGGACGAGGAGTAGCAGGCGGGCCGGCGGCACAAGACGCGGGCCGGCGGCACAAGACAGGGAGCGCGGCCATGACGGACGAACGGCGGACGCTGATCCTCACCGGCGCAAGCCAGGGGATCGGACACGCGACGGTCAAGCGCTTCAGCGCGGCGGGCTGGCGGGTGATCACCGCCTCGCGCCGGGCCTTCTCGGAGGACTGCCCGTGGGAGGCGGGGCCCGAGGACCACATCCGCATCGACCTCTCGGACCCGGACGACGTCGAGCGCGGCGTCCAGGAGATGCGCGCGCGGCTGAAGGGCGCGCCGCTCAGCGCGCTGGTCAACAACGCGGGCATTTCGCCCAAGGGCGACAACGGCGCCCGGCTCGACAGCCTGAACACCGACCTCGAGGTCTGGCGCGAGGTCTTCCAGGTCAACTTCTACGCGCCGCTGGCGCTGGCGCGCGGCCTCTTCGAGGAGCTCAAGCGGGGCGAGGGCAGCGTCGTCAACGTGACCTCGATCGCGGGCGGCCGGGTGCACCGCTTCGCCGGCAGCGCCTATGCCACCTCCAAGGCGGCGCTGGCGGCGCTGACGCGCGAGATGGCGGCGGACTTCGGCCCCCTCGGCATCCGCGTCAACGCCATCGCGCCGGGCGAGATCGACACGCCCATCCTCTCGCCGGGGATCGACGACCTGCTGCCGGCGATCCCGATGGCGCGTCTCGGCAAGCCCTCGGAGGTGGCGTCTGCGATCTACTTCCTCTGCTCCGACACCGCCGCCTACATCACCGGCGGCGAACTCCACGTCAACGGCGGCGAGCACGTGTAGTCGCGCACCCGCGAGGCCTGGCGCGCCCGATGGAGCGGCGCGCGTCTTCCGCGAGAATTCCGGGCTACCCCCCCGGCGCCTGCAGCGTCGGTATGCCGGACACGTCGACGGTGCGCTCCGCAATCGCCAGGTCGTGAGCGCGCTGCAGGTTGATCCAGAAGCCGGCACCGTTGCCGAAGAGCTTGCCGAAGCGCACGGCCATCTCGGCCGTGACCGGCTGCCTCTCGTTGAGAATGTCGTAGAGCGTCTGCCGGGAAATACCCAGGGCCCCGGCCACGGCCGTCTTGCTGATGGAGAGCGCCGGCAGGATGTCCTCGCGCAGGATTTCCCCCGGATGCGCCGGAACCAGCGATGGGTGTCTCTCGATCATCAGTGGTAGTCCTCGATGTCAACGTCCCTGGCGCCGTCGTCGTCCCACCCGAAGGTAACGCGGACATTGGCCGTCAGACGGACAGAATAGCAGCCGGCGCGCTGGCCTTTCAGGGGATGGAAGTACGCGCCTGGATAATTCATGTCCTCCGGTCGGTCGGCGGCGTCGAGCACGGAAAGGATCCGGTGCAGCTTCCGTATCCATTCGGCGTTCAAGCCCTTTGTCTGCCCCCTGGTCCAGTAGTGTCGCAGCGCCTTGTGCCGAATGCTGCCGATCATGCCGCCAAGGAAATGCCAACCGGCGCATTTGTCAAGTATTGCCTGACATGGATGGACGACCGAAATGGGGCACCGGCGCACACCGCCCGTAGCACTCGGTCACCAGATGGAATGGCGCGCCCGGCAGGACTCGAACCTGCGACCCCAAGCTTAGAAGGCTCGTGCTCTATCCACCTGAGCTACGGGCGCGCTAGGTGCCGTTCCTACCATGACCGGCCCGGTGCGAGCGACCGTCGGCGTTTGGGCGGGCGCTGGAGAGCACGATCCCTGCACGGACATGACCATGCAAGACGGAGCCAGTGTGGTAAATGCGGGCATCTGGTTGTACTGCTCTTGTGCGCCGACACCGCGGAGCCTACATTATTTTCTCGACAAAAGTGGAGACGCTCAATTGCGTTCATGTCGAGCGCTGGGGCGCCGAGTCGAATGAATGGTGCCTACTTGCTCGACGTGACGACCGCCGAGTGCGCTCGCCGGTTGAGGGGAGGCCGTCCATGTCGGAGCTGACCAAGGAGATCGCCGCCTACGAGCTTATGCGGAACGAGCTCGAGACCGATCATCTTGGCAAGTGGGCGCTCGTGCATGACGAGGCACTCGTAGGAATTTATGCCACATTTGAGGAAGCGGCCGCGGAGGCCGTCCAACAATTTGGCCGTGGCCCCTACCTGATCCGTGAGATTGGTGCTGCACCGATGACGCTCCCCGCATCTGTCCTTTATCGTCCTGTGCAGGGTCATGCCGTCGATTGAATGCGGGTTTGTTGACCCAATTAGGGTCCAGTGGTCCCGATAACCTCATCCGATTTGGCCCCACGCTGACGGTAAGAATTGGTTTTGACCCGGATTTTTCTCCCGGCTCTACCCCCAACCTACCATCAATGGAGTTCCACGCGCTCGTCGATACGGGTGCAGGCGAAAGTTGCATTGATTCGTCCGTCGCTCTTTCCCTGAACCTTCCGATTGTTGACAGACGAAGAATAGCGGGAATTCACGGAATTTCGGAGGTCAACGTTCATTTAGCACAAATTTATGTTCCGGCACTAAATTTAACTCAACACGGACCGTTTGCAGGCGTGCATCTCTATGCTGGTGGACAGCCTCACAGTGCTTTGATAGGGCGGACATTTCTTCGCGGCTTCACCATGATGTACAATGGAGGAACAGGCTCAGTCAAACTCTCCCTATGACAGTCCGTGTTTTGGCTACACATCAGTCCTGCAAATCAAGCATACCCTTGATCTCCAGCGCAGAAGGTGTGACTATTTCCTCGAATCTAACTTCGGGATATCCTTCGACTCTGGTCCTTAGGCTGTACTCTCAATACCTCTCTGCAATTCGCTCCATAGACTCGCTGCGCGACAGTATCGGCTGTATACAATTGAAATCGCCAATATGCCATGGCAGAAGCCTGTCAACCACTGCAGCCAAGTACAAGTGACCTTCAGAGCAATTGTGTGAGTGATAGAAATGAGCTGTCTGAAAATTATATGTAACGAAACAAGCATTTAGACGCGACGGTTTCTCAGGGTATTTGTCTCTGCGCACTCGCTCAAGTGTAGTCTCTCTATTCCAAAATGGACTGTGATCTCCTTGTGAGTTTATTAGTCTTCCGTAGTTGCCTGGAGCCACTATATCACCTACTGACATCGACTCACGATTTGAGTGAAAATACGCTATATTCGGCAGAGCTTCCATTCCAATACTACTAAATGCCCTCTCCTCACGCGGCGTCGGCGCGCTGGCCGAGCCAGGTCTCGATGCGGGCGACGGCCTCCTCGATCTCTTCGGTGCCGGCGGCGTAGGAGAGGCGGAGGTAGCCCTCGCCGTAGGCGCCGAAGCTGGTGCCGGCGATGGTGGCGACGCCGGCCTCCTCCAGCAGCCCGTCCTGCAGCGTGCGCGCGTCCAGCCCGGTGCCGGCGATGTTGGGCATGGCGTAGAAGGCGCCGGCGGAATCGACGCAGCCGATGCCCTCGATGCGGTTGAGCGCGGCGACGATCAGCCTGCGCCGCTCGTCGAAGGTGCGGCGCATGGTCTCGACCGAGTCCTGCGGGCCGGTGAGCGCCGCCAGCGCCGCGTGCTGGGTGGGCGCGTTGACGCAGGAGTTGCAGTTGATGGCGAGCCGGGTCGCCTTCTCCGCCAGCGCCGCGGGCCAGACCCCGTAGCCGATGCGCCAGCCCGTCATGGCGTAGGTCTTGCTCCAGCCGTCGAGCAGGATCGTGCGGTCCTTGAGGTGCGGGTAGGAGAGCGGCGTGACGTGCTCGCGCCCCTCGTAGAGCAGGCGGCTGTAGATCTCGTCGCTCATCACCGCGACCCGGGGATGGGCCTCGAGCCCCGCCGCGAGCCGGTCGAAGGTCTCGCGCGGGGCCACGCCGCCGGTCGGGTTGGCCGGGCTGTTGAGCATGATGAGCCGGGTGCGCGGCGTGATCCGGGCCAGCACCTCGTCGGCGTCGAAGGAGAAGCCGGTCTCCTCGTAGAGCGGGATCGGCACCGGCGTCGCGCCGGAGAAGGCGATCGCCGATTCGTAGATCGGGAAGCCCGGATTGGGATACATGATCTCCGCCCCGGGCTCGCCGAACATGAGCGCGGCGAAGAACATCGTGACCTTGCCGCCCGGCACGACCACGACCTTGTCGGGATGGACCTCGACGCCCCGGTAGCGCGCGATGTCCGCGGCCACCGCCTCGCGCAGCACAGGGATTCCGTTGGCCGGCGTGTAGCCGTGGTGGCCGTCGGCCAGCGCCTTCCGCCCGGCCTCGACGATGTGGGCGGGGGTGCGGAAGTCGGGCTGGCCGATGCCGAGGTTGATGATGCTGCGCCCGGCCGCCTGCAGGGCGCCGGCCCGGGCCAGCACGTCGAAGGCGGTCTCGGTGCCCAACCGCTCCATGCGCCCGGCCAGCCGCACGCGCGCCTCCCTCTTCCCGGAAACTCAAGGCCGCGCATGATGCCACCAAAGCTGGCTGCGCGGAACCGGACGTGCGCTATCATGCGCCGCCGGCGTTCGCACGGCGCAGGGACCGTGCCGGCCGGCCACGCACATGGGGACCGCAATGAAGAAGATCGAAGCCGTCATCAAGCCCTTCAAGCTCGACGAGGTGAAGGACGCCCTGCACGAGGTCGGCCTGCAGGGCATCACCGTGACCGAGGCCAAGGGCTTCGGCCGCCAGCGCGGCCACACCGAGCTCTACCGGGGCGCCGAGTACGTGGTCGACTTCCTGCCCAAGGTGAAGATCGAGATCGTGCTGGAAGACGGCATGGTCGAGCGCGCGGTGGAGGCGATCTGCGAGGCCGCGGCCACCGGGCGCGTCGGCGACGGCAAGATATTCATCGTGCCGGTGGAGGAGGTAATCCGAATCCGCACTGGCGAACGCGGGCCCGAAGCCATATAAGCGCGCTGGGCGCCGGCCCACGCGGCCGGCGGACGAGGACGGAACAAGCGGCCGACGGAGCGGGGTTATGAGCGACAACGACAGCGTCTTGGAGATGATCGAGAAGAACGAGGTCCAGTTCGTGGACTTCCGGTTCACGGACCCGCGCGGCAAGTGGCAGCACATGACCCAGGCGACCCGCACGGTCGACGAGGACGTGCTGACCGACGGGATCATGTTCGACGGCTCCTCGATCGCGGGCTGGAAGGAGATCCACCAGTCCGACATGGTGCTCATGCCGGACCCGGCGAGCGCGGTGATGGACCCCTTCTCGGCGCTGCCGCAGCTCATCCTGACCTGCGACGTGATCGAGCCCTCGACCGGGCAGGCCTACGACCGCTGCCCGCGCAGCGTGGCCAAGAAGGCGGAGATCTACCTGGCCTACTCCGGCCTCGGGGACACGGCCTTCTTCGGGCCGGAGGCGGAGTTCTTCGTCTTCGACGACGTGCGCTTCAGGGTCTCGATGAACGAGACCTTCTACATGCTCGACCAGGAGGAGGGGCCCTACAACACGGGCCGCGCCTACGAGGAAGGCAACGTCGGCCACCGCCCGCCGACCAAGGGCGGCTACGTGCCGGTGCCGCCGGTCGATTCGATGAACGACATGCGGGCCGAGATGGTCACCCACCTGGCCGGCATGGGCGTCAAGGTGGAGAAGCACCACCACGAGGTGGCGCCCAGCCAGAACGAGCTCGGCGTCGAGTTCGGCACCCTGCTGCAGGCGGCGGACCAGCTCCAGATCCAGAAGTACGTGGTGCAGATGACCGCCCACAGCTACGGCAAGAGCGCCACCTTCATGCCGAAGCCCATCGTCGGCGACAACGGCTCGGGCATGCACGTGCACCAGTCGATCTGGAAGGAGGGCAAGCCGCTCTTCGCGGGCTCGGGCTACGCCGACCTCTCGGACATGGCGCTCTACTACATCGGCGGCGTGATCCGCCATGCGCGGGCCATCAACGCCTTCACCAACCCGACCACGAACAGCTACAAGCGGCTCGTGCCGGGCTACGAGGCGCCGGTGCTGCTGGCCTATTCGGCGCGCAACCGCTCCGCCTCCTGCCGCATCCCCTATGCGGCGAGCCCCAAGGGCAAGCGGGTGGAGGTGCGCTTCCCCGACCCCTCGGCCAACCCCTACATGGCCTTCGCCGCCATGCTGATGGCGGGGATCGACGGCATCGAGAACAAGATCCATCCGGGCGACGCGATGGACAAGAACCTCTACGACCTGCCGCCGGAGGAGCTGAAGGACGTGCCGACGGTGTGCGGCAACCTGGGCCAGGCGCTGGACTCGCTGGACGAGGACCGCGACTTCCTGAAGAAGGGCGATGTCTTCACCGACGACCTGATCGACGGCTATCTCGAGCTCAAGCGGGAGGAGCAGACCGCGTTCCTCATGGCGCCGCACCCGATCGAGTTCGAGATGTACTACTCCGTCTGATCGGGGGGCGCGAAGAGCGCAGCGCGCACGCCGCGCCCGCCCCGTCCGCGCGAGCGCGAGCGCCCCGCCGCCGTGTCGATCCAGATCGCCGTCGGCCTCGCGCTCGGCGCGCTGCTCTTCTACCCGGCCCTGCGCATCTGCCGGCGCGCCGGGCTGCGCTGGCCGCTCGCGCTCGCGGTCTTCGTGCCCCTGGTCGGGCCGCTGCTGCTGCTGGCGCTGCTGGCCTTCATGATCTGGCCCAACGACCCCTACGGCAAGCGCTGAGCCGTGGTCGGCGTCCTCCAGTACCTCGCGGTCGTGGTCATCGTGATGTGGATGTTCTGGCGCATCCTCAACAAGGCCGGTCGCTCGCCCTGGTGGTCCCATGTCATGGCGCTCGCGATCGTCGGCCTGTTCACGCCGCTGCCGATCGGGCTCGGCCTCCTGATCGGCATCCCCGTGGCGATGATCTGGGTCTTCGCCTTCGCCCCCTGGCCCTCGATCGACAACCCGCAGGCGCTGCCCGAGGGGCCGGGCTACGATCCGCCGGGGCCCGAGCGCTTCAGGGGGCGCTTCAGGCGCTTCACGCGGCCGAGCGAGAAGGGCAGCCGCAGGGGCCGCGGGATCACCCGCCGGCCGGCAGGGAGACGCGACGATGAGTGACGCGCCGAAGAAGGTGGTGCTGGCCTATTCCGGCGGGCTCGACACCTCGGTCATCCTGCGCTGGCTGCAGGAGCGCTACGGCTGCGAGGTCGTCACCTTTACCGCCGACATCGGCCAGGGCGAGGAGCTGGAGCCGGCGCGGGCCAAGGCCGAGGCGCTCGGCGTGCGCGACATCCGCATCGAGGACCTGCGCGAGACCTTCGTGCGCGACTACGTCTTCCCCATGTTCCGCGCCAACGCGCTCTACGAGGGCGTCTACCTGCTCGGCACCTCGATCGCGCGCCCCCTCATCGCCCGGCGCCAGATCGAAATCGCGCACGAGACCGGCGCCGACGCCGTGGCCCACGGCGCCACCGGCAAGGGCAACGACCAGGTGCGCTTCGAGCTCGGCTACTACGCGCACGACCCCGGCATCCGGGTCATCGCGCCCTGGCGCGAGTGGGACATCGATTCGCGCGAGGCGCTGGTGGACTACGCGGAGCAGCACCAGATCCCGATCCCGCGCGACAGGCGCGGCGAGCCGCCCTACTCCACCGACGCGAACCTGCTGCACATCTCCTACGAGGGGAAGGCGCTGGAGGACCCCTGGGTCGCGCCCGACGAGAGCATGTTCACCCGCTCGGTCTCGCCGCAGGCGGCGTCCGACCGGCCCACCGCCGTCGAGATCGAGTTCGAGGCGGGCGACCCGGTGGCGGTGGACGGCGAGAGGCTCGGCCCCGCGGCGCTGCTGGAGCGGCTGAACGCGCTCGGCGGCGCCAACGGCATCGGCCGCGTCGACCTGGTGGAGAACCGCTTCGTCGGCATGAAGTCGCGCGGCGTCTACGAGACCCCGGGCGGCACCGTCCTGATCGCCGCCCACCGCGCCATGGAGAGCCTGACACTCGACCGCGCCGCCGCCCACCTCAAGGACGAGCTGATGCCGCGCTACGCCGAGCTCGTCTACAACGGCTTCTGGTTCGCGCCCGAGAGGCGCATGCTGCAGGCCGCGATCGACGAGAGCCAGAAGGGCGTCACCGGCACCGTGCGGCTCGCGCTCTACAAGGGCGGGGTCGCGGTGGAGGGGCGCAAGGCGCCCACGAGCCTCTACAGCGCCGAGCACGCCACCTTCGAGGCGGACTCCGTCTACGACCAGCGCGACGCCGAAGGCTTCATCAAGCTCAACGCCCTCCGCCTGAGGCTCGGCAAGACGGGGGAGGAGGGGTAGGCCGGCGCCCCTCGCCGGAAGATTTGGTCAGCGGCTTGGGAATGCGACTGGAGCGGCCCGCTCAGTCCCGTTAGCCGTCAGGCGTCCCGATAGTCGCGTCCGGTGTGTCGGGAAGAAGTCCGTGGGACCGTGCCCACGCGCGCCACTCGACCTTGTCCGTCTTGATCGGCTCGAGAGTTTCCGTCAGCGCGTGGTTGTCTCCGAATATCATCAGGTTGTCGCAGGGCCAGCGCGCCGAAGGAGCGACGAGACCGTCGAAACCGAGAAAGACGAGGGCTGCGCCGATCTCTTGCGTCCGGCCATAGTCCCGCTCCCCGTAGCGGTCCAGGTCGACCCCCAGCATGGCAAGGTCGGCCCGGACAAGCCGGAGTGTGCGGGACGTCGAAACGGCCAGGCGCGTCACGTTGATCCGACGGGGACCCGGGATCGGCGTCAATGCCGCCAGAAACGAGGCGACCTCGGCAATCGCGCCGTCGCGTTCCAGGCTGGTGTAGAGAATGGAATGGCCGGCATCGCCGTCGGGTGGGGGCGCCCATCGGCCGCCGCTGACGGATGCCGCGACCGGATTCGCACCGGCGCGTGTCGCCCGGAATGCCTCACCCTTGAAACGCTCCGGGCCATACGCGCTCAGGCGATCCAGAAGACTCGGATCGTTGACCATGCTCGTGAGGCCGAGACAACCTAAACGTAAACACCCTCGCGGAGTTGGTTGACCAACCGTCGCACTTCATCGATGCGCCCGGCCTGGATCAGCTCGGCCGGCGACTGCCCGCGCAGGAGCCGTTGCGGCGCGAATATCCACTGACGCGCTTCGGTCGGTTCGTAGAAATCCGAGAGCTGGTCGACAATGAATTCCAGCTCCAGCAGGGTCTTTTCGGTCCTTGCGTGCGGATAGGCCCGGCCCTGGTTCCAGCGCGACACCGTCTCCGGTCTGGTGCCAAGCAGGTTGGCCACCTCGACATGGCGCATCGCGCCCTTGGCGGAGATCGACCCCAATCGTCTCGCGATCGCACTGCTCACGGCCGCCCCTTTCGCCCCTGCCATCGTCCGCTCCTCCCCGGCAAGCAAGACTGGTACCGCTTGGGACATGACTCTTTCAGCGAGGTTTATATTGCCAACTATATTGACATTTTGGTTGGCAGATCAAGTCTCCACTGCCGGGGCGCGGCGCTCAGCGCCTCGGCGGTCGAGGCGGGGAAGGACTTCCATCGGTGTTCGCCGCCGCGAGGCGGCGTTTCACTCAGGCTCTGCGATGCCGTGGCGGCGGCAGGCGGCGGTGAGGGTGTTCTTGAGCAGGCAGGCGATGGTCATGGGCCCGACGCCGCCCGGCACGGGCGTGATCCAGCCCGCGTTCTCCACCGCCTCCTCGAAGCAGACGTCGCCCACCAGCCGGGTCTTCTCGCCGGCCGGCACGCGGTTGATGCCGACGTCGATGACCGCAGCACCCGGCTTCACCCAGTCGCCCCGGATCATCTCCGCCCGGCCCACCGCGGCGATCAGCACATCGGCGCGGCGGCACTCGCCGGGCAGGTCCTGGGTGCGCGAGTGGCCGACGGTGACGGTGCAGTGCTCGCGCAGCAGCAGCGAGGCCATGGGCTTGCCGACGATGTTGGAGCGGCCGACGATCATCGCCCGCTTGCCCTTCAGCGCGCCCACGAAGTGGCGCAGCATCAGCAGGCAGCCCAAAGGCGTGCAGGGCACCAGGCTGTCCTGACCCGTGGTGAGCCGGCCCACGTTGACGGTGTGGAAGCCGTCCACGTCCTTGTCCGGGTCGATGGCGTTGATGATGGCGTTCGAATCCACCTGGTCCGGCAGGGGGAGCTGCACCAGGATGCCGTGCACGGCGTCGTCGGCGTTGAGCCGCTCGACCCTCTCCAGCACCTCGGCGTGGCTCGCGCTCGCGGGCAGGCGGTACTCCTGCGAGTCCATGCCGGCGGCGGCGGTGGCCTTGCCCTTGTTGCGCACGTAGACGTGGCTCGCCGGGTCGTCGCCCACGAGCACGACGGACAGGCCCGGCACGAGGCCGTGGCTCTCCTTGAGGAGCGCCGCCTTGCGCCCGACCTCGGCCCTGAGATCGGCCGCGAATGCCTTGCCGTCGATGATGACCGGGTCGCTCATGGGTGTTCCTCGCTCCGGGGCGCGCGCCGGCACCCTCACTGGACGATGTTGTCCACGATGAGGTCGCGGACGAAGTAGAGGATCAGGATCAGGATCACCGGCGAGATGTCGATGCCGCCGAGGTTGGGGACGATGCGCCGGATCGGCCGCAGCGCCGGCTCGGTGATGCGGTGCAGGAAGCTCAGCACCGTGAACACGAAGCGGTTGCTCGTGTTGATGACGTTGAACGCCACCAGCCAGCTGAAGAGCGCCGACGCGATCAGCAGGTAGATGTAGATCGAGAAGACGGCGTGGATGAGGTCGGCAAACGCGTTCATCGCCGGGCGCGTCTCGGTGATTGCGGGGCGGGAGGCGAAAATCCGGGGCCGGAGTATATCGCACCGCCCGCGGCGCGCGAGTCAGTTGTGCGCGCGCGGACGGAACGGGCGGCCGGGCTCACTCTGCGTGGCGCGGGATGAAGTTGGACCAGGCCATGACGTAGGGGTGGGAGCTGACCTCGATGATGGTGCCCCAGGGGTCCTCGCAGTAGCAGACCTTGTAGGGCTTGTCGGGCCAGAGCCGCCACACCTTGCTGCGCTGGCGCCCGCCGCTCTCGTCGATGCGCTTCGCCAGGCCCTCGATGTCGGGGTCCAGGATGCAGATGTGGTAGATGCCGGTTTTCCAGTAGGCGAAATGCTCCTCCTGCGGCGCGTTGGCGACGAACTGGAAGAGCTCGATGCCGACGCCGTCGGCGGTCGCGAGGTGGGCGATCTTCATGCCCTTGAAGTCGGCGCCGAAGATGTCGGCGACGATCTGTCCGAAGTCGCTGCCGTCGGCGTAGCCCTCGATCGGCTCCATCAGCACGTAGCAGCCGAGGATATCGCGGTACCAGGCGACGGCCGCGTCGATGTCCGGCACCGAGATGCCCACGTGGTCCAGCGCCCGCGCCGCCGCCGGCGCCGTCGTGCCGCCCTGCTCTTCCGCCATGTCGATGTCTCCGCGCGTGTTCTTTCCCCTTGGCCGGCGGACCCTATCGGCCGCCGCGAGCCGCTACAACCGCCGGCTCAGGGCCGGAGGGGGAAGCGGCGGGGGCCGGCGAGGGCGGGCAGCAGCGGCTGG
>LXNJ01001199.1_pt1 | contig 15853 bp, 18 predicted proteins | sample 809081 | NCBI WGS metagenome assembly LXNJ01 (sample SAMN04870510, study PRJNA318959) | sponge metagenome | biome: sponge; feature: marine sponge reef; material: water | host: Petrosia ficiformis | place: Greece: Milos, Mediterranean Sea | collected 2013-05-29 | depth 5-7 m
GCTTCCTCGTCTGACGCACCGATCTGCGCCCCGAACTGGCGCCACGGCGTTGCCAGCGCCGTGCTGCGCGAGACGCCCGACGGCGAGGTGTACGGCGCCGAGCAGCGGCTCACGGTCGACGAGACGCTGCGGTCCTACACCGAGGCCGGCGCTTGGCAGGACGCGGCCGAGACGTGGAAGGGCACGATCGAGGTGGGGAAGGCCGCCGACCTGTGCGTCGTCGACGCCCGGCTCTCGACCGACGACCCGCACACGTTCGCCGATGCGGCCGTGTCGCTCACCATGGTCGACGGCCTTGTGGTGCACGGGGAGCGCTGACATGGCACCGAAGCTGGACTAGCTGGCCGAGATCCGAGCCGCCGGCCCGAGCTGGTTGAATAGCGAGATGGCAACGTCCGTTACGATCACTGGAACTGGCAGCCCGATTCCCGACCCGCATCGAGCAGGCCCCGGGGCGCTCGTCCGCTACGACGACATCACCATGCAGTTCGACGTGGGACGTTCGACCGTCCTGCGGCTCACCGGCACCGATCTCTGGATTCCCGACCTCACTGCGGTCTTCATCACCCACCACCACAGCGATCACCTGACCGGGCTCGCCGATCTCGTGCTCACGTACTGGACGATGGATCGAACCGACGCGTCGCCACCCCTGACGCTGGTGGCACCCGCCGGACCAGCCGGCGACTATGTGGCGACGGTCCTCGACGGATGGGGCGCCGACATCGAGGTCCGTGCGTTGCACGCCCGACGAAACTCCCGGCCTGCGCTCCAGATCGAGACCTTCCCAGTGCCAGGTCAGCTCACCGAGGTGTGGCGGCGAGGCGACGTCGTGGTCTCGTCCATGCAGGTCCGCCACGAGCCCTGCCCCGATTCGGTCGGCTATCGCGTAGACACCCCCGACGGGTCGGTCGCGATCACTGGCGACACCCGAGTCTGCGACGAGGTCGTCGAACTCGCCCGCGGAGTCGACGTGCTCGTGTACGAAGCGATGCGGTTCAGTGCGATGAGCCAGCTGCCGCCTCACCGACACTACGTGATGGACTATCACGCCGATTGCCCGCTGATCGGGGCGCAGGCCGCCGAGCTCGGCGTGCCGACCCTGATCCTCACCCATCTCATCCCGGCGCCGCGCGACGAAGCCGGCAAGCAGGCCTACATCGACGAGGTGCGGTCGGGTGGCTACGACGGCGAGCTCATCGTGGCGGACGACCTCGCCTCGGTTGCTGTCGGCGACGCTGGCATGCCGTCCGTGACCGAGATCGGCGACCCTTCCCAGGAGCGCGATGACGAGAACGATCTCGACACCGGTCATCGGGTCAAGCGTTCTCGAGGATGAGATGCCCCACGGCGGTGTTGCTGGCAGGTACGTGGTACAGGCGATGCGCCTCGGTGGGCGCCGGGCCGCCGTTGAGGTCGGCGAGCGCGCCGCGAGCGGTAAGCCACATGACGAGCTCGACGCCTTCGGAGCCCGCCTCGCGCAAGTAGTCGACGTTGGGGACGTCGGCCATGCCTTCGGGGTCGTTGATCATGCGCTCGAGGAAGGCGTGGTCCCATTCGGGGTTGATCAGGCCGGCGCGGGCGCCCTGTAGCTGGTGACTCATGCCGCCGGTGCCCCAGATCTGGACGTTGAGGTCGTCGTCGAAGGTCTCGACCGCGGCTCGGATCGCCTTGCCGAGTTCGAGGCAACGGCGGCCGGTCGGGGCGGGGTGCTGGATGACGTTGATGGCCAGGGGCACGACCTTGGTCGGCCAGGCGGCGGGCCGGTCGTACATCATCGAGAGGGGCACGGTGAGGCCGTGATCGACGGTCATCTCGTTCACGAGCGTGAGGTCGAAGCCGGCCGGGATCACCGATTGTGCGATGTGTGCCGAGAGTTCCGGATGGCCTTCGACGATCGGGACCGGGCGTGGTCCCCAGCCTTCGTCGGTGGGCTGGTACGAGGCGGCCATGCCCAGCGCGAACGTCGGGATCATCTCCATCGAGAAGGCGTTGCCGTGGTCGTTGTAGACGAGGATCACGACGTCGGCCGGGTTGTCGGCGATCCACTGACGCGAGGTCTTCAGACCTTCGAAGAGGGGCTGCCAATAGGGCTCTTCGGTGAGGCCCTTGTCGACCGCCGCGCCGATGGCTGGTACGTGCGACATGAACAGGCCGGCGGTGATGCGAGCGCTCATGCTCGATCCTCCCACTCGTGGAGGTAGCGGTTGCCTTCGATGTTGCGACCGCCGTTGACCATCATCTCGGCGTGGCCGGCCGCGTCCTTGTCGGTCATCGACGACACGATCTCGACATAGCTCTTGCCTTCGGTGGCGCCGATCTTGGCCACGAAGTAGATGTTGCCGCCGAGCTCGAGGATGCGGTTGAAGTCGCGATCGAGGACCGCCTGCTTCTGGTCTTCGGTCATGTCCCACTCGTCGAGGTAAGCCCGCTCGTCGGCCATGAACCGATCGCGGTTCGCGGCGTGCATGAGTGACCGGGCCATCTGGTTGAGGTGGTAGCCGAGTCGGGCCTGGTCGGCATCGAACACGGTCGTGCCGGGAATGTCGAGATACGGCTTGTCGATCGCCATCTGACGAACCTCCGTTGCGTCTGCACCCGACTTGGCGAGTGACCCTCCCGACGGGCTAGCCCTGGGCGTCGCCCCAGCGCGACAGCACCTCGATCACCGAGGAGAGGTGGTCGTGCATCGCTTGCGCCGCGGCGTCCTCGTCGCGGGCGACGACTGCTTGGACGATGGCTCGATGCTCACCGAGCGACTCGCTTGGCCGCCCCGGCATCAGGGCGAGCCGGTACTGGTGGTGAGCGGCGCGGTCTCGGAGGTTGGCCACGAGCTGCGAAGCGACCTCGTGGCCGCTCATCTCGCGGAGGCGGCGGTGCAGGACCGCGTTGAGTTCGGAATAGGCCTGGCTTTGGGCGTCGTTCGTGGCCGCTTCCATGTCGGCGACGATCTGCTGCAGGTCGGCGTGGTCGGCCGCGGTTGCGTGGCGAGCGGCTTGGGCAGCGATCAGCGACTCGAGGACCGAGCGGGCTTCGGTGATCTGGATCGCCTCGCGGATCGAGATGCGCCGGACCGTTGCCCCGCGGTTGGCCTCGCGCTCGACCAGGCCCTCCGACGTCAGCTCGACCAATGCGGAGCGGATCGCAGCGCGGCCGACCGAGTACTGCTCGGCCAACGAGACCTCGAGCAGCCGGTCGCCGGGTGCGAAGCGGCCTTTGAGGATGTCGTGGCGAAGGGTGTCGGTGATGGTGTCGGCGTTACTCATCTTCAGGAGAAGGTATAGAGGACCTGAGGATTGTCGACGAGGATACGGTTGCGCACGGCTTCGTCGGGGGCGTACGCGGCGACTAGGTCGAGCAGCTCGCCGCAGGTCATCGGCCAATTCCGGAAAATGTTAACAAGATTGTCGACATTCGGAGGGACAAGGTGCGAGGATCAAAGCCATGAAGATCGCACTTGCGGGGGCCGGGGCATTCGGCCGCAAGCACCTTGACGGGCTTAAGAACATCGATGACGTCGAAGTCGTCTCGGTGATCGACCCTGTCGCCGACGCAGCGGCGGTCGCTGCCGAGTATCGAATCCCCCATCATGGAACCGATCTGGCTGAGGCGCTGGCGATCGATGAGGTCGACGCCGTGATTCTCGCCACGCCGACGCAGATGCACGCCGCGCAGGCGATCCAGTGCATGGACGCGGGCAAGCACGTCGAGGTTGAGATCCCGTTGGCCGACTCACTCGCCGATGCGCAGGCCGTGTTGGCCAACCAGGAGCAGGCGGGCCTGGTTGCGATGGTCGGCCACACCCGACGGTTCAACCCGTCGCATCAGTGGGTTCACAACAAGATCACGGCGGGCGAGATCAACATCCAGCAGATGGACGTGCAGACATACTTCTTCCGGCGCACCAACACCAACGCACTGGGTGAACCTCGGACCTGGACCGACCACCTGCTCTGGCACCACGCCGCGCACACCGTCGACCTGTTCGAATATCAGGCCGGCGAACCGATCGTCGCGGCCAATGTGCTCGAAGGTCCGCACCATCGCGACCTCGGCATCGCGATGGACATGTCGATCCAGATGAAAACCGCAAGCGGCGCGATCCTCACGCTCTCGCTCTCGTTCAACAACGACGGTCCGCTCGGCACGTTCTTCCGCTACATCGGCGACACCGGCACCTACATCGCCCGCTACGACGATCTGGTCGATGGCCGAGAGGAACCGATCGACGTCTCGCACGTCGATGTCTCGATGAACGGCATCGAGCTCCAGGACCGCGAGTTCATTGCGGCGATCCGCGAGGACCGGGAACCCAACAGCTCGGTCCGGCAGGTCATGAGCTGTTATGAGTGGCTGCACAAGCTCGAACAGCAGCTACAGGGCTGAGTCACGGTGCCGAATGTGCTGCTGATCACGAGTGATCAGCACAATCCGTTCGTCACCGGCTACGCGGGCGATCCGCTGGCCCGCACGCCCAACCTCGACGCGCTCGCCGAGGCCGGCACCACGTTCAGCGCCGCGTACACCAACAGTCCGATCTGTATGCCGGCTCGGGCGTCGCTGGCGACCGGGCGGTACAGCTCGGCGATCGGCGCATACGACAACGGCGCGCCGTACCAGCGTGAACAGGCCGAAAGCCTCGGCCATCGGCTCCGCGCCAATGCTCGACCCGCTGTCACGTTCGGCAAGCTCCACTTCGACGACGAAACCGACTCGGGGTTCGATGCCTACCTGCCCCTGCAGGCGAAGCGCGGCTACCTGGGTGCTCGCGTCGGCTGGGCGCGCGGGAACGCCCCACCCAGCTCGATCATGGGAGACCACGTCCGCGATGCGGGTGTGGGCGTGTCCGAATACGAGCTCTACGACCGCCACACCACGCAGGCCGCCTGCCGCTGGTTGACCACCGACGCACCCTCCGACACGCCGTGGTTCGCGCATGTGTCGTTCGCCTACCCGCACTACCCATTCCGGGCGCCAACCGACTCATTGCCGGCCGACGACGTCGACGTACCCTTGCCGCCGGCCTGGCGCCCCGAGGACTGGCCGCACAATCGGGAGCTCGACGAGCACCGCCGCATGATGGGCATCGACGCCGAGCCGTTCACCGAAGACGAGCTGCGTCAGGTGCGGTGGGTCTACACGGCGATGGTGCAGTTCGTCGACCACCAGGTCGGCGAGGTGTTGGCCGCGCTCGACGAGTCGGGTGCGGCCGACGACACCGTCGTGATCTACACCTCAGACCACGGCGACATGCTCGGCGGTCACGGCTTCGCGATGAAGAGCCTCATGTACGACGCCTCGGCCCGGGTGCCGATGCTCATCATCGGCCCCGGCGTGGGTCGCGATGTGGTCGAAGGCGCCGCGGTCTCGCTCGTCGATGTGTACCCCACGGCCGTCGACGTGATGGGGCTTCCCGCGATCGATGCCGACGCCGAACTGCCCGGCGAGTCGCTACGAGACGTCGCTCCGGATCGAATCGCCTTCTCCGAGTACCACGGCCCCAGTTCGACGGCCGCGTCGTACCTGGTTCGGCGCGACCGGTGGAAATACGTCGCCCACATGGCCGCCGGCACCCGACCACAACTCTTCGACCTCGTCGCCGATCCGCACGAACTCGACGACCGCGTCGACGCCGAACCCGACATCGCTGCAGACCTCGACGCCGAGCTGCACTCGATACTCGACCCCGAAGAGACCGATCTCCGAATCCGTGCCGGCCAGGCGGAGCAACTTGCCGCAGCCAAGCCCCCTCCTGCCGGTGGGGCGCCGAAACGCACGGCGTACGGCACGCTGGCGCGGGGATGGTCGGTTCCCTCGCCCGCGATCATGGCGATCGTCGACCCCGACGGACCCTGACGCGGGTGACGATGGAGGCGATGATGGCCTCGGCGGTGGTCATCTCCTGGGTGGTCACTATGGCTCGATCAGTCGTTGGCCACCGAAGGCGGTGAGGTTCTTCAGCATGTCTCGTATCACGGCGTCGGAACCCGAGATCTCGAGCTCGTCGACCTTGGCCGGATCGGTCGTGGCCGCGACCCATCCGGCGCGGTCGGTGCGCATCGAGGCGATGGCCGCGGGGTCGCTGGTCCCGGACCGGTGGTGGATCGCCGATCGGCCAACGCCCACCACGTGGTGTTCGCCGAGGTCGGTGAACTCGACGTTGAAGGTGAACGGGGTGTGGTCGAGCGCCGTCGGGTCGAGCCGAGTTCCCAGCTGATCGAACAGGTGCTCTGCCTGCATCGCATGCGACATGTCGCGCGCCGGAACACGGCCTCGCTCAGGTGAACCTTCACGGAGTTCTTTCGCTGCCATGAGGTACGCGTTGCGCCATGTCGCGGACTCGGCTTGATACCCGAGTTGCTCGAACCCATCGGCCTGAAGCGCTCGGGCGTGTTGGTTGGTGGGGTCGGCGAACACCACGTGCTTCATGACCTCGACCACCCACCGGTAGTCGCCGCGATCGAAGCACTCGCGCGCCTGGCGCACGACGTTGTCGGCGCCGCCCATGAAGTCGACATAGCGGGTACCGGCTTCGACCGGCGGAAGCGGGTCGAGGTTGGCGGGGTTGCCGTCGTACCAGCCGAGGTAGCGGTTGTAGACCGAGCGCACGTTGTGCGAGACGGTGCCGTAGTAGCCACGGACGTGTGACTGGTCGAACTCGGCGGGAAGGCGGAGCTCGGCGGCGATCTCGGTCGGCACGTAGCCCTGGTTGGCCAGCCGCATGGTCTGGTCGTGCATCCAGCGGTACACGTCTCTCTGCATGACGAGGAACGCCTTCACATCGTCTTGCCCGAACCGCGGCCAGTGATGGCTGGCGAACATCAGGTCGGTGTCGTCGCCCCAGAGCTCGAGCGCCTCCTGGATGTACTTGCTCCAGGCGAGTGCGTTGCGGGTCTGGGCGCCGCGGATCGGGTAGAGGTTGTGGAGCGTGTGCGTGCAGTTCTCGGCCATGCACAGCAGCCGCTTGTCGGGGAAGAAGAAGTTCATCTCTGCCGGCGCTTCGGCGTCGGGCGTCATCTGGAACTGGATCCGCACGCCGCTCAGCGTTATCTCCTGCCCGGTGTGGGTCACGAGGTGGGTGGGGGCGAGGAGGTCGGCCCCGGCCTTGCCTTGGGTCGAGCCGAGACCGCAATCGACGTGGCCGCGAGGGCCGGGCTCGAGCAACGGGCCGAACTGGTAGGCGGCCCGGCGAGCCATGATGGGACCGGCGATCACGAACTCGTTGACGACCTCCTCGACAAATCCCTCAGGGGCGACGATGACGACATCGCCGCGCTCCACCGCCTCTCGGCTGGTCACGCCGAGCACACCGCCGAAGTGGTCGACGTGGGAGTGGGTGTAGATGATTGACTCGACCGGACGTTCGCCAAGCGTGCGGTTGGCGAGGTCGAGCGCAGCTGCTGCCGCTGGTGCGCTGGTGAGCGGGTCGATGATCAGCCAACCGGTTTCACCGGCGATGAACGTGATGTTCGACACGTCGTAGCCGCGCACCTGCCAGACGCCATCTGCGACTTCGAACAAGCCGTGGTTCCAGTTGAGCTGGGCCTGACGCCACAGGCCGGGGTGGACCGTGTCGGGGGCATCGCCCTCGGTCACGAACCGGTGGTCCTCCACGTCGTAGACGACGTGGTCGCCCACTGTCACGCGCCCCGACTCGAGCTGAGCGATCAGCCCTCGGGTCGCCCGCCCGAAGTCGCCCGGGTCGTCGAACGAGACAGCAGCGCCGGTGTTCGACTCGGTCGTGAACGGCGAGGCGGGTTTGGGTTCGTTTCTGGCGGTCACCGAAGGAGTCCTTGTTGTTTCAGGGAGGGCGAGGGTCAGTCGGCGAGCGGGATGAGCTTGCCGGGGTTGAAGAGGTTCTGGGGGTCGAGGGCGGCCCTTCAGTCCCCAGCAGTCTGGAGCTGGGACGGACCTCGCAACGTGATGTTCGCAAAGCAGGCACTGGAGCGTGGCCCGCCGTTGGTCGTGCTCGATGGTGGAGACTGGAGTTTCGACTTCTACATGGAGACGAAGAACGTCGCCGTCGCCCTCGACACGCACGCGGCCCGAAGCTGGGAGGCTGAGCCATCTCTCTTTACTACGTGCAGAAGTTCCTCTATGAGCTGAACCGGTCGCCGCAGTTGCAGTCCGACTACGCGGCGGATCGGCATGCCGTCCTTGCGCCGTACACGCTCACCGACGAAGAGGTGGCGGCGCTGACCGAACCCGACGTCGGCAAGCTCTACGTGCTGGGCGTGAACGGTCAGATTCTCATGCACTTCGCGGCGCTGCATCAGATCGAGTGGCAGGACTACCTCCAGCAGATGCGCGACGGCGTGGAGTCGTATGGTCCGGTCCGCGAGGGCGTCTATGCCATGACCGGCTACGAAGGCACTCGGGCCCACAGCGAATCGCTCGGCCAGGAAGGAGGCATCTGATGCCGCTCGTCTACGCGGGTGTGTGCAGCCACGCCCCCGGGATTACCGGCCGCAAGCACCTCGCCGACCCCGAGGTGAGCGACGCCTTCTACGCGGCGTTCGACGACATGCGGGCCGATCTCGAAGCAAGCGGGGCCGAGGCGGTCATCGTCGTCGCGGCCGAACACTTCGCCAACTTCTTCATGAACAACATGCCGAGCTTCGCCATCGGCATGGCCGACTTCTACGATGGCCCGATCGAGGATCCGGGTTGGCTCGGCATCGACAAGTTCAAGGCTCCGGGCAACCGCGACTTGTCGCAGCGGCTGATCGCCGAGGTCATGGCGACCGTCGACGTCGCGTACGCCGAGGAGTGGCTGTTCGACCACGGCATCGCGGTGCCACTCCACTTCCTCACCCCGCGGTTCGACCTTCCCGTTGTCCCGGTCAACATCAATTGTCAGGGTCCGCCTCTCACGCCGCTCCACCGGGCCTGGGCCTTCGGCGAGGCGCTCGGCAGGGCGGCCGATGCCGTGCCCGAGAAGATCGCAATCATCGGCACCGGCGGCATCTCGCACTGGCCGGCCACGCCCGACTCCGGGAGGATCAACTACGAGTGGGACCTCCATTTCATGGATCGCTGGTGCCGCAACGACCGTGACGCGCTCCTCGACTACGACGACCTCAACGTCTACGCCGATGCCGGCCAGGGCGGGTTCGAGATTCGCACCTTCATGGCGGTGAGCGCGGCGGCAGGTGGAGCTCAAGGCACCGTTCATTTCTGTGAGCCGATTCCGATCTTCGCCGTCAGTTGCACGGTCGCCAGCTACGACCTCAGCCCCCAGGAGGCCTGATTCGCCCGAAGTCGCGGCGCAGGCATGTCTTTGCGCACGACCTGAAGTCACGGTGCTGTCGTTCGCAGCGATGCGTGGCAAGAGCGATAATCCGGTTGACAATCTTTGCGCGACCGCGCGAGCGTGCCCGCCATGACGACGCCGTACGCGGGGTGTCTGTTCCACATAACCCATATCGACAACTTGGCTGGCATCGCTGGCGCGGGCCTGTGGTCGGACAACGCAGTGGTGTCGTCCAATACGCCCATCGTCGAGATCGGGGAACGCGACATTAAGCAGCGGCGGCGGGACCGCCCGGTCCCGGTCCCGCCGGGCGGCTGCGTGGCCGACTATGTGCCGTTCTATTTCGCTGCGCGGTCGCCGATGCTGTTCAGCATCCACAAGGGCAACGTCCCGACGTACCAGGGCGGGCAGGACGAGGTCGTGTACTTGGTGACCGACACGGCAGCGATCCTGGGGCACGGTCTCGAGTTCGCGTTCACCGACCGCAACGCTGCCACCGAATTCGCGGAGTTCGGCAACGACCTCGACGATATTGACGACTATGTGAACTGGACACTCATGAAGCAGAAGATGTGGAACAACATCTCGAGCGAACGCGACCGCAGAGAGCGCCGCATGGCCGAGATGCTCGTGCGCACCCATGTCCCGTGGAGCGCGTTCGTCGAGGTCGCGACGCGAACCGACGACGCATCGCGCGCCGCGGCGAGGGCGTTGGCTACTGTTGGCGCCACAACGATGGTGCGCGTCCGCCCTGACTGGTACTTCTGATGACGGATTTTGTCGAGTCCCGCGGCAATCTCCTGGACGCGGATGTCGACGCGCTCGTGAACACGGTGAACACCGTGGGAGTGATGGGCAAGGGCATCGCCCTCCAGTTCAAGAAGGCGTTCGGAGCCAACTTCATGGCGTACCGGCAGGCCTGCAGACGCGGCGAGGTGCAGATCGGACGGATGCACGTGTTCGACAACGGCCAGCTGGTGTCGCCGCGGTGGATCATCAACTTCCCCACCAAGCGCCATTGGCGGTCGCGGTCCCGGATCAGCGACATCTCCGCCGGGCTCGAGGCGTTGCGTGCGGAGATCATCAGGCTCGGCATCGCTTCGGTGGCCGTGCCGCCGTTGGGATGCGGCAACGGAGGGCTGGCATGGGCAGACGTCCGGCCGCTGATCGAAAAGCACCTCGACGGGCTGGGTGTCGAGGTGCATGTGTACGCGCCTGAAGGAGCGCCGGCCGCGGCGGACATGCGCGACGCGACGGCCAGGCCGAACTGGACGCCGGGCAGAGCAGCGCTCGTGCTTCTGGTGGACCGCATCGCTGCGCGCACAATGGAAGGCGGAGCGTCGCTGGTCGGCGTGCAGAAGCTGATGTACTTCCTCCAGGAAGCAGGCGAACCGCTGCGACTGGAGTTCCAGCGAGGCCGCTACGGGCCCTACGCCGACAACCTCCGTCACGTGCTCAAAGCGATCGAAGGCCATTTTCTCCAGGGGTACGGAGACGGGTCAGCCAAGGTCTTCGACGCAGAGCCGCTGCGTGCCGTGCCCGAGGCTGTGGTCGAGGCCGCAGATTTGATAATCGGCGAACCGACAGGCGACCGAGTCGAAGAAGTGCTGGGACTCGTCGAAGGCTTCGAGTCGTCCTACGCGCTGGAGCTGCTTGCCACAGTGCACTGGATCGCCCACCGCGAGAGCGCCGGGGGTGACACCGACGACATCATCGACAAGGTGCGCGGGTGGAGCGAACGCAAACGGGGGATGTTCTCGAACAAGCACGTCACAGCGGCTTACGAGCACCTGCGTGCGCACGGCTGGCTGGCAGCCTGACGACGGCGGTCGATCTCGGTGTCGGGTGGCGAGAACTCCTGCGGTTCGATCCCGCAGCTCGCGCCGTCGTCCGTGCAGCACAGGTGGAGAACGAACAGCTGCAGCGGCGTGGGCTTCTTCGCGTCGAATGGCGACGCTCCCGGCAAGGCGAACCCGGCTGCGCACCCGACGCGATGAAGGCCTCAGATCCCCTCAAAATCGCCCATTTCGCCCCGAGAACGGTCCTTTGGGCGCCCCTTTGCACCGGCTCTCTGTGCAATATTGAGTGTCGCACGACCCTCTGACCAGGTATTTTAGCCGTTCACGGCCAATGTGGAGATTCGCCGAATTTCGTGTGGAGATTCACAGACCGCCCAACATTCGCCTACCGTGACCTGCGGAAACGGAACTGGCCAACATCCCACCAACCAGCAGGCCCCGGGAGCGCAGCTCCGGGGCTTGTTTCGCGCCGGTCAGTACTCGCGTCGCACGCCTTTGAACGGGCCGTCGGCTCTCTTCATCGCGATGAAGCGGCCCGAGGATGCGTCACGCTTGGTCCAGTTGCCGTTCTTCGGGTTCTGGAATTGGCTGCGACCTTTGATGGCTCCGTTCCGGCCGCCGCCCGTGCCGCCGTTCTTGGCCATCGTGCCTCCTGGCTCCGTGAACTGACTGCACAACGGTAGTCGGCATTGCTGTGCGAACCCCTATTTTGGCTGAGCTGGTGAGGCAGGAGGTGCGTGATGACTTCAAATCCTGAACAGCACGAGACACCTGCTGCGAGGGCGCTTGACGAGGGCATCTACTCGCTGCGGCAGGCCTCCGACATCGTCTCGCGCAGCAGGGACTTCACGCGTTCTCAGGTGCGTCGGTGGCTCACGGTGGTGAAGCCTCCAAGCCAGGGAGCGAATAGGCGGGTGACGATCAGCTTCTTGGACTTGATCGGCTTGGAGATGGTGTGCAGGTTCCGTGACGAGGGCGCGTCCCTGCAGCGGGTCCGCAAGGTTCTCGAGGGCATGCAGGCCCGCTTCCCTGAGCTGGGGCACCCACTCGCTCAGGAGGCGTTCTACACAGACGGCCACAGTGTCTGGATTGACTTTGATGGCCATGTCGAGGAGATCGTCGGGAACCTCAAGGGGCACATGGCCATCAGAGAAGCGATCAAGTCCTTCGCCGAGGAGATTCGTTTCGTCGATGGGCGCGCAACCTCTTGGAGCCTTGCCCCGCTGATCGAGGTCGACCCCCGCGTCAGCTTCGGCGATCCTGTGATTCGGGGCACTCGCATCCCGGTCAGGTCGATCGTGTCGTGCCTTGAAGTCGATTCGCCGGTCAGAGTGGCGCGAGGGTTCGATATCTCATTGGAAGAGGTGGAGGCTTGTGCCGCGTTTGCGTCGCAAGAGCGAGGAATGACCCGCACACTGCGTCTAAGACCAACCCGGCAAGACTGAGGCTGTGCCCCGCTGAGCGGACCAGCAGATGCGGCGAATCAATGTTCGCGTGCCAGGTCGGCCAAGTCGCGGATGTGTACCACTTGGTGCGCAGTTAGCGAGGAAACGCCGTTCATGGTGCGGTCCTCGGCTTGTCACATGGCCGACGCAAGATGGCGGTGCAGGCCTCGCGGCGCGGCTCAAGCTGGTCCTGAATTTGTTCCCACAAGTACGGTGCGGAGCGTCGTGTCGAACGACCGCCTGTACATGCTTGCTCGATGTCGTACCAGGCGAACGATGCTCTGTTGTAGGCAGCGCGCACGTCTTGCCACGACTCTCTTCGGTCCTCATCAGATGTGTTGTGATCTTGGAACCGTCTCCAGCCGTTCTCCCAGTCATATGCCATTAGATACAGTTCGGCGACCGGCTGCTCGCAGGCCAGGGCATCTCGGTGTTGGTCTCGCATGTACAGGTAGACGGCGAGCGGAGCAAGAATCGCGACCAACACGACCGCGCCGAGGATGCGTTCATGGGGCGGCAAGTCGCGAAAACGTGTCGGCTGGTGTCCATTGGTCATAGTGCGGGACCTGTGTCGGGAATCAGTAGCTGGTCCGGTTTCCAAGAGTGCTACTTGATGCTGCCTACCTGTTGCCTGCGCAGGCAACCATGCGCCAGAGTGTCTCGGAACGGATTCCGCAAGGTGCCGAGTTCCCCTGCTGGGGATCGGTCACGAAATGTATGTCGATAGCGACTCGATGGTGCCAGCGGCGTGCGTTGCACGCCGCCTCCGCCTGGGTGCCGCCCCAACATCGTTGAGCACGCCTGCGAGCGGCCGCCGTCGCGGGCATCCTGCGGCTCGCCGAAACCCGACAAGCCCGGGACGAACTCGACAAGCTGTCGGCCGCCCATGACGACGACAATGACGCCGAGAGGGACTGTTAGATTCTGATAGTCCCAATTCGGGTCCGAGGTTCCGCTGCGCGAGATGTGGCCCGATGAGGCCGAGGGTCTCATGCCGTGGCCTGCTGAGCATCCTCGGCATCTCGGCAGGGTGCTGTAGATGGATCTGGAAAGAGACGAGATCGCCGTCAGAGGCGTTGGCGTTGTTGTGCGCTCAGCGGCATCTTCAGTCCGAGCCGCTGGCTCAGCAGGAAGTCCCTCTCGTAGCTGTTCAGGGGCTTCTCGCTCACAGGCGAGTACGTCAGCGCCCATTGTGCAGCGTCGTCCGCTGACATCGTGCCGGACACGGTGCGAATGTGAGCGGTAGCCTCGTGGTTGCTCGCTCGGTGGCTGTTGTCGCGTTCGTCGGACTCTTCAGGGTGCTCGGCTCGCCACTCTGTGTCGTAGATGACCGCAGCATCTCAACAGGCCCTGTCGAACTCAGGGTCCTTCGCCCGCCACCTGGCCGCCTGCACCGTCCCCATGCCAACAGTGGTGCCCCACACCGCGTCCTGTCACGTCGCCCCGCTGCGCAGACCGGCGACGATCTCCCGCTGCGCCTCCTGCCGCTTCACGCGCCGCACCATACGCGCCGACATCGCCTGACATCATGCGCTGCGCCTCAGTCGGAGTACACATGTCGGGTTCGGGTCCTGATGGCATCGTGCCGCACTCGTACGCTAGCGAGCCCCTAACCAGGTATGCCAGTCGCGGATGCAGGCCCGCACCTTGTCCTTGGTGCGTGACGCGAACCGTCATCGCCCACGGAGTGTTCTGATCTCGCGCAGGTACGCCTCGACGCGTTCGGGGTTGCCTTCGGTGGGGTCGTGGCCGTTGGTGAGGCACCAGAGGACGTAGCGGCCTGCCCGCCGTCTGCGCTCTGTCGGGTTGTCGTACCCGTCAGCGAAGTGCTCGATCTGAGTGGCCCATTCGCCGCCGAACTCCGAGCGATTCCGTTCCCACCAAGATTCTCGGCTCACGGCGACTTGCTACCTGCCGTTCATCGCATCGCAGATGATCTGCGGCATGATGAGCCGCCACATCGCCCCAAATTCGCGATCGTTGCGGAAGTACCCGCATCCACAGATCGGCATTCGAATCTTGTCCAGTTCGGTCTGCAGTGCGCGTGCCATGTCGCGCAGCTCATCTTCGATCTGCTCCTTCTCGACATCCTGCGCCGTCTTCAATCGCGCGCGGAGGTCGAGATGTTTCTGAGTGCGCTGTCTGATGTCAGCTCGCCGGTGAGAGTTGGCGTAGGTCATCTGGTGTCGTTCGAAGCGAGTCTGCTGCCCCTGCCAATGCGCCCCGGAACCTGTGGTGTGGTCAAGCGCTGTACGCGCTGTCTCACCCAATACCGACGGCGGGCAGATCAGGTACGGCGAGTTGAAGAATCCAGGTTCCCCTCGCAGCTGCAACATGAAGGCGGTCTCGAGGGGGTTTTCCTCGATGACAACTCTGATCTCCCGTTCAGATCGGTCAGGTTCAGGGGTGCCGAACAACATCACACGTGGTGCCAGCGGCATTGTGAATTGCTGCGGTGCCTCAGGCTTCGGGCCACCCCACGACTGTGCATCGGATACAGGCACAGCACCCAACGTGGTGGGGTGAGCCAACACGGACAAGTCGATGCCGCACTTGTGGTACGACTCCTGCGCGTGATCCCAGCGTGCTTCGCTCGCGGCTTCGGCCTCGGCCCTGTCGAGCTTCGTGCGCCCGTTCCGGTACTGCTGCAGAGGCACCCACAGCGTGCGAGCGTGATGGAGCGCTGCAAAGTCGACCAGTGACGTGAACTTCGTCCCATCACTGAGGAGTCGCTCGGCGGCCTGCTGCGCGGCCTTCTGGTTGTCGGCGCAAGCTTCGAGTGCATCCACTAGTTCGTCGACTACAGGGCTTGCTCGGTTCTCGATCCCGGCCCAGCGCTCTTCCTGCTCCGATGACCACGCTGACTTCACCCAGTGCAACTTCTTCCAAGACACCGATGCGCTGCCGCGGTGGTGCAAGCAGATCACGCCGACCTTGTCGTTGTCGTCGGCCCACCGTTTGATCAGGCACTTGCTGATGTAGTGCTGATCCTGCCCGCTCATGACGGTTCTGCCTTGTCTTGGGGCGTCGAATGGTAACGGCCTCACGCAGTGGACGGCCGCAGGCACAGTGACAAGCAGGTACGACGCACTCGAAGACACCCTTTCGCGCGGACGTTGCGTCGCACATGACGCTCAGACACAGGCTTCCGAAAGAGCCTTTGACCTGCGGAAACAAAACTGGCCGACATCCGACCAACCAGCAAGCCCCGTGAGGCCAGCCACGAGCTTGGGAGCTGTGGTGTGGCGGCGCCGGTCGGTCTTAGTGCTCGTCCCAGTGGCCGTCGTGGAGGGCGTGGCGGTGGCCGTCGTGGATGTAGTCGACGTGGTCGCCGTGGGGGACGGCTTCGTGGCCGC
>LXNJ01001201.1_pt1 | contig 15828 bp, 14 predicted proteins | sample 809081 | NCBI WGS metagenome assembly LXNJ01 (sample SAMN04870510, study PRJNA318959) | sponge metagenome | biome: sponge; feature: marine sponge reef; material: water | host: Petrosia ficiformis | place: Greece: Milos, Mediterranean Sea | collected 2013-05-29 | depth 5-7 m
AATCCGCCGGCGAAGTGTGACCGGACCCCTTTGACCACGGTCAGTGCGTCAACCAGTTCCCGCGTCCGTTCGTGGCACCGTGAGGCTACCTGTTTGAGGCCCATCGCCCCCACGATCGCGAGGTAGATCGTGGCCGCCGTCACGAGGAGCCCCTGGTTCGTGCAGATATTCGACCTGGCCTTGCCGCGGCGGATGTGCTGCTCGCGTGCCTGCAGGGTAAGCGTGAAGCCGGGCTGGTTGTCCCGGTCCACGGTGCGTCCCACCAAGCGGCCGGGAAGCTGCCGGACGAGGCTTTGGCGTGTGCACAGGAAGCCGAAGGAGGGACCGCCCGACGCCATGGGGATGCCAAGCGGCTGGCCGTCGCCACAGACGATATCGGCACCGTTCGCCCCCCAATTGCCGGGGGGCTTCAAGAGCGCGAGGGACGTGGGATTGACGACGGCAACGACCAACGCGCCGTTGTCCCTGGCCCAGTCGACCACCCCGTCCACCGGTTCGATCAGACCGAAGAAGTTTGGCTGCTGAACGACAACGGCGACCGGGGCACGCTCGTGCGCCATGCCGGCCAGGACGTCAAGGTCGATACGGCCGTCCATCGTTTCCGCCGACACCACTTCGATGCCCTGGTTGCGGGTCATGTTGGCGGCCGTGTCGACATAGTGCGGGTGGCAAGCGCCGGCAACGACGACTCGACGAAGCTCTCCGGTCCTGCTCGATGGATGGGCCCGGTTGGCTCGTACGGCCATGAGCACGGCCTCGCCCAACGCGGATCCGCCGTCGTAGACCGAGGCGTTGGACACGTCCATCGCGGTCAAAGCCGTGATCATCGTCTGGTACTCGTAGATCAGTTGCAGCGTTCCCTGGCTGGCCTCTGCCTGGTAAGGCGTGTAGGCCGTCATGAACTCGCCGCGCCCGGCAATGTCCCAAACCGCCGCCGGGATGTGATGGTCGTAGCATCCCGCCCCCGTGAAGCACGGTCCCACCTCGTCACGGCGCGCGCGCTCGCCCATCTCAACGAGCATGGTCATTTCGTCGACGCCTTCGGCAATGCCAGCGAACTGGGAGGTTTTTAGGGCGGGCTCGATCTCGTCAAATAGCGCATCGATGGATGGCGCACCGATGCTCTTCAGCATCGCGCGGACATCGTCGTCGGTGTGGGGTATGAACGGCATGGATCAAACCGCCGAGACGGTCAAGCGACTCAATCTTCGTCGTCCTCGGATTCGCAGTGCTGCTCGTAGCCATCCGCATCCAACAGGTCGTCGAGTTCCTCGACGTCCGTCGGTTCGACCTTGAAGAACCAGCCGTCACCGTAGGGGTCCTGGTTGACCATTTCCGGCGACTCCTCGAGCGTCTCGTTCACGGCGACCACCGTTCCGGATACAGGAGCGTAGACGTCCGCCGCCGCCTTGACGGACTCCACTACGCACGCCTCGGTTCCTGCGCTGACCTCGTCGCCCACCTGCGGCAGTTCGACGTAGACCACGTCGCCCAGCGACTGCTGGGCGAAATCGGATATGCCGACGGTGACCACCTCGTCGTCGATGCGAGCCCACTCGTGGCTCGGGGCATATCGAACATCGTCGGGTATTTCCGTCGGCATGTCGGATGTGACGTCGTTCATTTGAATACCTGCTTTCCATGCCGCACGAACGGCGGTCTGACAATTCGACCGGGGATCCCCGCGCCACGTATCTCGATCAGACAGTCCCCGGTAGCTTCGGGCGGGACCCGCGCGAAGCCAATACTGTACCCCAAGGTAGGGGAAAAAATACCGCTGGTGACGGCGCCGTCACCCGCATTTGTCTCGACTCGCTGGCCGTGGCGAATGACGCCTCTGCCGGTAAGCACCACACCCCTCAATACCCTTTCAAGCCCTCTTGCTCGCTGACGTGCTAGCGCCTCACGGCCCACGAAACCGCGCTCCGGTGGATCCCATGCCACGGTCCAGCCGAGGTTCGATTCAAGGGGAGACGTGGTTTCGTCCATGTCCTGACCGTAAAGCAGGAGTCCCGCTTCCAGGCGCAGCGTATCCCGGGCCGCGAGACCGGCCGCTACTGCCCCGGCGTCCGATAGCTGCCGCCACAGCGCGGCGGCCTGGTCGACCGGTAACGCCGCTTCGACCCCGTCCTCGCCGGTATAACCGGTACGGGCCACCATCCAGCCATTTCGCTCGCGTACGGAGAACGTTCGGAGATCCGCCACGTCCATCGACGTCGCGGCGCAAAACGTTCGCAACGCGTCGGGCCCCTGCGCGGCGATCAAGGCGAGGTCTTGACGTTCATGCAAGTCCACGCCGAAGTCGGCGGCGTGAGCATGCAGCCAATCGAGCACCTTCTCGCGCGTGGCGGCGTTGGACACCACACGGTATCCCGCATCCCGGCCGTAGACGATGACGTCGTCGATGATCCCACCGGACTCGTTGAGCAAAACGCCGTAGACCGCCCTGCCCGGTGCCGCCTTGCCGACGTCTCCCGCAAACACCCGGGCGAGCAGTTCGCGAGCGCACGTGCCCGTCATGTCCGTGATCGTCATGTGGGACACATCGAACAGACCCACGGAACGACGAACCTCGTGGTGTTCCGCGATCTGCGAACCGTAGTTGAGCGGCATCGACCAGTCGGCGAAGGGCACGATGCGCGCCTTCGCCGCCACGTGCTCCTCGTAGAGCGCTGTCCTTCGTGCGGCCATATCCACCACTCGTCCGCCGGCTGGCGCCACTATGTTGCCAGCACCGGCACCGCGTTTGACCCGCCGCGCCATGCGCGAGTTTCATGTCAGCCTGAACGGAGTTGTCCGGATCCCGGCGGGGGTGCCGACTCGCCGCCGAGCATGGCCTGACTGAAGGCCATGGGGCCGAGCCCCATCGCTTCGCGAACCAACTGCGCCTTGATCCCCAACCTGGCGTCGATGAACCGCACACCGACGTTCCTGGCCAGGCGCATCCAGGGATTGCCGGCGTGGGGACCGCAGTAGGCCTCGAGGAGCGCACGCATCGACGCCATCACGAGCTTGGAGCGAGTTCGCCGTTCCCGGGCGAATCCGCGCCACCGACCCCGTGCGCCCAGGTCGGAATGGGTGGCGCCGGCCACGAGGGCGCGTACGTCCTCAAGGCCCACGTTGACCCCTTGGCCGGCCAGCGGATGCAGCGTTCGAGCCGCGTCCCCGATGACGAGTATCCTGGGGTTCGGGTTGAAGTCGGCCGCCAGGGTTTGGCGGACGGGGAACGAAAGCCGCCGGTCCACGGCAAGGAAATCGCCCAACACGCCCTCCGTCTCCTCGCAAAGCGCCGTGCGGAAGGCTTCGTCGCCCATGGATTGCAGGCGCTGGCTCTCCGCCTCCGACGTCGTCCAGATCACCGAGACGGTTTGGTGCGACTTGGACTCCGGCCCGTCGGCGCGGTCGGGAAGGGGTAGGAGCGCAACTGGCCCGCTACGGCCGAAACGTTGGTAGGCAACGTTTCCATGCGGTTTCGCGGCCTGTGCAACGGTGGCGACGGCGCGTTGGCGTCCCCCCCGGTAGGGAGGTTCGACGCGCTGAGAGGTATCCGCGAGCTGGCGGACGATACTGTCGGCGCCGTCCGCGCCGATGACCAGTCGGGCGCCGACGTCGGGCCCCGCGACGAACACGGTATCCCGCCTCTGTATGAGTCCGGTAACCGACATCTGCGGAAGGATGTCCAAACAATCCGACGCGACATCCCACAGCCCGGTCGTCAGCACGCTGTTCTCGGCGACACGGGCGATCGCATCGTCACCGGCGAAACGCAACGACCCGGATCCGTCGTATTCCCAGACGTATATGGCCTCCACCGGCGCGAGGTCCGCATCGTCAATGGCGCCGAGAGCACGCAGACAGTCCACCGAACCGGGAGCGAGCGCAACGGAGCGAAGATCGAATCCCAAGGCGCCCCGAAGTCGCTGCGGTGGCGACCGCTCGACGAGCGCGATCCGGTACCCGTCCCGGGCCAAGGCGACGGCCGCGGCGAGACCTACAATTCCCGCTCCGACAACGGCGGCGTCGTAGACCGGTTCTCGAATAGCCACGCTAGCGAGTCTGTCAGTATCGTCGAACGGCGCGCAATAGCTGTCCACGGTACAAACGCGTCGTTTGTTGCCTGGCGGTTATCGCCATCTCGCGGCGCGCCGGCGATTTCTCGCGTAAGCGAAAATCTCCGGGCGACCGTAAAGCCCTCGCGTCGCATGCCTTCACAAGCGGGCTCGATCAGGCCAAACTAGGAACCATGCTCACGGACGACCTCAACGCGCTCGAAGCGAAAATCGAAGAACTGATCGGGCTCTGCGAATCCCTTGCCAACGAAAACCGGGCCCTTCGCGAGCGAAATCGTGCCTGGGCCGCCGAGAAGTCCGATCTCGTCGAGCGCAACGAACTCGCACGAAGCAAGATCGACGCACTCATCGACCGGTTGAAGTCGATGGATGTGGCGTAGTTGGGGAGGGAATGATGAGCGACTCGACCACCACCATCGGCATCCGGATACTCGACAACGAGTACCGGGTGAGTTGTCCGGAATCGGAGGCCGACGAACTCGCCGCCGCCGCGCGCGATCTCGACCAACGCATGGCCCGGATACGCGATACCGGCAAGGTCTTCGGCGTGGAGCGGATCGCGGTCATGGCGGCACTCAACGCGATCCATGACAACCGCCGCCTACAACGGGCGGGCGGCACCGGTGACCAGCAAACGCCGGACAAGGTGACTGAACTGACGAAGCGCGTGGAGGAGGTTATTCAAGCCAACAAGGACTCGGGCAGCGTTTCCTGAGTTCTGCTGGCCCCGAGGCGGCCCGCGAGTTTGTTCCATCCACCTGCGGTTTTGTGTCTATACTTGGGTCGTCTCCTGGGGTGCCGGCCAGCTTCCGTCATCCTTGAGCCGTTATAGAAACCTAAGGAGATCTGGCGTCGGCACCGGTGTGCAGACCCAACCGATCACCCGCGAGCTTGGTCCCGCGGGAGTTCGCGGGAAGCCTTAAGAGCCGCCCGGATCCCCGCCTTGAACCGGAACGGTTCAGGGTAACCAAGCAGCCGCATCACCGGGAGACAAGCTGCGCTAGCAGCGCCGCAGCAGCCCCCGCGCAGATGCTGCCCGAACGGGCGCTGGCCAACGGGCGCGGCCGCACTCTCTTGGCACAAGGGCGCGAAGGTGTTGGATGCCACCAGGCAAAAAACAATCCCTGCGCAGGGCATATCGCGCGGCACGTCGTGCACTCTCCCCGATCGACCAACGCGGGCATTCACTTGCCATCGCCGCCGCGGTCATGGGACGCCTCGACGACGAGGCGACGGTCGCCGGCTACCTTGCCCGCGACGGCGAGGTCGACCTCATGAACGTGATCGAGCGGTGCTGGCGGCGACGCATCGTCGTCGCCGTGCCCGTGCTCAGCGGGCGCGAGATGCGCTTCGCCGCCTACCGTTGCGGCGCGCCGTTGGCGCGCAATCGATTCGGCATCGCCGAGCCCGCGCAGCCCGAGTTCGTAACGCCCACCGTCGTCCTAGCGCCCCTGGTCGCCTTCGACGGAAATGGCCGCCGACTTGGCATGGGCGGCGGCTACTACGACCGCTTCTTCGCGGCCACACCCAACGCCGCACGCATCGGCATCGCCCACGAGTGTCAACGCGCTCGCGAGCTTCCAGCCACGCCTTCGGATGTCTCGTTGACTGCCGTGGTCACGGAAAACGGGTGGCAGTCGTTTTGACGTCTTCCTGAGATAGCGGATACTCCGGCCATGGCGGTACGCAAGATCATCCGCATGGGCCACCCGGCCCTTCGCCGACCTGCGCTGGACGTTGCGCGGGACGATCTCGGCAGCGAGGCACTTCATCGCCTGGTTGCGGACATGATCGACACGTTGCACGACTATGGCGGCATCGGCCTCGCTGCCCCCCAGATCAACGAGGGCATTCGCCTCGCCATCGTGGAGGTTCCCGGAGGACCGACCCGTCATGGCGAGTTGGCCGAGCAACCGCTGGCCGTCTGCGTCAATCCCCGCATCGAGGTTCTCGATCCCGTCACCGAAGGTCATTGGGAGGGCTGCCTGTCCGTCCCCGGCTTGCGCGGCTACGTCGAACGTCCACGTGGAATCCGAGTGTCCTACGTCAACCTGCGCGGCGAGGAACAGCGCATCACCGCCCACGGCTTTCTCGCCACCGTCTTCCAGCACGAGTTCGACCACCTGGACGGCAAGCTCTACATCGACCACATCGACGATCCGCACCGACTGGTCTTCGAGGAGGAATATGCACGCTACGTGCTTCCGATCGAGGAACCGACACCCAAATGACCCCACGCGTCGACCAGGAAGCACTGAAACGAACGGTCGCACTGGCGGCCGTCGACGCCGTCGCGGCGTCGCTCGGGGCCGGCCAGATCGTCGGCGTCGGTACGGGCAGCACCACCAACCATTTCATCGATGCCTTGGCGAAACTGAAGGACCGCTTCGAAGCCGCCGTGTCCAGCAGCATTGCCAGCGCCGAGCGCCTTGCCGCCCACGGCGTTCGTGTCGTCGACCTGAACGATGCCGAGACGATCGCCGTGTACGTGGACGGTGCCGACGAGGTCGAACCCGGCGGCGCCCTCATCAAGGGCGGCGGCGGTGCGCACACCCGGGAGAAGATCGTCGCCGCGGCCGCGGATCGGTTCATCTGCATCGTCGACGACAGCAAGATGGTCGACACGCTCGGCGCGTTCGGGGTGCCGGTGGAAGTGGTTCCGATGGCGCGTCGCTCGGTGGCAGGCCGGCTTCGAGCCCTCGGGGGCGACGTTCGCGAGCGCACCGGCTTTGTCACCGACAACGGCAACGGTGTGCTCGACGTGCACGGCCTTGCCATTACCGACCCGGATGCCCTCGAGACGCGAATCAACAACCTCGCCGGCGTCGTGGAAAACGGCATCTTCGCGGCCAATCGACCGGATCTCGTGCTAGTCGGCGCCCCCGACGGGATTCGAGAATTCGCGCCGCCGTAGGGGACGCCCTTGCGGCGTCCCTTGCTAGGCGCACCGATGGCGTGGGGAACAGTGGGCGTCCCCGACGACTCGGTGTTCCCTGCGCGTCCGCGCCCCGGCACCGCGGCGGTGCCGGCGCGTCTCTTCCGGAGGCAACGACCGCTCAACCTGACAAATTCTCTACCGCCGCCCCGTTATCAGGGGATCGAGGGAAAGGGCACTCTGGACTCCGACCTCTTCAGACGAGACAATCCGGCTCCCCTACTTGATTGTCACTGGACACGCCAAAGTCTCGTCTAGCCTCCAACTGCTGGAGAAGCGCATGACTGACTGTTGAGATACCGCAAAGCGGCGTTAGTGATTGGAGAGGTGGTCGCATGGAAGATGCGAATCCAGCCATCGAGTCCGCCCTTGCCGAGCTCCGCCGCCAATGGGGTATCGACCTACAGCGTGCGCACGCAGTCGTCGCTTTGCTCGTATCCGCCAAGCCTGTATCGATGGCAGACCTAGTCGTGAAGACTGGTTTGTCTCGCAGTTCTATCAAAGGAATCGCACAAACCCTTCGCCCATTCGTCCAGGAACTTTCGGCGGGTTTCACCATGCAGAGGGGACACCATAGAGCCGTTTCCGAGGTTCTTGGGGCCGCCCGACCTTCGCCGCTCACCGCAGTTAACCAATCTGCAATTCTCTCGAAACTAAGCGAGATCCTCTCAGATCGACCGCCGCCGACCTGGCAGCTAGACCATGTGCCCGCGACAACCGAGACCGTGTGGCGGCGAGCAACATACATGCACGATACGTTCAACCTCCACGACGCTACCGTGGTGATGGTGGGGGATCAAGACATGACCTCTATCGCGCTGGCGCTGATTTCCCCATCCACCGACATCGTGGTGGTCGACATCGACGAACGTATCCTTTCATTCATTCATTCAATTAGTCACGCGTTCGCGCTCCGGATCAGGTCCGTTTTTTCTGACCTGCGCATTTCCTATCCACGTTCATTGCTGCAACGCTGCCATCTCGCTTTCACCGATCCGCCGTACACCGAGGAAGGACTGCGTCTCTTTCTCCAGCGCGCGGTGCAATCCTTGGTGCGAGGAGAGCCTACGCGTGTGCTCCTAGCCTACGGATTTGGTGATCGTCAACTTGCTAAGGCGTACAAGGCGCAATCTGTCATTCACAGCCTGCGATTCGTTCATCACGCGATGTTGCCTGATTTCAACCACTACGAAGGTGCGCAAGCTATCGGGAGTCGGAGTGACCTCTACGTTCTGGAACCGACGTCACGCTCCTTTGCAGCATCGCGGGACGTAAACGGGAATGAGCCCATATACTCAAAAGGGCCAGAGGGCCGTAGTGCCAGCATCCGAGGCTTGCCGTCGGAGCTCCTAAGTGTGCTACCGGAACCGATGGACGGGCTTCTCGTGGGCAATCCGCTACCAAACATTACAGCTAACCAAAGGGTGTCCATCGACACGTTCATCCGGGAACGATTCGTAAACGCCCGCGCCCAACGTATAGTCGTCAACGCATATCCAAGCTTCGGGAACTACCTGTTGCGCCTCTGTCTACATGCGAACGCCCACAACATCACTTTGATTGGTACGTGGCGCGCGGTCGCAAAGCTCAGACGGCTACCGTATAGAGAGTTGGTTCAGCTGAAGTACCGGGAGGCATGGTACAGGCAGGTTGGCAACGCAGGAATTCTCACTCTAGCGCCAAGAGAGGCATTGGACATGCATGCTAGAGACTCGGTCATGATGCAGCTACTCCGCAAACCGGCAGCGCGTTTGGGATCAGCTTGGCGCGAGTCGCTCATTAGGTATTTCCGTAAGCGGGATGTAGCTATTACGAAGAATGAAGCAAGGGGCGTGATTGCGGACACCGAGATTGGCGCGATCCATGGCGAGTCCTACCTGGTCGAACTACCAGAGGTCATGTTGTTTGGGCTCAGGGATGCTGTCGCGCGGACAATCGAATTGCTCGAGGGCGTCCACTGTAAGCCGTGATCCCTGTGTGGATCTTGCAGACTTGCCGCAGAAGCGCGTCGCACGCGGCTTGTTGAGGTGACGCGGAGACGCTGTGGGCGATCATCGCGGCGCACGGGGTGAAGTGCGGGTCGGCGCGCCGCATGCGGCGCGTTAGCGCGCACAGCGAATGGCGAAGGCGCGTCCGTTGGACGCGGTCGGTCCGGCTTTGGGGCGCTACTGGACCCGTTCGCGTCCCCGATCGGGGAGTAGCTTTCCCGGATTCATCACACCGTTGGGATCGAGCGCATCCTTCACGGCGCACATGATCTCGATCTCGGCGGCGCTGCGCGAGAACTTGAGGAAGTCCCGCTTCAGCAACCCCACCCCATGCTCGGCGGAGATACTCCCACCGCGGGATGAGACCAGCTTGAACAACTCCGGACTGATGGCGTCACAACGCGCGTAGAAATCGCCCGCGGTAAGGCCGGGCGGCTTGAGGATGTTGAGGTGCACGTTGCCGTCGCCGATGTGGCCGAACCAGCAGATCTCCAGATCGGGATAGAGCCGGCCCACCGCCTGGTCCACGTCGTCGAGAAAACCGGGCACATCGGCGATCCGGACCGCAAGATCGTTCTTGTACGGGGTCTCCGGCGCAATGCTCTCGGTGATTCCCTCCCGTAGTGCCCACAGCGCACGTGCTTGCGCATCGGACTGGCTCATCACGCCGTCGCTGACCCAACCGGCCGCCAACGCGTCCTCGAATGCCGCCAGCGCCGCCGACTCGTCGTCCCCATCGAACTCCAGGAGCGCGTAGAAGGCCGACGACGAACCCAGCGGGCGCGCAAGCGACCGGTGTCGAGTCACCCTTTCCACGGCGAGTTCCGAGAAGAACTCGAACGCCGACAACGTCGCACCGGCCTGGAACCGCGTCAGTACGCTCAGAATGTCCTTCATCCGATCGAGTCCGAGTACCATGACGCGACTCGGTGCGGGACGTTCGGTGAGTCGCAACTCGGCCTCGACGACAAATCCGAGAGTACCTTCCGAGCCAATGAAGAGGTGCCGCAGGTCGTAGCCGGTGGCGTTCTTGACCAAGGCGCGGTTGAGTTCCAGCACCTCCCCGGTGCCGGTAACCACCGTCAGGCCGGCGACCCAATCGCGGGTCATTCCGTAGCGAATCACGTTGATGCCACCGGCGTTGGTCGCGACATTGCCGCCGATCTGGCTCGAGCCCGACGACGAGAAGTCGACCGGGTAGTACAAACCCTTGTCCTGGGCGAAGGCATGCACGGCGGCGGTGACGACCCCCGCCTGGCAGCGCACGACCCGATCGGCCGCGTTGAAGTCGAGGATGCGGTTCATCCGGTCGAAGGAGACCACCACCTCCCCTCGGCTCGCGACAGCGCCGCCCGACAAACCGGTTCGCCCGCCGGACGGCACCAAGGCGAAACCCTCCTCGTTGGCCAGACGCGTGATGGCCACGACCTCCGGCACCGTCTCGGGAAAGACCACCGCCCCGGGCGCGACGACGAAAGTTCGGGTCCAGTCGCGACCCCAGTTGTCAAGGTCGTCGCGAGCCGTGGTCACCCGCCGCGGCCCGAGCACCTCCTTGAGTCTTTCGATCATTCGGGATGCGGCACACCCGTGCGTCCCTCGAGCACGGCCACCGCCGGCAGCGTCCCACCGGCCAGGTACTCGAGGAACGCGCCGCCGCCGGTGGATTGGTAGGAAATACCCTCCCCCACACCGTACTTCTCGATGGCGGCCAGCGTGTCGCCGCCACCAGCGACCGAATAGGCATCGGCGGTCGCTATGGCTTCCGCCAAGGCGCGGGTGCCCTCGCCGAACTGGTCGAACTCGAAAACGCCCAACGGGCCGTTCCAGAGGATCGTTCCGGCATTGGCCACGAGGTCGGACAGTCGCCGCGCCGTTGCCGGCCCGATGTCGAGGATCATCTCGCCGCCGCCGACCTCACCGCAAAGCCGTAGCCGGGCGGGCAGGCCTGCGTCGATCGCGGTCGCGGTCATGAGATCGACCGGTATCGGCACCTCGACCCGGGACATGATGCGCCTCGCGACGGCGACCTGATCGGGTTCGGCCAACGACGCCCCGATCCGCACCCCGCTCGCCAGCAGGAAGGTATTGGCGATGCCACCGCCGACAACGATCGAGTCCGCAACACGGGTAAGCGACTCGAGAACGGCAAGCTTGGTCGAGACCTTCGCCCCGCCGACGACCGCGACCAGCGGCCGTGCCGGTTCGTCGAGGACGCGGCCCAGGGCATTCAACTCAGCGGCCAGCAGCGGGCCTGCGCAGGCTACGCCGGCCGCCTCGGCAACCCCCACGGTGGATGCATGGGCTCGATGCGCGGTTCCGAAGGCATCCATGACAAATACGTCGCAAAGCGCCGCAAGTCGTCGCGCAAGCACCGGATCGTTCGCCGTCTCCCCCGCCTCGAACCGGATGTTCTCGAGCAGTACGACTTCGCCAAAGTCGACATCGACGCCGTTCTCCCATTCGTCAACCAAGCGGACAGCGCAGCCGAGGGCATCGCCGAGGGCCGCCGCCACCGGCGCCAGCGACAAGGCCTGATCACGCTCGCCCGGACGCGGGCGACCCAGGTGGGACACCAACACCACGCCGGCCCTCGACGTCATGCAGTGGCGGATGGTCGGGAGTGCCGCCTCGATACGGGCGTCGTTGGCGACGCCGCTGTCCGTCAAGGGCACGTTGAGGTCTTCCCGGACGAGAACCCGTTTCTCCCGGATGTCCAAGTCTGCGAGCAACGGAATCGCCATCAGCCTGAGCCTACCAGACTGTCGTCTCCGCAACGCCAAGGCGCAGCGGAGACGCCATGCCCGAGAAACCGTTGGCGCGACCAACACGGGTACAATGCGTCCCTTTTGGCCCACGTGGGCGGGATTCTCAATGTCTGACTACTCGGTATTCACTTCCGAGTCGGTATCCGAAGGCCATCCGGACAAGATGGCCGACCAGATCTCCGACGCCGTTCTCGACGCCATGATCGCGGCGGATGCCGAGTCGAGGGTTGCCTGCGAGGTACTCCTGAAGGACGACCTCGTCGTGGTCGCCGGCGAATACCGATCCGGCGCGGACGTGGATATCGATGCACTGGCAAGGCGTGTCATCGACGACATCGGCTACGGCGACCCGGAGAGCGGCTACGACCTAGCTTCGGCGCGGGTGATGAATGTCCTTGGGCATCAGTCCGCCGAGATCGCCCAAGGTGTCGACGAGACGTCCGACCACGAGCAGGGCGCGGGGGACCAGGGCCTGATGTTCGGCTACGCCACCGACGAGACGGACGTGCTGATGCCCGCCCCCATCACCTACGCGCACCGACTCATGCGCCGACACGCCGAGGTTCGCCGCGCCGGGATCGACTTCCTGCGCCCCGATGCCAAGAGTCAGCTGTCTTTCCGCTACGACGCCGACGGCTCCCCCGTCGCCGTGGACGCGATCGTCGTCTCGACGCACCACTCGCCTTCGGTGGACAACCCGACGCTGCACGAAGCGGTCATGGAAGAGATCATCAAGCCCGTCGTACCGGGCAACTGGCTCACCGCCGATACGAAGCGGTTCATCAACCCGGCCGGAAGATTCGAGACCGGCGGCCCGATCGCCGACTGCGGGCTGACCGGGCGCAAGATCATCGTCGATACCTACGGCGGCATGGCGCGTCACGGCGGCGGTGCCTTCTCCGGCAAGGATCCCTCCAAGGTGGACCGCTCCGCCGCCTACGCGGGCCGCTACGTCGCCAAGAACATCGTCGCGGCCGGACTCGCCAAGCGCTGCGAGATCCAGATCAGCTACGCCATCGGCACGGCGGAGCCGACCTCGGTGAGCGCAAATACGTTCGGCACGGGCGCCATTTCCGAGGAACGGATCGTTCAACTGATTCGTGCATGTTTCGATTTGAAGCCGCGGGGACTCATCGACATGCTGGATCTCAAACGGCCGATCTACCGGCCTACGGCCGCGTACGGACACTTCGGTCGCGAGGAAGAGACCTTTACCTGGGAGAGAACGGACAAGGCCGAGGAACTGCGCGCAGCCGCCAACGGCGCGTAGCGAACGCCATTGGGGTGGACCCGAATCCGACACGCGACCACAAGGGTCGTGCGGGCGACCACAAGGGTCGCCCCAGGGTCGCCCCTACGGTCCACAGCCGTTCGCGGAGTCGGGCTCTGAACTTCGCGTTGTCAAGGCCGCAGAGCCCGGAAAACCCGTCGACATGACGCAGATCAGCTTCGAGTTCTTCCCCCCGCAGACTCCCCGGGGAAGGGCCAACCTGGTGCGCACGGCGAAAGTGCTGGCGCGTTTCCAACCCACCTTCTACTCGGTGACCTACGGTGCCGGCGGATCGACCCGAGAACGAACATTCGACGCGGTCGTAGCGCTTCGCGAGTCCGGCATCAACGCCATTCCACACCTGTCCTGGGGTGGGGACAAGGAGGACGCGGTCGTCGCCCTGCTCGGGGACTATCTGGCGCTCGGCGTAGACCGCGTCGTCGCCTTGCGCGGCGACCTGCCGTCGGGTGCGGGCACTTCCCGACAGCTCCGCCATGCCGACTCGCTGGTACGCCTGATCCGATCTCGAATCGACGCGCCACTCGACATCGAAGTCGCCGCCTATCCCGAGGTGCATCCCGAGGCGCCCTCCGCGAGCGCGGACATCGACTTCCTGAAGGGTAAGATCGATGCGGGGGCCACCGGCTGTATCACGCAGTATTTCTACAACGCGGAGGCCTACTTTCACTTCCGCGACCGCTGCGGCGGGGCGGGAATCGGCGTTCCGATCGTGCCCGGTGTCATGCCGATCAGCAACTACGAGACCCTGGTCAGGTTCTCGGCCAAGGCGGGGGTCGACATCCCCCGTTGGATCCAACGTCGCATCGACGAAATACACGGCGACAACGAGGCCTTGCGCGCGTTCGGAGCCGACGCCGTGGCGAGGTTGTGTCAACGGCTGCTGGATGGCGGCGCGCCGGGTCTCCACTTCTACACGTTGAACAAAGCCCCTCCCACTGAAGCGGTCGCCGAGAAGATCGGACTACCGTCACCGAGCGGCTGATCTCAATCGCCGACGCGGCTCGCGTAGCTCGCCAGGATCCTGTTCAGTCGTTCGATCGTCTCGACGGCACCCTGCAGCGTGACCGCCAGTCGGCGCAGTTCAGGATCGGCGTTCCTGTCGGCAATCGAACGAACCAACGCCAACTGTCCACGCAGGTGATCGCCGACGGCCTCCCAGGCATCGACTAGGACGGGCAGCTCACTCGGGGGCGCCTCGCTGACCTCCGCGTGCGCCTCGAAGAAGCCCGGCTTCACCAGGGTGCCATCGTCACGCACCGTCAGCAACGGCGGCTGGTCTGCCGACGGTTCCTGCGACGGTCCGGCGTCGACGAATTCCAAATCGGTCAATCCCGACGCGGCGACGTCGAGTCGCGTCACCACGTCGTCGACCTCGCCTTCTTCCGTGGCGGGATCGCCAATTCGACCTGCGGCGTCGGCGAGGGCGGCGGCAACGGCTGCGTTGGGTTCGACAGTACCTTCCCCGACGCGGTCGATCAGGTTCGAGGCTGCTCGAACGAGTTCGGCGAGGCCCCCCACGCCGGATTGGACCGCGTTGGCGTAGCGGGCCAGCAACTCGGCCCGGACGCCGGCCAGGGCGCGTCGGTCCGCCGGGTCGTCACGCCACGCCGCGATCGCCGAGTCCATGGGATCTCCGGTCGCGTCGCTGTCGGCCGATCGCCCCACGCGCAGCTCTCCTTTCCCGCAAACGCCCGCGTACTTCCGCCGCTGGCCACCTGGTTTCCCGTCGCGTATGTTCCCTGCGAAACCGCCGCCACGGCAAGACATGGTGCATATCGCGTTCATCATAGACCCGATCGCGTCGTTGAACGTCGCCAAGGACTCCACGCTCGCGATGATCCGCGCCGCCCAGCGTCGCGGTTGGCGTGTCTCCGTGCTCGGTCAGGGCGACCTTGCCCTGCAGTACGGACGCGTCGTGGGGTGGATGAGGGACTTGGCGCTTACACCCGAAGCACTTGGGAATCTCGACGCCGCGGACCCCAACGACTATTACCGGCTTGGACCCGAAGGTCGCACGGCCCTTGACGACGTCGACATCGTGATGATGCGCAAGGATCCGCCGTTTGACATGGAATACGTCTACGCCACCTACCTGCTCGAACGCGCGCGTGATGCGGGTGCGGTGGTCGTCAACGATCCGCGAAGCCTCCGCGACTGCAATGAGAAGTTCTACGCCACTGCCTTCCGGGATTGCACGCCACCCCTCGTGGTGGCAACTCGCGAAGACATCCTGCTCGACTTCCACGCCGAATACGGCGACGTGGTGTTCAAGAAGCTCGACGGCATGGGCGGTACGAGCATCTTCCGGGTCCGCCCGGACGATCCCAATCTGCGGGTGGTGGTCGAGACGCTGACCGGCAACGGCTCGACGCCGGTGATGGCGCAACGGTTCATCCCGGCAATCAGCGAGGGCGACAAGCGCATCCTGTTGATCGACGGCGAACCAGTACCCTACGCCCTCGCCCGTATTCCGAAGCCCGGCGAGACTCGCGGCAACCTGGCCGCTGGCGGTGCCGGCGTCGGTCAACCCTTGAGCGAGCGCGATGCCACGATCGCCGCCCGGGTGGCGCCCGACCTGCGCGAACGTGGGTTGCGATTCGTCGGCATCGACGTGATCGGCGACTTCCTCACGGAGATCAACGTCACCTGTCCGACCTGCATCCGCGAACTTGACCGGCAATTCGGGCTGGACATCGCCGGCGACCTGCTGGACCGGCTTGCGGAGCCCTCAGCCGGGGAGCGCGAGGGGCTTGCCACTCGCAAGAGAGAGCCCTCAGCC
>LXNJ01001202.1_pt1 | contig 15828 bp, 12 predicted proteins | sample 809081 | NCBI WGS metagenome assembly LXNJ01 (sample SAMN04870510, study PRJNA318959) | sponge metagenome | biome: sponge; feature: marine sponge reef; material: water | host: Petrosia ficiformis | place: Greece: Milos, Mediterranean Sea | collected 2013-05-29 | depth 5-7 m
GCATGCGGTGTAGTAGGGCGGGTCAGAGAGTCGGAGGATGTCCTCGTCCTCGCCGATCGGGAAGTCGTCGCGTTCCCGGAGTTCGGGCAGTCTCTCCTTCAGGCGTTCCAGGAAATGAGCGCGCCGATCATCCTCTGAGGCGAAGGTCATGCCGAGGCACTCGACGCGCTCGACCTGTTGTCGACCTGTGGTCGTTTGGGGCGGCAGCAAGGGCGATGGATCAGCTTTGGCCACGCTCATCCCTGAAGTCGGTCGCCACTCGCTCCGCCTTGAGCGCGACACCGATGTCGGTCAACACAAAGCGTTGATTGCGCGCAGCCGGATCGGCTGGGTTTGTCATGCGAAGTAACCCGAGGGCAATCAGGGGGTCGAGATGTCGTCGCCGGAAATCTCGCCGTGCCAGCCCCGTGGATTCAGCCAACTCCGTGGCGGTGCGTGGCACGTCGCAGGCTCCGAGGATGCGGAGTTGTGCCTGATCGAGGGCTGCGCCCAATGGGCCGGTCTGGCTTGGATCCGGATCCGACGCCGTGTCCTTATCTGCTTCGTCGAGCGCCGACTCCAAATGGAAAGCCAGGCGGACTGTACGGCCCTGCTTGGGTACCCGCACGAGCATCTGTGTACCCAATGCGTCGAGAACCTGCTGCGTTTTCGTCCCCGTTTGGCCGATGACCGCTCGCATCTCGGAGACAGTTGCCGACCTAACGCGGCACAGGTAGGCGAATGCGTCCGCTTGTTCGCCCGTCAAATGGACGCCTAAGCTGCGCTGAAAGGCGATCTGCTGCTCGGTCAGGAGCGCCTCTTTGCTCAGGACCACCTCGAATGACTTCCGCCGCCTGTCGTTCCCGATCACAGGCGGCACGTTGCCTAGCTCGCGCCAGTTACGGAACATGTCACGCAGCCCCCAGCCCGCGTTTTCGCTCACACCGATGCGGCGGAAGGCCAGTACGAGACGCGGATTGCGGACCTCCTTCTCGCCCGGTTCGAGTAGATCGGTGCCCGATGCGAACGCATCGCCCGGGTTCCAGAACCAGGTCTGATCGGGATAGTGGCGGATCACAGCCTTGCGCGTGTGGTCGGCATAGTCCTGGTGGAGCAGGAGGTTGACCATGGCCTCCCGAAAGGCGCGGTAGTCCGGGGGCGTATCGTCGCGCTGCAGCGTCGCTGGATCCACGCGAAAGGGATGTTCCGCGATGCGTGGATACCAGTCGTCCACAAGGCCCCGCCAGGTCCGCACGAGGTTCTCCTCGAGAACCAAGCGGTCGAACCAGCGTTCGACGGTGTCGGCTTCGTCCCGCGGCAAGCGGTAGCGTTGGCAGTCGACGACCGGGCGCGGCAGGATCTGGCGCAAAGTTCTGTTGGCCCCGAAAAGCAGGATGGCGGCACGGGTTGGCAGGTGCCTTCCCGATTGTTCAATGAGCAAGCCCATTTCGCTCAGGAAGTCCGCGTCGTCCAGTCCGGCGTATGAGCGATTGCCGGGTCTTCCTTCGTACACGGCCCTGTACCACCGCAGGCTCTCGTCGTCGAAGGCGTCCTCGAGTGCGAAGTCCGAGGCGTGCCCGTCGTAACGCTCGGTGGCGGCATCCATCAGGAAGCGGTTGCGCTCGTTCTCGGAGCACCGGATATCGCTCCCGCCGCTGCGCACGAATGCGCGACGAATGTCGCCGTTCAGGTAAACCGGTTTGTTTCGGCGGTGGACTTCCGGCACGTAGAAGAGCAGCAGGTCGGCATCGTCATATCGATGTAGCTCTTCGTGGACCTCGACCGCGACGCTGATCTTGTCGCGTTGGCGGAGCGTGGTGAGAAAATCGCTCTGAACCTTGTCGACATCGATGACGCCGACGATTTCGACCTCCTCACCGTCTTTCCGCACGCCGAACACAAGGTGACCACCGTCGGTGTTCGCGAACGCGGAGACGGTCTCGAAGGCGTTCCTGGGCACGGCCCGTTGGGACTCCTTGAACTCCACATCGCGCCACTCGTGCGCCTGCAGCAACTCCATCAGTGCAGCTTGGTTCATGTCATAGGGGCCTACTCGACGATGATCCGTACCTTGTTCGGATCTTGGTCGCCAACCAGGTCGGCGACGTAGCGCCCGAACCGGTCCCGAATCTCGGTCGGCGTTGCGGGTATACCGCCGGCGAGGAGGCCTTCGCGAAGGTCACTTGCTTCGATGGTCACCTTCTGGAGGCCACCAAAAGCGTCGTTCAGCGCTTGAACGAAGTCCGGTCCGATTGGGTCCGGCAGCACGGCCGACTGCACGAAATTCGCCACGAGCCTGCGGTGGTCCTCCTTGAGCAACTCCAAGTTCCGTTTCGTTACCGGGTCGTCGAGGTTCGCGAGTAGTGCTCGCGTCCACTCCTCCGTGTGCCGGTCGAGTTCATCGTCCAAAGTGCCAAGGGTAGCCTCCGCCGCGCTCGGTTCTCGTGTATCCGGCTTGAAACCGCAGTGGGGGCAGAACGGCTCGGCATCCAGATCGCGCTCGGTCAACGCGAAGCAGCTCTGAAGACCCGACAGTCGACGTTGGTAGTCCTCCAAGTGTTGTCGTGGCATCAGCTCGATGGCGGCAAGCCGCTGCAGAGCGACGAGCCTCGGATCCCGCAACAGGGCGTCCTTGCGCCGGGCCGCGTTTACGCCCAGACGGACCTTGGCATGTTTGCGCAGATAGGTACGCACATGCTCGGCCTTCAGGGCGCCGAGGCGTTGCTCGACCTTTTGACGGAAGGCACCCTGGCTGCGCTTTGAGCGATCGCGAAACTCGCCAAGCACTTCCTCGCGAACGGCCCGCGTTCGCTTGGGCCACTCATCGTCCGCAGGTAAGCCGGCTTCCGCCGCGGCCAAGTAGGATGCCAACGGCTCGAGGTTTCGGCGGGTCCCATCCGCGGACTCGACCGCGGCCATGGCTTCGAATCCCATCCGGTGGCCGGTTATTTCGCCGGCGTCGCGCCGGAAGTTCTTGAGCCGTCCCGGCGTCGTGTACGCCTGCAATGACTCCAGAAATGTTTTCGCCGCATCCAGTCGCGCGCGGAGTTCCTCGGCCTCCGCCTCGTCTAGGACGCTCCTGCCCCAGAACCTCAAGCCCTCGCGAATGCTCTGACGAGCCAGGACGAGCTTGTTGACGGCGGCGGTTACTCCGCGCTGAAGCTGCTGCACCGCATCGTCCTTGCCCTGGGTGACAAGGTGTGCCATGCCTGGCGCGAGACCCAGCAATTCGAAGAGCGCCGTCAGGGCCGGGACGTTCCATTCCTTCGGCTGCTCAATGTGCTTGAACTGCACCAGTTCGCGAATGGGCGTTGCTGCCAGTTCCGTGAGCCCAAGCGCATCGAACTTGCGCCCGGCGATGGCGAGAACGAGGTGGCCCGAATGCACCAGTGCTGCGAGAACCACAACGACCCACTCCGGTTCCAGTCGCTGGGATTGCGCGTCCATGTACTCGACGCCCAAACTGGCGTCGATGAGTTCGCTGCGGTTGAGTACCTGCCCTGCCTTTTTCCGTTCGAGCCGCTCGAGAACGGTCTGGGCGTACGTCGACTGACGTGGGTCTACGCGTTCGGCGACGAGGAGTTCCAGGGCATCGAGCAAGGCCGTCGCTTGCCGGGTACGGTTGGCGCCGGTTATGCCGCGCAGGGCCTCCTGGGCAGCCTGCACCCGATTGTCGCCGGTGACGACGGTCGAGAAGGTCGGATAGTCAGGCGCCTGGTTCTCGAAGTGCGGCGCGAGGCAGATGCCCGCCACCGTATTGACGAGGTCTCGGAAGTTGATCGTCTCGTCGCTGCCGATGCCGGAGAGTTCCCGGATGGACTTGCCTTTCGCCCAATCGGTGATGCGCTTCCGGCGACCTTGGTAGCCCACTTCGAAGGCATCGCCCATGTGCTGTTGCAGCCACCGCACCAAACGCGGCAGCAGGTTCTCCGCCTTCGCTGTGTAAGTGGCTTTGGCGTGTCCTGAAGATGTGCCGGCAAGGTCGAGTGCCGCGGCATAGCGGCTGAGCATGGTGCGGAACTCGTCATCCATGGTGAGGCGCAGGAAGACCTCGTCCGCTTTGCCTTCGTCTTTGAAGCGCGGCGGCTCCACTGGCTGGATGAAATAGATGTAGAAGTCTCGCGGCGGCACCGCCGTCGATCGGTCGCACGGCGAGCCGAAGAAGAGATAGCCTTGGCGCGCGGCGCGGCGTTCCGGCCAGATCAGTTCATGCTGCCAGATTCGATAGCCGGAGACGTACGTGTGGTCCGTACACTCCATGACGCGCTTCAGCGCTTCGTAGTAGTAGCGGTCGAGTTGGCCTAGGTCGAGGCTCTCCGCGCGCTGCTCGATCAAGGCGTCGTAGTCGTCCGTCTTCTTGAGGTCGAGGTAGAACTGGCCGTTGTCGGGACTCGAGGAAATGAACTGGCCGCTTACGGTCTTGTGAATCTCACGCAGCACGGTCTCCACTTGGGAGAGCAGGTCGTCGGCAGGGTCGCCGCCCAGGTCTTCGATCCCGGGCTGGTAGAGGCACAAGCCGTCTCGGAGTTCCTGGGCCGTCGCACCCAGCGAGGCAAAGATGTCGTGAGTCGTTAGTCTGTGGATCGACAGCGCGTGGATCAGCCGGATCGCCATCGGCTTGTAGGCCGGGCGTGTGAACGCTTGCTCGATCCGCCCTTCGAGCACCTCGCTGCAGGAGATCACCTCCTTGATGTCCGGCAACGACCGGTAGGCCGCGTTCTGGGTCAACGTATTCCAGTAGCTGTCGTAGGCGATCAGGCCGGGCGCGTCGTGCGGAAGTTCCTGATCGAGCATCCCCTGCATGGCCGAAGAAAGGGTGCGCAACGCCTCGCGTTTCTCCACGGCAGCGATCTGATCGAAGGTATCGATGTAGTCGGGGTGCACCGGAAAAAGACGCACGTATTCGTCCAGAGACTCGTTCATGCGACCGTAGAACTTCGTGAACGCAGACAGATGCTCGCGCACCTTGGCCTGCTGGTCCGTGGTCTTCCGTAGCAGCCGCTCGGCTACCACGTACTTGACGTCGCTCTTGGCGATCAGCACCTGCTCGAAACGATCCTTGACGCGCCGCAGGTCGTCGGCGACGAACGCGAAACGCTGACTGTCGAAGATCGCCTCCTGCACGCCGGCGACAAAGCGCAGGCGAAGGTCTCGGCACGACTCGCCCATCTCGCGCAGGAAGTTGAGGTCCAGGATCAGATCCTGGTCTCGGCGCGTGCGCAGGTAGTCGAGCAGCTCGTCTACGACCAGCAACAAGCCGTGGTCCGGAAAGCACTCGTGAAACGCTGCCATCATTTCCTCAAAGCAGCGCTTGTTGTTCGGCACTTCGTGCGACGAAGGAAACGAGTAGCTGACGGCCATGGTCGCCAAGCGCTCTTCGAGCTCCGCAGCAAGGATGTCGCGAAGCGGCATGGTGGTGGCGCCGATCTCTGCCCTGACGACCTTGAAGTTGCCGGCGACCGGGCGGCTCGCCTCGGCGACTTCCGCGTTGTGAAGGCACGCCGCCGCTTCCGAGTCCTCTGCAACGGCGGAAATCACGGACATCAGGTGTGACTTGCCGGTGCCGTAGTTGCCGACGATCAGCAGCCCCTTGCTGTCCGCGGGCCGGTCAAAACGCAACTGGGGGAAAACCAGCGCGGTCAGGCGTTCGGCCATTTCCTCGGAGATCACGAAGGTTTCCACGAGCTGGCGCGCCGCGTCCGCGTCGTCGGCATGCCGCAACTGCACTACCGACTCGATGGGATCGAAGGCAATCAAGTCGCCATATGTCGTGCCGGTCGTACCGGTGCTCACGCTCGATCCCCTAGGTTGGCGATCAGCGGCCCGTCGGATTCGCCCAGCAGATAGCTCCTGTATTCCGGATGGCCCACCTCGGCATACGTCAGTGCGCCGTTGCGCACGCTACCCAGCCAAGCCGCAACGATGGTGCGGTGGCGTGACAGGTCCCGGAGCAGGCGAAGGGGATCCTGCCTCAGGCGGGCGTCGAAAAGCAGCTCCGTGTTGTCGAGCAGGACGGTATCAGCACCGTTCGCCTCTGCCTCGACGATGTCGTCCAGAATGCGCGGCAGGCGGGCGGTTCGGGAACGCTCGCCGAGTTCCAGGAGTCGGCGCGAGAGTTGCAGATTCACATTGAGTAGCGGTGCACCTGTGGAGTCCTTGAGGGTTCTGAGCAGCGCGCTCTTGCCGCTGCTCACCGGCCCGACTGCGAGCACTAGTCGAAAGTAGAGCAAGGCCGCTTGGCAGACCTTACCCTCGATCTCGTACATGAGGCTGAAGCGCCTTTTACCCGTGACCCATCGGGTACGCTAACAGCTTTTTGCCGGTCTGTGGCGTCATGAGCGGAGTGGAAGGGTGCGGTGTAACGACCGCTATGCGCCAGAGCTCTGCGGCGCCACATCCGCCGAGTGCTGTGACTGTAGCGGGTGCGCCGTCACTGTTTGCTCCGCGATGCGTCGGCGTCCATCGAGACGTTTGACTCGCACCCTCACGCGCGTTGAGCTTGACGCTGAGCTCCCTGCGCGACCCGTCGATCTTGGTGCCAAGCTCCTGGCGTAGGGTGGCGATCTTCCCGCGGAGCTCTATTCGCATGGCCTGCAGGTTTGCGTCGAGCTTGCGGAACTCCGTCCGCACATCCGCGCGGATGGCCAAGGTGGACGCAAGGATCATGGCGCAGATGCTTACGCCGACGGTGAGTGTCGTGCCGACGATGACCACGGTCTGGCGGTTGTCCAGACGCGCGGCCGAACCCGCTTCTCTCGTTCTCGCTGCATTCATAGTCTTGTTGCGGCGGCAGCATTGTCCAGGCGTGCGCACAGACCTCCTAGGATGACGTCAGATGGTGCCGATGTGTCAGGAGACAATGCAACGCGCAAGTCCGAACCGATGACGGTTAAAGTACGCGCGGACGGCTATCCTGTAAATGGTCTCCAGGCGTTATTTTCTATAAAAACAATATGTTCGTACAGAGGAGTGCGAATCCGGGGGTTTGGCCGAACGCGGTAGGAGTCAGGTGATATTCCGCGTGTTGCCAAGTTGGCTACGCCGTAGCGGAGCTTGCGGCCAATCGCCGTTGTAAGGGACACTCCGACGCTTGTCTCACGAAGGGGGAACGCCGTGACGCTGGTTACGTGGTCCTGGCTGTTCATGATCCTCTACATCGGCGCGATGCTCGCCATCGGCGTGATCGGGCAGCGGCGCGTCCAGCACGCCGACGATTTCGCCACCGCGCGGGGCTCCTACGGCCCGGTGTTCCTGGCTTTCGCATTCGCGGCGACCACCGCGAGCGGCGCCACATTCCTGGGCGGACCTGGACTGGCGTATTCCTATGGCTTCGCGACCGTGTGGGGCAACTTCCTCTACCCCATCGGCGTCTATTTCGGCGTGCTGATTTCCATGCGGCTGATCGCCACCTCGGGAAATCGGTTCGGCAACCGGTCGATCCCCGAGTACCTCGGCGACCGCTTCCAGTCCGACGGCATCCGGGTCATCGTGTCGCTGTTCTCGTTGGTGCTCTTCTTCTACCTGGCTGGCCAGTTGGTGTCGGGCCTGGTGATGTTCGAGGTCATGCTCGGCATGCCACCCATCTGGGCGTTGATCGTTACGTCGGTGGTGCTGGGGGTCTACGTGGTGCTCGGAGGCGCGCACGCGGACATCCTCACCGATGGCGCCCAAGGGGTGATGATGCTCATCCTCGCCATCGTCGTCATTGCGCTGTTCGTGCTCGGAGTCGGCGTCGACGGCGGCATCCCGGGCCTGATCGAGAACCTCGGCAAGCAGGACGAGCACCTCGTCAAGCCGATCAACGTGACGACGCCCTACTACCACTCCTGGTGGTCAATCGGGTGTGTGGTACTCGCACACCTGCCGCTCGGATTGCTGCCGCACCTCGGCAACAAGCTCTGGGCCCTGAAAGGCTCGGACCAGCAGAAGAACTTCATCAAACTCGCGTTCACGTTCGGCATCACCCTCGGCATGCTCGGCCTCGCCGGCTTGCTCGCCCGCGGCGTGCTGGGCGATGCGCTGCTGCAGGTCGGCGAGACGCCGAATGCGTCGCTGCCGATGCTCTTCATCGAGCTGTTTCCCACCTGGCTCGCGGCGCTCATCGGGGTCGGGATCCTGGCCGCGATCATGTCCACCGCGGACGGGCTGGTCGTCTCCTCGTCGCAGATCATCGCCAACGACCTCTACCGGCGGACGCTCGCCAAGCACCTGACGCCGAACAAGACCGAGGAGGAGCAGGATCGCATCGAACTCATCATCGGCCGGGTCGCTACCGCGGCGACCCTGGTGATCTGCACGGTGATGGCCTGGTCGTTGATCGACATGAACATCGCCATCATCGTGTGGATCGGGATCGGCGGCATGATGGCCGCGTTTGCCGGGCCGCTGGTGCTCGGTGCGCTATGGAAGGGCGTCACCAAGGCGGGTGCGTATTCGGGACTGATCGCGGGCTTCGGCACGTTCGTGATCCTGCACACGCAGCAGATCGACCCGGCCTGGTTCGAGGGCACGGGCCTCCTGCACGTGGTGGTGTCGTGGCTCTACGGCGAAGGCCCGAACCCGACCTCGTGCGCGGCGATCGGCGAGGGCGTGGGGGTCCTCACCACCTATTTGGTGTCCAAGGCGACCGCCCCGCTGCCGGACGAGCACCTCGAAGCGATGTTCGGCGACACCGCCGATGCACCCGGAGGGTGAGCCGATGAGCGCGTTCTACGAACACCTCTTCGGCGTACGCGGCAAGGTCGCGCTGGTTACCGGCGGCTCGCGTGGCATCGGTCTGATGATCGCCGAGGGGCTGGTCCGGGCCGGTGCGCGCGTCTACATCACATCGCGCAAGGTCGACGCCTGTGCCGAGGCGGAAGGGGCTTTGCGCGAGCACGGCGAGTGCACGGCCATACCGGGCGACATCCGCGACATCGCCGGGTGCGAGGCGCTCGGCGACGCCTTCCGCCAGCACGAGGACGCCCTTCACATCCTGGTGAACAACGCCGGACTCACCTGGAGCCTGCCGATCGACGACTTCACCGAGAAAGCCTGGGACCGGGTGGTCGACCTCGACGTCAAGAGTCCGTTCTTCCTGATCCAGAAGCTGTTGCCGGAAATCCGCGCCGCGGCGAGCGCCGACGAACGCGCGTCCATCGTCAACATCACGTCGGTCAACGGTCTCAAGCCGAGCGGCCTCATGAACTACTCCTACGTCGCGGCGAAGGCGGGCCTTGGCCAGCTCTCCACACAACTCGCGCGGGACCTGATGGCGGAGCACATCAATGTGAACGTCATCGCGCCCGGACCCTTCAAGTCGAAGATGACGGCGCCGCTCTTCGCCACCGAGGAGCAGGACCGCCAGGTCACCGCCAGTTTCCCCATGAAGCGCTGGGGACGGATGGAGGACGCCGCGGGGCTGACCATCTTCCTGTCGTCGCGCGCGGGCTCGTACCTGACCGGCCAGACCATCCCCTGCGACGGCGGCGCCACGACCATTGGCTGAGGACTCCGGCGAAACGGCGATTCCGCTGTGGCCCGACGGCGCGCCGGGTGCGCTTGGCGGCCTCGACATCGACTGTCCACAGATGACCGTGCATCTGCCCTCAAGCAGTACGGCGACCGGTGCGGGGATCATCGTCAACCCCGGTGGCGGCTACCGCATCCTCGCCTCGGACCACGAGGGTCTGCAGGTCGCGCGCTGGCTGAATCGGCGTGGCATTGCCGCCTTCGTGCTCCGCTACCGTGTGGGCGAGCGCTATCACTCGTCGGTCTCGCTCCTCGATGGCTTGCGGGCCGTGCGCCTGGTACGCCAACGCGCGGCCGAACTCGCCGTGGCCACGGACCGCATCGGCATGCTCGGGTTCTCGGCAGGCGGCCATCTCGCCGTTGCGGTCGGTACCCAATGGGACCGCGGCGATGCCGACGCGGCTGATGCGGTGGAGCGCGAATCGAGCCGCCCGGACTTCCTGGTGCCCGTGTACGCCGTGACCAACGGCATCCAGCGCGGCCGCAAGGCGGACGAGTACACGCCGGCCGACGTCAACGTCAATGCCGAGACGCCACCGACGTTCCTCGTCCACACGCACGAGGACGCGATCGTGCCCGCGCACCAGTCGACACTGTTCTACGACGCGCTCAGACGTGCCGGCGTGCAGGCCGAACTGCACGTCTACGGCTACGGCGAGCACGGCACCGGGATTGCGCCGGGCGATCCCGATTTCTGCGACTGGCCCGTGCTGCTCGTCAACTGGATGCGCCGCTCGGGTTTCCTGACCGCGCGGCCACGCCAACGCGTCGTTGGCCAGGTCACCCTGGACGGCGCGGCGATGGGCATGGCGTGGGTCACCCTCGAGCCGCTCGACCGCAATGCGCCGCTGGCGCGGACCCGGACGTCGAAGGGCGACGGTGGCAAGTTCACGATTCCCGCATCCCACGGGATCGTTCCAGGCCCCCACCGGATCACGGTGCATCACGTCAGCGAGCAGTACCCGCACGTCAACACGGGCGTCTACACGCTCGACGACGCCGTGCGCTACGACGTCGGCACGCGCGAGATCACAGACGAAGCGTTGGTCATTGAGCTTTGACGGTGCGCGGACGTCCACGACCGGCTTGCCGTTCGCGTCCGCCATTCAGGCCTGGTACGGCGTTTCATTGCGGGCGAGTACGGTAAGCGTACCCGAGCTGCGCGCAGCTCGCAGACGCTTGCGGTCGGCCTTGACCTGGGTGTAGCCCGCTAGCGCCTCGCTCGCACCCAGTCGGCGACCTTGAATGGCGCGAGCAGCGCGCAGAAGAACACGAAGCCGACCGCGGCCAGCACCGCAATGTAGTACGGCCACGGCGCAAAGAAGAACGGCGATGCGGACTGCGGCGGCTCGCGCAGGAACATGTAGTTGCTGCCGAGCAGCGGATTGACGAGAAGCAGCACGGCGAACAGCGCAGCCAGCCATCCATAGGCGCGCAGCAGCGACGCGAACGTCGGCCGCATGCGCAGCCCCCAGGTCGCAAACAGCGCGCCTGCGACGATGCCGCCGTGGCCGATGAAGAAATGGAAGAACAGGTACTCGGGGAAGCCGACCTCGAGTTGCGGCGTGAGCAACGCGTTCGCGGTCCCGGCGAGCCCCCAGAAGAAGGCGACCTCGTAGGCCCGTTGGCTGCGGAAGACGAGCGCCGCGGAGAGCACGAACACGGTGACTCCGCAGATGTGCAACGGCATGTGCCGCGTGATGAACTCATCGACGCCCACCGTGGCGAGACGGTAGATCCAGTGCCCGGCCGCGTTGCCGAGGAGCACGATCGCGTACGAGGCGCATATGGCCCGGGTGACCCCGGCCGAGCCTCGTCTCGCGACCACGCTGAGTACGATGGGGACCGCGATCACCAAGCCGATGACGACAAGGTGGGCGCCGCCCCACTGGACGAACGCGTTGTCGGCTGGCGCCGCGGCCATCACGCTGTCGGCGCGGCCAACGGGCCGAAGCGGCGCGCGTCGCCGAGCCCGCGTCCGGCGCGCAGGCTCAACCCGATCGCCACCGGGAACCAGAACAGGAGCCATGTCCAGCCGATCTTGTCGATCAGTTCATGGCCGTCGATGAGATATCCCGGCAGGGCGACCGAAAAGATCGCGAGGCCGAGCTTGGCTTCCGCAGCAGCGAAGTGACGTAGCAAGGTCCTAACTGTCGAGCCGATCACCACGAACATCAGCGCGAGGCCCAGGACACCGCCTTGCCAGGCGACCGCCAGGAAGAGGCTGTGTGGATGGAGAACCTGCATGCCGTCGACTACCGTGAGGTCGTCGGTCAGGATGCCCAATCCGAACCACGGGCTGGCCGCAATGCCCTCCGCGTAGTATGTCCAGATTCCCAGCCGGAGACTGTCCCCGCGGGGCAGGATGAGGGCGTCCGCGCCGGGTACCAAGAGTAACGCTGCGATCAGAACACCGCCCAACGCCGCAGCGAGGCCAACGACCCAGGCGACGCAATGCGCGGCGCTCGGTGCCCGCCGAGCGATGAGCACCATCCCGACGCCGAGCAATCCGCACGCCATGGCGTTGCGGGACCCCGTGAGCGCGACCGCCACGGCCAGCACGGCGACAGCCGCGATCACGGCGGCGTTGGCGCGAGCGGACCGCGACGATTCGGAATCCAAGAGCCAACTCAGGGCGCAGATGCCGGCCACGGCGAACACCATGCCGGCCGCGACATGGGTATCGAGTTGCCCGAGCCCGTTCAGGCGACCGTCCTCCGGGGGTGTCGCGAAGAAGATCCACATCGCGGCAGCCGCCGCGACGGCACCGACGACGCCGACGACCCAGGTCATGCGTTGGCGAAACCAGTCCACTTGCATGCACTCGGCGATCGATACCACGAAGGCGAAGACCAGCACCGCCCGGGTAGCTTGGCTGAGCGCGCCGCGCGGGTCCAACGGCGTCGACCACAGGCTGGTCAGCGGCAGGTAGACGAGGAGGGCGACGAGCGCCAGGAAGCCCCAGTCCAGGAACAGGGATCCCCAGCGCCGCGCGGCCGCCAGGACATAGAGAGCGAGCAGGTAAGTCGGGAAACTCGACGCGCTTTGCGAGCCGAGCACGAACGTCGACGCGAGTGCGGCAACCATGATGGCCGCCGAGATCGGGACCCTGTAGTCGACCAGGCCGCGGCGCACGAATTCGGTGAGATCGTTGCGGGTCATGGACGGGGCAGTTTGCGTGACCGCGGTTTAGTCTCGCAGTCAGGTTGCGTTTGTCTGGCGGTATGACGTCCGTGCTCCTTGCTCGGGCGGAGCCCCGCTAGGCCAGTGGACGGGATGCTTTGCTGCGCGCAGGACGGCCTTGCCTTGATCCCGTGCGAGGCGATCCGACGGATCGGCGCGGGGGCCTCCGGGCCTGCAACGAGTGTGTTGAAAGGTCTCATCGTGCCGAGTTTACTTGCCTGGCGTAGTGCTATAGTCGCCGCCGGCAAGCGGACACCATGATGGCCAAGGACTCGAACGTACGCAGCATCGATCCGGATGGCGAACTCAAGCGGCGCCGTGGCGTCTACCTCTTGCCCAACCTGATCACGACGGCCGCCCTTTTCGCCGCCTTCTACGCGATCGTCGCCGCGGCCAATGGACAGTTCATCAAGGCTGCATTGGCGATCTATGCGGCGTTCATTCTCGACACGCTCGACGGTCGTGTGGCGCGTTGGACCCGGTCGCAGAGCGATTTCGGCGCGCAGTACGACAGCCTGTCGGACATGGTCGCGTTCGGCGTCGCACCCGCTCTGGTGGCGTTTTTCTGGGCGCTCAAGGGTCTCGGTCAGGCCGGCTGGGTCGTGGCCTTCATCTACGTGGCCTGCGCCGGGCTGCGCTTGGCGCGCTTCAACACCAGCGGCGACAACGCGACATTCACCGGGCTCGCCAGTCCGTCCGCGGCGGCCATCGTGGCGAGTACGGTGTGGATCTGGAGCGAGACGGCCGGGCCGGACCCGTCCATCATGCGGGCCATCGCGACGGCGCTCATGACGGCGGCCGTCAGCCTGCTGATGGTCTCGCCGTTCGCCTACTTTTCGCCGAAAGAGGTGCACCTCAAGGGCCGGCGGCCGTTCTTCGCGCTGGTCGCCGCGGTTTTGATCTTCGCCGTCATCCTCGTCAATCCGCCGCTGGTGCTGCTGATCTGTTTCGGCCTGTACGCGTTGTCCGGGCCCGCAACCTACTTGTGGCAGCGCTACCGGCCGGACCGGTGGAAGGGCGATCCCACCGAACACGCCGACACGGGAAACTAGACCCATGCTCATCAGAAACGCCGCTGACATCAAACCTTCGGAGATCACCCCCGAACATCTCTACCGTTCGCGCCGGCGGTTCATGGCCGAAGCGTTGGCGCTGACAGGAGCGGGAGTCGCGCTGCCGGCCTCGGCGCTTCCTGCGGCTTGGCTGACCGAACGTGCCGTAAGGCCGGCCGCGCCGCTTGACGAGGCGATGACCTCGGAGAGCGACGCGACCAGCTACAACAACTTCTACGAGTTCGGCACCGACAAGACCGACCCGGCCGCCCACGCGCACGAGATGACCGTGGACCCATGGACCGTCGAAGTCTCCGGCGAGGTTGCCAAGCCCGGCAAGATCGGCCTCGAGGACATGCTCGCCGGCATCGACCTCGAGGAGCGCATCTACCGGCTGCGTTGCGTGGAGGCCTGGTCGATGGTGATCCCGTGGATCGGGTTTCCGGTGAAGAAGGTGCTCGATAAGTTCGAACCGACCGGCAACGCCAAGTACGTCATGTTCGAGACCTTGCACCGACCGTCGGAAATGCGTGGCCAGCGATCTCTGTTCTCGAGCATCGACTGGCCGTATGTCGAAGGCCTGCGCCTGGACGAGGCCAATCATCCGCTCGCCATCTTCGCCGTCGGCATGTACGGCAAGCTGCTTCCCAAACAGAACGGTGCCCCGATCCGCCTCGTGGTGCCGTGGAAGTACGGCTTCAAGAGCATCAAGTCGATCGTCTCGATCCGGCTGACCGAAACCCCACCCGTCAACACCTGGAACGACCTGCAGCCCAGAGAGTACGGCTTCTACGCGAACGTCAACCCGACCGTCGACCACCCGCGCTGGAGCCAGGCGCGGGAACGTCGCTTCCCGACGACGCTGTTCCGACCGAACTGGATTCCGACACGGATGTTCAACGGCTACGACGAGGTGGCCGGCCTCTACGCAGGGATGGATCTCAGCCGCTATTACTGACCGCGCCGCCCGAGTCGTCCTCTTCATCCTGCTGGCGGTGCCGCTGGCGGTGCTCACCGTCGATGTGTGGCGGGAGTTCCAGGTACCCGGCAGCGGGCTTGGACCGGACCCGGCGGACGAGCTGGTGCGGACCTTGGGGACTTGGGGCTTGCGTATCCTGCTGCTCACCCTGGCCGTGTCGCCCGCGTCGCGCGTCTTGCGGCGACCCCGCCTGGTTCGCTTCCGACGGATGGTCGGCCTGTGGGCCTTCACGTACATCGTTCTCCACTTCACCGCGTACCTGGCCGTGCTGGCGGGCTTCGAGCTCGCGACGATTGCCGCGGACGTCGTCAAGCGACCGTACATCACGGTAGGGTTCACGGCGCTCGTATTGCTGGTTCCCCTGGCCGCGACCTCGACGCGGGGTTGGCAACGGCGCCTAGGCGCACGCTGGCGGTTGCTTCACCGGCTCGTCTACCCGGCGGCCGTGGCGGCGTGGACACACCTGATGTGGCTGTCGAAGGGAGGGTTCATGGACCCGTTCGTGTACGGCGCGATCCTGGTATTGCTCTTCGCGGAGCGCGTGGCCCACCGTCTGAAGCGGACGAGGAATGCGCGTAAGCGCTCAACCGGCCCATGACCGTGCCTGGCCACCACGCGGGGTAGGGATTTGAATATGATCGGCTTCCCCAAGAACACGGCCTGAAAAGGAGCGGCATGGCAGCACGATCCCCGGCGCAGCAAGAGCTTGAGACGCTGGAAGTCTATGGCGACACGACCGTCGGCTGGGATGCACACACCCCGGTCAACGAGACCGTGGACGCCGAGGGCAATCCGCTTCCCGGCCAGCCCGGTTTCGGCGTGCCGGATCCGCGCGCGCCCCGGGAGCGGGTCTACGATCACCCCGACGTTGCGCGGCTGCGCCGACGTCTTGAGCGGCACAACGGCATCCACGGGCTTGAAATCCTGGCGCCGGACGAAGTCGAGCGGGCTGCCCGGATCTTCCGCCGCGACGGTTTCGTGGTGGTCCGCGACCTCCTCGACGAGGAGCACCTGGCCCGGTTCCGCCGCGGCAGCGCACGCGCGTTGCGCCAGATTCTCGAGATTCCGGGAAAGGACCCGCGCAAGTACGTCACCGAGAGCGGCCGGCTCCCCCATCGCTACAGC
>LXNJ01001203.1_pt1 | contig 15798 bp, 14 predicted proteins | sample 809081 | NCBI WGS metagenome assembly LXNJ01 (sample SAMN04870510, study PRJNA318959) | sponge metagenome | biome: sponge; feature: marine sponge reef; material: water | host: Petrosia ficiformis | place: Greece: Milos, Mediterranean Sea | collected 2013-05-29 | depth 5-7 m
GGCGCCCCGCTGTTCCCGCGCCTGTCGGCCGACTGAGCGGCGGTCGTGGCCGGGGTGCGCCCCGCCGGTGCTCCCGGCGGGACGTGGATCGACACGCACTGCCATCTGAAGCTCGAGTCCTGCGACGGCGAGGTGGCTGCGGCCCGCGCCGCGGGTGTGGCCGCCCTCGTCGCCATCGGCACCGACGTGGCCGATTCCCGCGAGGCGATCGCCGTGGCAGGCCGCCATCGGGAGGTCCGCGCCTCCGTCGGGGTCCATCCGCACGAGGCGAGCACCGGAACCGAGGGGCTCACCGAGCTGCTGGCTCTCGAGAACGTCGTGGCCGTCGGGGAGTGCGGATTGGACTACCACTACGACCACTCGCCGCGTCCCGACCAGCGGCGGGTCTTCGCTCACCAGATCGCGCTGGCGCAGGAGGCGGGACTCGCGCTCGTCGTGCACAGCCGTTCGGCGTGGGACGACACGTTTGCCATCCTGGCTGCCGAGGGTGTGCCGGACCGCACGGTCATGCACTGCTTCACCGGCGGCGTGCGCGAGGCCGAGCGGGCGCTCGCGATCGGGGCCTACCTCTCGTTCAGCGGCATCGTGTCCTTCCCCAAGGCGCCGGAAGTGCGTGAGGCGGCGGCCCGCTGCCCCGCCGACCGGCTGCTGGTGGAGACCGACGCACCGCTCCTGGCACCGGTGCCCCTGCGCGGCCGACCCAACAGCCCCGCCAACGTGCCGCTGGTCGGCGCTGCGGTGGCGCAGGCACGAGGCGTGCCACCGCACGAGGTGGCGGCGATCACGACGGCCAACGCCGTTCGGGTCTTCGGACTGGACGGGCTCATCGCGAGCTGAGGCCCCCGGCCGGCGGCGATTCGTCCCCCCGGGAGCATCGGTCGTAGCCTTTTGTGCTTATCAGGGTTCACTGCATTCGGCGAGCGTGGGCGGCGGGAATGATCGGGCGCGCTCGGGTGACTGCTCCGCGCCGCCGAGCCCCGGCCTTCGGCGCGCGCGTGACGATCGCGGTGGTTGTGTCGCTTGCCGCCGCCTGCGGGTCGGAGACAACCGGTTCCGGCGAGCAGCCGCCGGAACCGGGTACCTCGACGCCTTCGGTGGCCGCCGACGGCTCAGCCGCCGCGCCGTCGGGCTCCGGTGAGCCGCCCGCCGCCGCAACGCCGGGTTCGGCTCCCGCTCCGGCTCCGGGCGATGCCGCGCCGCAACCTCCGGCCCCGTCGCCGCCGGGTGCTGTGCCGCAGTCGACTCCGGCTAGTTCGCCGCAAGCTCCGGCCGGCTCGCCGCAAGCACCGCAGCAGGTTGAAACGTCAGAGGGGCGCACGTTCCCCTCGGGAGCGGTGTGGGAGGCGCTGCGGCAGTGCGAGTCGCAGGGCGACTACGGGTTCGTGCATCCCTCCGGGCAGTACTTCGGGGCCTACCAGTTCACGGTCGCGACGTGGGATCGCCTGGCCGGGCAGCGCTACACCGAGCTCCTGGGTGTCCTCCCGGCCGAGGCGGCCCCCGCGGACCAGGACCGGATGGCGTACTACCTGTGGATCGAGTCGGGCTCCGCTCCGTGGCCGGCCTGCCGGCACGTCTTCAGCGGGGAACCGCCGGCGGACGGGACGGCCGCACCAGCGACGGCCCCCGCCTCGCCGCCGGACCCTCCCCCCGACGAGGGCGACGGGGGAGAGAATCCGGCACCGGCCCCCAGCTCGGAGGAGACGGCCGGCGCCGACCCGGACGGCGAGGATGCGAGCGGGCCTCCCCCGACCGGGGACGCCGGCGAGCAACCGGACGGTGCGCCGGACACCACACAACCCCAAGAGACGCCGGAACCGGAGGTCGATCCGTCGCTGCAGCCGGCGATCCCCCCGGACGTGCCGGGCTTCCCGACGCCTGAGCAGTGGGCGGACCTGCGGCACTGCGAGTCCAGTGGCAACTACCGCGCCGTCAGTCCCGACGACCGCTACTACGGCGCCTACCAGTTCTGGCCCGACACCTGGGACTTCGTGGCCAGCCGCAACTACCCGCGGCTCGTGGGCATCCTCCCGTCTGCGGCCACGACCCACGACCAGGACCGCATGGCCTACAGGCTCTGGGAGGAGCGCGGCGACCAGCCGTGGCCGGTGTGCGGACGCTACCTCCGGCCCGGCGCCTGAATGGGGGCGCCACGGTGACACTCGGGGCCGCCGCGGTGGCCGACCTGCTCCGCCGCCACGACGTGCGGCCGCGCCGCTCGCTGGGACAGCACTTCGTCATCGACCCCAACACCGTGGAACGGGTCGTGCGCCTGGCGGGCGTCGCGCCCGGCCAGCGGGTGGTGGAGATCGGCGCGGGCTGCGGGGCGCTGACCGTCGCCCTCGCCGATGCCGGCGCCGGAGTGCTCGCCGTGGAGATCGACGAGCGTCTCCTGGGCGCCCTCGCGGAGGTGACCGTCGGTCGCGACGTGGAGGTGCTGCACGCCGATGCCACCGATCTGGCGGCCTGGGCGCCGCGGCTGGATGCCGCCAACTCGACGGAGAGCGACAGCGACCGCTGGAGGCTGGTCGCCAACCTGCCCTACAACGTGGGAACCCCGCTCCTGCTGGACGTGCTGGACCATCTGCCACAGATCACCGACATCGTGGTCATGGTGCAGCGCGAGGTCGCGGAGCGTCTGGCCGCGGCGCCCGGCCACCGGGCCTACGGCCTGCCGTCCCTCAAGGTCGCCTGCTGGGCGCGGGCCGATGTGCTCGGGGGTGTGCCGCCGACGGTGTTCTGGCCCCGTCCCCGGGTCTCCTCGGCCCTGCTGGCGATCCGCCGGCTTCCCGAGCCCGCTGCGGCCAACGTCGAGGAGCTCTTCGGGCTGGCGCGCCGCGCGTTCGGTCAGAGACGCAAGATGCTGCGGTCGTCGCTGCGCGGTGCCGTCGAGCCGGCGGCGTTCGCTGCGGCGGGAGTGGATCCGGCCGCCCGTCCCGGTGAGTTGACGGTTGGTGACTGGTCGCGCCTGGCGTTCGCCGTGACGGCGGCCGCCGCCCCGGCCGGGGCCGCCGAGAGGCGCGGGAGCGAACCGTGACTGCGGCGGTGCTGGTGGCGCCGGCCAAGCTCACCCTCGCCCTGCGGATCATCGGGCGGCGCCCCGACGGGTACCACCTCATCGAAGCGGAGATGGTGACGCTCGACCTGGCGGATCGCCTCGTCGTCGAGCCGGGCGACGGGCTGATCGTGGTGGACGCCGGCGCTGTCGGGACGCCGGGGTCGGCGGAGGTGCCCGCGACCCACCCGGACGTGCCGGTCGGCGCGGAGAATCTGGTGATGCGGGCGCTGGCTCTGGTGGGCCGCCGGGCCCGTGTGACCTTGTACAAGGCCATCCCGGCCGGTGCGGGACTGGGTGGAGGTTCCGCCGATGCGGCGGCGATCCTTCGCTGGGCGGGCTTCGACGACGCCGAGCGCGCCTCGCAACTCGGCGCCGACGTGGCCTTCTGCCTGCGCGGTGGGCGCGCCGACGTGCGCGGCATCGGCGAAATCATCGACGCCCTCGCCTTCGAACCGCGCACGTTCACCCTGTGCACGCCGCCCTTCGGGTGTTCGACGGCTGCGGTCTACCGCGCCTGGGACGAACTCGGGGGGCCCGCCGGAGCTGCCGGCAACGACCTTGAGCAGGCGGCGGTTGCCGTCGAGCCGCGCCTGGCCCACGTGCGTGACGAGTTGGCGGAAGCCACCGGGCAGCGTCCTCGGCTCGCCGGCAGCGGTTCGACGTGGTTCGTGGAAGGGTCCTACCCGGCTCCGGGGCGGAGGGTGGTGCGGACGATACCGGCCAACTGAGCAGCCGGTCGACGGCTCAGCGGCCCCTGCGGCGCTGGAAACGGGTGCGCCGGCGCATCTTGCGGTACTTCTTCTTCCGCATGCGCTTGCGGCGCTTCTTGATGAGCGAACCCATGGGTGCGCGAGCCTAGCGGGTCGGCGGCGCGAAGCACCGCTGCCGGCGGATCGGTGGTCCGGGCCGCCACCGGCTGCGAGGCGCCCGCTAGCGTGGCGGTACGGTGGCCGGTAGTTCAACGGTAGAACGCCTGACTTTGGATCAGGAGGTTGCAGGTTCGAGCCCTGCCCGGCCAGCATGATGCCCCGACCCACCCGGCAAGCAGACTGATCGCCCCGTGAGCGCGTTCGGCGGAGTCGACGTCTCGGCGATCGTGCTGGCAGCCGGTCGCGGCGCCCGGATGCGGTCGAGCGTGCGCAAGCCTCTCCACCGGATCGGCGGGGCACCGATGCTGGCCCACGTGGTCGACGCGCTCAGCGCCTGCCGCCCGGACCGCATCGTGGTCGTCCTGGGACCGGACGACGAGATCGTGGCGAAGGAGATGCAGTCCCGCACGGGACATCTGCCCCTCGACTTCGCCGAGCAGCCCGTCCCACGCGGCACCGGCGACGCCGCCGCCTGCGGCTTGGCGGCTCTGCCCGATCCGGCGGGCGATCCCGAGGCGGGCGAGTTGATCATCGTTCCCGGCGACGCGCCCCTGTTGCGCCCAGCGACGCTCCGATCGCTCGTCGAGAGCCATCTCGATAGCGGCGCCGCCTGCACGCTGCTGACGGCGCGCGTCGGCGACCCCTCGGGCTACGGGCGCGTCGTGCGAAGCGGCGACGGCGCGGTGCGTCGCATCGTCGAACAGGCCGATGCCTCGGCGGTCGAGGCGGCCATCGACGAGATCGGCACCTCGGTCTACGTGGTCCGCCGCAGCTTCCTCGGCCCGGCGCTGCGCCGCATTCGCCCCGACAACGCCGCCGGCGAGTTCTACCTGACCGACGTCGTCAAGGTCCTCGCCCAGATGGGCCACAGGGTGGAGGCCTCCACCCTCGGTGATCCCACCGAGGCCCAGGGCGTGAACAACCAGGAACAGCTGGCCCGTGCCCGCGCCGAGGTCGGGCGGCGTGTGATCGACGGATGGCTGCGGGCGGGTGTGGCCATCATGGATCCAGCCAACACCTACCTGGACGTGACAGTCCGCCTCGCCGCGGGGGTGGTGCTGCTTCCCGGCACCGTTCTGGAGGGTCACACCGTCGTCGGCAAGGGGGCCGTCATCGGTCCGCACACGCGGCTCGTCGACTGTGCGGTGGGCGCCGAGGCGGTCGTCGAGATGAGCCACGGCACCGACGCCGAGATCAGTCCCCGGCAGCACGTGGGACCGTTCGCGATACTCGGGCCCACGGCGGTCCCACCGGAGCCGCAACCCGACGAGGGAGGATGACCGTGCACCTCGTGACAACCAAGCGCCTGCAACTCCTGTCGGGCCGGGCAAACCTGGAGTTGGCGGAGTCGATCGCCGAGCATCTCGGGGTCGGGCTGTGCGAGACGAACCTGTCGGAGTTCGCCAACGGCGAGATCCACTGCCGGTTCGGGCAGTCCATCCGCGGCGCCGACGTCTTCATCATCCAGTCCCACGCGGCGATCGACGGCCGGTCGGTCAACGACGCCGTCATCGAGCAGCTCGTGATGGTCGACGCGGCGAACCGCGCCTCGGCCAAACGCGTCACCGCCGTCTGCCCGTTCTTTCCCTACGCCCGCCAGGACCGCAAGGCCGAGGGGCGCGAACCCATCTCGGCCAAGCTGATGGCCAACCTGCTGGACGTCGCCGGGGCCGGCCGTCTCATCAGTGTGGACCTGCACTCCGGCCAGATCCAGGGCTTCTTCGACGGACCCTGGGACCACCTCACGGCCATGCCCGTGCTCTGCGACCGCATTGCCGACCTGGGCGACGACCTCGTGGTGGTGTCACCCGACGCGGGTCGCGTGAAGGTCGCCGAGCGCTACTCCATCGCCCTGGGGGCCGACCTGGCGATCGTTCACAAGCGCCGGATCCGGGGAGAGAAGAGCACCGTGCAGGCCCTTGAGGTCGTGGGCGAGGTCGCCGGGCGCGTCTGCGTCCTGATCGACGACATGATCGACACGGGCGGGACGATCGTGGCCGCAGCCGAGCAGTTGATGGCTCGGGGTGCCGACGAGGTGTACGCCGCCACGACGCACGGCCTGTTCTCGGGACCGGCCGTGGATCGCCTGAAGAACTCGGTGATTCAGGAGGTCATCGTCACCGACACGCTGCCGATGCCCCCGGAGAAGACCATCGACAAGCTGGAGATCGTCTCGGTGGCGCCGACCATCGCCAGTGCCATCCGGGCCGTGTTCGAGGACACCTCGGTGAGTGAGATCTTCGGCGGCAACAACTTGTCCTGACTGGCGCCGGGTCGGGAGCGCTCCCCGGTAGGCTCGCGCCGGTTCGCCCGCCGATTCTTCGCCGCTGGATGTCATGCAGGAAGTCGTTCTCCCCCTCGAACTAGGCCGTCCCACGGGTAGCGCGCCGTCCCGCCGCCTCCGCCAGCAGGGCAAGGTGCCTGCGGTGGTGTACGGCCTCGGCCACGACGCCGTGAGCGTGACGGTGGACTACCGCGACCTGCGCGGTGCCCTGTCCACCGAGGCCGGGCTGAACGTGGTGCTGAACCTCGAGTTCGGCGAGCAACTGCAGCTCGCGCTCGTGAAGGAACTGCAGCGCCACCCCGTGCGCGGCGACGTGACGCACGTGGACTTCGTCCGCGTCGATCCGGATGCCGACGTGGCTGTGGACGTGCCGATCCGGCTGACGGGGGAGGCCTCCGCGGTGCTGGACATGAACGGCATCGTCGACCAGTCGCTGGCCGCTCTGCGTGTCCTCGCCAAGCCTCGCTCGATTCCCAACTCGTTGACGATCGACATCACCGACCTGACCGTCGGGACCGCGCTCACCGTGCGAGACGTCGAACTGCCTCCCGGTGTGGTGTGCCTGGTTCCCGAGACGGCGCCGGTGGTCTCCGGGATCATCACGCGCATGGCTCTCGAGGAGGCGACGTCCGAGGAAGAGGACGAGGAGACGGACGCCGAGGGTGACGAGGCCGCGGAGGACGACGCCGGCGACAGCGACTGAGAGCGGCGATGTCCCTGCGCCGGCGGCGGTCGACCGGGACGCAGCGCACGGGGACCCCGGCGGATCTCCTGATCGTCGGGCTCGGCAACCCGGGACCGAAGTACGCCGCAACCCGCCACAACGTGGGCGCGGCGGCGGTGGAGCTCCTCGCCGACCGTTGCGGCGGCCGCCTGCGGCGCCGGCCCCGGATTCCGGCGCTGAGCGATGAGGTGCGCATCGAGGGGCGGCGCGTGGCGCTGGCCTTCCCGCAGACCTACATGAACGGCTCCGGCGAGGCCGTGCAGAAGCTGCTGAGGCGCCACGGCATCGACGACCTGGCCCGGCTGGTGGTGATTCACGATGAGCTGGACCTGGCGACCGGCCGCGTCCAGGTCCGTGTGGGTGGAGGTCTGGCAGGACACAACGGCCTCCGGTCGATCCGCGATCACCTGCGGGCCACGTCGTTCGTGCGGGTTCGCATCGGCATCGGTCGGCCGCCCAGCGCCGAGGCCGGCGCCGACTACGTGCTGAGCCGGCCTCCGGCGCGCCAGCGCGATGCACTGGCATCGGCGGCCGGCCGGGCCGCCGAGGCGGCCGCGGCGATCGCCACGGACGGCATCGAGGCGGCCATGAACACCTTCAATGCCCGCTGAGGCCGGCCGCGCCGCCGGCGGGCGGCGATCGCCGCTCGCCCACCTGGTGGCCGACATCGCCGAGGCGTCCGCGCTCCGCGCCTCCCTGGGTCGGCGCGAGGCGTCCCTGGCGGTACCCGAGCGGGGCCGGCCTGCCGCGCTGGCGGCGATCGCCCGCGCCTCGGGGCGCAGGCCGATCGTCGTGTGCACGCTCAACGACACGGCCGCTGAGCATCTCTGCGCCGACCTGCAGAGTTGGCTCGGCGCAGACGCCGTGGCCGCCCTCCCGGCCTGGGAGACGCTGCCGTTCGAGCGGATCAGCCCGACCGCCGGCGCCATGGGGGCCCGGCTGCGGACAATCTGGCGGATGCGCCGACCCGAGACCACCCCCGCGGTCGTGGTGGCTTCGGTCCGCGCGCTGATGCAGCGCCTGGCGCCCGGCTCGGAGGATTTCGAGCCCGTCCGGCTGGCCCTCGGCGAGCGCTGCGACCGGGACGAACTGGTCGAGCGGCTCGTCGGCGCCGGCTACCGGCGGGGCGTGCAGGTGGAGCAGCGCGGCGAGATGGCCGTGCGAGGCTCGATCATCGACGTGTTCGGCGCCACCGCCGCCGCACCGGTGCGCATCGACCTGTGGGGCGACGAGGTGGACCGCCTCTGCGAGTTCTCCGTGAGCGGCCAGCGTTCCGGCGACCCGCTCACGGCGGTGGAGATCTTCGGCTGCCGCGAGCTGAGGCCGACCGCGGCCGTGCGCCGCCGGGCTGCGGCGCTCCTCGGCGAGGCACCCTGGGGGCGCCGGCAGTGGGAACTGCTGGCCGAGGGAGCGTTCTTCGACGGCATGGAGGCCTGGCTGGGATGGCTCAGCCCCGAGGAGCGCTGCTTCGCCGATCTGGTGCCGGCCGGCGGCCTCGTCGTGCTCGTCGACCGGGACCGGCTGTGGGCCAGGGCGCGGGACCTGCTCGACGAGGAAGCCGAACTGGCACGCCACCTCGCCGCCACCTGGGGGGTGGCGCCCGGCGCCCCGCTGCCGAGCGCGCACGTGGCGGCCGCCGAACTGCTGGCGGGCTGCGAGGCGCCGGTGTGGGGGCTGAACAGCAGCCCGGCGAGCCCCGCCGAGGCCCTGCTGGAGGTGTTGGGGTGGGAGTCCCCGCTGGGTACCGGTGACGGTCCGCTCCGCCAGGTCTCGGACCTGCTGGGCGAGGGCTACCGGATCGTCGTGGCGGCCGACGGCGAGGGATCGGCCCAGCGATTGCGTGATCGCCTGGCGGACCACGGAGTGGAGGCCCGCCGCCCGCAGGCCGGCGCCGCCTTGGCCTCCCCGGGTTGCGCGGTGATCGTGAGTCCGCTCCGGGCTGGCTGCATCCTTCCCGAGGTCCGCATCGCGGTCCTCGCCGAGAGTGACCTGACGGGGCGCCGCCGCGTACACCGGCGTGCCCGCCGCGCCGCGCCGGTTGCCGGCGCCCGTGGCGCCTTCGAGGACCTGCGCGTCGGGGGATTCGTGGTGCACCGCACCCACGGCGTGGCCTGTTACCGGGGCATGGTGACCCGTGCCATGGACGGCGTCGAGCGGGACTACCTGCTGCTGGAGTACCGGGGCGGCGCCCGTCTCTACGTTCCCACCGATCAGCTGGATGCCGTCCGCCAGTACACCGGCGGCGACGAGCCCACCCTCAGCCGGATGGGGGGAGCCGACTGGCAGCGCACCAAGAGCCGCGTGCGTGCGGCCGTCGCCGAGGTGGCCGGCGAGCTGGTCGAGCTGTACCGCAAGCGCCACGCCACGATCGGTCATGCCTTCGGCCCCGACACGCCGTGGCAGGCGCAGATGGAGACGGCCTTCGGCTACCCCGAGACGCCCGACCAGGTGAGCGCCGTCGCCCAGATCAAGCAGGACATGGAGAGCCCCGTGCCGATGGACCGGCTGGTGTGCGGTGACGTGGGGTTCGGCAAGACCGAGGTGGCGGTGCGCGCCGCCTTCAAGGCCATCGCGGACGGCCGCCAGGTGGCGATCCTCGTTCCCACGACGCTGCTTGCGCACCAGCATCACCAGACCTTCTCCGAGCGCTATGCGGGCTTCCCCGTGCGCGTCGAGATGCTCAGTCGGTTCCTGTCGCCCGCCGCGGCCCGCGGCGTGCTCGACGGCCTGCGCAGCGGCGACGTGGACGTGGTGATCGGCACCCACAGGCTGCTCTCGGCCGACGTGTCCTTCGCCCGCCTGGGGCTGCTGATCGTCGACGAGGAGCAGCGCTTCGGCGTCACCCACAAGGAGGCCATCAAGAAGCTCCGCCACGACGTGGACGTCCTCATCCTGACGGCGACGCCCATCCCGCGCACGCTGGAGATGAGCCTCACCGGGATCCGCGACCTGACGGTCCTGCAGACGCCGCCCGCGGATCGCAAGCCGATCGGCACCTACGTGGGGCCCTACGACGAGCGGGCGGTGGTGGAGGCCATCAGGCGCGAGCTGCTGCGCGACGGCCAGGTGTTCTTCGTGCACAATCGGGTCGCCGACATCGAGCACACCGCGGCGCACCTCCGGGAGTTGGTGCCCGAGGTGCGCGTGGCGGTGGCGCACGGCCAGATGGACGAGGCCATCCTCGAGCAGGTGGTGCTGGACTTCTGGGATCACCGCTACGACGTGATGGTGTGCACCACCATCATCGAGTCGGGAATCGACATGCCCACCGTCAACACGCTGATCGTCGACCGCGCCGACCTCATGGGTCTGGCCCAACTGCACCAGATCCGCGGCCGTGTCGGCCGGGCCCAGATGCGCGCCTACGCCTATCTGTTCACCCCGCCCGAACGGTCCCTGACCACCGAGGCCTACGAACGGCTCAAGGTCGTGGCCGAGTCCACGGAATTGGGTTCGGGGATCCGCATCGCCATGCGTGACCTGGAGATCCGGGGTGCGGGCAACCTCCTCGGGGTGGGTCAGTCGGGCCACATCGCCGCGGTGGGCTACGACCTCTACTGCGAGATGGTGACCGAGGCGGTCGCCGAACTGGCGGGCGAGGCACCGACGGTCCCCGTCGAGGTGAACCTCGACGTGCCCGTGGACGCCCACGTGCCCGCGGACTACGTCCCGACGGAATCACTGAGATTCGCCGCCTACCGTCGTCTCGCCAACGTCGCCACGCCCGAGGAGGTGGCCGACGTGCGCGCCGAGTGGCTGGACCGCTTCGGCCCGCTGCCGCCGGCGGCGGAGGCGCTGATCGCGGTGGCGAGGCTGCGGGCGCTCTGTGTGGGCGCCGGTGTGGCCGACGTCTCGGTGCGCTCGCTCGCCGGGCGGGGAGCCGAGGCGCGCGTCTCGCCGCTGCGACTGCGCGAGAGCCGCCGCGTGCGCTTGGAGCGGCTCTGGCCGTCCGCCAGCTACGACCCCGCGGCAGGGTTGCTCCGCCTGCCGTTGCGGGACCGCTCGGGGGTGGTCGAGGTGCTCACGGAGCTTCTGGAGCAGGTTGCGGATCAGCCGGTTCCGGCAGCGGCAGCCTCGCCGGCGGCGTGAGGGCCTCGTTGCCGCGCGTGGTCGTCGTCGGGCTCGGCCCGGCCGGCCCGGAGTTGATCACCGCGGGCACCCGGGCGCTGATCGCGGCCACACCGCCGCCGCGGCGCTTCGTGCGCACGCGGCGTCACCCCTCGGCCGGAGCCGCGGCGCCGGCCGAGAGTTGTGATGACCTCTACGGTTCGGCCCGGCGCATCGAGCAGGTGTACGAAGCCATCGTCGAGCGCCTCGTGACCGCGGCGGCCCGTCACGGGACGGTGCTGTACGCCGTCCCCGGCTCGCCCAGGATTGCCGAGCGGTCGGTGCAACTCCTGGTGGCCGACGAACGTGTGCGCGCCGAGGTGCATCCGGCTCTGTCCTTCGCCGACCTGGCGTGGTCCCGGCTGGGGATCGACCCCCTCGCCGCCGGGGTGCGCATGACCGACGGCCACCGGTTCGCCACCGAGTCCGCCGGCGACAGGGGTCCACTGCTCGTGGCGCAATGCGACAGCGCCGACGTTCTGGCCGCCGTGGGGCTGGTGCTGCCGGCACCCTCGGCGCCGGTGTGGGTCCTGCACCACCTGGGCCTCGACTCCGAGCGCGTCGAACGGATCTCTGCCGCCGAACTGCCGCGCTGGCGACCGGTCGACCATCTCACGTCGCTCTACGTGCCGGCGATGGCCGATGCACCGGCCGCGGAGTTGGTTCGGTTCGGCGAGTTGGTCGCCACGCTGCGCGCCGAATGTCCGTGGGACCGCCGCCAGACCCACCGCAGTCTCCGCCGCCACCTCCTCGAAGAGACCTACGAGGTGCTCGAGGCCATCGACAGATTGCCGGAGGCGCCGCTGCCGGGCGACAGCACCGGCATCGAGGCGGGGCAGGGCTACGAGGACCTGGAGGAGGAACTGGGGGACCTGCTCTTCCACGTCTTCTTCCACGCCACCCTCGCCGCCGAGCAGGGGCAGTTCACGATCGGCGACGTCGTGCGGCACGTGGACGCCAAGCTCCGCCGGCGCCACCCCCACGTGTTCGGCCCGACCGTCGATGGCGGAATTGACGAGGAGTCGCTCGCCGCCGGTTGGGAGCAGATCAAGCGCACCGAGAAGGGCCGCGGCTCGGCCATGGACGGCATCCCCGAGGCGCTCCCGGCGCTCCTGGGTGCGCTGAAGGTGCAGAAACGGGCGGAAGCGGTCGGCCTCGACCGCGGCGGCGAGGCCGAGGCGCTGTCGCGCCTGCGGGATGCGCTCGCCGCGCCCGCGGCGCAACGCGACGAGCAGTGGCTGGGCTCGTTGCTGTTCGAAGCCGTGGAGCTGGCGCGCCACAACTCGCTGGATCCGGAGTCGGCGCTCCGGGTCGCCTCGCGCGCCGCCCAGGAGCAATTCCGCCGCGCCGAGCAGGCCTGACACAAAAAAACTGGGTCGAACCTCTTTTCATCGTCTTCCAACACGAGTAACTTTTTCAACCTGTTCCCCATGCTCAACACGAGCAACGCAGTCGGGGAGCCGGCCGAGTGCACGAAGGCGCATCCGCATGAGCGCAATAGTTTCCGTCGCAGGACGAGAGATCCTGGACTCGCGGGGCAATCCCACCGTGGAGGCCGACGTGGTCCTGGCGTGCGGGGCGTGGGGTCGGGCGGCGGTCCCGTCGGGCGCCTCCACCGGCAGCCTCGAGGCCGTCGAGCGCCGCGATGGCGGGACGAGGTACGGCGGCAAGGGCGTCCGCGGTGCGGTGGCGGCCGTGGACGGCGAGATCGCCGCGGCGGTACGCGGGCTCGACGCCGGCGACCAGCGACTCGTGGATCGGACACTGATCGAACTGGACGGGACGCCGGCGAAGTCCCGCCTGGGAGCCAACGCCATCCTCGCCGTCTCCCTGGCGACGGCGGTGGCCGGCGCGGCCTCTGAGGGGATCCCCCTCTACCGGCGCCTCGGAGGTGACGACGCCACCGCGCTCCCCGTGCCGCTCCTGAACCTCCTCAACGGCGGAGCCCACGCCGACAACAACCTCGACCTGCAGGAGTTCATGGTGGTGCCGCTCGGTGCAGGATCGTTCTCCGAGGCGCTGCAGTGGGGCGCGGAGATCTACCACACACTGCGCCGCCGGCTCGGCGCCGCCGGCCTCTCCACGGCCGTGGGCGACGAGGGGGGCTTCGCCCCGGACGTGGCGAGCAACGAGACCGCACTGGGCTTTCTGCTGGAGGCGGTCGAGGCCGCCGGGCTGCGACCGGCCAGCGATGTGGCGCTCGCCCTCGACGTGGCGGCCACCGAGTTCGCCACCGCGGGCGGCTACCGGCTGGCGGGCGAGGGACGCAGCCTGGATCGGTCACAGATGGTCGACTACCTGGTGCACCTGGCCGGCAACTATCCGGTCTGCTCCATCGAGGACGGCATGGCGGAGGACGACTGGGAGGGCTGGCGGATGCTCACCGAGGCGCTGGGCGACCGCGTGGCTCTGGTGGGCGACGACCTCTTCGTGACCCGGGTCGACCTGCTCCAGCGGGGCGTCCACTCCGGCGTGGCCAACTCCATCCTCGTCAAGGTCAACCAGGTTGGCACGCTGAGCGAGACCCTCGACGCCATCGCTGCGGCACAGTCCGCGGGCTACGGCGCGGTCGTCTCCCATCGCTCCGGGGAGACCGAGGACACCGTGATCGCCGACATCGCGGTGGGCGCCGGCACGGGACGGATCAAGGCCGGTGCGCCCGCCCGCAGCGACCGCACCGCAAAGTACAACCGGCTGCTGCGCATCGAGGCCGAGCTGGGCCCGGCCGCGCGCTACGGGCAACCGACCGCGGCCGGCGCCCCACCGGAACCGGGAGCGTCGTCGTGACGCCGCCGAACGCTCGCCGTGTCCTGACGGTGCTGGTCATCGCCGGCCTCATCGCCCTCGCCGCGGTCGCCACGTGGACCTGGGGCGTGGTGCCGGTGCGGAACTGGGTCGCTCAGCGGAACGAGATCACCCGTCTGGAGGCCCAACTGGCCGAGGTCGAGGTGTCCAACGTGGCTCTCGAGGCGGAGATCCGGTTGTTGCAGACCGACGCCGAGATCGAACGGATCGCCCGGCGGGACTTCGGCCTCGTGTATCCCGGCGAGGAGGCGTACGCCATCCTGCCCCGACCGGTCGCCGGCTCCGGCTGAGATCGGTTCGCCGCCCGCCGCACCGATCCGGCACGGACTCCCGAGCGGCTCCGGTGGGCGATCGCGCTGCCGGGCGACCCCGGCATCCGGCCGCTGTGAGTGCCCGGTAGCGTGCGCTACTGTGTTCGCCCGGTAGGCGGCGAGAGGACCGTTCGATAGTTCGGGTCCGGCGAAGGACCGGTCACAGGGAGGCGCACGTGGAGATCTCGGTCACGATCAACGGGACGACCCACACGCACGATGTGGAGCCTCGCACACTGCTGGTTCACTACATCCGTGACGTGGTCGGTCTGACCGGAACCAACATCGGCTGCGACACGTCCTCGTGCGGCGCCTGCACCATTCACATCAACGGCGAGTCGGTGAAATCGTGCACCGTGTTCGCCGTGCAGGCCGACGGCGACGACCTCCTCACCATCGAGGGCCTGGCCGAGGGCGAGACCCTGCATCCCATGCAGGAATCCTTCCGGCAGTGCCACGCCCTGCAGTGCGGTTACTGCACTCCCGGAATGGTGATGGCGGCGGTCTCGCTCCTGGACGAGAATCCCGACCCCACCGACCGGGAGGTACGGCTGGGGCTGGAGGGCAACCTCTGCCGCTGCACCGGCTACCACAACATCGTCAAGGCGGTTCTGCACTGTGCGGCAGGAGGTGAGCAATGATTCCTGCAGCGTTCGACTACGTCCGGGCCGGCTCGGCTTCCGAGGCCATCGCCGCCCTCGCCGAGCACGGTGACGAGGCCAAGCTCCTGGCCGGGGGACACTCACTGATCCCCCTCATGCGATTCCGCCTGGCCCGCCCGGCCGTGGTGGTGGACATCGGGCGGCTCGACGACCTGAAGTACATCCGGGACGCGGGAGATCACGTGGCGATCGGGGCGCTGACGCGCCACCGCGACGTCGAGACCAGCGAGCTGGTGGCGAACCGCGCCGGACTCCTCGGCGAGGTCACCTCGCACGTGGGCGATCCGCAGGTGCGCCACCGTGGCACGATCGGCGGGGCTGTCGCCCACGGCGACCCGGCTTCGGACATCCCCTCGGCGCTCATCGCGCTGGGCGCCACCCTGGTGGCGGCCGGGCCGCAGGGTACCCGGGAGATCTCGGTGGACGATTTCTTCACGGGGTTCCTGGAGACCGCCCTCGGCGACGACGAGCTGCTGACCGAGGTGCGCATCCCCGCCACCGACGGTGCCCGTTGGGGGTTCGAGAAGTTCAACCGGCGCGCCCAGGACTGGGCGATCGTGGGGGTCTCCGCCGTGGTGCGTGCCGGCGGCGAGGCCGGTGTGGGCCTCGTGAACATGGACTCGAGGCCCGTGCGGGCCGCGGCCGTCGAGAGCGCCGTGGCGGGCGGGGCATCGGCCGCCGAGGCCGCCGAACTGGCTGCCGTAGGCTGCGATCCCACCGAGGATCTGAATGCCAGCGTCGAATACCGCCAGCACCTGGCCCGGGTCCTGACGCGCCGCGCACTCGAAACCGCCGGACTGTAGCGGCCCGTGGGTCTCGCTCCCGGGTCACCGGCGGAGGTCGCCGACGGCCTCCGCGCCAACGACTACCTGCCGTCCGAAGGCCTCGCCACGGCGATCTTCCTGGCGCTGAGCCTGCAGCGACCCCTGCTGCTGGAGGGAGAGGCGGGGGTCGGCAAGACGGAGGTCGCCAAGACGCTGG
>LXNJ01001204.1_pt1 | contig 15794 bp, 15 predicted proteins | sample 809081 | NCBI WGS metagenome assembly LXNJ01 (sample SAMN04870510, study PRJNA318959) | sponge metagenome | biome: sponge; feature: marine sponge reef; material: water | host: Petrosia ficiformis | place: Greece: Milos, Mediterranean Sea | collected 2013-05-29 | depth 5-7 m
CCCCGCCATTGGGTGTCGCCCGGACCTCAGCGGCCGGGGCCACCGGAGGCCATGCGGCGGGCGGCGGCCTCGATGTCGAAGCCCTCGGTGCGGACCCGCCTGTCGTAGTAGAAACCCAATCGGATGCCGGCGGCCAGGGGCCAAATCGCCGCACTGACAATCGCACCGACCGCGGGCCCCATCCACGAGCCGCTGCTGGTCGCAACGTCGCCCGCCAGCAGTGGGATCAGGGCACCGGTCAGCGCCAAGATCGTGAAGTATGGTGTGTAAAGCAGGAAGGCGGCCAGTATCAGCACGGCGCCCACCTTCAGGGCACCGCCGGAAGCGAGTTTCCACGATCGGCGCACGGACTCGGGCCCCCTGCACCCTTCGATCATCAGCACGGGAGTCAGCGCGAACATTCTCCCTTCGATGTACACCCAGCCCAGCGCGCCGGCTGCCAAGAAAACAAAGAACGTAGCCAGGGCAACCACGAAACCTTCACCCGCACCAGCCAGCCCGAGAATAACACCGTTGATCACCAACCACACGATTGTGGCGAAGATCACCGCTCCAACGACGAAAACCAACTTGATCAGGTGCGCCCCTATCAAGGCACCAAGCCTGGAGACCACTGCACGGAAAGCTCCGCCAACAGAAAACGACTGCCCCGTGGCGGAGCCGTGCATGGTCGCCGTAACCGCGGCGGAACCCACCAGACCCATCAGTGCGGAGGCAAAACTCCAAGCCACGAAAACCGTCAGTTGTGGGCCCAGGGCAACCAGGGCAGCAACGGGGTCCGCACCCGCGGGATTGTCCGGCACCAGTGTCGACTCGAAGACCAGCGCTTCGCCCAAACTGAGAGGGACCAAGGCGATGATGCTGATCGGGACGCACACCCGCCAGCAGCGGCGGTAGAGCCCGAATCCGAAGTCCAGGACCTCGCCTGTTGGCATTGGGGCAGTGGGGATCGAGGTCACCTTACTCTCCGTCGCTGAACCGGGGGATCAGTGGTTGCGTGGCCCAGGCCCTCACCACCGCGCGGCCCGGATCCCCAACCCCGGGGCGGGTTACAGTGGAGCTGCCTGTTCGGCGAGCACCGTCACGTCGTCGTTGAGGACCTGCAGAAACCCGCGGGACACCTGGAATTCCTGGGTTTCGCCGCCGCCCCGTACGGTCACTACACCCTCGCCGAGCAACGTCACCATGGGCGCATGACCCCGCAGGATCCCGACCTCGCCGTCGTGGGCCGGAGCCACGACCGACTCCGCCCCCCCGTCAAAAACCGCGCGGGTAGGGGAAATTACCCGTATCCGCATGGGGCCGTCCGGCGCGGGGCTCAAGCTGCCTCGCGAGACATCTTCTCGGCCTGCTCCACCGCCTCTTCGATCCCGCCGACCAAATAAAAGGCCTGCTCGGGCAGGTGGTCGAACTCGCCGTCAACCATGCGCTCGAACGACTCGATGGTGGTGTCGAGCGACACGTAGCGCCCGGGAATGCCCGTGAACTGCTCAGCCACGTGGAACGGCTGCGACAGGAACCGCTGGATCCGCCTGGCCCGGTTAACGATGACCTTGTCTTCTTCAGAAAGCTCATCCATCCCGAGGATCGCGATGATGTCCTGCAGGTCCTTGTACCGCTGCAGGGTCTCCTGCACCCTTGTGGCAACGGCGTAGTGCCTCTGGCCAAGGAACTGCGCGCTGAGGATACGGCTGCTGGAGTCGAGCGGATCCACCGCCGGATAAATGCCCAGCTCGGCGATCTGCCTCGACAGCACCGTGTTGGAATCCAGGTGAGTGAACGCCGCCGCGGGTGCCGGGTCGGTGAGGTCGTCGGCAGGCACGTAGATCGCCTGAACCGAGGTGATCGACCCCTGCCGAGTCGAGGTGATGCGTTCTTGGAGCGCGCCCATCTCGGTCGCCAGCGTGGGCTGGTAACCGACGGCGCTGGGCATGCGGCCGAGAAGGGCCGAAACCTCTGAGCCTGCCTGGCTGAACCGGAAGATGTTGTCGATGAACAGTAGAACGTCCATGCCCTCCTGGTCGCGGAAATACTCCGCGACGGTCAGGCCGGTCAGGCCGACGCGCAGGCGGGCGCCTGGCGGCTCGTTCATCTGCCCGTAAATAAGTGCCGTCGAATCGATTACGCCCGATTCCTTCATCTCCAGCCACAGGTCGTTGCCTTCGCGGGTGCGCTCGCCCACGCCGCAGAACACTGACCGTCCGCCGTGCTCCTGGGCGATGTTGTTGATCAACTCCATGATGATGATGGTCTTCCCCACGCCGGCCCCGCCGAACAGGCCGGTCTTGCCGCCCTTCACGTAAGGGGCGATCAGGTCAACCACCTTGATGCCCGTTTCAAAGAGCTCGGTCTTGGGTTCCAGATTCTGAAGTTCCGGGGCAGGGCGGTGGATGGGCCAGCGCTCTTTGGCGTCGACCGGACCTGCATTGTCCACGGGCTCGCCCAAGACGTTGAGGATCCGTCCGAGCGGCGCGGAACCGACCGGGACGGTAATGGGGCCGCCGGTGTCGGCCACGGCCATTCCTCGTTTGACTCCGTCGGTGGAGTCCATGGCCACGGCGCGAACCTGGTTGCGCCCGATATGCTGGGCCACCTCGCACACCAGACGGTGGTTGACTCCGTCTTCTCCGGTCCATTCAAGCGAAAGGGCGTTGTAGATCGCCGGCAGATGTTCGGGCGCGAATTCCGCGTCAATCGTGGGTCCGATTACCTGGACCACCACACCCTGTTCTTGCTGGTCGACTCCGTTGGACATGGCTTCTAGATGTTCTCCGTTTGTGTGTTCGGGCGCGGCCTAGTCTTCCAGCGCGGCTGCCCCTCCGATAATCTCGGCTATCTGGTTGGTGATCTCGGCCTGGCGGGCCCGGTTGAACGTGCGCCGCAGCGTGTTCAGGAAGTCTTCGGCGTTGTCGGTCGCGGCCTTCATGGCGGTACGACGGGCCGCCTGCTCGGCCGCGGCCGTCTCCAACAGTGCACTGAACGCGGAGTTGGTCACGTACAGGGGCAACAGCGCCCCCAGGATCCCGTCAGCCGAGGGATCCAGGATGTAGTAGGGCGAAACCGAGGTCGGCGCATCCACGCTGACCGGCAAAACCTGTTTCACAACGGGCGGCGTGCTGACCATGTTCCGGAACTCAGCGAACACCAGGCTGACCGCGTCCAGCGACCCATCGGCAAATCGCCGGGCCAGATTTCCCACGAGGGTCTGTGCGTCATCCTGCCCGGGGGGGTCGCCCAAGTCGTTGCGCGCCGTGGCCATCGGTATCTCGCGGTAACGGCAGTATGACACGGCCTTCGTTCCGTATACATGCAGCTCGGTCTCGGCCCCGGCCGCCCCGAACTCGGCCACCTTGGCCATGCCGGTGCGGATCAGCCCCGAGTTGAACGAGCCGCAAAGTCCTCTGTTGCTGCTAAGCAGGACCACGGCCGCCCGGCGCACCTGTTCGGGTTCGCGCAGAAGCGGTTCGACCTCGGCCAGTTCCGGCGTCACCAGGCCCTGGATCACTTCGGTCAGGCGCCGCGCGTATTCCCTGGACTCAATCACCCGCCGCTGCGCCTGACGGAGCTTGGCCGTGGCGACCATCTCCATGGTCCGCGTGATCTTCCTGGTGTTATCGACGGACTTCATCCGCCGGTGGATGTCGCGTGACCTGGCCATTGGCCTAGCTCAGTTTCCCGCGTCCGGCATGGTCTCGGCGTAAGCCTGGAGTGCGGCCTTCAGCGCGGCTTCCGTCTCTTCGGACAGCAGACCCGACTCTCTGATTGCGCCGCCGTTTTCGGCGTGATGCGCCCGGGCGAACTCCAGAAACCCGACTTCCCATGCGCGGATCTCGTCGACCTCCAGTCCGTCCAGGTGGCCGTGAGTCGCAGCATGGATGACCATGACCTGCTCTTCGATCGGCATCGGCTCGTACTGGCCCTGCTTGAGTACCTCTACCACGCGGCTCCCCCTGTCCAGCTGGGCCTGCGTGGCGGAGTCGAGTTCGGTCCCGAACTGCGCGAATGCTTCGAGTTCGCGGAACTGGGCCAAATCAAGGCGCAGCCGGCCGGCGACCTTGCGCATGGCCTTGACCTGCGCGTTTCCGCCGACACGAGAAACCGAGATCCCCACGTTCACGGCGGGCCGGACGCCCGAATAAAACAGGTCGGATTCCAGGAAAATCTGCCCGTCGGTGATCGAAATCACGTTGGTCGGGATGTAGGCCGACACGTCGCCCGCCTGCGTCTGGATGATCGGCAGCGCTGTCAGCGATCCCCCCGGTACGTGGATGTCGGGATTGCTGGCAATGACCTCCGGGTCGTCGCTGATCCGGGCCGCCCGCTCCAGCAAACGGCTGTGCAGGTAAAACACGTCGCCCGGGTAGGCCTCGCGCCCCGGGGGCCTGCGCAACACGAGCGATGCCTCGCGGTAAGCGTCCGCCTGCTTGGACAGGTCGTCGTAAATCACCAGGACATGCCTGCCCTCGTGATAGGTGAAGTACTCGCCTATCGCGCACGCGGCATAGGGCGCCATGAACTGCATGGGGGCCGGTTCGCTGGCGTTGGCGGAGACCAGGACCGTGTAGTCCATGGCCCCTTCCTGGCGCAGCTTTTCGACGATGCCCGCCACCGTGGAGCCCTTCTGGCCCACGGCGCAGTAGATGCAGACCACGTCCCCGCCCCGCTGGTTGATGATGGCGTCGAGCGCCACCGCGGTCTTCCCGGTGCCCCTGTCGCCAATGATCAGCTCCCGCTGGCCCCGGCCGATCGGGATCATCGAGTCGATGGCCTTGAGCCCTGTCTGGAGCGGCTCGCTGACGGGCTGGCGGTAAACGATACCCGGGGCCTTGCGGTCGACGAGCATGTAGGCCTCGGAGTCGAACGGCCCGCGATCGTCGCGCGGACGACCAAGTGTGTCCACAACCCGCCCCAAGATCCCGGGGCCAACCGGGACCGACAGCACCCGCCCGGTCCGGCGCACCGGATCGCCTTCCTTCAACTGCGGAAAGTCGCCCAGGATGACCGCGCCTATGTTGTCTTCTTCCAGATTGGATGCAAGGCCGATGATCGTGGCCCCCGAGCGCGACGTAACCTCAAGCATCTCGTTGGCAAGGCAGGACGAAAGGCCCCAAATCCGCGCCACGCCGTCCTTCACTTCCAGGATCTCGCCGACCTCCTCGACCCTGAGTTCCTCCTCGTACCGGTCAATCTGTTCCAGGAGGGCCTTTTTGATTTCACTGGCCCGGAGAGGGCTCTCGGTTACCGTCATCTCGCCTGCTGTTCTCCGTAGAGTGTTCCCATTGATGTGTAGAAAGTCATGCAGTCAGCTTTGCCCGCCGGGGCACGGGTCACGCCCTTCCGGTGGCTCCGCCCCGCAGTCCCTGGCGCAGGTCCTCCAGCCGCCTGCGCAGCGAGGCATCAAACAGCTCGTCTCCGACCCGCACTATCAACCCGCCGAGTACCGCCGGGTCGGTGTGGAATTCGGGAATGATGGTCTTCGCCCACCGCCGTTCCAGCGCCTCTGTGATCTCGGCCCTGGCGTCTTCGTCGACGTCGATCGCCAGGGTCACCGACGCCCGCAGGCGGCCGGTCTTCCTGTCCAGAAGGTCGCGGTAGGCCCCTGCGATTCCCCGAAGCGAGGACTGGCGGTGGCGGTCGATCAGCAACATCATGAACCGTGAAAAAAGCGCCGGCGCACGGCCTTCCAGCGCAGCCGCGACGGCCTGCTTCCTCTCGGCCGGCGAAATGGCCGGCGAGTCCAGAAAGCGCCGAAACTCCTCACTGGTCGCGTACAGCCCGCCGGCAGCCTCAATCAGGTCGGCGTAGACCGCCTCGCTCCCGTCGCGGGCCGCCAGGTCGAACAACGTGGCGGCGTAATTCCTCGCCACGGCCGACGACCTCATCAGCTCGACCCTGTCATGGGCCTATTTCAGCTCCGCCAGGAACTCTCGGACCACACGCCGGTTCTGGTCGGCGTCGAGTCTCTCCCGAAGCAGCTTTTCGGCCGCGGCCAGCGCCACGTCCACGGCTTCGGCCCGGACTTCGGTCTTCAGCCGCTCGCGGTCGTGGGCGATTTGTCGCTCGGCCTCGCGCAGCATGGCCTGCTGCTGCTCTCGACCTTCCTCGAGCAGCTGGCGCCGAATCGAGTCAGCGGTTGCCCTGGATTGCTCAAGCAACCGGACAGCCTGCTGCCTCGCCTCGGCCAGCGCGTCTTCCTGGCGCTGCACCAGCTGTCTGGCCTCGTCGCCGGCCCGCCGGGCCTCGTCGATCGAGTCCTGAATCTTGCGGTGTCGGGCCTCCAGGCCGGACGAAATGGCCGGAAACACCTTCCACCACAGGATCATCAGAGTCAGGAGGAACAACACCCAGGTCCAAATGATCAGACCCGGGTTAATACTGAAGATCCCCCCCTCGGCCGGAGCCGGTACCCCTGCAGCCACGGCCGCGGACAGTTCGGCAACCGCGGGAAGAATCATCCGCGAAGGAAGCCCGCGATCACCAGTGCGAACAGGACCGCACCCTCAATAAACACCGACAAGAGGATCGCCCCCGTCTGAATGGTGGCGGAGTTTTCGGGCTGCCTCGCCATGGCTTCGGTCATCTGACCGCCGATGCGGCCAATCCCAAGACCGGCACCCAGCACGGCCAGTCCCCCGCCAATGATGGCGAGCCCGACGGCCAGCCCCTGTCCCGTACTCATGGCCTCCTGCAAAAGTGCCAACATGTTCAACATGTTCGTCTATCTCCGAGTCAATTCGGTTAGTGGGCGTGGCGGATCAATCCGGTGAACACCGCCACCAGCATGGCGAAAATGTACGCCTGCACGAAAGCAATGAAGATCTCCAGCAGCATCACGAACAGCCCCAACGCCAGGGATCCCGCAATTGAAACCAGTCCAACAGGGTGCGTGAAGCTGCCGTAGGTCACGATCAGCCCCATGAGCGCGAGGACCACGAAGTGGCCCGCGGTCATGTTGGCGAACAGCCGGATGGCCAGGGCAATGATCTTGGAAAACTTTCCGATGAATTCCACCGGTGCCAGGACGGCGAGAAGCACCGGCTTAAGGGGCCCCGGCAACCCGGGTGGCAAGAAGAAGATGGTTTTCGCGTACCCCTTCGGGCCCAGCGCCGCGAACCCGGCGGATTCAATCACCACCAGCGCGACAAGAGCGAGCGCCCCCGTCACCATGATGTTGCCGGTGGCGGTAGCCCCCCAGGGGAGCAGCCCCAGCAGGTTCGCATACAGGATAAAGAAGAACAGCGTGATGATGAGCGGGGCGAACCTCTCTCCCCCCCGCCCGATGTTCGCCATTACCACTTCGTCTCGGATGAACAGGTAGAACGCCTCAACAATGTTCAGGGTGCCGCGCGGTGCCTTGGCGGCATGGTCCAGCCGGGCCGAGGCGCGGGCGGCGATCCACATGGTGGCGATGGTCCCGAGCGAGGCAAGCATGAGAAACAGAACGTGCTTGGTGATCGACAGGTCGATGGTGATTCCGGCGACCTGGAAGGCGGGAAACGTCGGGAACTCGAGGCAGCCCAGCGGGGAAAGGTCCCAGTAGGACGCGTCCTGGACGTGGTGGAGCATGGCATCGGCTCCCCACTCCTCTGCGTGGGCCCCGGCACACCCCTCTGCTGCATGGGCCTCGGGAGCACCGACATGCGCGTCGACGGCGCCGTGTTCCTGGACCTCCTGGATCATCCTGTCCCGGCCATCCTCTTCCTGTTGGGTTGTTCTCCGGCGTCCTGTCCGGGGCGCGCCCTGCCGAGGCGTCCAAGCTCCACCATCAACCATCCAGCTTCAGCAAGCAGCAGCACAACCAGCGCGATGCCCGCGGCGGCTACGGCAGTCCGCGGAACCAGACCAACCAGGGTAAGCCCCCCTGCCACTGCCAGTGCTCCCGCCCGACACGCCATCCCCGTAATCCATGCACCAACCAGGGGGCGTCCCTTTTCCAGTGCAGCCGCCAGAGGGATCACGGCACCAACCTGTATCGCCCATCCCGCAACCACGCCCACAGCAGCGTCGGATCCGCCCCAACTGCCCCCAACCCCGCTCAAAACGGCTGCGGCCGCCGAGGTAGCAACCAGCGATGCCAACAGGTACCACCCGCAGCGTCGCCGGGCTCCCGCAGTCACCGGTTCGCGTCATCCCGACCGTCGGGACCACCGGGCGGTTTTGCGGACCCGGCTTCCGGCGCGGTTTCGTCCGGCCCCGGGCCGGCATCCGCCTGTTGGCGGCCCTTAAGCTTGCCCACCAGGCTGACCAGGTTCGCGCCGAACGCCAACGCCACGCCAAGCAGCACAAACAGAGGGGAGGTGCCGAGGCGGCCGTCCAGCCAGTTTCCGCCAATCGCAAACAGGGCCAGCGACAGACCCATGGTAATTCCGAAGCCCAGCATCTCGTGTGCCGAGCTGCGAGCCGGTGCGCCAAGTGGGGACAACCTCTGCGGCCTTCTCCCTTCGGCGTGAAGGTCTGCCTGCGAAGTCTGTTTGCGAGTTCTTGCCCGCGGAGTCTGCGTGCGAATCTGCTTGCGGACTCCCCGCGTGACGGCCGGAAGGCTACCCGCGGGAGCCCGTTTTCGCAACGCCTTCGGTAACGCCCGCCCCGGGGCCGCCTCGACCTTCTTGGGTTTGCCAAGACGGGGCTCCGGAGCTAGCCTTTCGTGTTGGTTAGGGCCGGTCCCCGTGCCTCCTGTCGCGCAACCCAAATGCGAGTGTTTTTCCGGTCGGGGCCAGCAGCAGCGCCGTGAGCGCGTTAGGAGACCAGATTGCGGCCATTCAGACTTCTGCGGCCTTTAGGCACAGGTGCCCTGGTGACCGGGACAGTACTGCTGGGTGCGGTCGGCGAAACCCGGGGACAGGTAGCCGCAAAGCGTGACGCAGCGGTGTCCATCGGGGCCCGCGTCCAGGCCCAGTTCGAGGCCAACGGCGACGCCAACACGCCTGCATCGTTCTTCATCCGGCGTGCCTGGGTAACCATGGACGGGCGGTACAACGATTTTGCCAGCGGCCGGGTGCAGTTCGACGCCCAGGGCCAGACCGTGTTGGAGGGGTACCTCCAGATGGACTTCAGCGATGCCTTCCAGGTGCAGTTCGGTCAGTTCAAGAAGGCCGTGTCGCATTTTTGGCTGGTGGCCAACTCCGATCTGCCGATCATCGAAAGGGATGCCCGGGTGCCGGGTGCGGCCGACTGTCCCGGGGTCGGCGGCGTGTGCTCGTTTGGGAGGTTGACCGGACGCCTCGGCCTCGACAACTACGAGCCGGGGCTCCTTTTCCAGGGTCAACTGGGGGGCAGCGCGAGCTACCGTGTGACGCTCACCAACGGCCAGGGGATCAGCGGGTCGGGCGGCACAGCCGGCTACGACCAGAACGACGGCAAATCAGTCTCCGGCCAACTGTCTGTGGATGTCGGCGGCGGAACCCGGGTCTCCGGTTACTTCGCGCTCGACGAGAACGAGGTCGTCCGCGACATGGAGGCCACGACAACCGAAACCCTCGGCAGCAACGCCTTCGGAGTGGAAGTTGAGATGGGTTCCTGGCTGGGCGGGCCGCACCTGCTGGCCAACCTGCTGGCCGGCGACAACTGGATGGTGTCGGACGACGCTCGTTTCACCGCCTTCCAGGTGTTGGGGCTGTGGTATTTCCCCGTTGAAGGCAGCTCTTCGTTCCAGGCGGTCGAGCCGATGCTTCGGGTGAGTTGGGCTTCCACCGACAGCGAATCCATGGACATGGAATCGACTGAGATGACGGGGCTCGCGATTACCCCGGGGATCATGTTCTATGCGTCGGGCAGGAACGGGATCTCGGTGAACCTTGATGTCTACAACGCCGACGGCGAGACCCGCACTTCGCTCAAGGTTCAGGCCTTCGCGATCTTCTGATCGGCTTCAACCGCTGAGACCCTTCTTCAACGCCCCGGCGTCGCCCGAGCCCTGGGGTGCTTCGGCAAGTTCGGCAAGAAGGAGTGCCGAGGGGGGTTAGAGGAATTGGAGGTAGTTGGTGCCCGCCTCTTCGGGTCAGCCGTTTTTTGGGATCAGCCGAAGCTCTTCTTGGCGTCCTCCACCGAACCGTGGATCCCAAGCAAGCGCGAAAAGCCACTGACCTCGAGCACTTCCTGGATATGACCCGGCACGCAGCAAAGTGACACCGAGCCACCGGCCGCGTTGGTCTTTCTGATTGCCACGAGGAGAACCCGCAGCCCGGCCGAACTGATGTATGCAAGGTCTGCGCAGTCGACCGCCAGGTACTTCGCGCCACCGTCAATTTCTTCGCCGAGGTGCTGGTCAAACTCAGTAGCGTTGGACGAATCGACTCGGCCTTTGACAGCGGCGACAGCGATATCGCCGTCACGTGAGATGCTGACGTTCACGCTGGTTCCTCCTGGTCCTGTTGTTCCTGCTCAAGGTTGTTGACGAGTGTAATACGGTTCCGGCCATCGGAACGCTTGTAACTGATCTCGGACACGAGGCGCTTTGCCAAGTGAACACCAAGGCCACCGTTCGGTCGATCCTCGGCCACCAGTGTCGTGTCGGGCACCGGGGCCTCGTTCAACGGATCAAACGCATTTCCGTTGTCTGAAATGGTCACCGTAAACTTACCGCGGGTCACTGACGCCACAAGGCGAATGTGAGGTTCGTGGGCTACGCCGGCAAAAGCATAGTCTGCAACGTTCACCAGCAGTTCATCTACCGCCAACTGCATCCTGAACAGCGCTCGGTCGGGCACGCCGTTCTCCCGCCCGAACTCCTCAAGCCGCAAAGCCGCCAGCGGCGCTTCGGCTCGCGTAAGCACCAAATCCAGCCCGGTGGCATTAGATCCGCCCACGTCGTCTCGCAGCACTCCGCTTCCGCTCAAGAACCTGACCCCGCCGCGGGTCCACCCTCGGCGCAACCACCCTGAAGTATACCGAACGAATGGTAACCCTGCCAGCGGTTCATAACCCTGGCGGCACGGGGTCAGTTCCATCAGAAGGCTCGTGAAACCGCCATTGGGGCCGTTTCGGGCGCGGGTGCCCGAGCCCGCGTTCGCGGGTCCAATTAGTCCCAATTCGCCCGCCGGAATATCTTTGCGGGAGCCACGGAACCCGTGGAGCCACCTCCGCTTCCCTAACCCAGATATGGGACGATGCCACCGAAACTTCTTGTAGTTGACGACGAACCGGACCTCGAACTGCTTTTACGCCAGAAGTTCCGGCGCAAGGTCCGCAAGCGTGAGCTCGAGCTGGTCTTCGCCCAGAACGGGGTCCAGGCGCTGGAACGCCTTGAAGAGCACCCGGACATCGACGTGGTGCTGTCCGACATCAACATGCCGGAGATGGACGGGCTCACGCTTCTGAAGCAACTCGAAGACAAGTTGAACCAGGACCTGCGGGCCGTGATCGTGACCGCCTACGGTGACATGAAGAACATCCGGACCGCCATGAACCGGGGTGCGTTCGACTTCGTCACGAAACCGATTGACTTTGACGATCTCGACGCCACAATCACGAAAACTCTGGAGCAACTCTGGATCACTCGCGAGGCGCTGCGTTCCAGAGACGAACTGGTGGCGATCCGGCAGGAACTCAATGTCGCCGCGAAAATGCAGGAATCGGTCCTGCCCAGGACTTTTCCGTCGGATGATCGATTCAGCATCTACGCGTGGATGACCCCGGCGCGCGAAGTCGGGGGCGACTTTTATGACGTCTTCCAACTGGAGAACGGTCGCATGGGGCTCGTGGTGGCCGACGTTTCGGGCAAGGGTGTGCCGGCCGCCCTTTTCATGATGATCAGCCGCACGGTGCTGAAGGGGACCGCGATTGGCGAAAACGACGTGGGCGTGGCCCTGACCGAGGCCAACGACCTGCTCAGCGAGAGTAACGACGAGTCCATGTTCGTCACGGTGTTCCACGCCAGTTTTGACCCGGCGTCAGGCCGGTTGTGGTACGCCAACGCAGGCCACAACCCCCCCGTGTTGATTCGCGCCAGCGGCGAGGCAGGGTTTCTCGAAGTGGATCCGGGCGTGATCATGGGCGCCCTTCCCGGAATGAAATACGAGCCGGCTTTTGTTGACCTCGAGCCGGGCGACGGCATTCTCATGTACACGGACGGCGTGTCCGAAGCCATGAACGCCGACAACGAGGAGTTCGGCAACGACCGCTTGCTCGAAGCGCTGAGGAGCGTGGCCGGCCGGCCCGCGTCGGATATCGTCCGGGTAACTGTTGAAGAGGTCGAAGACTTCGTGGACATGGCCCCGCAGCACGATGACATCACGTGTCTCGCGGTGAGCTACACCGGCAACCAGTCGTGACCGCCCGCCGGGCCTCGGCGAGCGGTGCCGCGGTGGTCGCGACGTGGGCGGCCGCCGGGGTGGCCGCGGCGGGCGAGGTGCGCGGGGCCGGAGTGCAGGAAGCCGGAGAACTGGAGGCGGGCGGGTTCCATCCCGGCGTCTACGTTGACTCGGTCGTTTTCGGCCAGTCGGCCGCGTTCACCGGTCCCAGCCATGAACTGGGCACCGGAATGAATCTCGGGATCCGGGCGGCATTTGAGGAAGCCAACCGCAACAATCCCGTGTTCGGCCGACAGCTCAAGTTGAGATGGCTGGACGACGGGTACGAACCCGAAGCAGCGGTGGCCAACTCGCGGACTCTGATCGACGAAGGCGTATTTGCCTTGATCGGCGCGGTTGGCACCCCGACGTCGAATGCGGCCGAGGCCGTGGCCGGGGCGGCGTCGGTACCCTATATCGCCCCCTTCACCGGTGCGGAGTTCCTGCGGGTGGACCGCGACCACGTGGTCAACCTGCGGGCATCGTACTTCCAAGAGACCGAGGAGATGGTCGAGCGGCTGACCAGCGACCTCGGCACCAGGCGAATCGCCATTCTCTACCAGGAAGATTCCTACGGCGACGCCGGCCTCCAGGGTGTGCTGGGGGCTTTGGAGCGGCGCGGGATGGAGCTCGTGTCGAGTGGCACCTATACCCGGAACACCGTCGCGGTTAAACGCGCCCTGCTCGCCATCCGGGAGGGCAACCCCCAGGCAGTGATCATCGTGGGCTCTTATGCGGCGGCCGCGGAGTTCATTCTCTGGGCCCGCGAGCTCGGCATGAACAGCGTGTTCCTCAACCTGTCCTTCGTGGGGAGCAATGCCCTGCGGCAAGAGCTCGGCGCGGAGGGCGAGGGTGTGATTGTCACCCAGGTCGTGCCGTTCCCTCTGGATACATCGCTGGCGGTGGTCCGCGATTACCATGCCGCGCTGCGGGCGGTTGATCCCGACGCGGAACCGGGTTTTGTGTCGCTGGAGGGTTACCTGGCGGGCCGGTTCACGGTGGAAGTGCTCCGCCGCGTAGGGGTTTCTCCCACACGGACGTCGTTCTTGGAGGCCACGCGGCGAGGGCCGATTGACTTGGGCGGGTTCGTTGTCGAGTACGGGCAGGGGGACAACCAGGGATCCGACCGGGTGTACATGACGGAGATCAGGGGCGGGCGATTCGTCTCCCTGACTCGGCTTTCGAGGTGAAGTTGAGCGGTTGGATCAGGGTGCTCCCGTGAGCGCCGAGGACTCCGCCCGGCAGGACCAGGAAACTCCCTCCGTGCCCGCCGAGGCACCCGCCGCCGAGAGTGGACTTGACAGCATGTTCCACGCGGTGGTCGACCGGCTCCCGGCGTTTGCGCGCACAAGAGTTGTGGCCTTCACGGGCGGTCGATTCGGGCTGGCGGCCCAGATCTGGGGGGGGCTGCTCGCGATGTTCGCGGTTGTGATGGTTACGGCCGTATTCGGGCTGGGCCTCATGACCGTGATCAACCAGCGCCAAAGCCGCGTTACGCAGGCCGAGGTTCCCGGGCTCATCGCATCGTTCAGGGTGTCACGGTCCGCGGCCGCTCTCGTCGGTGCGGCGCCGCAAATGCTGGTGGCCCGGTCGCCGGACGAGTTGACCCGGCGCGAAGAGGAGGTGGCCGAGAGGGCAGGCCTGCTCGGGGCCGCTGTCAACCGCGTTCTGATCATGGACGTGTTCGGGGCGGATTCCACCCTGGCCGCGCCGCTGGACGAGTTGACCGACAACCTGGATCAGATTCGGATCTCCGCGAGCCTCCTCCTCGAACACAACCAGCAACTGGTTGAGTTGGAGGCCGACATCGGAGCCCTTCTGGAGTCGGTCCGGATCTTGCTGGAAGACGTCATTGACGACCAGGAATTCTTCGTGGCCACCGGGTTTCGGGAGCGGGGTCAGCCCGCGGCCAGCCTGGCGGTGCGGGCGTCTCCCGCCGAACAACGGTATCTGACCAACCTCCTGGACCTGCGGGCCGATGTAACGGTCGCCAGCCAGTTGATGCTGCAGGGGGCCAGGGCCGAGTCGCTCCCGCTGTTGCTTGCGAACCGGGAACGGGCCCAGGGTAGCTTCCTCAGAATCAACACCGTCCTAAGTGAAATCCGGACCGGGACCGCGGCCCGGTTCCGGCCCGGTGTCGACGCCCTCCGGGCGCTGTACGAGGCTGACGACGGCGTGTTCGCGGTGCGCGAACTGTGGCTGCGAGAAAACGCGGCGGCCGAACAGATACTGGCCGAAAGCAACAACGCGGCCGACCAGCTCGTGGCTACCACCGAATTGCTGGTTTCGCGCGCGGAGCAATCCACGGCAGAAGCCGCCGACGCCACAGCCGCCCTTGTGACCCTCAGCTGGTGGCTGATTTTGGGATTCGGCCTGGCCGCCAGCGGCGCGGTAATCTGGTTCGGCTGGCATCTGTTTGGGAAACGGCTCCTGAGCCGGACGCAGCACCTGGCGCACTCAATGCGGCAAATGTCCGGCGGCGATCTCGAGGTGAAGGTCAAGATCCAGGGTAACGACGAGGTCGGGGACATGGCCCAGGCACTGGAGGTGTTCCGTCAGCACGCGTTGGAGGTACAGCGCCTGAACCTGGTTGAGAAACTGGCCGCGGAAATCCAGGAAAAGAACGAACGGCTGGAGGGTACGCTGGAAGAGCTGCGGCGCACCCAGCAGCAGGTAGTCACCCAGGAGAAGCTGGCCTCGCTGGGCGCGCTGACGGCCGGGATCGCTCACGAAATCCGCAATCCCCTGAACTTCGTCAACAACTTCGCGGTGCTTTCGGTGGAGCTGATTGAAGAGGTCCGGGAGGAGCTTGGCATCGAGGCGGAGGACGACGGCGACGACGAAGGTGGCGAGGATGGCGAAGGGTCGGCCGGTGCCAACACCGGAGACGCCGACTGGGAATACGTCTCGGAGATTCTGGGCGATCTCACCACGAACGTTGCCAAGGTCCGCGAACATGGTCTCAGGGCGAACCGGATTGTGGAAGGCATGCTGGCGCACTCACGCGAGGAAGCCGGGCACCTGGAAGACGTTAACGTCAACCAACTCGTGGACGAATACGCCAAGTTGGCCTACCACGGGCTCCGGGCAACCGATTCCAACTTCAACGTCACGCTGGACCGCCAGTTCGACCCCGCGGCGGGCAACGTCAAGGCCACGGCGCGCGACCTGAGCCGTGTTTTCCTCAACATTGTCACGAACGCCTGCCACGCCACACAGGCCCGGTTTGAGCAGGAGGAACGGGGGACCTATTCGCCCACCGTGGTTCTCAAGACCGAGGGCGAGGACGATTGGGTCGAGATCCGCATCCGGGACAATGGCACCGGCATCCCGGACGATGTCCGCGACAGGATCTTCGACCCCTTCTTCACAACCAAGAGCGGCACCCAGGGAACCGGGCTGGGCCTGTCGATTTCGCACGAGATCGTCCAGGAACACGGCGGGTCGCTGGCGGTGGATACGGAGCCGGGAGTGTTCACCGAGTTCACTGTCCGGATCCCGCGGCGG
>LXNJ01001205.1_pt1 | contig 15783 bp, 15 predicted proteins | sample 809081 | NCBI WGS metagenome assembly LXNJ01 (sample SAMN04870510, study PRJNA318959) | sponge metagenome | biome: sponge; feature: marine sponge reef; material: water | host: Petrosia ficiformis | place: Greece: Milos, Mediterranean Sea | collected 2013-05-29 | depth 5-7 m
TCCAGGGGGTTGCGCTGGCCGGCGGACGCGCTGCCTGGCGGCAAAGGCTGAAGGATGCGGGTCTTCCATTGCCCGCATCGCCCATCGGTTCGGACGGAGTCCCATCGTGATCGCTAAGGTTCGCGGCATACTGGACCACAAGGCGCCGGGCGAGGTCATCGTGGACGTCGGCGGCGTCGGCTATCAACTGTTCACGGCCCTCAGCGTGTTCTACCGCTTGCCCGAGGTGGGACAGCCGGTGACCCTGCTGGTATACACCCATGTCCGGGAAGACGCCCTCCAGTTGTTCGGCTTCTACGACCCGGCGGAGAAGCAGGCCTTCATGCTGCTGACCGGGGTATCGGGCATCGGCCCCCGGCTGGCCCTCAACATCCTGTCGGGGATGGCGGCCGCGGAGCTGCTGGACGCCCTCCGGGAGGGCGACGTCGCCCGGCTGGTGTCGATCCCGGGGGTGGGCAAGCGGCTGGCGGATCGCATGATCGTGGAGCTGCGTGATAGGATAGAAGCTCTGCCGGACACCGCCCCGGAGGCGGCGGCCGATCCCGGGATCCGGGGCGACGCGCTGTCGGCGCTGGTGAACCTCGGCTACCGCCGCGCGGATGCGGAGCGGGCCGTGCGTCAGGTGCTGGGCAACGGCGCCTCCGAGCTGGAAACGGTGCTCAAGGAAGCCCTGCGTCTGCTCAGCCTCTAGCGCGCCGGGTTCAGCGGAACCGCGTTCATGGAAAACAGGACCATTTCGCCCGCCGGGACCGAGGAGGACGTCCTCTACGACTCGAGCCTCCGGCCCCGGCGGTTCAGCGAATACTTCGGACAGGAGAAGGTCAAGGCCAACCTCGGGGTGGCCATCACCGCCGCCAAGCGGCGCGGCGACGTTCTGGACCATCTCCTTTTCCACGGCCCTCCCGGCCTGGGCAAGACCTCTCTGGCGCATCTGATCTCGAAGGAGATGGAGGTGCAGATCCGGCCCACCTCCGGTCCGGTGGTGGAGCGGCCGGGAGACCTGGCCGCGCTGCTTACCAACCTCGACACCGGGGACATCCTGTTCATCGACGAGATCCATCGCCTCAACCACGTGGTGGAGGAGGTGCTGTACCCGGCCATGGAGGACTTCCAGGTGGATGTCATGATCGGGCAGGGGCCCGGCGCCAAGTCCATCAAGCTGGATCTCAAGCGGTTCACGCTCATCGGCGCCACCACCCGTTCCGGCCTCCTCACCCCGGCGTTGCGCAACCGGTTCGGCGCCGTGTTCCGCCTCGACTTCTACGAGCCCGACGTGCTGGCGAAGCTGCTCGCCCGTTCCGCGTCGCTCCTGGGCGTGGGCGGCGACGACGCCGGCTTCATGGAGATCGCCCGCCGCTCCCGCGGCACCCCGCGCATCGCCAACCGGCTGCTGCGCCGCGTCCGGGACTACGCCGAGGTCCACGGCGAGGGCAGGATCACCCGGCCGGCGGCCTGTCAGGCCCTGGAGATGCTGGAGGTGGACGAGCAGGGCTGCGACAAGATGGACACGCTCCTTCTCACCACCATCATCGACAAGTTCGACGGCGGGCCCGTGGGACTGGATACCCTGGCGGCGGCCATCGGCGAGGAGCGGGGCACGGTGGAGGACGCCTACGAGCCTTACCTCATCCAGGCGGGCTTCCTGGAGCGCCGGCCCCAGGGCCGTGTGGCCACGCCGGTGGCGTACCGGCACCTCGGGCGGTCGCAGTCGGCGTCGCGCGTGGACAGGGAGAAGCGGCAGAAACGGCTCTTGTAGACCCTTCGGCGTCATCTCTCCGGGCGCCACTCGCGTAACGCCCGGCACCGTCATTTCCTTTGTGGTTTGCGGGTGGAAGCGATAGAACGGAGAGACGCGGTAAGTGGATCGGGTCACTCCGATGAGCACGGTCAAGAAGGACGAAGAGACACTCCGGGCGGAAGAACGGAAGCGGCGCAGGCTTGAAGGCTGGCTGATCCTCATCGCCGCCCTGATGATCCTGCTGTTCGCGTTCTTCGAGGAGCTCCTGCCGGATGTCGCGGCGGACTATGCCTTCACCGGCAACGTCGCGTTCTTCCTGCTGGTCAACATCAACATCATCCTCCTGGTGCTGCTGGTCTTCCTGGTTTCGCGGAACCTCCTGAAGCTGGTGCTGGACCGGCGCAAGCGCATCCTCGGTTCCCGGCTGCAGGGGAGGCTGGTGATCGCCTTCGTGGGCATCTCCCTGGTGCCCACCGTGATGCTGTTCCTGATTGCGGAGAGCCTGGTGACGCGCTCCGTCGACAAGTGGTTCGACTCACAGATCGTGAACGCCCTCAGGGGCTCCCTCGACATCAGCGCCACCTACTATCAGAACTCCGCGGACAACGCGCTTTACTTCGCCCGGCAGCTCAGCCAGCGCGTGGGCGACGGGCGGCTTCTGGAACCGAAGAAGATCGAGGGGCTGAAGCGTCTCGTGGAGGAAAAGCAGCGCGAGTACAATCTCGGCACGGTGGAGGTCTACAAGCCGGACGGGACCGCGCTTGTGAAGGCCTTCAACGACCAGGTGCCCACCGGGGTCACGGTGAGCCCGCAGGCGGATTTCCTCAACAGCGCGCTGCGGGGCCTGGAGGCGACCCGCACCCAGTCCCTGGGCGAGGGCGACGTGCTGCGGGGCGCGGTGCCGGTGTACGGGGAGGGGAGGAGGATCATCGGGGCGGTGGTGGTGGACTATTTCGTGCCCACGAGCGTCAGCAAGAAGGCGCAGCAGATCTCGCGCTCGTACGAGGAACACAAGCACCTGGCGGTGCTCAAGGAGCCCGTCAAGAACACCTATATCCTGACCCTGCTGCTCATCACCCTGGTGATGATCTTCGCGGCCACCTGGTTCGGGCTCGCGCTGGCCAAGGGCATCACCGTGCCGATCCAGCAGTTCGCGGAAGGGACGCATGAGGTCGCCCACGGCAACCTGGACTATCGCATCGAATCCGGCGGCGACGACGAGATCGGAGCGCTGGTGGCGTCCTTCAATCAAATGACCGCGGACCTCAAGCACACCAACTCCGAGCTGGAGCAGCGGCGGCAATACATGGAGACGCTGCTGGCCAACATCACCGCTGGGGTCATCTCGGTGGACTGGTCGGGCAAGGTCACCATCATCAACAAGGCGGCCGAGCTGATGCTGGGCATCCATGCCGCGGACGTGCTCCGCCGGGACTACGAGGAAGCGCTGCAAGCCCCCGATCTGGCGCCGTTGCTCGACGTGATCAAGCAGGTCAGGGACAGTTCCGGCGTGGAACGCGACGTACGGATCGTGGGCCGCGACCGGCCTCTGACGCTCATGACCGTGGCCGCCAGCCTGCGGGACGACGACGGCAACACGCTCGGCATCATGGTCTTCATGGAAGACATTACCGAGATCCAGAAGGCTCAGCGGGCGGAGGCCTGGCGCGAGGTGGCGCGTCGCATCGCGCACGAGATCAAGAATCCGCTGACGCCGATCCAGCTTTCGGCGCAACGTCTGCGGAAGCGCTACGAGAACGTTCTGGACGGAGATGGGTCCGTGCTCGACAAGTGCACGTCCACCATCATCCGGCAAGTGGACGAGCTCAAGACCCTGGTGAACGAGTTCTCCAACTTCGCCCGCCTGCCCACCGCCCAACTCGTTGCCGACGATCTCAACGAGGTGGTCCGCGAAGCGTTGTTCCTGTTCAAGGAGGGGCACCGGGACGTCGAGTTCGACTTCTCGGAGGATGCCTCGGTTCCGTCCGTCGAGCTGGATCGCGAGCAGATCAAGCGCGCCCTCTTCAATCTGCTGGACAACGCCGTGGCTTCCCTCAACGGCACGGGACGCGTCGAGATCGCCATCCGGTTCGACGAGACTTTCGGCATGGTGCGGCTGGAAGTGGCGGACGAAGGGGGGGGTATCGCCCGGGAGGATCGGGGCCGGATCTTCGAGCCCTACTACTCCACCAAGAAGGACGGCACGGGGCTGGGCCTGTCCATCGTCGGGACCATCGTCGCCGACCACCGGGGATACATCCGCGTGCGCCAGAACCAGCCTCACGGAACACGCTTTATCATCGAGTTCCCTTCGGCTCTGCAGGCGGACGTCCCGGACGTCCGCACCAGCGAGGCCTCCTGAATCCGGGGCCGCACGAACCAAGACGTCATGGAGGATCCGGAAAACATGGAGTCAGCGCAAAGAACCGTGCTGGTGGTGGACGACGAGGACGTCATCCGCGAAACCGTACGCGAGATTCTCACCGACGAGGGCTACCGCGTGGTGGCCGCCGCCAACGGTTCGGAGGTCTTGGGCCTGGTGGCGAAAGAGAGGCCCGACGTCATCCTCCTGGACATCTGGATGCCCGAGATGGACGGGATCGTCCTCCTCAGGCAGATCAAACAGGAACATCCGGACCCCCGGATCGTCATGATCTCCGGCCACGGGAGCATTCACACGGCGGTGACGGCCACCCAGCTCGGAGCGTTCGATTTCATCGAGAAGCCGCTTTCCCTGGACGGGTTGCTGGCCACCGTCGAGCGGGCCTGCGGTGACGCGGGGCGTGAGGGTCCGGCCGCCGACGCGGTGACGCGCGCGCTTCGTGCCGGCGTCCCGGGGCCGTCGTCGCGAGGCGGCTTTCAGGGCAACGGCGGGGTGTCCCAGAAGACCCTCAGGAAAAGTGTGGTGGCGTGCGGTCTGGGCCTGCATTCGGGCGTCAGCACCGGCGTCATTCTACACCCCTTGCCGGAGAACAGCGGCATCCACTTCGGCGGAATCTCCGCCGACGCCACCGTGCCGGCGCATCTGGACTACGTGCGCTCCACGGATTTCGCCACCTCGCTTCAGCGCGGCGGCGTGGTGGTGGGCACGGTGGAGCACCTGCTGGCGACGCTCCACTCGTACGGCATCACCAATCTGCTGATCAAGATGTACGGCGAGATTCCCATCATGGACGGCTCCGCCATGGAGTTCTGCCGGTTGATCGAGGAAGCCGGGGTGGTGGAACAGTCGGGGCGATGCCCCGAGATCGTCATCGACCGGACTTTTCGCGTCACCGGGGACGGACGGGAAGAGATCGTCATCGAGCCGGCCGACCGGTTCATCGTCCGCTACCGGCTCCAATATCCGCATCCCGTGGGGACGCAGGAGTACACCTACGTGCACGATGGCGCGGATTCGTTCCGCGACCAGGTCGCTCCTGCCCGGACGTTCGGTTTCCTGCGCGACTTCGAGAAGCTCGAGCGGATGGGGCTGATCAAGGGCGGCCGGCTCGGCAACTGCATCCTCATCGGCGAAGAGGAGGTCATCAACACCGCGCTGCGGTTCGACGACGAGTTCGCCCGCCACAAGATCCTGGATATCGTGGGAGACTTCTCACTCATCGGCCGGCCCGTACGCGGCCGGGTGACCGCGAACATGACGGGTCACGCCGACAACATCGCGTTGTTGCGGAAAGTCGCGGAGGCCTATTGCCCCTCGGATGACCGTGCCGGCCGGGCGGGCCGCACCCAACCGGATCCGCTGTCTCCTTGATGCCGGCCGGTGATCGTCAGCCCCCATCGAGTCCCAGCCGGTCGGCGTAGGGCTTGGGGAGGCGGACGAGCTTGCGATCGCGGTCAAGGCACACGTGCTTGGTCCAGCCCGAAGCCAGGGCGGAGCGCTCCCCTTCCAGAGAGATCCGGTAGTTGAATCTCAGCGCCGCCCGATTGAGGGATTCGACGGTGGTCTCGATCCGCAGCAGGTTGTCGTAAACGGCCGGCTTGCGGTAACGGCACTGCACCTCGGTGACCGGGAAGAAGACGCCGTCCCGTTCCGCCTGGTCGTAGGGGACGCCGGCTTCCCGCATGAACTCGGTCCTGCCGATCTCGAACCAGCGGAGGTAGTTGGCGTAGTAGGCGACGCCCATCTGGTCGGTATCGCCGTATATGACACGATAGGTGGTGATGTTCTTCACGGTCGGCGCCAACTCAGGGCCCGTAGGACGAACGCGCCGCGAGCACCCGGGGAACCCCGGTCAGTCGTCGGCTTTATCGCTCGGCGGGGCGGGTTGATTGAAGTCCCAGCGGTCGCGGCTGGCCACCCGGATGTCCAGGGAACCGTCTCCCCGGATGACGTGGAAGGTGATGGGATCCCCCGCCCGCTTTTTCCAGACTTCCCGGTAGAGCTGGGGCCGCGTCTGCACTTCCTGGTCCTCCACGGAAAGGATGATGTCGCCCTGCTTGAGGCCGGCCGCTTCCGCGGGCCCCGACGGCGTGACCCCGGTGACCACCACGTGGCCGCCGAGACCCTGCGGGTACAGGCCGAGCCAGGGGCGGGGCGGGCGGCTCCGGACACGCCCGAAACGCCTGAGATCGTCGGCGTCCCGAAGGTAGCACTCCACCGGGATGGCGAGCGTGAACTTGGCGATCTCGTTCAGGTTCAATGACACGACCCCGAGGAGGCGCCCGCGGGAGTCCGCCAGCGTGCCTCCGCCGAACCCGGGATTGAAGGCGCTCACCCGGATGGACCGTTCGAGCAGGTATTCCCACTGTCCGTCGTAGCCTTCGAGAGAAGTCACGTTGCCGTCGCTGACCCGCCGGTTGTTCTGTCCGCTGCTGGCGATCATGAACGCGGGTTGACCCACGGCGACGGACTCCGCCGGCCGAAGGAAGGGGAGGTCGGCGGCGTCGATGTCCACCAGCGCGAGTCCGGTGTCGAAGTCTTGCGCGGTCAGGCGGCCCGGGTACTGCTTCCCGTCCGACAACGTAACGGTAATGGCTTCGGCGCCGTTGACGACGTAGTTGACGGTCAGGATGGTGCCCGCGGGATCGATGATGGTGCCGGAGCCCATGCGCTCGGTGCCCAGGTTCCGGGCGGACGGGTGGCGTGACGGCACCCTCGTGTTGAGGTCCACCGTGGCCAGCAGCACCGCATGCACCAAACCCAGCCGCGCGTTCACACCCTACCTCCGACGGTTTCCCGGGCTCGGGGAACCGGAATCCAAGGTCCATTGCGTTAGCAGAAACCTCCCGGGTTCACAAGGTATCGGGCTCTCGCACCGCGTTGACAACGGCGTCTCGGGCCGGGTATCAAGTCTGGACTGGAGTGGCCTTGTGAGAATCCCCATCAACCGGATCGAGACCGTTCCCAAGGAAAGTCGCTTCTCCGAGATCCCCGACCTGGGCCAGGAGGAACTTCCGGCGAAGGTGCGCTTTCCCTCGCCGGTCCAGGTGAACGTCACCTACTACCGGTCGGGCCGGGAGCTGTTCTTTCACGGCGGACTCAAGGGGCAGGTGGAGGCGGACTGCAGCCGTTGCCTGGAAGGCGTCGTTTTCGTCGTCGAAAAAAACTTCGACTTCGTGTTGACCCCGGACCCCCTTCCGACTAATAAAAACAAGGAGCTCACGGAAGACGAGATGGGCTTGAGCTTCTACTCCGGGGAAGATATCGACCTGTCGCCCTACGTCCGTGAGCAGACGTTGCTCGCCCTGCCTCTCCGGCCGTTGTGCAGCGAAAGCTGTCGCGGCCTGTGTCCCGGTTGCGGCGCCGAATTGAACCGGACTGGTTGTGAGTGCACGTCGCCGGGAGACCCCCGTATGGCGGTATTTCGTAATCTCCGATTGGACCGGTAGCGCCGGCGAAAAATAACAACAGTGTCCTGGCAACGCGGCCGACGGGACGACCGGACCAGCAGATCGGCGCACGTATTTCGTGAGGCAGGACACTAGGACGGAAACAGACATGCCCGTACCCAAGAGACGAACCTCCAACAGCAAGAGAAACAAGCGCCGATCCCATGACGCCATTGCCGCTCCGCAGTGGACGACGTGCTCTCGCTGTGGGGAAGCGACCCTGAGGCACAGAGCTTGCTCCGGTTGCGGTTATTACAAGACTCGGTCCGTGATCCCCGGCGAAGAGACCTAGTGGCCTGCAGCGTCCAAACGGAGCCCAAGATGCGCAGGACGGGCCTCTAGGACCCGCCCGTTGCCTGTCCGTGATGCGGCGGATTATCGTTGATGCGATGGGCGGTGACCACGGCCCGGGCGTCGTCGTCGCGGGCGCCCTCCAGGCCGCGGGCGAGTACGGAGTGGAGATCGCCCTGGTAAGCGAGTCGGATGCCGTCGAGTCCGAGCTGTCCCGCCACAAGTTCAACCCGGCCGCGGTGCGCGTCCTGCCCGCCGCGACCTCCATCGACATGCACGAATCCCCCACCCGTGCGCTGAAGCAGAAGGATTCTTCCATGAGGGTCGCCTTCGACCGGTTGAAGGCGGGCGAGGGCGACGCGGTGGTGAGCGCCGGCAATTCAGGCGCCATGATGGCCATCGGCATGTTCGTGCTGGGCCGGCTTCCGGGAGTCGACCGGCCGGCGATCCTGACCGTCACCCCGTCGGTGTCCGGCGGAACGGTGCTGCTTGACGGAGGCGCCAACACGGACTGCAAGCCCCGGCAACTGGAGCAGTTCGCGCACATGGGTGCCATTTACGCGGAGAAGATCCTGGGAATTCCGGGGCCGCGGGTGGGCGTGCTGAGCAACGGCGAAGAGGATGAGAAGGGCAACGAGCTCACGCGGGAGACGGTCCGCGAGCTGCGCTCCGCCGGCCTCCATTTCGTGGGCCACGTGGAGGGCCGGGACATCACCAACGGCAGGGTGAACGTGGTGGTGTGCGACGGCTTTACCGGCAACGTGGCCTTGAAGACCATGGAAGGGCTCGGACAGTTCGTCTCCACGGTCCTGAAGGGCGCGTTCCGGAGCAGCCTGCTCAGCCGTGTGGGTTACCTGCTGAGCCGGCGGGCCATTGCACGGGCCTATGACCGCCTGGACTACGCTCACTACGGCGGCGCCCCCCTGGTGGGTCTGAACGGCGTCGCCATCGTGGCCCACGGGGGCTCGTCGGCCAAGGCCATCAAGAACGCCGTGCGGGTGGCGGCGGAAGCCGTGTCGCAGGACATCAACGGCTATATCGTGAACGCGTTGAATCGGGAGTCCTGATGCCGGACGGCAACGACATCGCCTTCGTCTTCCCGGGTCAGGGCTCACAGACCGTGGGCATGGGCAAGGACCTGTGCGACCGGTTCCCCGAGGCCAGGGCCGCTTTCGAAGAAGCCGAGGATGCGCTGGGACTGGATCTGCGCGAGTTGTGCTTCCGTGGCCCGGAAGCCGAGCTCAACCGCACGGAATACACCCAGCCCGCGATCCTGACGGCGTCGGTGGCCGCGCTCCGGGTGCTCGAACGGCACGGCGGGGTCCGGCCGGCGTGGGTGGCCGGACACAGCCTCGGGGAGTACAGCGCGCTCGTTTGCGCCGGAGCGTTCCGGCTGGAGGATGCAGCGGTCGTGGTCCGCGAGCGCGGCCGCCTGATGCAGGAAGCGGTGCCCCAGGGCGAGGGGAGCATGGCGGCGATCCTCGGGCTGGACGCGGCCGTGGTGCGCGAGCTCTGCGAGGATGCGGCGGACGGCGAGGTGGTGGCGCCGGCCAACCTGAACGGCGGCGGGCAGGTGGTGGTCTCGGGCGCCCGCGGAGCGGTGGAGCGGGCTTCGCAACTGGCGCGGGACCGAGGCGCGAGGAGGGTGGTGGCGCTGGCGGTGAGCGCCCCCTTCCACTGCGCGTTGATGCGGCCGGCCGCGGAAGGACTCCGGGAGGTGCTGGAGGGCGTCGCGGTGGCACCGCTCGCGGCGGGGGTCGTCACCAACGTGGAGGCGTCGCTCAACTCCGACGCCGGGCGCGTCAAGCCGCTTTTGGTGGAGCAGGTGGTGGCGCCGGTCCGGTGGGAGGAGTCGGTGCACGCCCTCCAGGCCCTCGGCTGCCGCCGCGCCGTCGAGTTGGGGCCGGGAAAGGTCCTGTCCGGACTCGTCAGGCGCATCGACCGGGACATCAAGACCCTGAATCTGGACCAACCCGGGGACCTCGCCAAGGTGCTGGAGGAACTGGGAGGCTGACCATGGCCGCGGGACCGCTGACGGACAGGGTCGCCCTCGTGACGGGCGGCAGCAGGGGCATCGGGCGCGAGATCGTCCTGTGTCTGGCCCGGCAGGGAGCGCGGGTGGTCATCAACTACCGGGAGAACCGCGAAGCGGCCGAGGGGGTGCTGGAGAAGGTCCTGAGCGAGGACGGGCTCGCCGAGATGGCGCCCTTCGACGTCGCCCGGCAGGACGAGGTCGAGGAGGCCGTCAAGGGGGTCATTGACCGGCATGAAAAAGTTGATATTTTAATCAACAATGCGGGGATGACCATCGACGGTCTGTTGGTGCGCCAGTCGGCTAACGATTGGGACCGGATCATCGACGTCAATCTCCGGGGCGTCTTCCATTGCACCAGGGCCGCCAGCAGGAGGATGATCCGGCAGCGGTACGGCCGTATCGTCAATCTCACCTCGGTGGCGGGCCAAATGGGGAATGTTGGCCAGTCCGTATACGCCGCCTCCAAGGCGGGTATCGTGGGATTCACCAAGTCCATGGCCAGGGAGTTGGCGCCCCGAGGGATTACCGTCAATGCCGTAGCCCCGGGATTCATCGAAACGGAGATGACGGCGAGCCTGAACGAGGAAACCCGGAGCAGGTACCTTGGCGCGATTCCCCTGGCGCGGTTCGGCGGCGGGGATGACGTAGCCCTGACGGTGGCGTTTCTGGCGGGCCCCGGCGGCGGATACATTACCGGGCAGACCATCGGCGTCAACGGCGGTCTGTACATGTGACTCCGCCAGGCGGAGCGGCAGCGAAGAGCATTTCGAGCAGCGCGATACGAACAGGAGGTACGAGATGGCGACAGACGTCGAGGCGAGGGTCAAGGAGATCATTTGCGAACAACTGGGAGTGAGCGACGGAGAGGTCAGCCCCGAAGCCTCGTTCATCGAGGATCTGGGAGCCGATTCCCTGGACATCGTCGAACTGGTCATGGCGTTGGAGGAAGAGTACGAGATGGAGATCTCCGACGAGGACGCCGAGAAGATCAAGACGGTCCAGGACGTCATCGCATACATCGAGAGTCACCGTTAGCGCCGGGCGTCGGTTGGGTCACGGGTGTCGTCCGTGGTTCACCGAGGGGCCAACCGCCTTCCGGGCACGTCGCCGGTGCGCCTGTCGGCGGACTCGCTACGGCCCGAACAAGCTTTGAGACGAGGGTACGAGATTGATCAACGCCAGCCTGGAGCAAGTCGATCCGGAGGTTTTTGAGGCGATCCGCGACGAGGGCGAGCGCCTGGAGTCCAACCTCGAGTTGATCGCGTCGGAGAACGTGGTCAGCGAGGCCGTCCTCGAGGCCCAGGGCTGCCTCATGACCAACAAGTACGCGGAGGGCTATCCCGGCAGGCGCTACTACGGCGGCTGCGAGTACGTGGACGTGGTGGAGCGCCTGGCCGTGGAGCGGGCCAGGGACCTCTTCGGCGCGGAGCACGTCAACGTCCAGCCGCACTCCGGGACCCAGGCCAACATGGCGGTCTACTTCGCGGTGCTGAAGCCCGGCGACACCTACCTCGGCATGGACCTCTCCCACGGCGGACACCTTTCCATGGGGAGTCCGGTGAACTTCTCCGGCCGCCTCTACAACGTCGTGCCCTACGGCGTGTCCGAGGAAACCGAGTTTCTCGACTACGACGCTCTGGCCGAGCTGGCGCGCGAGCATCGGCCGCGGCTCATCGTGGCGGGAGCGAGCGCCTATCCGCGGACCGTGGACTATGAAAGGTTCCGCGCCATCGCCGACGAGGTGGGCGCGCTTCTGATGGTGGACATGGCGCATATCGCCGGCCTGGTGGCGGCCGGCTGCCACCCGAGCCCGGTGCCCCATGCGGACTTCGTCACCACGACGACCCACAAAACCCTGCGCGGGCCCCGCGGCGGGATGATCCTCTGTCGCGAGGAGCACGCCAAGACCCTCAACAGCCGCGTCTTCCCGGGCATGCAGGGCGGTCCCCTGATGCACATCATCGCCGCCAAGGCGGTGGGCTTGAAGGAAGCAGCCACCCCGGAGTTTGCGAGCTATCAACGGCAGATCGTCGCCAACGCGAAGGAGCTGGCCAAGGCCCTGACGGAGCGGAGCTATCGCCTCGTCTCGGGCGGTACCGACAACCACCTGATGCTCATGGACCTGCGGGAGTCGGAGATCACCGGCAAGCTCGCCCAGGAAACGCTGGAGCGGGCCGGGATCACCGCGAACCGGAACACCGTGCCCTTCGAAACCCGTTCGCCGTTCGTGACCAGCGGCGTCCGCATCGGCACCCCGGCCGTCACCACCCGCGGCATGAAGGAACCGGAGATGCGGGTCATCGCCGAACTGATCCAGCGGGGGCTCGCCCACGTCGGGGACGATGAGGGTCTGGCCGCCATCGCCGCCGAGGTCCGGACCCTGTGCCAACGCTTTCCCGTCTATCGCAAGGGCTCGCCGGCCCCACGGCCCTGAACGCGGCGGGTCTTCGCGTCCCGGAACGTCAGGCACGCCATGAAATGCCCTTTCTGCCGCCAGTCCGATAACCACGTCATCGATTCCCGGCTCGGGAAGGACGGAGAGATGATCCGGCGGCGCCGGGAGTGCATCGCGTGCTCGCGCCGCTTCACCACCTACGAACGCGTGGAGGAAGCCATGCCCATGGTGGTGAAGAAGGATGGACGCCGGGAGGCGTTCGACCGGCTCAAGATCACCAACGGCCTGAAGCGCGCCTGCCAGAAACGCCCGGTCAGCATGGACGCCATCGAGGCCATCGCCGACCGCATCGAGCGCGGGATCCAGGAGCGGGGGGAGAAGGAGATACCGGGCTCGATCATCGGCGAGGCGGCGATGCGCGAGCTCCACGAAGCCGACCCGGTCGCCTACGTCCGGTTCGCCTCGGTCTACCGTTCCTTCAAGGACCTGGACGAGTTCATGGTGGAGTTGGAGGACCTGCTCAACGAGCGCAAGCACCGGCCCGCCGCCGAGCCTTCCCGGAAGGCGGGCAGCGCCCGCAAGAAGCGCCGGAAACCCTTGCCCGCCGACGGCACCTGATCCGGCAGACCGTCCTCCCAAGACGCGCCATGCCCCAGGAAACGGATGAGCGTTACATGCAGGCGGCCCTCAGGCTGGCGCGCAGGGCCGCCGGCAGGACCAGCCCGAACCCCATGGTGGGATCGCTGGTGGTACGCGGCGGCCGCATCGTGGGACGCGGCCATCACGTCCGCGCCGGCGCCGATCACGCGGAGGTGGCGGCGCTCCGCCAGGCGGGCGCGGCGGCGCGCGGCGCCACGCTCTACGTCAACCTGGAACCCTGCAGCCACTTCGGGCGCACGCCTCCGTGCGCCGGGGCCGTCATCGAGGCCGGCGTACGGCGGGTGGTGGCGGGCATGGTGGACCCCAATCCCGCGGTGGCCGGCCGCGGCGTGAGCGCCCTCAGGGACGCCGGCATCGCCGTCGAGGTTCCGGTCCGGGAGGACGACTGCCGGCGTTTGAACGAGGCCTTCGTCAAGCACGTCACCCGGGGACTTCCTTTCGTCACGCTCAAGCTGGCGGCGTCCATGGACGGCCGGATCGCCACCGCCACCGGAGATTCCAGGTGGGTGACGGGTCCGGCCGCGCGGCAGTACGTCCATCGCTTGCGCAACGAGGTCGATGCCGTGCTGGTGGGCTCCGGGACGGTGCTGGCGGACGATCCGCAGCTCACCTGCCGGATCCCGGGAGGCCGGGACCCCTGGCGGGTGGTGATGGACGGCAGGCTGCGGACGCCGGCCACCGCGAAGCTCGTCCGGCATCCGCGGCCGGAGAACACGGTGCTGGTGACCGGCAACGACGTTCCGGCGGCGCGCCGGAAGCGGCTCGAGGAACTGGGCGTCCGGGTGTGGAGCTTTCCGGTGCGGCAGGGCCGTATCTCCTTCAGGCGCGTGCTCCGGAAGCTGGCGCGCGCCGGGGTGATGAGCGTCCTGGTGGAGGGAGGCGCCGTGACCGCGAGCCGGGCCGTCGCGGAGAAGGCGGTGGACAAGGTGCTGTGCTTCTACGCGCCGAAGCTCATCGGCGCCGAGGGCCTGCCCATGGTGGGAGACCTCGGCATCACCCGCATGCGTCAGTCGCCGCGGCTCTCCGGGTCGACGGTCCGGCGGCTGGGCGAGGATATCCTGATATCCGCCTATCTGTGAATCGAGGAACCAGACCATGTTCACGGGACTCATCGAAGACGTCGGGAAGGTCTCGCGCTGGCGCGCCGGCGCCGAAGGGGGAGAGCTCATCTTCGAGTCCGCGCTTCTCGCGCGGGGAGCCTCGCCGGGGGACAGCATCGCGGTGAACGGGTGCTGCCTGACCGTGGTCAGGAAGACCGGGCGGCGGCTGGCCGTGGACGTCTCGCCGGAGACCCTGCGGCGGACGAACCTCGGGAACCTGCGTGAAGGCCACGGCGTCAACCTGGAGCGGCCCCTGAGGGTCGGCGACCGGCTGGGGGGTCATTGGGTCACCGGGCACGTCGACGCGGTGGGACAGATCACCCGCGTCGATCCGAGCGGCGACTTCACCGTCTTCCGTTTTCGTACCCCCGCATCGGTGGGCCGCCTGCTGGTGCCCAAGGGCTCCATCGCGGTGGACGGCATCAGCCTGACCGTCAACGAGTGCACGTCGCGCTCCTTCTCGGTGGCGATCATACCGTTCACGCTGGCGCACACGAATTTGCAGACCCGTGGTGTTGGTGATAGAGTCAACCTCGAAGCCGACATCATCGGAAAGTACGTCCTCCAGTCCGCAAAGGCCTATCGCACGGGCACGCCGGACTCGTAGGGCTGGGTTTCAAGCCCGCCCGCGTGGCGAGAACGAGTTGCCCGGCCGACCAATCCCGAAGCCATGTCACTCACGCCGATCGAAACCATCCGGGAAGAGCTCCTCAAGGGTCGCCCGATCCTGTTGTTGGACGAGGAGGGCGACCACGGCGTGGGCCACGTCTGCATGCCGGCGGAGAAGGCGACTCCGGAACACGTCAACCTCATGCTGCGGCATGCCCGCGGCGTTCCGTATCTGGTGCTGGAAGCGGCGCGCATGCAACAGCTCGGTTTCCACGTGGACACGGGGTCGAATTTCCTCCCGGGACAGGATCCGGTCGGTGCCCCGGTGGGGGCCAACTCCTCCCTGGGGCTGGAGGTGTCGGCCGCCGGCCGGGCCCATACCATCCGGGCCGCCGCCCGGGACGACGCCGAGCCCGGGGACTTCGTGACCCCCGGCAACGTGCTGCCGCTCCAGGCCCGCGCCGGCGGCGTGCTGGTCAAGGCCGGCGCGGCCGAGGCCGCGGCGGATCTGGCGGCGCTCTGCGGATCGCCTGCCGTCGCGGTGATCTGTCAGGTCCTGAGCGATGATGGCTCCATCGCGTCGGGAGGCTCTCTCAAGGCCTTTGCCGACCGGCACGATCTTCGGATGGTGTCCATCGTGGACCTTATCGCCTACCGGCTCCGCAACGAAGCGACGATCCGAAAGGTCTGGGAGGAGGACTTTCCGAGCATTCACGGCAAGTCTTTCAAGGCGATTCTCTACCGGACGAACCTGGACCCGTTCGAGCACATGGCCCTGGTGAAGGGCGAGGTGAACGGCCGTGACGACGTGGTGGTGCGGGTGCATTCGGAATGCCTCACCGGGGACGTGTTCTCGTCGGAACGTTGCGACTGCGGCGACCAGTTGCGCGCGGCCATCCGCATCATCGACCAGGAAGATTGCGGCGTCATCGTATACATGCACCAGGAGGGCCGCGGAATCGGCCTGACCAACAAGATCAAGGCGTACGCGCTGCAGGACCAGGGGCGCGACACGGTGGAGGCGAACCTGGAGCTGGGGTTCGACGTGGACCTGAGGGACTATGGGGTCGCGGCGGAGATACTGCGCCACCTCGGCATCCAGCGGCTTCGCCTGTTGACCAAC
>LXNJ01001206.1_pt1 | contig 15773 bp, 13 predicted proteins | sample 809081 | NCBI WGS metagenome assembly LXNJ01 (sample SAMN04870510, study PRJNA318959) | sponge metagenome | biome: sponge; feature: marine sponge reef; material: water | host: Petrosia ficiformis | place: Greece: Milos, Mediterranean Sea | collected 2013-05-29 | depth 5-7 m
TGCGTTTCTTTACTCCGGCCGCCCGCGCCTGTAGCTTTCCTGCTCCCCGCCTCCGGCGTTTCAGTTGAAACCCCGGAGAGCGCGGAGCGCACGAGTGAGGATCGCTGGCGGGTTCGCCTGCTGGAGGAAAGTCCGAGCTCCGCAGGGCAGGGTGCCGGGTAACGCCCGGGCGGCGTGAGCCGACGGAAAGTGCCGCAGAGAGCAGACCGCCGATGGCCCTCCGGGGCACAGGCAAGGGTGAAAGGGTGCGGTAAGAGCGCACCGGGCCGCTGGCAACAGGGGCCGCATGGCAAACCCCACCCGGAGCAAGGCCGAATAGAGGACGAGGAGTTGCCCGCTCCGCCCGAGTCCCGGGTAGGCCGCGCGAGGCCGGCAGCGATGCCGGTCCCAGATAGATGATCCTCCCCCGTCTTCGGGCGGGGACAGAACTCGGCTTAATCCGTGCGCTCCGCCGCGGGGGAGCAGCGGTCATGGCCGCGACACGCGCCCGTAGCTCAGCTGGATAGAGCGCTGCCCTCCGGAGGCAGAGGTCACAGGTTCGAATCCTGTCGGGCGTATCCTTCCTCCCGGGCCATCCCGGCCCCGGGGATCAGCCGTAGCGCCCCTCGATGTAGTCGGCGGTCTGCCGGTGCTGCGGATTCAGGAAAACGTCGTCGGTGGGGCCGTGCTCGATCACCTTGCCGATCAGCATGAACACGGTCTCTTCGCTGGCTCGGCGTGCCTGGGCCATGTTGTGGGTCACGATCAGAATCGTGAACTCGCCCCTCAGCTCCCGGATCAACTCCTCCACCGCCTCGGTTCCCTTGGGATCGAGTGCGGAGCAGGGCTCGTCCATGAGCAGCACCGCCGGCTTCAACGGGAGCAGCCGCGCGATGCAGAGCTTCTGCTGCGCCTCCAGCGAAAGCTCGGTGGCCAGGGCGTCGAGCCGATCCTTGACCGTGTCCCAGAGCAGCACCTTGCGCAGGGCTTCCTCCACCAATTCCTCTCTGCGGGAGCGCGAGACGCGCTGGCCGCGGGCGTGCAGGCGGTGGCCGAAGCTGATGTTGTCGCGGATGGAGAGCGGCAGGGGATTGGGGCGCTGGAACACCATGCCCACCTGCTTGCGCACCTGGACCAGCTCGACCTCCGGCGCATAGATGTCCTGGCCCAGGATCTCGATGCTTCCGGTGGTACGCACGTATCCGAGCCGCTCGGTCATGCGGTTGCAGCTCCGCAGCAGGGTGGACTTGCCGCAGCCGGACGGGCCGATGAGAGAGGTGATGATGCCCTGCCGGATGTCCAGGTTCACCTCGAAAAGGGCCTGGAAGTCTCCATACCAGAGGTTGAGACCGCGGGTCGCGATCGCGGGAGGCGCGGAAGCAGCAACCGACTCAGCCAAAGCGTCCCTCGATGTAGTCGTGGGTGCGCGGATCCTTGACGATGCCGTTGAAGATGCGCGCGGTGTCGCTGGTTTCGACGTGCTCGCCGGTCAGGAAGAACGCGGTTCGGTCCGCAAGGCGCCTCGCCTGCTGCACCAGATTGGTCACCAGGACGATCGACATCTCGTTCTTCAACTGCTTGAGCACGTCCTCGATGCGCATCGTGGTGACCGGATCCACGGCGATCGAGAATTCGTCCAGGAGCAGAAGATCGGGTTCCTGCGAAAGCGCGCGCGCGATGGTCAGGCGCTGCTGCTGGCCTCCGGAAAGCAGGCTTCCGAGCGAGTCCAGGCGGTCCTTGACCTCCTTCCAGAGGGCAGCCCGCCGCAGACATCGTTCGACGATCTCGTCAAGCTCGCTCGCCTTGCGTACGCCCCGCAGGCGCGGGGCCAGGGCCACGTTCTCGTAGACGGTGAGCGGGAGTCCCACCGGGAGCGGAAAGACCACGCCGATGCGGCTGCGCAGGGCGTAGACGTTGCGCACGCGGCGGATGTCGTGGCCATCGAAGGTGATCCGGCCCTCGACCTCCATCTCGGGGATGAACTCGTCCATGCGGTTGAGGGCGCGCAGCAACGAGGTCTTGCCCGAGCCCGCGGGGCCGATGATCCCCAGAATCTCGTTGCGGCGAACGGACAGATCCAGCCCGTGCAGCGCCACGTGGTTCCCATAGCGGATCGTGAGGTTCCGCACGACGACCTTGGCTGGAGCCGCATCGGCCGGAGCTCCTCCTCCGTTCGCCGCCACGTCGGCTACCATTTCTTTCTGCCGCGCACGTAGATGCGGAAGCCGATGGAGAGCGCGTTCATCACCAGCACCATGGAAATCAGAACCAGGGCCACCCCGAAGGGGAGCGCGTCCGGCGCATCCGGCACCTGGGTGGCGATCACGAACAGGTGCAGCGACATGGCCATGGTCTGGTCCAGAACGCCCTGGGGCAGGAAGGGCAGGAAGAAGGCCGCGCCGGTGAACATGATGGGAGCGGTCTCTCCCGAGGTCCGCGAAACTTCGAGGATGATCCCGGTGAGGATGCCGCTCACGGCGTTCGGCAGGACGATGCGGCGGATGGTCTGCCAGCGCGTCGCGCCCATGTTCCAGCACGCCTCGCGGAAAGCCCGCGGCACTGCCTGCAGCGCCTCGCGGGTGGACACGATGACGACCGGCAGCGTCATCACCGCCAGTGTGAGGCTGGCCGCCAGGATGCTGGTCCCGAAACGGAAGAAGAGCACGAACGCGCCCACCCCGAAGAGGGCGTGCACGATCGAGGGAACCCCCGCCAGATTGATGATGGCGAGATTGATGGTGCGCGTGAGCCAGTTGTCGGGCGCGTACTCGCTCAGGTAAACCGCGGCCGCCACCCCCAGGGGCACGGAAGCGACCAGCGCCACCGCCACCAGCCACACGGTCCCGACCAGGGCGGGCAGAATGCCTCCCGCGGTCATCCCGTCGACAGGGGCCGTGGTCAGGAACTCCCAGGAGATGGCGGGGCCGCCGCGCACGACCAGCAGGGTGATGATGATCACCACGGGGACGATCAGCAGCGCGGTCATCATGCCCAGCAGCATGCGCACCAGCCACTCGACCCGTTGGTCGCGCGCGTTGATCCGGGTGCCTGCAAACAGCTCCATGGATGCGTTCGCCATCGCCTACCGCCCCTTCCTGCGGATTCCGCGCATGATCAGGTCAGCGGTGAGGTTGATCGCAAACGTCACCACGAACAGAAGGATGCCGAGCGTGAACAGTGCCTCGTAGTGGACGGAGCCCACCGCGGTCTCGCCGAGCTCTGCGGCGATCGTGGCGGTCAGCGCGCGCACCGAGTCGAAGACGCTGTCGGGCAGGTTGATCGCGTGTCCGCTGGCCATGAGCACCACCATGGTCTCGCCGAACCCGCGCCCGATGCCCAGCAGAACCGCCGCGACCAGGCCGTTCCTGGCGGCGGGAATCACCACCCTGCGGATCACCTGCCAGCGCGTGGCCCCGAGCGCCTCCGCCGCCTCGCGGTAGTCGTCCGGGACCGCCTTCAGGGCGTCCTCCGCGATGGTGGTCATGATGGGCGCCGCCATCAGGCCCAGAATCACCCCCGCGTTCAGGACGTTGAGCCCGATGGGGACCCCGAAGGTGTCGATGATCAGGGGATTGAGGATGCTGAGGCCGATAAACCCCCACACCACCGAGGGGATGGCCGCCAGGAGCTCGACCAGCACTTTCAGTGTCTCGCGCATGCGGCCGCCGGCGAATTCACCGATATAGACCGCGGCCGCGAGCGAGAAGGGGATCGAGACCACCATGGCAAGGCCGGTGATGCTGGCTGTTCCCACGATCAGCGCCAACACACCGTAGGTGGGTTCGATTACGGATGTGGGCCGCCAGGCGATGGACCCGAAGAACTCGCCCGCATCGAATTCGGTGAACACGAAACCGAAGCCTTCGCGGGCGATGAAGGCGAAGATGCCGACGATGAACAGGACCGCCGATATGCCGCCCACGAAAACGAAGACCGTCACGGCCCGGTCGATGTACCAGGCCGCGCCGCGGCGATCGAAGTCGCGCGAACGGGCCCGGGCGTCAGAGGTCATGCGCGGCCGTCCCGGTTCGGGCTTCGCAGGGTCTCACCTGGTCGCCGCGGCTACTGCACGCATTCCACGGTGGCCACCGGGGTGTATCCCGCTTCGAGCATGATGCACTGGCCCTCCTCGCCCAGTACCCAGTCGAGGTACTTCTTCACCTCGCCCATGGGGTTGCCGAGCGTGTACATGAGGAGGGGCCTGGAGATCGGGTAGCTGCCGTCGAGCGCGGTCTCCATGGACGGAGCCACGCAGGCGCCGCCGTCGCCGTCGAAGAGGCAGGGCGTCTTGACTTCCGGGGTCGCGTAGGCGAGGCCGCTGTAGCCGATCGCGCAGGGTGTGTGGGCGACCAGCTCCACCACGTCCTTGGAGCCGTGCATGTCGTGGGACCCGAGCTTGTAGTCGTAGTCGTCGAGAACGGCCTCGCGGAAATAGGCGAAGGTGCCGGAGTTGTTCTGCCGGCTGACCCGCACGATTTCATCCGAGGGGCAGCCCGGAACCTCGATGCCCAGCTGGCTCCAGCGCTCGATGGTCCCATCGTCCCCGTAGATGCCCGCGAGCTGTTGCATGCTCAGGGCGTTCAGCGGGTTGTGAGCGTGGAGATACACCGCCAGGGCGTCGTAGCCGACCAGGTGCTCGAACGGATCGTTGCCGTTGGCGCGTGCCGCGGCGATTTCGCTCTCCCTCATCCGGCGGCTGGAGTTGGCGATGTCGACCGTGCCGTTGATCATCGCCGAGATTCCCGTGCCGGAGCCGCCTCCGGAGACGGCCACCGCAACGGCGGAATCGACCTCGCTGTACGATTCCGCCCACGCCTGCGCGACGTTGACCAGCGTATCCGATCCCTTGTTCTGGATCACGTCGCGCGATGTGTTCGCGGAGGCTCCGCCGCAGGCAAGTGCAAGGATCGAGGCCAGGCTGGACAGGCGAGCAGTTCGCGGACTGCGAGGTCTCATTCTCCGGTCTCCTTGCGCATCATCCCTCGATTCGAGCCGAACGGTTCCGGAACTCCCGGACACGGGCCACAGTAAGCTATCCGCCCGATACACGAGTCGGAACCGCTGAACCGCGCGCGACACCCTTCTGTTACGAAAGTGTTGCTTCCCCGGGACGCGGGGGCCGATCCGGGCCTGAGCGCAGCAGCCTCCACACCCCCAGGGTCAGCACCGGCAGCACGTAGACGCCCAGGAAGACCCACGTCATGGTCCCGTAGCCGCGCGCGATCAGGTCGATCAAGCCGAACTGGGCGATGAGGGCGCCGCCGGCAAGCAGGCTCACCCCGATGCCGGTGCGCAGGCCTGCGGGCATCTTCTCCTGGCTGCGGGCGTAGACCGCCGCGACGCGCTCGTTCACCGCGTGGATCATCCCCGCCCCGGTTTCGATCAGGGTTCCGAAGAGCGCCAGCTGGAAGGCGAGCTGAAACCAGCGCATGCCGAGCGTCTCGAGCAGCGCGTTTGCGGGGACCGTGCGGTCCAGGATATCCGGATACTGTCCCGCCATGGCGAGATAGAAGAGGAGACCGGGGATGATGGCGATCGGGCCGGCAAGCAGGCCCGCGGAGACCGCCTCCCGGCGGGTGCCGACGTGCCGCATCACGAAGAGCAGGCCGGGTATGGTGGCGAGGTTGTAGGCGGCGTAGCGCACTCCGGCGACGAACCAGCCTCCGCCTGCCGGCACGCTGGCGAAGCTTGCCGAGATATCGCCTCCGAAGGAGACGAAACAGAGGATGAAGAAGAGGATGAACACGGCGTAGAGCACGAAGGACCAGCCGGCGAAGAAACGCTCGATGGTCCTCGAGCCGCGGAAGACCAGGTACCCGATGGCGGCGATCATGCCCAGAACCCCCGCGGCGTAACTGATGCCGAAGGTTTCTTCGAGGATGCTGCCGGCCGCCGCCGCGATGACCGCGAGCACCAGCATCAGGAAGGCCAGGTACGTCGCTTCGTAGGCCACCCACCAGCGCCCACCCAGGAGGCGGTGGAAGAAGGTGCGGTAGTCGTAGGTGGAGAAGCGGCGGGCGAAGTCGAACGTCACCGCGCAGGTCAGGCTCCAGATCACCGTGGACACCAGCAGCATGGCCATGAGCCCGCCGCGGGGACCCTGCGTGAGGAAGAACTCCACGAGTTCGCGTCCCGTGCCGTAGCCTCCGGCGATCACCACCGACTGGAAAACGAACCCCGGGAGCAGGTAGCGGCGGAAGAAGGAGCGCTGGCTGGGGGTGCTCACGATCTGGTTCTCCGGGGCGAAGGCCTGCGGGGCCACGCGGGCGGCAGTGCGAGCCCTGAGCCTACCGGGGCCGGGTCCGCAGGGCAAACCGGAACGGGCGCGCCGGGCGGTTCGCCATCAAACATGGCATGACTCTTGCTTCAAACGTTTCATCAACCGGACCTGGCTGAAACCGGGCGCGCGGTAGTCGCGTAGACCACGGGAGACAGGGGGAGTGGGATGAGTGCGGAAGAACGAATCAGGCATCTGGGCAGGGCGGCATCGAGGGCGGAGGACGAGGGGAGGTACCGGGAAGCCCGTAATCTGCGGCTTCTGGCGCGTGACGCTCGGCCCATCTCTTCCTTGAAGGACGTTCCGAACATTTCCCTGGCCGGTTCGAGGGAATGAGTATCGGCTGAGTCGCGATGTGGGGTGGGGTGGTGAGCCCCCGGGCCCGCTTGCACGGGTTCGGGGGCTCTGGCGTTGTCGGAAGGTTGGCCGTCGGTCCGATTCAGGGCCGGTGGGATGGTCAGCTCTCCGCGGATCCGGGCTGATCGGCCGGATGATAGGGCGCGCGCAGCGCCACCGGGCTCTCGCCCTTCCTTTTCGCCCTCAGGTTCAGCATTTCCACCAGCACCGAGAAGCCCATCGCGAAGTAGATGTATCCCTTGGGCACATGGTGGCCGACTCCTTCGGCAACCAGCGACATGCCGATCAGCAGGAGGAAGCTGAGCGCCAGCATCTTGACCGTCGGGTGACGCAGCACGAACGCACCGAGCGGCTCGGCCGAGAGCATCATCACCCCTACGGCGATCACGATCGCGATCACCATGACCGGCACATGCTCGGCCACGCCCACCGCGGTGATGACCGAGTCGAGCGAAAAGACGACATCCAGCAGTATGATCTGCGTGATGACGCCCGCGAACGAGGAACCCCAGCGCGCCTTGCCGGCGTCCTCGGTTTTTCCCTCGGTTCCCTCGAGCCGATGGTGGATTTCCGTCGTTGCCTTCATCAGCAGGAACATCCCGCCGGCGACCAGGATCAGGTCGCGCCCGGAAACGGCGTGGCCGAATACCGGGAAGAGGGGCACGGTCAGGCGCATGATCCACACCAGGGAGAAGAGCAGCAGTATTCTGGTGAGCATCGCGAGCCCCAGACCGAGCTGGCGCGCGAAGGGCTGCTTCTCGGGAGGCAGCTTGGCCGAAAGAATGGTGATGAACACGATGTTGTCGATGCCGAGGACGATTTCCAGAACCGTCAGCGTTCCCAGTGCGATCCAGGCTTCGGGAGAGGCAATCCATTCCATGGGAGCAATCCGGCGAGGGGGCGTTTATCTTGAGGGGGACGAAGGTGTCGGGGCGGCCCCTGGCCGCAAAGCTAGAATCGCCGTAGCAAGGAGCAAGGCCGTGAGATCGAGGACGGGAGATTGGCGCGTGGTCGGAGGGGTGCTGGCCGGTCTGGCGGTCGGCGCGTGCGCGGGCGACGACGAGGCAGGTGAGCCCCTGTCCGGCTCGTCCAGGGCCGCGGGGTCGGCCGCGGCGACCATCACCGAAGGCGACTTCCTGGAGCGGGTGGCGATCCTGGCCCACGACTCCATGCGGGGCCGGGCCACGCCCAGCCCGGAGATCGAGGAGGCCGCCCGCTGGATCGCGGGAGAATTCGCCGCGATGGGGCTCGAACCCGGCGGGGGCGGCGGCGGGTTCATCCACCGCTACTCCTTCCGGCCGCGGCGAGTCGATGTCGACGTCGCGCCGGTCGACGCGCCCAACGTGGCCGCCGTGCTGACGGGCAGCGACCCGGAACTGCGCGGCGAGTACGTCGTGTTCAGTGCCCACATGGACCACGTGGGGGTGCGGGAGCCGGACGCGAGCGGGGACAGCATCTACAACGGCGCCGACGACGACGCCTCCGGGACGGCCGCGGTGATCGAGATCGCCGAGGCGTTCGCCGCGCTCGAAGAGCCGCCGCGGCGGTCGACGGTGTTCCTGCTGGTGAGCGGGGAGGAGCGGGGCCTGCACGGAAGTCGCGCCTACGCCGACGAGCCGCCGGAACCGGTCGCCTCGGGGCGCATGGTGGCCAACCTCAACATGGACATGGTGGGGCGCAACTGGCCCGACACCATCGTGGCCATCGGCAAGGAGCACTCGGACCTGGGGGCGACCCTGGAACGGGTGAACGCGGCGCATCCGGAGCTCGGCATGACCGCCATCGACGACCTGTGGCCGGACGAGAACTTCTACTTCCGCTCGGACCACTACAACTTCGCGCGCAACGGCGTCCCGGTCCTCTTCTTCTTCAACGGAACCCACGAGGACTACCACAGGCCGAGCGACGAGGTGGAGCTGATCGACGCCGAAAAGGGGGCGCGGCTGGCCCGGCTCGTCTTCTACCTGGGGCTCGAGATCGCAAGCGCTCCCGAACCGCCGCAATGGAATCCCGAGAGCCGGCGGATGATCGTCGAGATGATCGAGAGCCGGCAATGAGCGTCAGGCTGATGGCGCTGGAAGACTATCGGGAGTACCCCGTCCGGGAGATGCGCGCCCGTGCACGCGCCTTCCGGGAGGAGATCCGCCGCCGCCGCACCGTGCGCGACTTCTCGCCGCGCCCCGTGCCGCGCGGGATCATCGAGGATTGCCTGCTGGCCGCCGGTTCCGCCCCCAACGGCGCCAACCACCAGCCCTGGCATTTCGTCGTGGTGAGCGACCCCGAGGTGAAGAAGCAGATCCGCGAGGCCGCGGAAGAGGAGGAGCGGGCCTTCTACCGGGAACGGGCGCCGGAGGACTGGCTGCGGGCGCTCGCACCCCTGGGCACCGACGAGCACAAGCCCTTCCTGGAGGTAGCGCCCTACCTGATCGTGATCTTTGCCGAGAGCTACGCGCTGCTGCCCGACGGCACCCGCCGCAAGAACTACTACGTCACCGAGTCGGTCGGCATCGCCACGGGCCTGCTCATCACGGCCCTCCACCACGCCGGACTGGCCTCGCTCACCCACACGCCCAGCCCCATGGGCTTCCTGAACCGCATCCTGGGCCGGCCGAAGAACGAGCGCCCGTTCCTGCTGCTGGTGGCGGGGTATCCGGCGGACGACGCCAGGGTGCCCGTCATCGACAAGAAGCCCCTCCGGGAGATCGCGACCTTCAGCGGGTAGCGAACGAACCACCAGGCGGCGATCGACCCCGGCGGGGACTCGGCCACACCTGTCCCCGGCCTCCGGCAAAGGCTCGGGTTCGGCTGAGCGAAGCCGCGTGGCAGGTCGGTGGTCCGGCCACTCGCTTTGCAGGACGGTCTTGGATAAACTCCGCCCATGGGCACCCGCCCGGCGCGGACGCCCGTCAACGGTTCCACCCGTTCAACCGGACGAGGCACAATGGGACGCCTGGATGCAGACACAGGACGGGACTCGGCGGAAATCCGCGCCTTCACCAAGGCGATTCTGAGGGACCTCAAGGCCCTCGAGAGAATGCTCTCCCAGGGCATGATCGAGTCCGGGGTGCGCCGCTTCGGCGTGGAGCAGGAGTTCTTCCTGGTGGACCAGGGCTGGCGCCCGGCCACCGTCGCGCTCGACGTGCTCGAGCATCTTCCGGCGGACACGTTCACCACCGAGCTGGCGCTCTTCAACCTGGAGGCCAACCTCCAGCCCAAGCTCCTCACCGGCCGCTGTTTCTCGGCCATGGAGGTCGAGATCGAGGAGCGGATCGCACAGGCGCGCGCCGCCGCGCAACGGCAGGGGGCGGACGTCGTGCTGTGCGGCATCCTGCCTACCCTGGGCAAGTCCGACCTGTCCATGGACAGCATCACGCCCATGCCCCGCTACTACGCCCTCAACGATGCGCTCAACCGCATCCGCGGCGGATCGTCGTACCGGCTGCGCATCGAGGGGACCGACGAGATCTTCGTCGAGCACGACTCGGTGATGGTGGAGGCGTGCAACACCAGCTACCAGGTGCATCTTCAGGTTTCCGCGGAGGAGTTCCCGAGCTTCTACAACGTGGCCCAGCTGGTGACCCCGCCCGTACTGGCGGCGTGCGTCAATTCCCCGCTTCTCTTCGGCAAGCGCCTCTGGAACGAAACCCGCATCGCGCTCTTCGAGCAGTCGATGGACACGCGCAGCGCGACGCCCCACCTGCGTCAGACCAGCACGCGCGTGCGCTTCGGCGAGCGCTGGATCAACAAGTCGGTGACCGAGCTCTTCGAGGACGACATCGCCCGCTTCCGCGTGCTCCTCACCGGAGAGGTGACGGAGGATCCCTTCGAGGTGCTTGCGCGGGGCGGCGTGCCCCGGCTCCCCGCGCTGCAGCTGCACAACGGCACGGTGTATCGCTGGAATCGCCCCTGCTACGGGATCAGCGAGGGCAAGCCGCACCTGCGCATCGAGTGTCGGGTGCTGCCCTCCGGTCCGACGATCATGGACGAGGTGGCCAACGCGGCCTTCTGGATCGGTCTGGTGCTCGGGGGCGCCCGGGAATACGGGGACGTCGCCAGCCGGGTCGACTTCGACTACGCCAAGTCCAACTTCGTGGCGGCGAGCCGCAGGGGCCTGGATGCGGGTTTCCACTGGCTCGCCGGAGAGACCGTGAGCGCCCGCGATCTCCTGCTCGGCGAACTGCTTCCACTGTCGCGGAGCGGGCTCGAGGAACTGGGGATCGAGCAGACCGAGATCGACCACTATCTGGGCATTGTCCAGGGTCGCGTCGAGTCCGGCATGACGGGTGCGACGTGGCAGCTGAAGTCTCTGCGCAGCATGACGGGGAAAGGATCGGTTGCCGAGCGCATGACCGCGCTCACCTCCGGCATGGCCCATCGGCAGCGGGATCCGCGTCCCGCGCACACCTGGGAGCCGGCCGAGATCTGGGAGGCGGGCGGTTGGCGCTACAACTACCTGAAGGTCGAGCAGTACATGGTTACCGACCTCTTCACCGTCCACGAGGACGAGCCCATCGAGCTGGCCGCCTTCCTGATGGACAAGCAGAACATCCGCCACGTGTTGGTGGAGAACGACGACCACACGCTGGTGGGCCTGGTGTCGTACCGGGCGATCCTGCGCATGGTCGCCGCGTCTGGAGCCCCGGGCACTACGGAGTCCGATCCGATCCGCACCATCATGGCCTCCGACGTGGTGACCGTGGAACCCGAGACCTCGACCCTGGAAGCGATCAGGATCATGCGCGAGAAGCGCGTCTCCGCCCTCCCGGTGGAAAAGAACGGCAAGCTGATCGGAATCATCAGCGAGCGCGACTTCCTGCCCATCGCCTATCAGCTGCTGGAGGAGAAGCTGGAGGACTGAGGGGCTTGGGGTTTGGGGATTGCATTGCAATCAACGCAATCACTCGATATCTTGAGCGAGAAGCTTCGTTACATCAGGTCATCCATCCGCAGTGAATCAAGGCACCTGCCGGTAATTGGGCGAGGCACCCGTGGCGAGCATTACCATCCGGAATCTGGAGGAAGGAGTGAAGACCCGACTTCGGGTAAGGGCGGCCGAGAACGGACGTTCGATGGAGGCGGAAGCACGCATCATCCTGGGCAGAGCGGTCGCTCGCTCGCCGTCACCGGCGAATGGGTTGGGCAGCGCGCTCGTGGAACTGTTTACGCCATTGGGTGGCGCGGACCTGGATGTCCCGCCACGCGAGCCGATGCGCGAGCCGCCTCGATTCGACTGAGACCGCCGCAGCGATGGTGATTCTCGATACGAACGTCGTCTCTGAACTCATGCGTCCCAGCCCCGAGCCCGCCGTCGTCGCCTGGTTGAACGCCCGCCCGCCCCGCGATCTCTTCGTTACTTCAGTGACGGAGGCAGAGGTTCGAGCGGGCATCGCCTTCCTTCCTCGGGGGAAGCGCCGCAGGGGGCTCCTCGAAGCTGCCGATCGTGCCTTCGGGGAGCTGTTCGAGGACCGCGTGCTGCCGTTTGGCCGTGAAGCCGCGCGCGCCTACGCGAGCATCGCCGCGGAGCGACGCAAGGCGGGCCGCCCGATCTCCCAGATCGATTGTCAGATCGCGGCGGTCGCCCGGTCCATGCGCGCGTCGGTAGCGACGAGGAATGTCCGGGACTTCGACGGAGCCGGCATCCGCGTCCTCGACCCCTGGGAGCATGGTGAGTGATGCGAGCGCGAGCGGGGTGGCCATCCGCGATTCCGGACCCTCTACCGCAACCTCAGATCCTGATGTAGATCCGGCGCCGGTGCAGCAGCCAGGCCACGGTGAGCCAGAACGCAACCTGCGCGAGGGCAAGGGCGAGCGAGCCATTGTAGTCGCCCGCCCAGGACTGGAAGCCGTTGCGGAAGATCCAGTCGTAGAGGGATGAGGCGTCGGCGCCGGGCGCGGGTATCCGGGCCATCGTCTTGGCGGCCATGCCGGACGCGACGAAGATGGCGATGGAGTTCATGCCGCAGGCCGCCAGCGGCGCGCTCCACGCCCCCCGCCACCTTGCGACGTCGAGGATCCAGTACATCGTGCCCAGCGCGAGGAGCGCGGTTCCGGCGGTGAAGACCACATAGGAGCTGGTCCACAGGTTCTTGTTGATGGGGAAGACGACGTCCCAGGCGAGACCCAGCGCGACCATCGCCGCGCCCGCAATCCACATCTCTCCGGCGAGTTGGCGGCCGGGGCGTCCGCATCGGAGCCGTTCCCCGCAGAAGATGCCGAGGAGGCAGGTGGCGATGGCGGGGAAGGTCGAGAGCAGCCCTTCCGGGTCCCAGGTGCCCGACCACAGCCGTTCGGGCATGAGGATGCGGTCGATATGGGCGGCCAGGTTGCCGTCCGGCGAGAGGTCGCCCGGTGCGGACCCGGGGACCGGCACGAGCATCAGCACGGCCCAGTAGCCCAGGAGGAGCGCGGCTGTCGCGGCCGCCCTCCCGCGGGCGGAAGTCCACAGGTACAGCCCGGCCGCCGCGAAGTACACGAGGCCGATGCGCTGGAGGACGCCGTACAGGCGCATCTCGCCGAAGTCGAAATCCGGGATCGCGCGCATGGCGAGACCGATCGCGATCAGGATCAGCGAACGGCGGGCCACGTGCCGGAACAGCCCCGGCCGCGCGGCTCCTTGCGCAAGGCGGCGCCGGAAGGAGAACGGGATCGCGACGCCGACGATGAACAGGAAGTACGGGAAGATGAGGTCGGTGGGGGTCCAGCCGTGCCACTCGGCGTGGGCGAGCGGCGCATACACGTAGGCCCAGCTTCCCGGGTTGTTGACCAGCACCATTGCCGCGATGGTCAGGCCCCGGAACGCGTCCAGCGAGAGGAGGCGGCCGGAGGGGGAGCTGGCGTCGGGCATGTGAAGCCGTGCTACCCTGCCACCTCCGCGAACGCGTCCCCCATCTTCTGCAGCGCTTCCTGCAGCTCGTGCGCGGGCGGGCCGAAGCCCAGGCGCAGGTAGTGGTCCATGCCGAAGTGGTCGCCGGGGACCACCAGCACGGACTTGTCGGCACGCAGCTTCTCGGCCAGCTCGCTCGAGTTGACGGGGGCGTCGTAGCGGACGTAGCAGATGGCGCCCGCGTCGGGGGGGTGGTAGCGGAAGAGGCCGTTGTACGACTCCATCCACTCGGTTACCAGCGGCAGGTTGCGCCGCAGGATGGCGCGGGTGCGCGCCAGGATGCGGGCGCGGGCTTCCGGCGCGAGGGTGGCGGTCGCCAGGACGTCCGACAGGGTCGCGGGGGTGATGGTGGTGAAGTCGGTGCGCGCCCACAGGGTCTCGGTGATGTCGGCCGGGGCGACGATCCAGCCGATGCGCAGCCCGGGCATCCCGTACGCCTTGGAGAGCGAGTTGGTCACGACGGTGCGCTCGTACTCGCCCCACATGGAGGGCGTGGTGACGCCGGAGATTTCCGCGCCCTGGTAGACCTCGTCGCAGAGGATCCAGGCGCCCGCCCGGTCGGCGGCTTCGACGATGCCCCGCCGCGACTCGGCGGTGAGACACGCGCCGGTCGGGTTGTTGGGGTTGGTGATCAGGATGAAGCGCACGTCGTCGTCGAGGATGGCGCGCAACTGGTCGAGGTCGGGTTGCCAGCCGGTCTCCTCAAGCAGTTCGAACGGGCGCACCAGGCCGCCGAAGTTGCGCACCAGCCCGGGCACCTGCATGTAGTTCGGGACCATGACGGCGGCGGGGGCGCCCGGTTCCATGAGCTGCCAGCAGGCGGCCATGTTGGCCTCCGCGCCCCCCGTGGTGACCACCACCTCGTCGGGGGCGACGTTGTCGTAGAGGGCGGCGATGCGCTCCCTCAACTCGTCCGATCCGTTCGACTGCCCGTACCCCAGGCTCGACGCTCCCAGGTTCTCGATGCCGGTGAATTCGAGCAGTTCGTCCAGCGAGAGCGGGTCCACGCCGCTCTCGGAAAGGTTGTAGCGAACGCGGTGCTCGAAGACGGACTGCCAGCGCTCCATCTCGAATCGGTCGAGCTTCACGGGCATGCCTCCATCGGTTTCGGATGTGTCAGCGGACCCCTATCAGGCCTCGCACCGATTCAATGAGCGCATCGCTGTCCCAGCCGATGCCGTGCCGGAAGACGATGCTCGTGTTGCGGATGTGCCCGTCCGCTTCCGCATCGCCCTCCACGACCACGAGATCCGCGCGCTTGCCGGGCTCCACGCTTCCCACGTCGTCGTAGATCTCCAGCACGCGGGCGCCGTTGGCGCTCATGATCTCCACCACCTCGGGTGCGGTGAAGCCGGCCTCCAGCAGCAGTTCGAAGTTGCGCTGGTCGCCCAGCCCCGGAGGCGCCGCGCCGTAGCCGGTTGGGTCGACGCCCGCCGCAAGCAGGCCTCCCGCCTGCACGAAGGCGTACTCGTAGTCCATCGCCACCCGCAGCAGCTCGGGGGAGAGGCCCATCCCGGACCCGGGATCGGCGCCGCGGATCTGGTCGAACTGCGCCCGGACGTCGGCGGCCACCTCGGGCGCCAGAACCTCCCAGACCCGCGGATCGAGAGGGCCGCGGCCCGGAACGGAGATCTCGTAGACCGCGAGCGTCGAGGTCATCGACACATCGTTGTCGACCATGTCGCGGAAGGTCTGCTGCACCTCCGCTCCGTTGACGTCCAGGTCCCCATAGGTGTTGCGGAACCCGGGCGGACACTCGTCCGGCTGCTTGGAGGGATCGTATTCGCTGTTGGCGAAGAGGCCGTGCTCCAGATTGTCGATCCCGAGCGCCACCGCCTCTCTGTAACCCACCGAGCAAAGATGCGCAGTGACGTTTATGCCGTGGGCGTGGGCTTCCTCGATCGCGGCGCCCAGCTCGGCCCGGCTGATCCAGGTGTACGCCTTGAACCAGCTCACGCCCTCCTCCGACCAGTAGCGCACCACCCGACGCGCCGACTCCGGCCCGTCCAGCTGCGCCATGGTCCGGCTCCCCTGCTGCCCGGTGAGGTAGGGTCCGGTGACGAAGATGGTCGGTCCGACGGCAAGCCCGGCGTCGATTTCGTCACGAAGATTGATCTCCTCGTAGGGCGAGCGGGCACCCGTGGTGCGGATGGTGGTCAGTCCGGAGGCCAGGTAAAGGCGGGGCGCGCTGAAGGAAAGCTGGGCCGACCGGCCGCCGGCCGCCGTGTAGAAGCTGTGGTTGTGCAGACCGATGAGCCCGGGCATCACCGTGTGCCC
>LXNJ01001208.1_pt1 | contig 15761 bp, 12 predicted proteins | sample 809081 | NCBI WGS metagenome assembly LXNJ01 (sample SAMN04870510, study PRJNA318959) | sponge metagenome | biome: sponge; feature: marine sponge reef; material: water | host: Petrosia ficiformis | place: Greece: Milos, Mediterranean Sea | collected 2013-05-29 | depth 5-7 m
TACCGAGAAGGAGTCGTGGATATTGCCCCGCTCGATGGCGGTCGCCTCGACGCCGTCCGCGACGAACCGGCGATGAGCTTCGTCGATGTCGTCCACCATCAGATCGAAGGGTGCACGCTCGCCAGCCTCGATAGTCGTTTCGGCTTCGTTGAGAATGAGGTGCGTACCACCGCGCAGCTCAAGAATGGCGAAGCCATCTCGTTCAAGAATCCCGCGCATGCCGTGGCGGACGAAAAAGGCGTACGCCTTGCCGACGTCGTCGACCGACATCCTCATGTGGCCGATCGCGAACACCGGTCGTTGGTCATCTGCCATGTTATTGCTCCCCCCTTGAGCGCATCGGAGCGCATTGGAAAATAACACGGAAAACGCGGTCGCCGAATTACGCCCTTTGCCGATGCGCCCGACGCGGTTCGGGTACCGCGACGATGATGATCACCAGGGCGATCACCTGTAGCACGATGGTCGTCACGAACAGGGACACGTAGCCGGTTGCCGCGACCACCAGCCCGCCGAGGAACGGTCCGACGACGGCAACCAGGTTGACGGCGGAACCGGACGCCGCGAGACGGATCGGAATGTCCTCGAGGCGGCCGAACTCCAACACCATGTTCTGCCCGGACTGGTTGAAGCCGCCCGAGGCCGTACCCACCAGGACGAAGAAGACGATCATCCCGGCGAGGTCTTCGACGAACAGCAACTGCACGTGCGAAGCGGTCCAGCACGCCAGGGTGGCGACCATGACGATCTTGTAGCCCTGACGGTCCGCCATATAGCCCCAGACCAGGTTGGTGGTGCTCGACGTCAGCATCCAGACCGTGGTGAGTAGGCCGAGAGTGGTGCCCGTCACCTCCATCCGGGTACCCGCGAACAGCACGTAGAAGGGCAGCGCCATGCGCCCGCAGGATCCGAAGGCACGGGCGTAGAAGAACCGGCGGAAGGCGGGTTGTTCGCGCAGGATCGGTCCGACGTCCCTCAGGGTCTCCATCGTCGAGGCGCGGGGACGCAGGCTCGTGGCGGTGGGTTCGCGGGTCAGGGCAAGGACGAACAGGCCGATGGCCGTGACCCCGAACGCCAGCAGGAAGACCGACGCGTAGCCGTTGCCGAGGACGTTGGCGTCGATGATGTACGCCCCGGCGACGTAGGACACGGCGGCGGACGACAGTCCGGCCAGAAAGTGCCTGGCACCGCTGACGATGCCGCGCCGGTTGATGGGGATCACCTTTGCCCTGAGGGCGTTCATGGTCACCTGGGCGATGCCCTGGAAGAAGCCCATGAGCGCGAGAAACAGCATGATCGACGCCACCGCGAGAACCGCATTGTCGGCGGTGCCGGTGCCATCGTGAACGGTGCCGAACAGGAACCCGGAGACCGCGAGACCGAGGATCTGCAAGCGCATGAGGCCGCTCGCCGCGAGGGTGACGCCGAGAAAGCGCTTTCGATGGCCGATGAGCGACGCGCCGATCAGTGGCGAGGCGACCGTGCCGACGCCCTGCAGCGACCGCGCCAGGCCGACGACGAAGTCCGAACCCGAGAGTAGGAAAAGATAGGCCGGCAGAAAGGTCGGTGCCGCGACCAGTCGAAACCCGGTCTGTCCGAACAGGCCGTGGGCAAGCTGGACGATGGTGTTGCGGGTGAGATACGCCGCCGCTTCGGCGTCCGCGGAACTGGGCGTCGGTGACTCGGGTGTCCTCAGCTCCGCCGGGCGGTCCATCACCCCGGCAGTAGCCCGAGCTTGAAGTAGGAATCGCCCGTCGCCCTCAAGGTGTTGTCGATGGGGTACGTGGCAAGCCCGAGTTCCTGCTTCGCCAGCAGGCAGTAGGACCGCGGCGAGTCGTAGGTCTTCTGCGCCGGGGCGCCGTCCGCCATCTCCTCGCCACCGACCTCCGCCAGCTGGGGAAAGAGTTCGGCGAGCCTGGCCTGCAGCTCCCAGGTGAACAACTCCCCGGAGCGGTCGCTGGCGGAGAGGATGTAGCGCGAGCCGTTGCGGGCCACCGTGCTCTCGGCGCACAGCCGGTGGGCGCGGGCGACGTCGCGGACATCGACGTTGTTCCACAGCATCCGACCGCCACGGGACTTCTTGTACGGCTTGCCCATCAGCATGTAGCGGATGCAGTTCTGCCAGCTCCAGCCCTGGTCGTGGTTGACGCACATGAGCGGGCCGATGACGTGCAGCGGCAGGATCGACATGGCGTCGAAGGTGCCGTCTTCGGCGGCGGTCTGGTAGAGCATCTCTTCGGCGCGCGCCTTGGCCATGGCGTAGGCGATATCGCGGTTCTTCGGGATGTTGTCCTCGGTCCAGGCGCCCCGGTAGCCGTCGACGTTGTCGCCGCACCAGTCCTTTTCGGTGAACACGTAGCCCTCCGGGCGGGGGTGGCCGACCGCGGCGAAGGAACTGGTGAATACGAAGCGCTTGAGCGCGTCGGATTTGCGCGCCGAGTCGAGGACATGCTGGACCTCGGTGAAGCAGCCGTCGTAGACCTGCTGCGGCGTCTCCCGGTTGTAGCCGACCGCGGCGCCGGCGTGAATGACCGTGGAACAGCCGGCGAAGGCGTCGTCGTAGCTGCCCGGCTCGAAGATGTCCCCGGCGTGGAGTTCCGCGCGCCCGCGCAGCCCGGCATCGTTGAGGGCGAGCAGGTGGTCGACCTTCTCGGGCCTGGACGTGTCCCGTACGCACGCACGGACCTCGTAGCCTTGCGCCACCAGGTCTTGAACGATCCACGAGCCGATGTAGCCACTCGATCCGGTGACCGCCACGGGTCCGTCGGTGGGCGATACGGCGCGTGAGGCGGGGTCGTTGTTCCGAGTCATGGCAGGTCCGGCCGAAAAAACGACCATCGTAGCAACCTGGCCGGGTGCAGTCACGGAACGTCGGGTGGTGTGGGGGTGGTGTGGGTGGTAGTGGGTGGTGTGGTTCCGCTCTCGTTGGGAGTCAAAATCGCGGGTTGAACGGACTACACTCGGTCGTTCGCGTAACGGGGCGATGTCAGGGCGTCCGTTGCGCTATTCGGACTTTGGGGGGAGGCCATGGCCGACGCGCTGTCGTCGTTTCGAATCTGCGACTTCACCGGACAACTCGCCGGTGCCGGGGCGACCAAGTGGCTGGCGTCGTTCGGCGCCGAGGTGATCCGCATCGAGGACCCCGTGCGCCAGGGACGCTGGGACATCCTGCGCGGCACGCCGCCGTTCGTCGACGAACGGCGGGGCATCAACCTGGGCGGGGCGTTCAACAACCACAATGCCGGCAAGTTCGGCATCACGCTGAACCTGCGCACGGACAAGGCGAAGCGGATTCTCGAACAGTTGATCGAGGTCTCCGACGTCGTCAGCGAGAACTTCGCCAAGGGCGTCTTGGAGCGCTGGGGTTTCGGCTACGAGCGGCTTAAGACGATCAAGCCGGACATCGTCTACGTGTCGAACTGCGGTTTCGGCCACACCGGTCCCTACAGCGACTTCAAGACCTGGGGTCCCATCGTGCAGGCGGTCTCGGGTCTCACCTTCACCTCGGGCCTGCCGGGCCGCGAGCCCGCCGGCTGGGGCTATTCGTACATGGATCACACCGGCGCCTACTACATGGCCATGGCCATCCTGCTGGCGCTCATCCATCGCCAACGCACGGGCGAGGGTCAGTGGGTGGACCTGGCATGCACCGAGTCGGCGCTGTCGCTGCACGGCCCGGCGCTCCTCGACTGGACGGTCAATGGGCGTCCCACCCGACGCGCAGGGGCGCCGCACGCGAACCGTTCCCAGTGGCCGCCCATGGCACCCCACGGCATCTATCCCTGCCGGGGCGACGACGACTGGGTGGCCATCGCCTGCCGCGACCAGGACGACTGGGAGCGACTGTGCCCGGTCGTCGGCGAGGACTGGTGCGGGGACGCCGCGTTCGCGGACCCCGACTCCCGCCGCGGGGCCCATGACGCCCTCGATGAACACCTGGGTTCGTGGACGGCGGCACGCGGCAAGTTCGAGGTGGAGTCGGTCCTCCGGGATGCGGGGGTGCCCGTCGCGGCGGTGATGAAGCCGGAGGAGCGCATCGATCTCGACGCCAGCACCGGCGCATTCGGGTTGTGGCCCACCGTTGGCCACGCGGAAATGGGCGAAGTGCGGGTCGATGGGCAGCCGGTGCACCTCTCGGCGACGGACTGGCACATCGACCGTGGCGGACCGTGCCTCGGCGAGCACACCGAGCAGGTCTTGACGAACCTGCTCGGCTACACCGCCGACGAGGTCGCGAGTCTGCACGAGGAGGGTGTCGTATGACCGCCGCACCAAGGGACTCCGTCGACGATCAGGCCGGCCCGACGGGGGCGCTGAGCGGAATCCGTGTCGTCGAACTCGCCCGCGAACCCATCGCCCTGGCGGGCAAGCTCCTCGGCGACATGGGCGCCGACGTCATTCTGGTCGAGTCGCCGGGTGGCGACCCTTCGCGTCGGTACCCGCCCTTCCCGGCAGGGCTACCACACCGCCTCGCACTTCGCGGTCCTGTCGGTGTTGACGGTCCTGCTGCACCGGGAAACCGGCGGCACGGGTCAGTTCGTCGACGTCAGCATGACCGCCGCCAACAACGTCACCACCGAAGCCGCGACGGTCACCTGGCTCGTGGCGCGAAGGACCGTGCAGCGGCAGACGGGACGCCACGCGTCGGTCACGCCGTCGCGGGAGACGCAGCAACGCTGTGCCGACGGTCGGTATGTGAACACCGGCGTACCGCCGCGACGTCCGCACGAGTTCGCCGCCTTGGACAAGTGGCTGAAGGAGCTCGGTCTGGACGCCGAACTGCCCGAGGCCGTCTTCCTGGAGATGGGTGCGCGTTGGCAAGGCCCCTTCGACTTGGCGAGGATCGGTCGCGACGATGAGATCACGGCGATCTTCGGGGCGGGCCGGGACGCCTTGAAGCTGATCGCCTCACGGGTCTCGGCGCAGGATTTCTTCGTCGGCTGTCAGCGCGTCGGGCTCGCCGTGGGCGTCGTCAACGCTCCCGAGGAGGCGTTCGAGGATTCGCATTTCAAAGCCCGGGGCTTTCAGGTGCCGGTGCGCCACGACGACCTCGACCGGACGGTGGTGTATCCGGGCGCACCCTACGCGCTGACGTCGAGCCCGTGGGCGATTTCCCGCCCGGCGCCGAAGCTCGGCGAACACGACGTCGAAGTCATCGCGGAACTCGACGCACTCTGGAAATAGACGCGACCGACACGACCCGCGTCGATTGGCGCACCGATCTTTGCGAGATGTCGCACACCAAAAAGCGAACAATCGCACACGGCGGACAGCCACTGACGGACACGCCGGACACGTCTGTGACGGCAAACTCGTACGTCACAGTACCTGCGGAACCTGCCATGACGATCGCCTACCCCATCGACTCGACGCGCCGCCGGCGCGGTATCGACGTGACGTTTCCCGACCTCCCGGAAGCCTTGGCCCAGTGCGCCGCCGGCGAGGAGATGGACGCCGCTGGTGCATGCCTGGTCGCGGCGCTGGCGGGCTACGTCAGGGAACGCCGGGCCATCCCGCGACCGTCGAATGCGCTGGGCCGGCCCCTCGTGCCGCCGCCGCTGCTCGTCGCGGCCAAGGTCGCTCTGTACCAAGAGATGCATCGGCGGAAGCTGTCGAACGTCGCGCTGGCCAAACAGCTCGGCACGGTGGAGGGGTCCGTGCGACGCCTCGTCGATCTCCACCACCGGTCCCACGTCGACCAGGTCGAGGGCGCCCTGGCGTTGCTGGGCAAGCGCCTCTTCGTGTCCGTACGTCGCGCGTAGGGCGACCCTCGTGGTCGCCCGTCTTCGCTACCGCACTTTCGTTGCTCGATCCCTTCGGCTGCCCTGCTTCCGTGGAGACGGGCGAGGACAAGCCCCGCCCTACGCGAGATAGCCGTCCTCCTCGGCGCGGCGGACCTCCGCTGCGGACATCCCGAGCCAGTCCGCGAGCACGGCGACGTTGTCTTCGCCGACACGGCGGGTGCGCAGGTACTCGTCGCAGGGGGTGTCTTCGAAATACAGTGGCAACCGGTCCGCGTAGGTCTGGCCGGCGACCGGATGAAGGTCGTCGATCGCCACCTGGAAGCGGGACCGTCGAAGCTGGGGATCGGACTCGGCCAGGTCGGCCCCGGTCTGGACGACGCCGGCGGGCACGCCGGCGGCTTGGCAGCGCTCCATCACGTCGACGGCGGTGTGCCCGCTTGTCCAATCACGGATCTTGGCGTCGAGGTCGGACAGCGCGGCGCGACCCTCCACCGTGGAGAGTCCAGGATCGGCAGCCCACGCCGGGTCGCCCATGACCCGGCGCAGTGCTAGCCACTGGTCGTCGGTCATGCAGGCGATCGCCACCCAGCGCTCGTCGGCCACGAGTTCGGTTTCGGCCTCGGAAGCGCACGGATAGCAACCGTGGGGCGCGGCGAGGTCGTAGGGCAGGCGGTTGCCCGTGGGTTGCGCCGCGTGCCCGTTGGCGAAGTAGTCGAGCAGGGTCGGACCCGCCAGACCGGCGCCCACCTCGAACTGCGACAGGTCGATGCGCTGGCCGCGCCCGGTGCGACGGCGGGCGTGCAGGGCCGCGAGGATGGCGAACGCGCCGTGCAGGCCGGCGCAATGGTCGTTGTACGAGAATCCGATGCCGATGTCCTGGCGGCCCGGAACGCCGGTCAGGTGGGTGAGGCCGGCGAGGGCGTGGATCGTCGGCGCGTAGGTGACGAACTTCGACCACGGTCCGCCGTCGCCCATGCCGGACATCTGCACGTAGACGACTTTGGGGTTCGACGGACTGACCGCTTCGTAGCCCACACCCCAGCGGTCCAGTACGCCCACCGAGAAGTTGTCGATCACGACGTCGGCTGTCTCGCACAGGCGCCTGCAGATCGCACGGCTTTCGTCGTGGGTCAGGTCGAGGGCGAGCGCCCGCTTGTTGCGGTTCCAGTTGACGTAGTACACGCCGTCCGGGGCGTTCGGCCCGGTGCGTACGGATGAGTTCACCTTGACGACGTCGGCGCCCATGTCGGCGAGCAGGCGGGTGGCGAACGGTCCTGCCAGGACATGGGTGAAGTCGAGAACTCGCAGACCGGCGAGGGGACGGTTGCCTCCGGCCCCCTCGTTGGTTTCGGGCGCCTCGCTACCGGCTTCGCGGTCCGCCGGCAAAGCGTCGATGTCCCCATCCACATCGCCATGGTCATGCAGGCGCCAGGGCGTGTCGCTGAAACGGTAGGGCGCACCGGGCCCTCGAGTACCGCCCCCGACCTTGTAGGTCGTCCACCAGTCGCGGGCGTCGAGCTGCGGGTTCTCGGCCACCTTGTCCACCGACAGCACCCAACCGTAGGGGGCGTGGTGATCCTGGGCCTCGAAGAACAGCTCCTCCACGTCGCGTGTCGCGACCCAGTTGCGCAGCACCTCCATGAACCGGCGGATGGTGTCGCGGCGGTTTTGGGGTTCCTGGTACTTGGGGTCGAGCAGGTCTTCCTGGGCATCCTTCTCGATCAGCCAGACGAGCTGGTTGTCGAAGCTCGGCGTCGGCGTGACCATGATCGCGCCGCCGTCGGCCGGCATGACCACATAGGCATTGGACCAGTGCAGGCTGCCGCGCCGCTCCAGCACGGGTCCGCCCGCGTTGGGCATGCGGTCGTGGTACCAGTACCACATGAAGACGTGCTCCAGGCACGACGCGATGCATTCGTGCACCGGCACGTGAACGCGCTGACCCGCGCCGCCGTCGCGCACCCGGTGGAGTGCCGCCAGCGCCGCGATGGCCGCGTAGGCGCCGGACAGGATGAAGTTCAGTTCGCCGAAGGTCTTGAGCGGCGGCGTATCGACATCGCCCGTGGTGGCGACGGCGCCGCCGAGCGCCCCGGCGACCAGGTCGGGCGCCAGGTAGTCCCGCCACGGACCCTCCGGGCCGAACGACGAGATGTCGATCACCACGAGTTCCGGTCTCTCGGCGCGGGCCTCGTCGAGGCAGGCCGCCTGCACGCCGAAGCCTCCCGCGCAGGCAAGGACGACGTCGGTACGGTCCACCAGGCGGCGCAGCAGCTCGCGTCCGTGCTGGGCTTGTGGATCGAGGGAGACGCGGCGGCGGCTCGAAGCGAAGAACGCGTACCACAGCGATCGCTCGCCGGTTTCCGCGGAGGCATCGTCGCATTCGGGTCCGCGCCGACGCAGGGGATCGCCGCCGGGCGGCTCGGGCCGAATCACTTCCGCTCCCAGGTCGGCGAGCATCTTGGCCCCGTAGATGGCGCGTTCGTCGGTCAGGTCCAGAACCCGCAGGGTGTCCAAGGCGCCGCGTTTCGATGGCACGTTTGTTGTTCTCCGAACGCCAAGAACATGATGATAGCGCCCAAAGCCGGGACACTAGGGAAGGTCTGATTAAGACCTTCCCTAGTTCCCTAGCGCGGCGAAGTCCACCAGGCTGCTAAAATGCGCCATCGCGCCGCGTATCAGGAGCGGGTCGACATGGCAAGGATTGCGAAGATCGGCGGCCGGCGGGGTTTCCATTCCACCAGATTGGGCTTGGTCGTTTTCCTGGCGACGACGACGGTGGCTTTCGGGCCGTCGGCATCGGCGGTGGACTTGAAGCAGGCTGTCGCCGACGGCGAGACCTCCCTGGGGTTCCGTTATCGCCTCGAACGCGTTACGCAGGACGGCTTCGACAAGGACGCGTTGGCGTCGACGGCCCGGGCGCGACTGACCTGGAATTCGGCCGAGACCGACAACTTCACGTTCGGCATCGAGACCGACTATTCGCTGATCCTCGGCATCGAGGACTTCAACTCCACGACCAACGGGCGCACCGAGTACCCTGTCGTCGCGGACCCCGACGGCTTCGATCTCAACCAGGCATTCGTCAAGTACGCCAACGGCGACACCACGGTCACGGTGGGCCGGCAACGCATCAACCACGGCGGTCAGCGCATCCTCGGCGGCGTCGCCTACCGTCAGAACGAGCAGACCTACGACGGCATCCGCATCCAGGGCAAGGCCGGAGAAGTCGATCTGGACTACAGCTACATCCACAACATCAACCGCATCTTCGGACCCGGCGACGGTGCGCAGCCGGGCGACTGGTACGGCAATTCGCACGCCTTCCGGGCCTCGATGACACCCTCGGAAGGGCATGCGCTGGCGGGTTTCGCGTACCTGCTCGACCTGTCCAACGCCAACGGCCCGCCGAACGCCAACGCGACCTACGGCGTCGACTATCAGGGCAAGTTCGACCCGTTGACCGTCAACGCCACGCTCGCCCGGCAGAGCGACTACGCCGACAACCCCATGTCCTACGACGCGCTCTACTACGCGGTGCAGGGCGTCGCCCAGGTCGGCGCGGTTACGCTGACCGGGGCCCTGGAGGTCCTCGGCAGCGATGACGGTGCGGCCGGATTCCGCACGCCCGTCGCCACCCTGCACAAGTTCCAAGGCTGGACCGACCGCTTCCTCGCGACCCCCGCCGCCGGCGTCCGCGACGCCTGGTTCAGCGCCGCGGGCAAGGTCGGTCGTGCCACCGTGACCGGTGTCTTCCACAACTTCCAGGCCGACGAAGGCGGTGCGGACTACGGCTCCGAGGTGGGTCTCGCCATCACCTATCCAGTCCGCGACAACCTGTCCCTGCTGTTCAAGACGGCACAGTACTCGGCCGACGAACACGCCAGCGACATCACCAAGCTGTGGTTGATGCTGGACTGGAAGTGGTAGGGCTGAACTGAACCGTTTGCGCCGGACGGGGGTCGGTACTGACCAGAAGGCGAGCGTCCGACGTTCGGCCGAATTCCACGACCAGTACCCAGATTTCCTAAGAATGTTCTGATCAAGCCATCCCTGGCTTGATCAGAAACGCAAGAACAAGAGCGCGGTCTTTTTTTGCGTACAAATTCAATTCTTTGCGTCATTGAATTTGGCGGCACATCCGCGTGCCGCGCTAGGGAAGGTCTTAATCAGACTTCCCTAAGCCTTGACGCACTGTGCAACGAGATTCGCCGCCAACGCGGATCGAGCGCCGTTCCAGGGGCGGGTCAGCACGCAAAAGTCCGCCGCCGCGCCGATTTCCACCCTTCGGGGGGCACCCCCGGGGTCGTCCAGTGGCGCCAGGAACAACGCCAGCGCCTGTTCCGGGGTCAGTTTTTCGTCTGCGCCGACCACCTGTCCATCCGGCGTCTGGCGCTCGACCGCGGCCCGCATGGCCGCCCACGGATCGGGATCGCCGTAGGGCGCGTCCGTGCCACCGCCCAGGGGCAGACCGGCTTCGAGAAATCCCCGGCACCGATAGAGGCTGGCATGGTCTTCCGGGGGAACATCGCGCAGATACCGATCGCCCCGTTCGGCGATGAAGTTCGGCTGCGTGACGACCGTGACATGACCGGCTTCTCCAGAGACTTCCTGCAGGAGCCCCATCGTCGCCGCATCCGTGACGGCGGCGTGTTCGATGCGATCGCCGGCTAGGGTGCCGGCGGCGCGCAGTGCCGTCAACGCGAACACCAACTCGGTCCGCGTCACGCAGTGGAACGCCACCCTGCGCTTGCGGGCGTGGGCCTTGGCGATCCGTTCCTGCAGGTGGTCGACATCGGGCAACGCGGCGTCGTCCAGCATGATCTTGACGGTGCTGCTAGGCAGCGACTCGTCGCCCATCAGGTTCACCTGTTGGCAAAGGTTCAGTTGTCGATAGATGGCCTCGGTGGTCGAGTCGTTGGTGTAGGTGGCGTCCGTGATGCCGGCGATGCCGTACCCCGCCAGTAGCCGTGATGTTTCCTCGACCGACCGACCGAGATCCTCGTCTTCCGCCAGTCGCTTCCGCAACAGCCCGTCGAGCCTGAACAACTGCCCGTTCGGGGTGTCGATGCCGAGCCGTCTGGCCGCCAGCGAGTTGACGAACCACATCTTCCCCGAGCGGTGCTGGATGCGCACGGGACGGTCACCGCGCAGCGCGTCGAGTGATCGGCTGTCGAGCAGGCCGGCGACCGACTCGTGGTAGCCGACACCCCGAATCCAGTCTTCGCCGGGCGCGGCCTCCAACGCCGCCTGGAGTTCGGCGAACGTCGTCACGTCGGGTGGCCCGCACTTCACCGACCGCCGCGCGGCGGCCAGGGCGAACAGGTGGATGTGGTGGTCGTTGAGGCCCGGCAGCAGCGCACCGCCGCAGGCATCCAGAACGTGCTCCCCAGGTGCGGCGTCGAGACCGCGGCCGACGTCGACGACCCTGCCGTCGCGGCAACGGACATCGAGATCGGCGACGCCTTCGACTTCGGCGTTGACGATCAATAAAGCCGGTCGGCGGTCGACGGGAGTGTGCTCGCCGGTGCCGTCGGGCATCAGCCCCTCAGGGCAAGGGTGATCGCCGCCCCGTCTTCGCCGACGACGAACTTGCAGTCTTCGAAATCGGGTCGCCGCATTTTCCTGAAGCCTCGGCTGAACGCGTACGGTTCCTTGGGGATGCCGAGGAAGTTCTTGTCGAACACGTGGTTTGCGTTCACGTCGTGGTAGACCACGGCGGCGTACTCGCCGGGTTCGAGGTCGAAGTTCACGACCACCGGCTCGTCGCCTTCGCGGTCGGCGAGATCGTAAGCCATACCCGCGATGACCTTGGCGGGGTCTTCGTCCAGCCAGTTCGCCGCCTCGTAGACGGCGATGCGCAACACGCCCCCGTCTTCGGTGATGTTGTCGATGCCAATGGCCAGGTTGGCGGCGAACGCGCCGGCACCCGCGGTAGCCACCAGGGGTGCGGCCAACGTCTTGATGTACCAAGTGAGCGTTCTCACTGAACCAGCCCTCCTTGAATCGGCGGCGAGCTTACCATAGGGCCCTCCTGGGGCTGCCGGACTGAGTACAATCCACCGTGTGTTGGAGGATGGGCGGGTGCCATGGAACCGATGACGCTCCAGCAACTCGCCGTGCGCCTGGGTTCGACACAGGGGTACGAATCCCTGTCGACCGCAGCCGGCACGCCCTGGGTCGCGGTTCGCCTGGACGGGGCGCCGTCCCCGTCTTTCCACGCCCAACCGAATTGCCCCGTGGTGGGCGTCTTCAAAGGGTCACCGCCGGCGGATGACCGGATCCCCTCGATCATCGACGTTGTCGTGGGCGCGGACGAGGTGGCGAGCGTCACGGACGCGGTCGACCGCAATCCCGTTGCCGCCGCGGTTCTCGTGCGCCTCCTGCGGCACAACGAGCGGGTCGGCAACGTCGATTCAGGCTTCGCCGAGTCGCTCGCCTACTCGACCCTGCAACACGGGTCCGAATTCCAGGCCTGGCTCGCGAACCGGCCGGACCGGCCGCCGCGAGCCGAGCCGGACGCGCCCGCCGTGCTGCTTGAGGGTCGGAATGGCACCCTGCGCATCACCCTCAACCGGCCGCACAAGCGAAATGCCTATTCCGCAAGCCTTCGCGACGGCTTGTGCGAAGCGCTGGATGTCGCCATGGCGGACGCATCGATTCGGCGCATCGTGTTGGACGGCGCCGGCGCATGCTTCAGTGCCGGGGGTGACCTCGACGAGTTCGGCGAGGCCACGGACGCGGGGCTCGCCCACGCCTCGCGGATGGCGCGCAACGCCGGAGCGATGATCGACTGCCTGCGGGACCGCGTGGAGGCGAGGCTGCATGGCGCCTGCATCGGCGCCGGCATCGAGTTGCCGGCGTTCGCCGAACGGGTCGTGGCTCGTCCGGACGCGTTCTTCGTCCTCCCCGAGGTGGGTATGGGGTTGATCCCCGGCGCCGGCGGCACCACCAGCATCCTGCGTCGGATCGGTCGGCGGCGGTTGGCGTTCATGGCGTTGACCGGGACTAGGATCGACGTTCCCACGGCCCTCGACTGGGGGTTGATCGACGGCGTCGATGCCTAGCGCGTCTCCCTTCGGGAGCCGTCCAAGAGCGACTCGTAGCGCCCGTCAGTGAAATGCAACCTGACCGTTAACATTGGCCCCGCTCAAGGAACCTAGCGCGTCTCGCGAGTACGCGAGCGCGTCTCCCTTCGGGAGCCGTCCAAGAGCGATTCCAAGCGTTGTTCGAAATGCAACCCGCGTGTAAACATCAGCGCCGCTCAAGGAATCTAGCGCGCCCGTGCAGGGCACGCGGCCGTCCTACGAGTCTCCTTCGACTGGATTCTCGAAGCACAGGACCCGTCCGTCCGGATCGCGGACCTCGAGCTGCTTCATGCCGTAGAAGGCCACGAAGGGCGGTTGCAGGTCGACGCCGTTGGTCACGAAACGCTCGTGGAGGGAATCCACGTCCTCGCACAGGAAGTACAGCGCGATGTCGCATCGGTTGCGCGCCAGACCCGCCAACCGGTCGGGGTCGGCCTGTTCGAGCATGATCCGCGCGCCTTCCATGGCGAGCATGCACCAGGACAGCTTGCCGTCCGGGTCGTAACGGTTGGCGAGGGTGAATCCGAGTTGATCGCAGTAGAACGCACGGGACCGCTCGATGTCGCTGGCCATCAGCAGCGGCATCGTCTCATGCACGTTCTCCCTGGGTGAGGTCAGCCTCTCCTTGACCACCCGGCGCAGCAGCTTGCCAGTCTCGTTGTAGGGAAGTTCGCTCCAGAACTCGATGACTTCCGGGACGCGGGAAGAACGCATGTGATCCTTCACCCAGTCCTTCAGTTCCTGGGCCAGTGCCTCGTTGGCCGGCGTGTCGCTCTTCGCGACCACCGCACTCGCCACCGCCTCGCCCCATTCCTCGCTGGGCACACCCACCACCGCGGCGTCGGTCACCGCGTCGTGGGCGACCAGCACGTCTTCGATCTCGCCGGGTGACATGTTCTCGCCGCCGCGCACGATCACGTCGTCGGCGCGGCCGTCGAGGAACAGGAAGCCGTCGTCGTCCTTGGAGCCCGCGTCACGGGTGGGGAACCAGCCATCGGCGTCCACCAGGCTGCCGCGGTCCTCGTATTCGCCGGACACCTGCTCGCCGCGGACGTGGATCTCCCCCCGCTCGCCCGGGCCCAGCACCTTGCCGTCCTCGTCGCGGATCTCGAGTTCGATTCCGGGCAGTGGAATGCCCACCGAGACCAGTCGCCGGCGGGCGTCGGGATCCTCGCTTGCCGCGGCGGCGCGGTGTTCGTCCGGACCGAGCACGGTAATCGTGGAGCTGGTCTCCGTGAGTCCGTAGGCGTTGGTGAAGTCCGTGTCCGGAAACAGCGCCATGGCCTTTTCGATCACCGCCAGCGGCATCTTTCCGCCGCCGTAGGACAAGGACTGCAGGTGCCCCATGTCGGCGGTCTTCTCGCCCTCCAGGGCGTCGACGATGCGCGACAGCATGGTCGGCACCACGAAGGCGGTGGAGATGCGTTCGTGGCGGGCGGTTTCGATCCAGGCGTCGGCGCTGAAGTTGGCGAGCTGCACCACGCGACGACCGGCGTACACCGAGCTCAAGGCGGCGGCGATCCCGGCTATGTGGTAGGGCGGCACGCACACCAGCGCGGCTTCATCCTCGTCGGCGGACATGAACTCCACCGAACTCACGATGTACGAGACCAGATGTTTGTGGCGCAGCACGGCGGCCTTGGGGATCCCCGTGGTGCCGCTGGTGAAGAGCAGCACGCCGACCTCGTCGGGATCCATGGAACGCTGCTCGCCTGCGGCGCCGCCGCCGCGGGAGAGGTCCAGGAAGGAACGCCGGGAAACGGCTTGGACGCCGTGGCGACCCTGGAAGTTGGGCAGGCGGTCGTCGTCGGTGACCAGGTACGCGGGTTGAACCCGAGCCAGCAGGGCGTCGATCTCGGCGGCGCTGAGGCGGTAGTTGATGGGCACGTAGGGAACGTTCGCCCAGCCGCTCGCGAACAGCGCGATGGGCACGGCGATGTTGCTGACGTCCAACAAGGCGACCCGGGAGGCGCCGGACTCGCGGATGTGGTGGGCGGCGGCGCCGGCGGCGTCGTAGAGTTCCTGGTAGGTGATCGAGGTGCCGTCGCCGGGGTCGGTGAATGCCACCCGATGGCCGAACCCGGAGGTCGCCATCTCTAGCAGCATCATGGTGTTCACGGAAGGCTCCGCAGGCGAGGCGGGAGATGGGGCGTTCTAGTCGGTTTTCGGCAGCTTCTTGGCGTCTTTGACGGTGAGGGCGGTATCGCCAAGGGCCAGCGAGCCATCGCCCGCCTTCACGCACAGCACCTCGAGCGAGCCGTCGGCATTGACGTAGCGTTTGCCGATGGCGGTGCCGTCCGCATGGCCGGGGTCCACGTCGCCACCGTTCACCTCGCCGTCCTCCACCATGGGCGCGCCGCCGCAGCGCAGCTGCACATCGCCATCGGGTGCGGCGATCACCATGATCTCCGTCGCGCATACGGCGCTCTTCAGTCGTTTACCGGCGGACAGGGACGGCATGGCTTACCTCTCGGAATCTCTCGGTGGGTGACGGAAAGCGCAGCATTGTACCCAAACGGGCGCCACGGGTTGCAGGTCGGCTAACATCCGCTCCCATGGCTGGACGACCCATCGGCTACATGGAGCGCACGCGGCGCTATTACGAAGCCCAAGGCTTCGACAAGCCCTACGCGTGGGCGCATTTCGACGACGTGCCGTTCGCGCCGTTGGCGAAGCCGGTGGCGGAGTCCACCCTGGCGCTGGTCACGACCATGGCCCTGCACGACCGGGACGAGAGCGAGCCGCGCTACGTGGCGTCGGGCTCCGCGTCGGAACCACCGAAGCGGCTGTACGGCGAAGACCTGGCCTGGGACCGGACCGCGACCCACCTCGAGGATCGCGAGTCGTACTTCCCCATCGATGCGTTGCACACGCTGCTCCGAGGGGGACGAATCGGCGCCCTGACCGAGCGCTTCCACTGCGTGCCGACGGA
>LXNJ01001209.1_pt1 | contig 15760 bp, 11 predicted proteins | sample 809081 | NCBI WGS metagenome assembly LXNJ01 (sample SAMN04870510, study PRJNA318959) | sponge metagenome | biome: sponge; feature: marine sponge reef; material: water | host: Petrosia ficiformis | place: Greece: Milos, Mediterranean Sea | collected 2013-05-29 | depth 5-7 m
GGGGGCCGGACCCGGGTTTTGCGGCGGGGCGGGGCGGGGTTGTCGCCGGGGGCAGCCGGGGCCGGCCGCCTGCCCGCCGGACATCCCGAGGGATTCACGGAGGCGATGGCCAACATTTACCGAGACTTCCTGGCGGGCACGGGATACCCCACGGTGCAGGACGGGGCCCGGGGAGTGGCGTTCGTGGACAGCGTGCTGGCGAGCGCTCGGTCAGGCCGCTGGACCGACGCGAGTTATTCGCCGCCCGGTGGCTAATTCGGGCCCTCGCCAGATCGTCATCCGCAACCGGAGGTAAGGAAAAGTGACTTGCAGACCCATCACCCTCTTTACCGGTCAGTGGGCGGACTTGCCCCTTGCCACGCTTGCGGAGATGGCGGCGGGATGGGGTTACGACGGAATGGAGCTCGCCTGTTGGGGAGACCATTTCGATCCCGAACGCGCCGCTTCGGAAGACGGTTACACCCGCGGAGTGCACGACACCCTGGCAAAACACGGCCTTTCCGTTCACGCCATCTCCAACCACCTCGTGGGGCAGGCGACCTGCGACCCGATCGACGAACGCCACCGGCAGATTCTGCCCGAGCAGGTGTGGGGCGACGGACGTCCCGGGGGAGTCCGCCACCGGGCCGCCGACCACATGCGGGCCGCCGCCGCCGGAGCCGCCGCACTGGGGGTCGAGGTAGTGAACGGCTTCACCGGCAGCCCCCTTTGGTCCGCGGTCTATCCCTTCCCTCCCCACACGGCGGACCTCGTGGATCGGGGTCTCAGAGAATTTGCCGACCGGTGGAATCCGATCTTGGACGCGTTCGGGGCAGCGGGCGTGAGATTCGCACTGGAGGTGCACCCGACGGAAATAGCCTTCGACAGTGCCAGCGCCGGGCGGGCACTGGAGGCGCTGGACGGGCGGGCCGAATTTGGGTTCAACTACGACCCCAGCCACCTGGCCTACCAGGGAGCCGACTACTTGGGTTTCATTCACGAATTTGGCGACCGGCTGTATCACGCCCATATGAAAGACGTATGGTGGGCCGACTCTCCGCGTCGGGGCGGAGTGCACGGAGGTTACTTGCCGTTTGGGCACCCCGACCGTGCGTGGGACTTCAGGTCGGTGGGGCGGGGCCGGCTGGATTTCGACGCCATCCTGAGGGCGCTGGACCGGGTGGGTTACGCCGGGCCCCTGTCGATCGAATGGGAAGACCCGGGGATGGACCGCGAACACGGCGCCCGCGAGGCATGCCAGAGGCTGCGAGAGCTGACGTTTCCGCCGGCCGGGGCCGCGTTCGACGAGGTTTTTTCGGAACCCGGCACTACCGCCTGGCGCGCTGGCAAGGCCAGGCCGGACTACCGGGGCTCGGCCGGGGCCGGATCACCCTCCGCGGGCACATCGGCCCCGTCGCCGGCAGACGATTCGGCCCCGGCCGGCGCACCCCAGAACAGTTCAAGCCCCTCTTCGTAGGGAGTGATCCTCCACCGGGCACCCGGAAAATCGCGTGCCAAGAACCGGGGAGACCGCTCCGGGTAGGCCGCGATCAGCCGCGCGTTGGCTTCCGGCCCCAGATCCCGCGCCCACAGCGCCCCGTCGCCGCCGGGCGCACCCGGCAGATCACCCTGCCACAGGAAAATGGTCAGACCCAGTGCCCCCAGGCGGTCAGAGTCGTACTCCCGCTGGCACCGCGCGTTCATGTCTTCGGTGGCCCCGCCCGCCAGAGTCGCCTCTATCTGGCACGGATGGTATGATCCCAAGTAGGCTCTCAGGCTGTCGAGCCGCATCCCCCGCGCCCCGAGTCGTCCCCCCAGCCGGTCCGGCCACGGTTCGTGCACAAACACAAGAAGGGGTTCGCCCGCTTCCGGCATTTCGGGCATTTCGGCGACCCTCTCGCCGTGCCGCGCCACCCTTCCCCACCCTCCCCACTCTCTGCCGGTCAGACCGGCCGCAATCCCGACGCCCAGGACAGCGAACACTACAACCGCCCCTGCGTCGAGCAGGCGGCGATCGGCAAGCAGCCGCGGCCCGTTGGCACCCGCCAGCCAGGTCAGGGACACCACGAAAAGAGCCATCCAGGCCGGCGTCGCCTCCCCCAGCATCCGCGGCCCGAACACCATGTCGTGATGCCAGTTGAGCGCACTGGCCAGCACGGGGAGCAGTGCCCAGGCGGCGAAAACCCGCATCCCCCGGGACAACCGCGGTCCCGCCAACAGGGCCAGCCCCACGAACGCCGCCACGGGAAGCGCCGCGCCCAGCATCTCCTGGCCGAGCGAAGACAGCTCGGTAGAAGTGTACCCCAGAGCCTGGGTCGGGCCGTACTCGCGCCCCCACGGGTCAACGTGGAATCCCAGGCCGTGGCTTGGGCCCGAAGCCGCCACATACCCCAGCGTGAACGGATTTCCGAAGTAATGGTGGTTGTGCCAGGCGAAGGCTACAGCGAACGGCAGCCCGCCCAGCGCCCAGGGAGTCAGGCGCCGCGCCAGGGCGCGGAATGACCCGCAAAGCCACACCCCCACCGTCACGGCGAGACCGATCAGCAGCCCGGTAACCGGCCTTACAATCACCATCGCGCCCATCGCCGCCCCTGCCGCCGCAGCCCAAAGCCCTGCCCTGTTCCCGGCAGACTCCGGGCCCCCGGCTCGCAACGCGCAGAAAAGCGCGACCACGGCGAACGCAGCGACCGTGGCGTGGCTCATGTAGCCGGCGGCCAGCGTCACCAGCAGGGGGCTGAGGGCGGTCGCGATGGCCGCAATCCTGGCCTCGGCAACTCGGTCGGGGAGCAGGACCTCGAAGCACCGCACGCCAAGTCCCCCCACAACGGCCATCGCCGCCACCATGGCAATCCACGGCGCCCCGATCAAGAACCCCAACGCAAGCACGGCGGCGTGTCCGGGCGGATACTGCGAAACCCAGCCGTTCTCCGTGGGCACCATGAACTGCACCGACCAGAACTGCAGTTGGCCCTCGGGTACGCCGGCAGCCCCAAGCCCCATCGCCAGATATCTGGCCTGCAGCAGCTGAACGCTCGCATCGTTGAGAACGGCCTGGCTCCCGTAGACCGTGATCACGGCGATCAGGGCCGCCCCGGCGCCCGAGACTCCGGCAACGGCCATCACCAGTCGAGTCGGCAGGCCCGCAAGCCAACGCCCCCCGGTCGCCAACGCCCCGCACACGCTGCCCCGCGCCACGAAACCCACAACCGCGGCCGCGGCGAAGAGAAGGTAGGTCCACAAGCCCCCCGCCCCGAGCCAGGAAAACGCCCAGTAGCGGTTGCCCGAGCGCCGCATCATGGCTTCGAGGGTGGGCTGCGAGCTTTCCTGCAGGAGGTTGAAGACCGGCGCGGCGACCAGCACGATGAGCACCAAACCCAGGGTTCTGCGGCCTACCTCGGCCAAGGTGTTCAGCGGCCCGCCCCGGGGGGTTGCCTGTTGTGGTGACATGGCCGAAAAACTACGGTTGACCGTTGCCGTGCGCCGATCGGGCGGGGCACCTTGACGAGGGCGGGCAGCTGCGGGCATTTTGGCGGCCCAATGTCATTCGTAATGCTTTCCGATGTCGTCAAGGACTTCGGCCAGACCCGTGCGGTAGACGGTGTCAGTTTCGGCGTCGACCGCGGCGAGGTCGTTGGATTTCTGGGGCCAAACGGGGCCGGGAAGACCACGACCATGCGCCTGCTGACCCAGTTTCTCCAGGCCGACAGCGGTGAGATCGAGATCGACGGGCTCCCGCTCGACGATCAGCCCTCGCAGCTTCGGCGCCGCGTGGGGTACCTGCCCGAAACCAACCCGCTCTACCGCGACATGCTGGCCGGGGAATACCTTTCTTATATGGGGCGGTTGCGCGGGATGAGCAGCGCCGAAATCAGCGCGCGCACCGACGAGGTCGTGGCTTCCACGGGCATCGAACCGGTCTACTACCGACCGATCAACCAGCTGTCCAAGGGCTACAGGCAGCGGGTCGGCCTGGCCCAGGCGATCCTGTCGGAACCCGAAATCCTGATTCTCGACGAACCCACCGAAGGGCTTGACCCCAATCAGCGGGTCGAGATCCGGTCGCTGATTCGCCAGATTGGCGAAGACCGGACGGTCCTTTTGAGCACCCACGTAATGGGCGAGGTGCGGAGAACCTGTTCCCGGGTGATCATCTTCAACAAGGGCCGGATCGCGGCCGACGGCACCGTGGACGAGTTGGTCGCCGGTGGTGGTGCCTCCAGGGTCACTGCCGTGGTTGGCGGGCCGCCCGACGATGTGGCCGCGGCGCTGGGCGCGCTGGACTCGGTCGGCGGGGTTGAACTGGCCGGTTCGGACGCAGGCGACGGGCGGGCGGCGTTCTTGATTGACGCGCTCGCGGATTCGGATCCCAGGCCCGACATCGCCCGGGCCGTTGCCGCCGAGGGCTGGGACCTGTGGGAACTTCAGCGGCCGCGCGAGAGCCTGGAAGACCTGTTCCAGCAGCTTACCGGAAACTCCGGCGAGGACTCCGGCGAGACCAAGAGCGCGGACGCGAGCCAAGGATGATGGCCTCGTTGCGGCGAATTTGGATCGTGGGCAGGCGAGAACTGGCCGGGTACTTTGACCAGGCCACCGCCTACATCCTGTTGGTCATCTTCCTCGTCACCAACAACTTCTTCTTCTTCCGCGGCGTGTTTCTGATCGGGGAAGCCTCGCTGCGCCCCATGCTTGACCTGCTGCCGTGGCTGCTGCTGTTTTTTGCCCCCGCGGTATCCATGCGGGCACTGGCGGAGGAACGTAACCAAGGCACGCTGGAGCTTGTCCTCTCGCAGCCGATCGAGGTATTCGAGTTCGTGCTGGGCAAGTTCCTCGGAGCGTTTCTGTTCCTGATGGTCGCCATGGGCGGCACCCTTGCGCTTCCGCTCGGGTTGTCGGCCAGCGCGGACCTGCAGGTCGGGGTGATCGTGGCCCAGTACGTCGGGGCGGCCTTCTTGGCGGCCGGGTTGGCCGCGGCCGGGCTTTGGGCTTCGTCCATGACCAAGAACCAGGTCACCGCGTTCATTCTCGGCGTATCCGCCAGCTTCGCGCTGTACCTGCTGGGAATGCCCACCGTCGCGCTCGGGCTGCCGCCGACCCTGGCCGAAATCGCCTCGAATCTGGGCATCCTCGGGCACGTGGCCAGCGTCTCGCGCGGCGTGATCGACCTGCGCGATGTGCTGTATTTCGCGGCCGTTTCAGCCACCTTCCTCGTTCTGACCTATTCGTCGCTCATGTCGGCGCGGCTGAGTCGGGCCAAACCCGGCTACCGCCGGCTCAGGCTGGGCGTGGTCGGCCTGGTGGGAATAGCGGTGTTCGCGGCCTTGGCCGGTGGACAGCTTCGGGGCCGAATCGACCTGACCCCGGGCGGTCTCTACACACTGTCGCGCCCGGCGAAGGATCTGGTTCAGGGCCTCGACGACCTCGTCACCATCAGGGTGTTTCGGTCCGGCGATCTCCCGCCGCAGTTGACCACGGTCGGCCGCGACGTGGACGACCTGCTTCGTGATTTCGAGGCCGCCGGCGAAAACCTGCAGGTGATCAGCGTCGACCCCGCGGACGACCCCGATACCGAAAGCGAAGCGGGCCTGCTCGGGATCCGCCCTGTCCAGTTCAATGTGTACGGGGAAGACGAACTCACCGTGCGGAGCGGGTACTTCGGGCTGGCGGTCCAGTACGCCGGCGAGAGCGAGGTCATCCCGGTAGTCACCCGCACGTCGGACTTGGAGTACCGACTGGCCTCGATGATTCGGTCCCTGACGGTGACCGAGCGTTTGACGGTGGGTGTAATGCAGGGTCCCGGTGACATGCAGCTGGGCACCGAAATGGCGATCGTCGCAAACCGGCTGGGCCGGGAGTACAACGTCGTTCCGTTTGCGCCCGACACGGCCGTGCAGGTGGTGCCCGACACTTTCGACGTGTTGTTTTCGTTGGCGGGGTTTCGCCAGCCGATGCCACTCGGGCCTGCCGAAGCGGACCTCATCGGCGATTTCCTGGACCGGGGTGGCAACGTGATGCTGATGCGCTCCAGCGCCCAGGTGGACCAGCAGACCATGTTCGGCGGGTCCGTGGCCGATGTAGCGCTGGACTCGCTACTCCTTTCCCGGGGCCTGGGCGTGGTACCGTCTCTGGCGTTCGACCTTCAGTCCAACGAGCGGGTGGCGATTGGCCGGGGCGGGCTTGGAGCGGTGGCGGTGGGGTACCCCTTGTGGCCCCTTGGTCAGCCACTCGGCGAGCATGTGGTTACAGAGGGAGTTGCCTCGGTCCCGATGCGGTGGTCCAGTCCGCTGTTGATAGAGACGGACAGCGCGTTGGTAACGCCGTTTTTGGGGACGACGGACGCGGGTGGCCGTCTCCAATTGCCTGCATCGGCTGACGCACTCCAGGACTGGGAGACACTGGCGACCCCGGAGGATCTCGTAGCCGAGGCGCTGGTAATCGGGTATTCGGACCCGGGCGGAGGCCGGCTCGTGCTCGGCGGATCGTCGGCGTTCATTTCGGACGAAGTGGTCCAGACTTCGATAACCGGCGGCGCCGGGGTGCTGTTCTTCCAGAACTTGGTCGACTGGCTGATGCAGGACGAAGACCTGATTTCGATTCGTTCAAAGGAACGGGCGCCGCCCCGCATGGTCTGGTCGAGCGACGGAGCGCGTAACGCGGTTCGGTACGCAAACCTGGTCGGGGTGCCACTGCTGTTTGTGGTGTTCGGGGTTTGGCGGGTGGCGCGCCGCCGCCGCCTGGAACGGACTTTGTGGCGGGCGGGGGGATGGGTCCGCTAGCGGCCCCCGCGGCGAGCCCGGGCGGGCGAGTGTCCGAGGTGATTGTATGAACACGAAACAGCTCCGGATTGTCGGCATCGTTGTTGCGGCGCTGGCACTTCTTTATTTGCTTTTTGGGCGTGACGAGGGCTTTACCTCAAGGGCGGAGGCCCCCGGGATCCACCTCTCGTTCGAAGGGGCCGTCACGCAGGTGGACATCCGGGCAGACGGAAGCGACTCCACTACCCGCATCCGCGCGCGCCCCGGCGGATGGACCATCGACGGATTCATGGCCGATCAGGCCAAGATCGACGACGTCCTGGAGGAGTTTCCCTTCAGCGCAACCGATCTCCAATCGCATAACCCGGCCAACCACGCCCGGCTGGGGGTGGCCGACGACGGCCGGCGGGTAACCTTTCGCACCGATGACGGGGCCGAGAGCGCATTCCTGCTGGGGAACGCGGTCCGGCGCGGGAGCGGTTATTACGCGCGGTTGCCCGAGTCCGACGAGGTCTACCGGATGGACAGCCGCCTCGGCGGACCGCTTGCGAGGGCCCGCGACGACTGGCGCCAGAGGACCATCACTCGTGTGGACACTTCCCTGGTAGGCAGCGTGACCTTGGTTCGGGACGGTCGGACGGTGGTTTTGTCGCGGAGCCCGGACGGTGGCTGGCTCGCCGACGGGGCCGTACCCGACACCGAGGCGGCCGCGGCGATCGGACGGTCGGTCGGCCAGTTGACCACGGTTTTCGCCTCTGGATTTCCGGGCGACAAGGTCGCCGCGGCCGCCGACTTCGCGGGGGCCACGCGGTCGGCTGACGTCCGGGACATGAACGGCGACGGCCAGCTCTTGTTGCTGCGCCTGATGCGGGAGGACCCAGAAGCCACGAGCGGTGAGTGGCTGGTGTTGGTCGGGGAGGGTGCCGTCGCCAGCGAGGTCTTCGAACTGCGCGATCTCGAAGTCAATCGAATATTCCCGGCCAGCCTCTTTCCGGAGGAAACGCCGGACTCCTGACCTCGGTGGAATAGCCGGCCCGGTAACCCGCTCGCCGGCGAGCCGGGGGGCGACCTGTTAGCCGGCGGCGCCCGGGTTGGTCATAGCGTCAAAATCCAGCGCCCGGTTCAGCTCTTCGGCCGACAACAAACCCTCGCCCAAGACCAGTTCGCGCAGGGTCGCCCCTTCGGCCAGGGACTTCTTGGCCAACTCCGCCGCTTTGTCATAGCCAATCGCGGGGACCAAGGCAGTTGCGAGGGCGGCGGTCTTCTCGGCGTTCCGCCGGCACACTTCTTCGTTCACGGTAATCCCGTCAACACAGCGCCGGGCAAACACCAAACACGCGCTGGACAGGATTCCGATACTCTCCAGAACATTGTGGGCCATCACCGGAATCATCACGTTGAGTTCCAGATTGCCGTGTTGACCGCCCACGACCACGGCCCCGTCGTTTCCGATCACCTGCGCACACACCTGGCAAACCGCCTCGGCCATCACGGGGTTCACCTTCCCGGGCATGATCGACGACCCCGGCTGAACCGCCGGCAGGTTGATCTCACCCAGGCCCGTGCGCGGCCCCGAAGACAGCCAGCGCAGATCGTTCGCCACCTTCATCAGGGCCACGGCAACCGTACGAAGCACACCGCTCGTCTCAACCAGAGCGTCCCGGGCACCCTGGGCCTCAAAGTGGTCGCGGGCCTCGCGGAACTCGATACGAAACAGTTCGCTCAGCTCGCCTGCCATCAGTGCCCCGAACCCGGGAGGCGCGTTGATCCCGGTGCCGACCGCAGTCCCGCCGATTGCCAGCTCGGCCAGCGAGACCCGGCTGCGGCGCATTCGTTCGGCACCCTGCCTCACCTGGCTGGCCCAGCCCCGGAACTCCTGACCCAACAGAACCGGCGTCGCGTCCTGAAGATGCGTGCGCCCCGCCTTGGGTATCCCGGCGAACTCCTTGGCCTTTGCGCTCAACGACGCAGCCAGCATGTCCAGCGCAGGCAGCAGCTCGCGGTCAATCGCGACCAGGGCCGCCACATGAGACGCAGTGGGAATGACGTCGTTCGAGGATTGGCTCTTGTTAACGTGGTCGTTGGGGTGCACCGGGGCGCGGGAGCCCACCTCCCCGCCGAGCATCTGGATCGCCCGGTTCGAGATCACCTCGTTGGCGTTCATGTTGGTGGAGGTGCCGGATCCCGTCTGGAAAATGTCCAGCACGAAATGCTGGTCCAGGGCCCCGAGCATTACTTCGCGGGCAGCCGCCTCGACCGGGGCCGCTAGCTCCTGGTCAAGCAAACCCAGACGCGAATTGACCCGCGCCGCAGCCAATTTGATGGCCCCCAGCGCCTCAATGAATCCGCGCCCGAAACGCAGCCTGGAGATCGGAAAATTGAGCCGGGCACGTTCGGTCTGCGCACCGTAGAGGCGGTCCCCCGCGATGGGCATCTCGCCCATCGAATCCCGCTCCATGCGGACCGGCGCTTCAGAACTCGATTCTGTCACCGATGGTCACCCCGTTGGCGGCGAACCAGCCGAGGTTCATTTCCAGAGCGTACTGGGCGGGTCCGGCGGAATCGTACGTGTCTTCGGTCAGGGGCTCCATGTGCTGGATGTCGATGATCCGGCCCTGTGCGTCCGCGTAGGCGATGTCCAGCGGAATCAGGGTGTTCTTCATCCAGAACCCCAGTGGCCTTTCACCGGGGTAAACAAACAGCATCCCCTGATTCTCCGGCAGCGATTCGCGGTACATCAGCCCCACGGCGCGTTCGTTGGCGTCGTCGGCAACCTCGACCTGGATCTCCACTCCCCCCACCATGAGCGGCACCAGGCCTGCCGGCGTCCCGGGGGCCGGGTCGCCCGGGTTGTCGCCCGTTGTGAGCTCAGCCAGGGTCGGGGGCACATCGGCTTGGTCGCCTCCCCCCTCGCCTCCGCCGCAGGCCGCCGTCCAAACAGCGAGAACAACGACCAGGCAGGCTCGGCGCAGCCGGTTATTCACGTGCTAACTGTAGTAGGGGTTGGTGCCGGCCGAATGATCCGTGACATCCCGCACATCCACGATCTCGGGGGCCGCGTCCCGAATCATCTGCTTGATCCCCGCGGTCAGCGTGACCGAGGCCATGCCGCAGCCCTGGCATCCACCGCCCATCGTTACGTACACGATGTCGTCCCGGATATCCACGAGCGACACGCGACCACCGTGCGACGCCACTCCCGGGTTGACCCGCTCGTCGATTACGCGCCTGACGCGTTCGACCAGGGGACCTTCGAGCGGCTCCGACCCGAGCGTCTTCACGTTCTTGTTGTCAAAGCTGAAGCCAGACCCCTTGAGCGACTCCACCCAGTCAATCTTGGTGCCGTCAAGCAGATCCGCGCTCTTGGGGTCCACCACGATGTCGAACCCCTGCCCCCTGACGACCAGGTCCTGTTCTTCCCGCTCGTGCGGTTCGATGAGGGCCATCTCGTATTCGGGGGCAACGGGACTCAGGTTCTGCACGCTCACCCGCACCGCCAGTCCTTCCACGGGATCTTCGGCGATGAAAGTCAGAATTCGCTCGCGAGCGGCGTCGGTAAACTGAACCACGGATGTTCCGCCATCCGCGGGAGCGGTGCCGTCTGACGCGCGTGCGGTAATTCCGGTGCTCATGCCACACCCGCCGCGGCCCCACCCGCCGCGATCTGTTTCAGCTCCGTAGCAGTACTCAGAACAATCGTGGACATTCCGGCCGCCATGATTCGCTCCTTCCCGCCTTCCTCGCGGTCCACAAGACCGATCACCCCCAGAACTTCGCCGCGCTCGGCGTGCACTGCCTCGCATGCCCTCAACACCGAACCCCCGGTCGTGATCACGTCCTCAACAATCACCGCACGGGCACCCGGTTCAAAGCAGCCCTCAATAAGCCTGCCCCTGCCGTGTCGCTTGCCCCGTTTCCGCAGTGAAAACGCGTGGATGGGACTCCCGCTCCGCCAGCTCTCGGCTGCAATCGCGTAGGCGATCGGGTCGGCCCCCATCGTCAGGCCGCCAACTGTGTCGGGTGCCCACCCCACCCGGGTGATGGCGTCAAGGCCGACACGCCCCAGCAATACCAGGCCCTGGGCATGCATCGTGGTGGTACGGCAGTCGATGTAGTAGTCGCTTCGCCTGCCAGAGGTCAGCTCGAAATCGCCGACCTGCAGCGAACGCCGCGCGAGCAACTTTCTTAGTTCGTCTATCGGTTCAGTCAGGTTGAAACCTCCCAGTATTCCCGGAATTCACTTGTCATGCGGTGTGGCGGACACCTCAACTTCAGAAGCCCGGCGAAAGGCTGAATTGCCACATCGTGTTCTCGGCGCGGTCCAGCGGCGCAACGAAATCGATCTGGGCAATCAGGAATCCGAACAGGTTCACGCGAGTGAACAGCCCGGCGCTCGCAACCCACCGCCGGTCCGAGAACTCGCACGCCCCGTCGTCTGCCGAGCAGCTTGCGTCGCCCGCTCCGGTCCACGCCTTTCCGGTATCGTAGAACGCCCCCACCGAAATCGGCGGCACCGATGGCGCGTGTATGACCCCGATTCCGCCAATCAACGGAAGCCTCAGCTCTACGTTACCCACCAGCATCCGGTTCCCTAGCAGTTCCTGGTAGGGACACTGCGCGCTCGAAGTCCCGGCGTTTTGACACGCCTGCGTATCCCAGGAGTTGCCACCGTAACCGCGCACCAGCGTGGGATACCCCAGGTAGAGCCGTCCGAGGCGGAGGTCGCCCGAATCGCCGGCCCAGCGTCCGTAGTGCATGCCCCGCACCGCCAGCGTGAAAGGTGCAAACCTGAAATAACGCCGGTAGTCCGCGGAGGCTGTCAGGAAGTTCAAGCTGCCGAACGAGGGAGTCAGCTCCAAACGGGCCCGACCGCCCATGATCGGGCTCGTACCGCCAAACACCGATGAATCCCACACAAGCGCCGCGCCGATTCCCCCCAGATAAAGCGAGGGCCACGAACACCCGTATTCCACCGTCCCGTCCTGACACGGATCGAGATCTTGCCTGCGGACATCGAGCAGCAGGCCCGTGGCCGCGTCGGTCACCACATCCTCCAGGCGCGCTCCGAAATAAACCCAGTTGGCCGTGGCCCTCAATTCGAGCCGGCTCTGCCGGTTGAACGGGTAGGACACGGCGCCGGAAACCTGGCGACTGATCTCGTAAAACCTGAACTCCCGCCAGACGTTCGCGAGCCTTCCATCCATCTCGGTGAGCCCGTAGCTGAACGAGCGCGTCATATACGGGATCTGCCCGGCCAGGACGGACCGGTTCCAGCGCGACGACAGATCCTCGTAACCGACCACCGCCGTGGTGGCTCGCGAAACGTCTCCGTACAGAGTGTTCACCTGCAGCAATGTCTGGAGGGTGCGGTCACCCAGCAGGTCGCTGAAGAAGAGGCTGGCTCCTCCCGCGAAATACGACCCGAACTCGCTGGCCGTGAAAGCCAGCGACAGGGGCGTTACCAGGTCCATCTCCAGCGTGGAGCGGTAATCCTCCGGCTCAAATGTGATTGGGTCGGCAAGCCCGAGTCTGGGGTTGTTGAGCAACTCGTAGTGCCCGGTGGAAAGCCGTTCTTGCGGGGGCACGACCGATGCGTCCACCTGCGTCAGCATCTGAGGTGCCGGCACGCCCTCAAGTACCTCTGGATCGTCGATGATGTAGATCTCGTAGCTGAACGGCCCGCCTTTGTTGACGCTGAAGGCCAGCTCCCCGCTCCGGCGCGACATCGACGCTGCCGGGCTAATACCGGTGAGCCCGCTGACACCGGTCCACAGGTTGGTCACGAGGAACAACTCGCGACTCGCCATGTCAATCCGGTAGAGGTTGGCGATCCCGTCGTGGTCGGAAATGAAGAACAGGTCTTCCCCGTCCGGCGACCACTGCGGGTTGAAGTTGCGGAACTGGTCCCTGAACCCGGGCATCCGCTCGACCTGACCGGTGGCGACGTCGAACACGGCCACGTCGTACGTCCCAGGCACCAACAGCTCGAAATCTGTTGTGAACCGGTCGGTCGTGAACGCGATCCTGCCGCCGTCGGGCGACCAGGCCGGCTGGAGATCCGCGTACCGATCGTCGGTCAGACGCCTTACTTCCCGGGTGGCCACGTTGACCACGTAGAGATCGGTGAATCCCCGCCTCATCCCCGTAAACGCAATAAAGGCACCATCTGGCGACCAGCTGGGGGTGTAGATCTCCCCTACCTCGCCCTCAATACGCAATTCGTCGAGAATCCGCCCGGACTCCGCATCGAGGATCGTCAAGAGCGGGTCGCCTGTCTTGATTCCGGCAACCGCGATGCGATCTCCGTCGGGGTGCCAGTCCCCGGACGAGTGGATGAACTGCAGGCTCTCAAAGTGCGCGTCCACCGCGTTGCGCGTCAGCCTTTTGTTGATTCTGCCGGTGGCGGCGTCGGCCAGGTACATCTCGACAGCGAACAGGTCGCGCTCGGACACGTAGATCAGACGTGATCCGTCGGGGCTGAGCGATGGGCCCAAATTGAGGAACCCGTCTTCCCCGTCCGGTTCGTACACAACACGGCGCCCGTATTCATCCGGCTGCCTGGTGTCGGCGCGCACGCTGGCGAAGTGCGTCTCGAGCTCGTTGCGCCACCTCTCCGACAGGTCGTCAATGGAGGTCTCAAGCACCGCCTGGAGCGCGGCCAGCGGGTTCCCGGTCCGGGCCGCCAAGGTGAGAATACGACCGATCTTGTCGTCGCCGTAGGTGCCGGCGATGAACGACCAGAACGCGTGTCCGTACCGGTAGGGGAAGTAGCGCCGATCGCGCAATTCGGGGATTGATGGAAAGCCGTCCTCAAGGTCCAGGCCGTCCCGAATCCACATCGTGGTAAATGGGTCAACCGGTCCGATGGACAGGTATTCCGCCATGCCCTCGATGAACCAGAGCGGGAGCCGGATGGCACCGGGCACGTCAAGGCCCGGCCCGCCCTGTCCCTGCCCGGTCATGTCAAACTGAAAGGCGTGCACGAGCTCGTGGCCCAACAGGTGGTCCGTTTCATGGAGAGAGACCATGAGCGGCATCACGAGCCGGCGCTTCAGGATTTCCGTGAAGCCCTGGGTGCCCTCTTCAATGAACTGCGCTGAAGTGTTGGTCTGTTCGAAATCCGAGTGATCGGCATACAAGATCACCGGCTGCCGCTGCCGCATTTCGTGGTTCAGGACCCGCGACAGCCTGGCATACCAGCGTTCCGCCAGCCGACCGACCATTTCCGCCGCTTCCGCGGTCTCACCGTAGTAGTAGATGTCGAAATGCTCGGTCTTCAGGATGCGGAAATCGAAGTTCTTGTAAACGACCTTGTTCCGCCCGAAAGTCCGCCCGGCCTGGGCTTCGGCCGACTCCACCGCGATGACCGGGATGAAGGAGACGACGAGGCTGAGTACCACTGTCCGCAGGAGCGCGGAACGTCGGAAACTTCTGGCAATTGTCACGAGAAACAGCACCTCCAGGCGCGGGCTTTGGGGTTGTTCAACCTACTTCCGGCACCCCCCCTCCGCTACGAATTCGGTTAGTTCCGCCGAAATCGTTTCTTGGTTCCGCCAAGGGCTTTTTCTGCCCGCGGGGCGGCTGCCCCAGACCGCGAGGCCAGCCGCTTGACTCACAGACGACCGCCGTGCCGGCAGGGTCACCCGGGTCGGGTCAGGGGATGTCCGCGCAGCGCACCAAGAAGCTCTGGGGTGCGTGGTTCAGGGCGGTCCGGGCGGTGGCGGCATCCCTGATCGGACCCAGGAGAACCAGGAACCAGTCGCCGTCGCGGCGCACTTGAACCGGCCAACCGGCGCTTGCGGCGTCCCGGCGCATGGGGTCGGCCGCGTCCCGCGATCGAAACGCTCCCGTCTGGACGTACACGCATCCCCCTCTCGTCGACACGACGTCCCCACCGACCTGCAGCACGGTGACCCGCACGGGAGCCGTGCCCGGAAGCAGCACACCGAGGCGTTCGGCCGCCGCCCGCGACAGATCAATGATGCGTCCCTCGACGTACGGCCCGCGGTCGTTGATCCGCAGGTCTAGTTCCAGCCCGTTGTCGAGGTTTTCCACCTTAACCACCGTCCCCAGCGGGAGATCCCGGTGGGCGGCCGACACGGCATCCTGGTCGTAGATCTCGCCGGTCGCGGTGGGGCGCCCGTGGAATCCCGGTCCGTACCACGAAGCTGCTCCCTCCTGCTGCCACCCAACCGGGTAGGAGCCTGCCCCCGAACCTCCGCCGGCTCCGCCCGCGGCCGCGGCACCCGACCCGCCCCCGCGGCCGGGCACCGGAGGATCGTACCAAGACGCGGGGCGAATGCAGCCGGCCAGCGCCGTGGCGGTCAGCGCCATTGTCGCCAGCACCACGCTGAGACCGTGGCCCGGCGGTGCGGAGTGTGACCCGTGCGTGTACATTTTCGTCTATGGTTACTGGGGTAAGATGTCTACGGTAGCCGGGGTCGGATTTCGGTCATGTCAATTGGAGGAGCAGGGAATCATGCGTCACAAGTTCAACGCGCTAGTTGTCCCGTCAACCGTGGCACTGAGTTTGGTGGTTGCACGGGCCGCCTCGGCGCAGTCACTGGCCGATTTCTGCCCGGAGGCGGATCCTGAGACGGCCGCGGTTGTCGGTTTCCTCTACGCCGACATCGGGATGCCCCTGTCGGGGACCGTGGCCGCCAGCTGGGTGGCCGACGGTTCGCGCCAGCGAATCGAGACGGAGGCGGGAACAGACGGCCTGTTTGCCCTGTGCGGCCTTCCGATGAACACCGAGATGTCGCTCCGGGCCACGTCGGCCGGCAGGAGTAGCCCCAGTGTGGTTTACACCACGGAGGCTCCGCTGGCGCAGCAAGACTTGACGGTGTCGCTGACCGCGGACCAGGAATCGGTTGCCGAGGCGGAAATCGGATCGTTGTCGCAGGGCAGCAGAAACCGTGCCTTCTCTTCGGACATTATCCGCGAGGAAGACATACTTGAGCTGCCGGAAATGTCGGTTCTGGATCTCCTCCGGCGCCACCAGAAGCTGCGGGTGGACCGCGTGACCGGCC
>LXNJ01001210.1_pt1 | contig 15755 bp, 12 predicted proteins | sample 809081 | NCBI WGS metagenome assembly LXNJ01 (sample SAMN04870510, study PRJNA318959) | sponge metagenome | biome: sponge; feature: marine sponge reef; material: water | host: Petrosia ficiformis | place: Greece: Milos, Mediterranean Sea | collected 2013-05-29 | depth 5-7 m
TAGAGTAACGTCTAGCACCTACAAACCAGGTCGCAAATCCGTTAAATATGCACGTCGACTCATGGTTAGTCGTCTATATATCCCACGGAGGGACTTTATGTCACACTCAATGATCATCTCGGGTGGTACGCTCGTTGACGGTACTGGCGCGGAACCGCGCAAAGCAGATGTCGCAGTCGACGATGGCGTGATTAGTCGGGTAGGTGATCTTTCAGATGTAGAAGCTGAGCAGTCCATTGATGCAAGCGGCAAGCTAGTTACCCCTGGCTTCGTTGACCTTCATACGCACTTAGATGCTCAAATCGGCTGGGATCCAGAAATGCGACCCAGCTCCTATCACGGTGTAACTACCGCGTTAATTGGAAATTGCGGCGTAACTTTTGCGCCTTGCGCGGAAGACAACCGCGCATACCTCGCCAAGCTGATGGAAGCTGTCGAGGACATTGCGGCAGATGCCATCATGGATGGATTGCCGTGGAACTGGACCAGCTTCGGTGAATATCTCGACTCGCTGCAGTCGCTTCGCCCAGCATTGAACGTCGTTGGCATGTGTGGTCATTCGGCGATTCGTTTTGAAGCAATGGGCGACAAGAGTTGCGACGAAGGCGTTCAAGCAGACGAGCGCGAACTGAAACGGATTGTTGAGCTGGTCAAGGAGAGCGTCGAAGGCGGCGCAGTTGGCTTTTCGACGTCACGATTCCTCGGTCACCGCGTGCCTGACGGTCGATTAACTCCTGGTACCTGGGCAGACGAGCGTGAAACCGCGGCCATCCAACGAGCAGTCGTCGAAGCCGGCGGTCGTGGTGGTCTGTTCCAAGCTGCGCCAGATATGCGAACGCGCTACGAAATCGAACGTCAAATGTTCGAGACCGGCGCTGAGCTTGGTTGCCAAGTGCTCTTCTCAGGCGGTACCGGTCCAGAGGGTGATGGCGGCGTGTCGCGTTGGGAGGATTTCCTGGGGCGCAACAATGAAGCCGGGCGACGAATCACGTCTATTTGTCACACTCGGCCAAGTGGCTCGTTTTTCGGATTGGCGCAACAAGCCTTTCTGCGAACACCAGCTTGGCGCGAACTGATGAAGCTACCGAGCATTGCAGAACGTGTTGCTGAAATGAAGAAGCCTGGGGTCCGTGAGAAACTGATCTCAGAAGCGATTGAAAACGGTGGCTTCGGACAGACTGCGCGTATCCTACACCCGATGGGTTTCGGTGATTATCCAGACTACGACCTGGAAAATCAGAAGAACCTACAGAAGCTTGCGGAGGAAGCAGGCAAGGATCCGGTAGAGCTTTACGTTGACCGACTGATCGAATCTGAAGGTAAGGAACTTTGGAATCTCTGGGCATTCGGGGGCGCTCTTCAGAATCAATGGAACTACATGCGTCTGCCTCATGTGATTCCCATGCTTGGTGATGCGGGCGCGCACGTTGGGCAGTTCACCGATGCGGATTCGCCGACGTTCTTACTAGCTGAACTGACGCGCGATCGTGGCGTCTATACGCTTCAAGAAGCGGTCCATCGCATATCCGGCAAATCCGCCGAAGTGCTTGGTCTGAAGAAGCGAGGTGAAGTGCGGGAAGGCTGGCACGCCGATCTCAACGTCATCGATTACGATGAGTTGAAATCGTGTCATCCGGAATACGTCAACGATTTCCCACACAATGGTGGCCGTCTTGTCGTTAAGAGCAAGGGTTACGATGCGACGATCGTAGCTGGTCAAGTTGTAATCGAGAACGGTGAATATTCCGGTAGTCGACCTGGTGAGGTCATTCGCGATTTCATTCGTGACTAGGTACTGCACATCGCGCTAAGCGATAGCAATGTTGGACGCCCCGCGGTTTCGATCGTGGGGCGTCTTTTTTTATATGGCCTGAGTCACTGTGTACCTTGCGAGCTGCTAACAACACGTTGTACGCAAAACGCCACTTGCTCGACTGATAAACTATGAGCTCTAGCTACTGACCGTAAGTTGCGCGGCGGCGTTAGGTTTGAATTGCTAACACCTTCGATCTTGCGACCGCCTCCATCGTTACGGCGTATCGCGTTACTCAACGCGTTCATCCTTTGGTATTAACGGAGCGCATTCCGTCATGGCTTACTTGACTCAAGACATCCTCAATCTTGCTCTGATTGGCGGCGCGGGCGTCGGGAAAACGACTGTGGCCGAAGCCATGCTCTACAAAGCCGAGGCAATCAACGCCCAAGGCAACGTTGATGCAGGTACCACGGTGGCAGACTATCGTCCACGTGAAAAGAGCATGCAACATTCATTAGCGCCGACGGTTTGTTCGTTCGACTGCGGCTCGCGGCACATCAACTTAATCGATAACCCGGGCTTCCCGGACTTCATAGGTCGCATGCTCGCAGTGTTGCCGGCGGTTGAAAGTGTGGCGGTCGTAGTTGACGCGAATCTTGCTGTCGATTCACACACGATGAAGATCGCACAGTATGCAGCAGACCGAAATCTCTGTCTCATGGTGATCGTCAACAAGATGGAATCGGAAAACGTCGATCTTGAAGCAGTCACCGAGCAGATCAAAGAGACCTTGGGTTCAGAGTGTTTGCCTATCAATCTGCCGAATGTGGACCGATCGGATGTTGTCGATTGCTTCTTCGAAGGTAGCTCTGGGGACACGAATTTCAGTTCTGTCGAAGAGGCACACGAACAAATCATCGACCAGATTGTTGAGATTGATGAAGACTTGATGGCACTCTATCTCGAAGAGGAAGAGCTGCCCGCAGAACGCTTGCATGAAGTATTCGAACAGTCGCTTCGAGAAGGTCACTTAGTGCCTATCTGCTACACGTCAGCGTTGACAGGTGCTGGCATTGACGCGCTTCTCACGACCATGACGCGGCTAATGCCGAATCCGACTGAAGGCAATCCTGCTCAATTTGTGTCCGGCGATACCGATGAGATGAGCATCGACTTAGAGTCAAGTGATCATGTTCTCGGGCATGTTTTCAATGTAGTCGAGGATCAGTTCAAGGGACGCATGGCGCTGCTTCGAGTGCATCAAGGTACGCTGCGCAATGGATCTCAGATGTACGTCAATGACGCGCGCAAGGCGATGAAGATTCAGCATCTCACGCAACTGCTCGGCGAACAACAGACAGAAATCGAAGAAGCAGTTGCAGGAGATATCTGCGCCATTCCGCGCGCGGAGGACGTCAAGTACAACGCGGTCATGCACGACTCGCATGATGAAGACGGCGTTAGGATGAAGCCGATTGAATTACCAATTCCAGTCTACGGTTTAGCGATCTCAACGCCAGATGACAGTAACGCACAGAAAGTCTCAGAAGCACTGCAGACCGTAGCTGTTGAAGACCCGTCGATCGCCGTCGAGCATGTCGTCGCCTTAAACGAAACAGTTCTGCGCGGGCTGGGCGAAATGCATCTTCGCGTCGTACTTGAGGAGCTTCGCGAAGACCATGGTCTCACGATTGATACTCGCGTGCCCGCTATCGAATACCGTGAAACGATCACAGCGACTGCAGATGGGCATCACCGACACAAGAAACAATCGGGCGGTGCCGGGCAATTTGGCGAGGTCTATCTAAAGGTTGAGCCAACGCCACGGGGTACAGGATTCGTGTTTGAAGACAACATCGTCGGCGGTGTCATTCCAGGTCAATTCATCCCCGCGGTTGAGAAAGGGGTATTGCAGGTAATGCAAACCGGCGCGATATCGGGTCACGAAATGCAGGATATCAAGGTTTCGGTTTACGACGGCAAGCATCACTCAGTCGATTCGAAAGAGATTGCATTCGTTCAAGCGGGTAAACGCGCGTTCATGGATGCGGTTGCGAAGGCTCGACCGATTGTCATGGAACCGATCGTTAATATCAATCTGAACGTACCGAACGACTGCATGGGCGATGTTGCGGGTGACCTGTCATCGATGGGTGGTATGGTGAAAGGTTCCGAAGTGCAGCCGGACAATAGCGTGGAAATTCAAGGTCAAGCGCCATTACGCGAACTCCAAACGTATCACTCACGTCTGAGCTCCGTTTCGGGCGGTCGAGGGTCTTACTCAATGCAATTCAGCCACTACGCGCCAGTACAAGCCCAGTTGCAGAAAGAACTGGCAGAAGCGTTCCATCCTGTTGAAGAAGAGTAGTCAATAGCTTCGTTGGCGTCGAAGATTGATTTCGTGTCAGATGACGTCGATGAAGAATTTATGCGCGAGGCGTTAAATCAGGCACGCATCGCAGAACACCACGGGGAGGTCCCCGTCGGCGCCGTACTCGTAAAGGATGGTGTTGTAATTGGCTGTGGTGCATCAAGTCAAATCGAGTCGAATGATCCTTCGGCGCATGCTGAAGTTACTGCGCTACGCGATGCTGGGCAATGTACGGGTAACTATCGATTAATTGATTCAACGCTCTACGTGACACTTGAACCTTGCATGATGTGTGTGGGACTGATGGTGCACGCACGTATCGCGCGATTGGTATACGGGTGTGCGGCGCTAAAGACGGGCGTGGTACACACACATGGCGAGTTACTCAAGTGGTCGTCGCACAACCATCGAGTTGAAGTGACACGAGGCGTGCTTGCTGACGAATGTAGTGCGTTACTAACTGCGTTTTTTGAACGACAACGTCGGGGTAGTTGACTGAGACAGGTACTTGCGCTTGCTGGTGCTGCACTGCCGCAAGCTGATATAGAGCATGCCGCATCCAAGGTTGACACGACGACGAGCGGTCACGTCAAGATCAGCTATGCGGAATACGTTCATATTCTCAATTTAAACGAACCGCTTAGTGATGCGCAGACGGATAAAGCAGCGGCATTGCTGGAATATGAAAGCGGCGGTCTTCAACAGACTGTTCAAGTGGAACCATCGGTCACCGTCGTACCTCGCTTGGGTACGATCTCACCGTGGTCGAGTAAAGCCACCGAGATTTTCAAACTTTGTGGCTTGAATGAAGTTTCGCGCGTTGAACGTGGTGTTAGATGGTGGCTAACGAGCGCGCACGGAGAGTGGTTTGAACTAGCACTTCCATTGCTATTTGATCGTATGACCGAGACCGCTCTTCGAGCTGAGACATTCGATTCGCTGTTTCGCGAAGTACCTTCGAAACCACTTGAAATCATCAATCTCGACAGCGAGCCAATATCTGTGTTGCGTCGGTGCAACGAGAGGCTCGGACTTGCGCTCGCGGAAGACGAGATTCAGTACCTAGTTGATCTCTACGCGCGGATCGAACGGCACCCAACCGATGTAGAGCTCATGATGTTCGCGCAAGCGAATTCAGAACACTGTAGGCACAAGATATTCAATGCGACTTGGACTGTGAACGGAGAGCGACGCGATCGTTCGCTCTTTCAATCGATCAGGAATACTGCAGAGGTTAAACAGTACGCCGGTTTGTTAAGCGCGTACGCGGATAACGCTGCCGTCATTGATGGGACGAAAACGCCGTTGCTGCACGTAGACCCTGACTCTCGAACCTATATTGATACGCTGCTTCAGCTCGACATTCTGATGAAGGTGGAGACGCACAACCATCCGACGGCCATCTCGCCGTACGAGGGTGCCGCGACCGGGTCGGGTGGGGAAATACGTGATGAAGGTTCGGTAGGTCGCGGGTCAAAACCAAAAGCCGGTCTCGTCGGCTATACGACGTCACACTTGCGTATCGAAGGCGATGAACAACCATGGGAAGGCGCGTTAGGTCGTCCTGACCGCATCGCAAGCCCGTTTGAAATCATGCGCGACGGTCCAATCGGCGCTGCGGGATACAACAATGAATACGGACGCCCAGCGCTCGCTGGGTACTTTCGAACTTTCGAATATGTCACGGATGAACGTCGCGCGTGGGGCTATCACAAACCTGTGATGATCGCGGGTGGCGTAGGTTCGATCCAGCGCCAGCACGTCAACGCGTTGACCCGTGAGCCAAGTGATCAAGAACTATTGATCGTTCTTGGTGGTCCTGCGATGCTGATTGGATTAGGCGGCGGTGCTGCTTCGAGTATGCGAACCGGCTCGTCACATGAGGATCTCGACTTCGCTTCCGTTCAGCGCGACAACGCGGAGATGGAGCGCCGTTGTCAGGAAGTGATCGATCGTTGTGCGACGAAAGGCGCCGACAATCCGATCGTGAAGATCCATGACGTAGGAGCAGGCGGCCTCTCAAATGCTCTACCCGAGCTGGTAAATGATCTGCAACGTGGCGCTCGTATTGACTTGAAGAAAGTGCCGAACGCGGACCCAGGCATGTCGCCGATGGAACTCTGGTGCAATGAAGCGCAGGAACGCTACGTCATCGCGCTACTTCCAAAGAGCCTGGCGTGGTTTGAAGACGTGTGCCGACGCGAAAGATGTCCGTACGCCGTGGTGGGCGAGACTAATTCAAGCGGGGATTTGATGGTCACGGACCTACATTCGAACGATGCAGCCGTGGCGATGCCTTTGGATGGACTGTTAGGCAAGCCACCCAAAATGCACCGCAAGTACGAGGTCCAACCTCGAACCAAGACTTCGAGTGATTTTTGCGGCTTCGATATCAATGTAGTTGTCGAACGCGTGCTCAGGTTTCCTGCAGTCGCTTCGAAGAAGTTTCTAATCACCATCGGCGATCGAAGCATTACTGGACTTGTCGTCCAAGAACAGATGGTCGGTCGTTATCAGGTTCCCGTGGCGGATGCTGCAATCACTTCCGTTGGTTTTGAGAGCGATGGCGGCGAGGTAATGACGATGGGGGAGAGGTCGCCTATCGCCGTACTGAATCCACCGGCGTCGGCACGAATGGCGGTAGCAGAAGCGCTGACCAACATGATGGGTGTGAAGATTGCTTCGCTTGACTCAGTGGTGTTGTCTGCGAATTGGATGGCAAGTGCAGGAATTGAAAGCGAGGATCAAGCGTTACGTGAAGCGGTAAGCGCGGTTGGCGATGAGTTCTGTCCGGCGCTGGGAATCTCGATTCCTGTTGGGAAGGACAGTTTGTCGATGTCGACGCAATGGGATGAGCACACGGTCACGTCGCCACTGACGTTGATCGTTTCTGCGTTCGCAAGCGTGCCTGACGTTCATAAGTTCGTGACTCCTGCCTTGCGTCGTAATAACACGGCGCTGCTTCTGTTCTCACTAAGTTCCGAAGAACGGTTAGGTGGCAGTGCTATCGCGCAGGTGTTCTCGCAGTTCGGTGATCTGCCGCCAGACGTCAATGATCCCTACCGGCTCAAGATGTTGTTCGACCTGCTTCAGCGTCACCTCGATGATGACAGCATCCTTTCAATTCACGATCGATCTGATGGCGGCGTGTTTACGACGGTTCTGGAACTAGCGATAGCCGGCAGGATCGGTGTGGATCTGTCTTGTGAAGGGGATTGGCTCCCGTTCTTGTTCAATGAAGAGATCGGTGTCGTGATCGAAACGGATCCGGCCAAACTAGGCATGTGGGAACGCGAAGCGTCTGAGTTCGACATTGCCGTCACGCAGATAGGTCGTACTGCGGATCACGAACGGCTCATAGTTCGCACCGACGATCGAGTCGTTTTTGATCGTTCGCTGGTTGAGCTGGAGGAAATCTGGTCACGAACGAGTTTCGAAATGCAGCGTCGTCGCGACAATCCTTCTAGTGCGGATGAAGAACGAGCGCTGATTAGCGTGCGCGACAAGGGGTTAGCGGAAGAGCTGAGTTTTGATCCCGATAGCTTACCGTCTATTTCCACGGCGAAGCCGCTGGTTGCAGTGTTGCGCGACCAAGGTATCAATGGTCAGCTCGAGATGGCTGCCGCGTTCCGCGCCGCGGGTTTCGAAGCGGTCGACGTACACATGACAGACCTCTTTGATGGACGTGAGTCACTCGAACGCTTTCAAGCCTTAGTAGCGTGTGGTGGATTCTCATACGGCGACGTGCTTGGCGGCGGCGGAGGGTGGGCGAAATCCATCCTTTTCAGCTCTAGTCTGCGGGATGAGTTCGCGACATTCTTTGAACGCGATACATTAACTCTCGGAATCTGCAATGGCTGTCAAATGCTCGCGCAACTACGCGCGTTGATTCCAGGCGCAGAGTCGTGGGTAACTTGGACGCCGAATCGATCTGGACGGTTTGAAGGCCGGGTGGTTCAGGTGCGGATTAATGATGTGAATACGCCATGGCTTGAGGACATGGCCGGGTCGCAGCTGCCAGTACCCGTGGCGCACGGTGAGGGTCGGGCGAACTGCACTGATCCTGGTGAGGTTTCACACCTCATCGAGCACAATCTTGTCGCAATGCAATTTGTTGATGGCGATGGCGACGTCACGGAGCGATATCCCCTGAATCCAAACGGTTCTTCCAAAGGGATCGCTAGTTTGGTGAGTGCAACGGGTAAGGCGTTGGTTTCCATGCCGCACCCTGAACGGGTCTTTCGTGCAATACAACAAACTTGGCGAGTACCGTCGCAGCGACGTGCGCGCCGGTTCAGCGGATGGGCGAAATTATTTCAAAACGCGTATCGAGCGATTGCGTAGCTAGACGACAGTTCACATTCTCGTCCAGATAGTCCGATCCGGTATCTCGAAATGCCGAAATTTGAATTCGCCGCGTTTTGTATCGGAAAAATAAGCCTCGAGAGATTTCCGGATGACAGGAAACGCAAGTTCATCCCACGGAATGGAATTCTCGTTGAACAGCTGAACGTCGAGCGTCTCGTGACCTGGCGCGAATGGACTTATTAGTTGCGCAATATAGAACTGATAGATCTGTGATATGTAAGACAGATCGAACTGTACGTAGAGTCGGTCGATCTCTACCTCCGCTAGTGCTTCCTCTCGTGTCTCCCGTTTTGCTCCTTCAAGTGTCGTTTCAAAGCGTTCGAGATAGCCGGCGGGAAATGTCCAAAGATTCTTACGCGGTTCGATGCCACGCTTACACAACAAGATGTCGTCGCCACTTTTGATTAGGCACCCGCAGACGATCTTCGGATTCTCGTAGTGAATATGTCCACAACTTCGGCAGACATGGCGTTGCTGAGTATCGTCGGGCGGCGTCACGAAGCGCGTATTGGCACCGCATTTAACGCAAAAGTTCACGGTCTACGAAAAGCCGATCCAGCGTCCCGCGCCCGCGACGGTGAACCACAACACAAGCGACACGAGTCCCAATGCGCCTAATGTAACTCGAGACGCATCATGGCGTGTCACGATACGATCACGTACGAGAAACGTAAATAGGATGGCGACGCCAAGCGTGCTGATCTTCACCCACCAGGAAAAGTTGTAATAGAGTTTGATCATTTCGGATAACGCCAATGGAATCCCGGTGGAAAACATCGTCAACAACGCTAATATGAAATAAGGACGTGCGTTGAGTAGGACCTGAGCGACTGGGCGCGATCGAAGCGTCAATCCGAGTAATCGAAGGTCGACGACAATGACTGTACCGCCGAGTAACGCGAGACCTACCAAGTGAATCGCCTCGATGAATGGGAATAACCAATAGGAAGTTCGAATTGCCTCGCCAATCCACATTTCTTCCAAGCGTTCGAATATGTCCAGTAGCGTCAAAGCGTAGCTACCTCATCGATTACGCAGCCCGCGACTGTGATCACCCAATCCGGTTGTGGTCGGTCACAATCAAACCAGTTGTATGCGATCATGCGTCCGGTGAATATGACGACAACCCACAGGAATATTGACGCCGCTGCGGTTAACCGGACGGAACGCGGTGGCTTCGGCGCATGGTCCCAGAGAACGCGATTCTTGCTTATACGATAGTGATAGTGAACCGCGTTGATCGCAGCGAGTACGATCATGATTACTTTGATGCGGAACCAAACACTGTGGTAGGTTCGTACGGGGATGGCATAAAACAGCAGCACGCCGGTCACGATCATGATGACAAAACCGACTACGGTCCAAGGTAACACGCTTTGACTGATCGTTGAAATAGGCGTTGTCCGGTATGCGTATCCCAACATACGCAAGTCGACAATCGCAAGCGTGCCGACGAACAAGGTCAGTGCGAGTACATGCGTCGTTTCGATGAGCGGATACATGTAGAACGACTCATGGAGCGCCGTACTCCATGCGTGCGTGTCGAGCCAGTCAGCAAACCAACGTAAGGACATGCTTAGAACAAAAAAAGCGCCTCAACACCGTTGTGGCGTCGAGGCGCGTCGAGTGTGATTGATGGCGAGCGGATTACTCTTCGGCCTCGGTTTCCTCATCCGATTCCTGAATCGCTTGTATCTTGGCTACATCATCTGCGCGAGCGCGTTCAGTCGGATCGGCACCATCGCGCGGAGCACCAGTTCCCGATGAACCCATGAACAACGTGGTACCGTCGGCGTACGTGATGTTTCGACCGTTCGCACGGTTTGAAAGGTCTTTCGATTGATATCCATCAACAATGATGTAAGTTCCAGGCTTGAGTGAGTCACGCGTCACACCGCGACGCAAGAGCGTGTTAGGTGTACCACCTTCGACCATCCATGACACCGTGGAGCCATCTTCTTTCTCGTGATCGAGATGAATCCAGGCGTGCGGGTTTACCCATTCGACTTTACTAACCTTTCCTTTCAAGAGCAAAGGTCGATTAGGATCGAACTCCGCGCCAAATGCATGATGTGCGTAGATGGCTGCGCCAGCAACTAATACGGCGATTCCTAGAACAAGATAGAGCAGTTTCATTGACGAGTCCTTACGTTTTATTCGGTTGCTGCCAAGGCTTCGCGCTCAAGACGCCTCGCGCCTCGAAGAATATTCCCCATGGCGTAGTTTCCCTCATGACAGGCGTATTCGAATATACGCTCGTCCGATTCGGGCCATACGTAATCGCCCGCCCATCTGTCTTGCCACGTCGTTGGATCTTCAACCTCAAAACTGTACTTCAAATTACGGTTGTCGAGCCGCTCGAAGCGTTCAACCACCTTCAGATGTCGTGACGCCGGGGCTTGTGCAGGCGTGTCGTTGAAGTTTGTTGTCTCAATCACGAGCGTGTCGTCTTCCCACCAGCCGATGGAGTCACCCATCCAGAAACGAACGTCGTCCGGTGGATGCTCGCTATTGAGCCTGATTGTGCGTGCGTCGTGCACCATCTCAACGAGAATCACAATTGTGTCCGGACCTTGTACGATCTTCTTGTGGTTGTTGTAGAGTGCAGGCATCATCGGTGGACCGCCGGTTGAGCTAAATCCCTGAAGGCATCGATCGGCCAACGTCAGATGCTCAGGATTGTCGTACGGTCCGGATCCGTCCCCTCGATGTACCCAGGAAGCGGTCCCGTCATTACGAGCGAAGGATCGAAAGAATGCGCGAATACGTGCAGTTCCTTCCGGCGTAAGTCCAGGTTTGCGCCCGTTTTCGGGGTACGTAATGATCGACGTGCGATATTTACCGTCAAACGAATTTAAGGTCTCGCCGTTGTCGATCCAAAACGTGTTGTAGCCACCTACATTCCCTGCTGGGCCAGGAGATCCGTCGCCGCCTTCGGGCGGTGCTTCGCGGTTTGGATCTTTCTTCGCGTTGTTCGCAGCGAGGGCTTGCGCAGTCTGTCGCGCACGCTCCTCCGCTTGCTCCTTGGTCACGTAGAGTTGGTCCACGTAGTAGTTTGGGCGTTGAACTGGAGTGAGTGTTGCAGTGTCGTACGTTCCGGTGAAATCAGGTGTCCCCCACGGCGTACGAGGTTGATCTGCTTGAGCTTCGGCAAATGCACTGCCAGATAGTACGACCAATAGTGCCGCAAAAGTAATTCTCATAGTCATTCCTCCCAGCCTCGCGGCAGTGGATTGCGACGCCACTTCCCATACATCAGTTCTTCGACGAACTCGACACATTTGAAGTCCATGATTCGTGCGTCTGGTTCCATACGACGGTATAACGGTAAAGAAATCGTCCACGGTTCCGTAAACGTCTCTTCGTCATAGATCGTCGCCTCATATTGCATGTGGTTTGGACCGGTGGGGGTCCACCGCTCAACAACTCTCATGCTGGCGGAATGGTGATTCCCCGCACGGTCGAACCAGGTATCGGGCATTTGCCCCGTCACCTCGACTACCAACGTATCGCCATCCCACTTCGCGTAGGACTGTCCCATCCAGGAATCGACAGGTGCTGGTCCAGGATCCTCGAAGTAGAGAATCCGATCGGCGTTCGCAAACTCGTACACGATGAACATCGAGTCGTGTCCTTGAACGATTTGAAATGGAAATGGCATGTAGGTCGAACGCGGTACACCTGGTAGATAACACTTGATCGCGGGATCGCGATTCAAGTAGTCTGCGCGATTCTCGTCGCGAATCGCTAACGCTTCCTCGGTGTAAGGGATTTTCCCGCCGTCTTTGACGATGCCCATGCCTGCGGGTACGGCCCCAATAGCGCCGAGGGCGAGGATGCGCTGGTGCGGTACGGGTACAGCTGGGCCGTCCCGCAACTGCAGTGCTGGACGCGCCAAATGACGTTCGATGTCCCAATGAGCACTGCCAATCGCTTGCCAGATTCCACTCAGATCAGGAATTTCAGTGCCCGAGATACGTGGTGCTACCCAATCATCTTCAGCTTGCACGCTTACGCAAGCAAGTAGCGTTGCTGCCAGCGTGAGTGATTTGAGAAATCTCGACGCGAGAACTCCTAGTATTGATACGTGGCTCTGCGGCACTCTCATAGGCTACTCGGACATCCTTGGGTAAACAGGCAATTTGGAATTGTACGGTTGGCAAAGATCGATACGTAAGACACGTTTAAGCACATTGTGACGGCGCTGAATTCCGGTGTGAGCATCCTTTCGCGAACGCTGTATTTCGTCCCATACCTTCTACAATAACATGTAATCACGATCTGCAACGTGCTGCTACGTGGCATGGTTGTGGATGTGCCGGATGAATATGAGCATCTTGAGTCGCCTGTTACGCGGTTTGGGAGTTAACCCGACGTAATGGCTGCGTCAAGCCGATGGCGGCAGAAACACAGCTTCCCGATGTTAGTCTCGATGATCGCAGCTATCTTATTGATGGCAAACGGTTTTTGGGGTTGGGGATTATTGTTTCTTGGTGCCGCGTTCATGTCGGCATGTTCAAGCACTGTGTTGCGACTGTTCTGGGGCATTGTTTGGTCATTTGTCCTCACGGCGTACGTTTATTATTGGCTTATATTTGAGTCGAATACACTGTGACCTATCAGGCAAGCACGTACTGTGTCTGAGTCGTCGACGAACCGCAAAAAAGCAGACGCGTGCTCGCTTTAACAGACTGTTTCAATACCGATTGCTTGTCAAGAACCACATCGTAGGAGCGATACAAGAATGAAAAACGTTTTGATTGCGTCATGCCTAATGGCGGGCGTTATGGCTTGGGCAGTACCAGTCGAGAATTTTTCGTTGTTAGATCACAATGGCGACGCGCACGAGCTCTACTACTACTCGGACGCAGACGCCGTTGTCTTAATCGTTCAAGGCAATGCTTGTCCGATCATTCGGAATGCGCTCCCAGATATCCGCGAAGTTCGCGATCGCTTCGTCGATGAAAACGTCGTGTTCTTGATGCTGAATGCCAACCCTCAAGACGACCGTAACTCGATTCAGGCTGAAGCAGAAGAGTGGGAGATTGATCTTCCCATTTTGGTGGATGAGACGCAGCTAGTGGCGCGCGGCTTAGGCGTCACACGCACAGCGGAAGCATTTGTCATTAACCCTTCTAACTGGGAATTGGCTTATCGAGGTCCTTTGAACGATCGGTTGGGATATGAACGACAGAAGGCCGAAGCTGACGTTCATTACGTGGCTGACGCGATCCACGCAGTTAAAAATGGTGGCGAATTGGACATTCAGACGGAAGCAGCCAAGGGGTGCCTGATCAACATCGATGAACCAGCATCTGAAATCTCCTTCGTTGACGATGTGGTTCCCGTTCTTGAACAGAATTGCATGAGGTGCCATGTACCGGGCGGTATTGGACCGTGGTCGATGTCAAGTTACGAAATGGTCAAAGGGTTTGCGCCGATGATGCGGGAGGTGCTCCGCACGAATCGTATGCCTCCGTGGCACGCGGACCCACATATCGGAACATGGGGTAACGATCGCAGCATCTCAATAGCAGAGAAAAAACTTCTGGTTGACTGGATCGAAGCCGGCGCGCCGCGCGGTGAGGGCGAGGATCCATTGGGAGAGATTGTCGCGACGATCGAGGAAAACCGTAGTTCTGTGGACTGGCCGCTTGGCGAACCTGACTTTATCGTCGATGTACCCGCATTTGAGGTGCCAGCGACGGGTGTGGTCGAGTATCAGAACCACGAGATTGCGTCAAATCTACCCGAGGACGTATGGATCCGTGGTATCGACGTAAAACCTGGCGACACCAACGTCCTGCATCACGCCTTGGTAGGTTCCAATGAACCGGGTAGCAATTCACGAGGCGGCGTATTCAACAATTTCCTGGGTGGCTACGCCCCTGGGGTTATTGGCGACTTCGCACCTGAAGGTACTGGCACTCTCATCAAAGCGGGTTCCAACATCGCCATCCAGATGCACTATACCCCTTATGGAAAGACCGTAGTAGATGAGACACAGATTGGGCTTTATTTCCACGATGAACCACCCGAGCGATATGTGCGACACGGTGTCGTGATCAACTTCAATATAGCTATTCCACCGAACACCAAAGCACATGAAGAAGGTGCGTACATCGAGTTCGACAAGGACGCAGAGCTTTATTCGATCCTGCCTCATTCCCACTATCGAGGTAGCAGCTCAACGTTTGAATTGGAGCTCCCAAGTGGCGAGCGAGAACTTCTGTTATCCGTGCCCGAATACGACTTCAATTGGCAGACGGGTTACGCTTTCGCGGAACCGAAGCATGTACCGGCAGGTTCGAAACTGATCCACAAGACGGTATATGACAATTCAAATCAGAACTTTGCGAATCCGGACCCAGACAAAACCGTGACATGGGGTCTACAGTCTTGGGATGAAATGCTCTACGGCGCGTTCGTATATCGCTGGAGCGACGAAACGTCAGCGAACCCAATTCATTCGGCTGCACGCTTCCGTGCGGCTCAGACGGTTGGATTCTTAGATAGCGACATGGACGGCGGCATTCAGTCGGACGAGATAGGTGAACGACTTAAGAAACAGCTAGAGCCTGCGTTTACGCATTTCGACGCAAATGGCAACGAGGCGCTCGAGGTAGATGAACTGTTCAACTATCAGAAGTTTGCCGCGCAGCGACGTGCCCAAGCACAACGACAGCAAGCCGAGGTCCAATCTAACTGACGTATCACGAGCTGACACCGCTCGTGAATACCGAACATCCATATCTGCGTGACCTGCTGCTGATTGGCGGCGGGCACGCGCATGTCCAGGTCATGCGTCGATTCGGCATGAAACCCGAAGCTGGCGTTCGTCTGACGATGATCAGTCGCGAAAGTACGACGCCTTATACCGGGATGTTGCCGGGATTTATCGCGGGCGAGTACCTTGAGCAAGAGATCGTCATCGATCTATTGAAGCTTGCGCGCTTTGCAGATAGTCGGTTCATAGAAGCCAATGTTGAACGCGTCGACGTTGTAAATCGTCGCGTACATCTCAGCGGCGGTCGCACGCCTATAAGGTTTGACGCGCTCTCGATTAACACCGGTGGAGATTGCACCCTCGATATTCCGGGTGGCGAGTTCATTCAACCGGTGAAACCTATCGGCCGATTTATTCACAACTGGTCTAGGACAGTTGCGTATCTATCACGTTCATCGCAGGTTCGGGTCGCGATCATCGGCGGCGGTCCAGGGAGTGTTGAACTCGCGCTTGCACTTCGCCAACGACTTGGC
>LXNJ01001211.1_pt1 | contig 15745 bp, 9 predicted proteins | sample 809081 | NCBI WGS metagenome assembly LXNJ01 (sample SAMN04870510, study PRJNA318959) | sponge metagenome | biome: sponge; feature: marine sponge reef; material: water | host: Petrosia ficiformis | place: Greece: Milos, Mediterranean Sea | collected 2013-05-29 | depth 5-7 m
AATCTCTCGTCGATGTTCTCTTTTCTGCTCCGCCGCCCAACCCGGACGGTCGCCGCCGTGCTGGCGGTGGACGCCATCGTCCTGTGTGTATTTAGGATCGAAGGAAGCGAGGTGGATTTCAACGAGAACATCCGTCCGATCCTGAACGAAAACTGCGTAACATGCCACGGCGGGGTGCGGCAGAGCCTGGCGTAAACAGCGCCGCCGACAAAACAGCTTTCGGGCCGATCGGCACAAACCAGGGAGCGAAGCGGCACAAACCAGGGAGCGAAGCGGGACAAACCAGGGAGCGAAGATCGCCGGATCGCACGCAAGCGCAACCCCGGCGATTTTTGGACCATAGGCTCAGCATGCATATCGAAAACATTTCTCGCTGGAGACCGCCGCCGGAATGGCCCCGGATCACCGTGATCGATGCACATACTGCGGGCGAACCGCTGCGCGTGATCGTCGACGGCTACCCTTCCCTCGAAGGCCATTCCATTCTGGCCCGAAGGCGTCATGCGCAACAACGCCTGGACCATCTTCGCCGGGCGCTCATGTGGGAACCCCGCGGTCATGCGGACATGTACGGATGCCTGCTTACGGAACCGGTCACGGAAGAAGCGGATCTTGGCGTCCTGTTCCTGCACAACGAAGGCTACAGCACCATGTGCGGCCACGGGATCATCGCCGTGACCCGGGTGGCGCTCGAAACAGGCCTGCTTCCCAAAACCGATCCCGTCACCTGCGTGCGCATCGACACCCCGGCGGGCCTGGTTACGGCTTTCGGGCATTGGAAAAACGGACAAGTACGGCGTGTCTCCTTCGAGAATGTGCCCTCTTATGTAGATAGTCTCGACCGGACGGTGGACGTTCCGGGATTGGGTTCCGTACGCTACGATCTGGCTTTTGGCGGAGCATACTATGCTTTTGTCCAGGCGGAAGAGGTCGGTCTCGCCTGCGAGGCGCATCATACGCAGGAACTCATTGCAACGGGTATGGCGATCAAACGCGCCATTATGGATAGCTTAACCATTCGACATCCCTTCGAAGAAGACATGGGCTTCCTGTATGGGACGATTTTCATCGGTCCGGCCAAGCATGACGGCTCGCACAGCCGGAACGTGTGCATCTTTGCCGAAGGCGAGGTGGACCGTTCCCCCACAGGTACGGGAGTCAGCGCACGGGCCGCCATCCATCATGCCCGGGGAGAAATTGCGCCGGACGAACCACTCATCATCGAAAGCATCATCGGAAGCACGTTCACCGTGCACGTCAAAGCCTCCACCACATTCGGTCCGCACGAGGCGATTATCCCGGAAGTGTCCGGAGAGGCCCATATCACCGGCCGCAGCACATTCTGTCTGGACCCCGACGATCCTTTGCGTCATGGCTTTTTGCTAAAGATGCTCTGATTAAACTGCGCCACGCATGCCCCGGATTCGTTTGTTGTCCCGCGAGGATGTCCGGCAAGCGCTGGATATGCCCACCGCTATTGCGCGCATGGGAGAAGCCTATGCCGCCTTGTCCGGCGGACGAGCCACGGTACCCGTACGCCAGAGCTTGCCCATCCCCGAAAACAAGGGGCAGGTCCTGATCATGCCGGCCTGGCTGCCGCACACCGGGGCGGTCAGTATTAAAATCGTATCGGCCTATCCGGAAAATCCGGATCGAAAGTTGCCCTTCATCCAGGCCCTTGTGATGGTGCTGGACGCTGCAGACGGCCGCCCTCTCGCCATGATGAATGGCGAATACCTTACGGCGCTGCGGACCGGAGCCGGGGCGGGACTGGCGACGGATTTGCTCGCGAGAAAGAACGCCGAGGTGGCCGCCATTTTCGGCCCCGGCGTGCAGGGGCGGACGCAACTGGAAGCCGTATGCGCAGTGCGCGACATTCGATGTACGTACATTTTCGGGAGGACCCTCGAAAAAACCGAGGCGTTCGCCTACGAAATGACGGCGCTGCTGAACCATGAGGTACTCCCGGCGACAGGGCCGGAACAACTACGCGAGGCGGATATCGTATGCACCGCCACCTCGTCGCGCATTCCGGTTTTTGGGCACGCGGATGTGGCCCCCGGCACGCACATCAACGGCGTGGGTTCTTTTCGCCCCGACATGGCCGAAATTCCTGTGGAGACGATACAGGCGGCAAAAGTGGTCGTGGATCAGCGCACAGCCTGTCTGGCCGAAGCAGGGGACATCATACAGCCCCTGAATCGGAAACTCATCGACGAAAACCACATCTACGGCGAGATAGGCGAGATCGTCTCAGGGGATGTGGCGGGGCGAACCTCGCCGGACGAAATCACCTTGTTCAAATCGGTGGGGAATGCCGCGCAGGACCTGGCGGCAGCCGCGCATATAGTCAAGGAGGCGGAGAAGCGCGGTTTGGGAGTGGAGGTGGAGTTGTAGGGGGATGGTTGAAGTGCGCCATTCCACCCCCCTGCCTATATTGGCGGCGTAACGCCCTGCAAATCGAACCCGATGAACGGTACCCGGACCATGCCTTCGTTTCAGTTTCTGCGCTTTCGTATGGGGAGGGGTCTCTTTGCGGCAATACTGGCTGCGACCCCCCTGTGGATCGCCGGATGTACGCGCCCGTCCGTGCCGATCACTCCTGTCGAAGAGTCCGCCACGCCGGTCGAAGCACGGCACGGCATGGTCGTTTCCGCGAAGATCGAGGCTTCCGAGGCCGGCGTCGAAGTGCTCCAGCAAGGCGGCAATGCGGTGGATGCAGCGGTGGCTACCGGGTTTGCGCTGGCGGTTACGTACCCTCCGGCGGGGAACCTCGGCGGCGGCGGCTTCATGGTGATCCGTTTTACGAACGACCGCAAAAACGGGGAAGAGGAATCAGGGAGCGGAGCGGGATATGACCGAAGCAACGCGGGATATGACCGCAGCGGAGCGGGACATGGCCGGAGTGAAACGGGAAAAACAGGGAGCGGAGTTGGACAAACAGGGGATGAAACGAGACAATCCCCCGCCCCGACAGTAACCACCATCGACTACCGCGAAAAGGCGCCTGCTGCGGCCCATCGGGACATGTATCTCGACGAGGAGGGACAGGCCATGCCCCAACTCAGTCGGCTGGGATACCTTGCCTCTGGCGTGCCGGGTTCTCCGGCGGGGCTGGTTATGGCGCACGAGAAGTATGGCCGCCTGCCCCTGGCGGATGTGATGGCTCCGGCGATTCGCCTTGCGGAGGAAGGATTTCTGTTGAGTCGGCGGGATGCGGCGGGACTGAATGCGCAGCGCGACGCTTTTGCGCAGTTCGAAAGCACCGCGAAGTATTTCACGAAATCCGCCCCCGATGAACGCTATGAAGCGGGAGAACGCTTTGTGCAACAGGACCTTGCGGAGGTTCTCCGGCGAATCCGGGACCGGGGCCGGGCCGGATTCTACGAAGGCGAGACCGCCGAACTGATCGCCGCAGAGATGGCGCGCGGCGGCGGATGGATCACGATGGAAGACCTTGCCGCCTACGAGGCCGTGGAACGCGCCCCGCTTTCGGGCACGTACCGGGGCTACCGGTTCCTTGCCATGGCGCCCCCGTCTTCCGGAGGTGTGGCCCTGGCCCAATTGCTCAATGCCGTAGAGCCGTACGACATAGCAAGCATGGGCCATCATACGGCATCCGCGGCCCACCTGATGGGCGAGGCAATGCGCCGTGCCTACGCCGACCGGGCGCAGTGGCTGGGCGATCCCGATTATTTCGAGGTTCCGGCAGCCGCACTTATCCGGAAGGAGTACATGCGGCAGCGCATGGCGGGGTTCGACCCCAACCGGGCGGATTCCAGTGTAGCCGTGGCGTACGGGGACCCGCTTGCCTTCGAATCGTCCGAAACCACGCATTATTCCGTAGTGGACGCGGACGGGCAGGCCGTCAGCGTAACCACCACGATCAACGGCAGCTACGGATCGAAGGTGGTGGTGGACGGCGCCGGCTTCTTCATGAACAACGAAATGGACGATTTCTCCGCCAAGCCGGGAGCACCCAACATGTTCGGGCTGCTGGGCTCGGAGGCCAACGCTATCGAGCCGGGCAAGCGCATGTTATCGTCCATGACGCCCACCATCGTGGAGGATCCCTCCGGAGAACTATTCATGGTGATCGGATCGCCTGGGGGAGGGCGCATCATCACGACGGTATTCGAGGTGATGCTGAACGTGATCGACCACGGAATGAACATCCAGGAGGCGGTAGCGGCCCCCCGGATTCACCACCAGTGGCTTCCGGATGTGTTGTTCTACGAAGCGCAGGCGCTTTCCGAAGACGCCCGGCGCGGGCTGGAGCGCCGGGGCTGGACCCTGGATAACAACGGCGCCTGGGGACGAGCGGACGGCATTGTGGTGCGCAGGGATGCGGAAGGCGTGTTGTATCGGGGCGGCGCCGATCCGAGAGGAGACGATGCGGCGGCGGGATATTGAGGCTCGGCACGGAAGCCCCTGCGCGTGGCGGTACGGGCAGTAAAACGGACCGCTACCGGGTTAGTGGTTAGCGTTGTTTACTACGGATTATTCTTGCTTTATGATCGGATTATCCGGAAAAAGTGGATAATCGATCATGTCAATTCCAATATTAAATCATGATATTGACATAAGCATTGTGTTATATCTCGTCAGGCAATGCATAGAAGGTCCTTGAAAAAATGACCATGCGCTGCTCACTGCAGGCCACCACGCCTGCATTGACGACGTCAGCACTGCTGCCTGACACCCCCGCGGCTTGACAAGCACACCCCGACAACGTATCCTGCTAACACAAGCCACATCATCAGGACGACATACCCCGACGCGCCAGTGCACGTATAAAACGATCCGGATTTTACGAACCCTTTCCAACCGGAGCACAACGATGCAAAGAAACGCCTGGCTAACCCTGACCCTTGGGGCGATACTTTTCCTTGCGCACCCTGCGCATGCGCAGCTCATCGGAGACCGCATGCGGATAAAAACTGAAGATGGAGAGAAATTCACCGGGCAACTGAAGGGGTACAATGCCGATTCTTTGATACTTCTTACAAACTCGACAGAATTAAGCATAGCGTATGCCGATATGGCGCGGCTGAAAAGGAGCCTGGGGGGACGCTCGCGTTATACGAAACGCATCCTGATCGGCCTGAGCGCTGGTGTGGTTGCGGGGGGGCTTGTCGCAGCAAGTAGCGTCACGGGAACCTTCGACCAATTCGCAACAGTGGCCGGGATAGGTCTTTTTGGAGGGACGGGCGGCTTGGTCAACGCGGTGATCAGGCGAGAGCACTGGGAACGTCTGGATATTCCCGGTCAGAGCGCCGCGCCTGTTACGCCGGTTATTGGCGTCCAACCGCCCGATCTTTCGGCCCTGGAAAATCGCATGCGAATAACGACCGAAAACGGAGAGAAGCTTACCGGGCAACTGAAGAGGTACGATACCGATTCCCTGACCATCCTTACAGACTTTACAGAACAAAGCATAGCGTATGCCGACATGGCGCGGCTGCAAAAAAGTCTGGGGATTCGCTCGTATTCCAGAGACGGCGCGAAGATGGGTTTGTTAGTGGGTGCGGGTGGCAGCATAGCCGCCGCGGCCATCCTGCGCGAGCCCGGGGTGCTGCTGGGGACGATAGTTATCGCCCCGCCGCTCGGCCTGGGCGGCATGATTTCAGGCGCGGCGATCCGGCGGGAGCGATGGGAGCGTCTGGACATTCCCCGTCAGGGCGCCGCGCCTGTTGTACCGGATCTTCCCGATCGGAAGGCCTCGGCTATCAGGCCGGATATCGGCGTCCAACCGCCCGGTCTTTCGGCCCTGGAAAACCGCATGCGGATAACGACTGAAAACGGGGAAGAGCTCATCGGGAGAATGAAGGAATACGATGCCGTTTCCCTGACCATCCTTACAGATTCGACAGAACAAAGTATAGCGTATGCCGATATGGTGCGGCTGCAAAGGAGTTTGGGCACCCGCTCGCGTTTTTTGAAAGGCACCGCGATCGGCTTTGGCACTGGCACGGTTGCGGGATTTTTCGCAGCAAGTAGAATCGAGTGCAATAACGAAGCTTGCGTCGGCGAGGCTTTCGCAGCGATAGCGATGCTTGCGCTTGGGACCGGAGGAGGCACCTTATTGGGCGCAATCGTCGGTGCGAAAATCAAGCGGGAAAGATGGGAACGTGTGGATATTCCCGGTCAGAGCGCTGCGGCGGGCATGTCCATTACGCCAACGATCGGGGTCCACCCGGGCGGTGGTTTGGGCCTGGGGGCCCGGATATCGTTCTGAGCCGAAACCCCAATCCCCTACTTTTCCGCCAAGATCCAGTCGATGAAGCAAACCGGAAAGGGTCTGCCCGGTTCGTCCGCCGAAAACACAAAATACAGGTCGGTCACACCGCTGGCTGCCTCAAGCATCACTTCATAGGTCTGCAGGCTGGTTTCGTTCGGTATCGGTACTTCGAACGTGCCGAGCATCTCTCCGTCCACGCCGCCGGCGCGCAGGTCCAGCCGCCCTCCCGTGGTTACCCCGGCCATGGTCCCGATCTGCGCGGTAAACGACCGGATACCGGTAAGATCGATGTCCCGGAAAACGAAATACCCCCCGTCATTCCCTGCCAGGACATCTCCTGTGGCGCCCTCCCCGGACGCCTCCTCCGGTATGGGAAACACCATAACCTCTTCGCCCTCGTCATAGTCTTCCGCCTGCAACTTCGGATGCCGCAGGGTTACGACACTCCGACCGGTGAGGGGGGGCATACCCGACGCCCCCTGATCGGTGTACGACGCCGCCAGGAAGTAGCGTCCTTCTTCCTCGTCCGCACTGTGCTTGTCGGTGACATACGTGCCCTGCAACGGCAGCGTCGCTCCCTGTACGGCTACGCTCTCCAGACCAAGAATGAAGTCCGCCATGCGGTTCGCTTCCTCGGCGGAAACCTGCGGCTGCGGCGCCATCGCCCGATCTCCCCAGACGCCCATGCCGCCGTTAAGGATTTTATCCGTGAGATATTCGCGCGACGCATCGTTGTCCGGATACTTTTGGGCAATGGCCGCAAAGGACGGCCCTATGGATACATCCGCCTGGAGATGGCACGCCCCGCAGGTATGCCGTTCGACGAGGGCCGGTCCGATAAGCCCCGAAGCGCGCTCCAGCGCTGCCTGGTGACCCTGGGCCTGAACCGTCAGATCGCTACCCTGCGGCAGGTAATCGATGGTAAAGGCGACCTGCTCGGCGGCAATATCGCCATCTTCCGGGTCGGTAACGACCACGTCGTACTCAATGACCCTGCCGTCCCGGAAAAACGTGCGGTTGCCGGAGAGTTCGAGGCGAACCTCCGGTATGTCGTTGCCCACGAGAATGTCGATGGTTTCCGTGCCTGTTAAGCCCTCGCTATCGGTCGCCGTGAGCGTTACCGGGTAGGTCCCCGGCACCTCAAACGAGTAGACGGCCTCCTCGCCGGATATTTCGTCCCCATCCCCCTCGCGGCGCCAGGACCAGGTCACGGGATCGCCGTCCGGATCGAACGAATCGGCCGCGGAAAGCGTCACGGTCAGCGGGGCTGCGCCGATAGGACGATCCGCCGATATACGCGCAATGGGGCCGCGGTTGTTGACCGCATACTCGATGCGGAACAGCCGGGCGTCCGGATTATGCCCGTACCAGGTCTGGCCGTATTCGAGCATATAGAGCGCCCCGTCGGGGCCGAAGAGCATATCCATCGGGCGGCTGAACTCGGTCGTCGGCATGAACCGCTCCATGTCCGCATAGTCTCCGTCCTCGTTCATCGTGACGACATTGATCCAGTTCCGCATCCAGTCGTAGATGAACAGTTTCCCGTCGTAATAGCGCGGGAATTTGTGATCGGAATCGGCATAATCGGCATAATAATAGACCGGGCCCGCCATGGCGTTGCGTCCCCCGTCTCCCACAACCGGAAATTCTTCGGACGCCTCGTAAGGATACCAGATAAAGGCCGGTTGCGCCGGCGGAAGGATCTCCGATCCCGTGTTATTGGGAGAGTCGTTTACGGGAGCGGCCGGATCGAAAGGCGCTCCCCCAACTTCCGCCTGGAAATCGTAATCGTGATAGGCCTTGTTATTTCCGACGAAATGCGGCCAGCCGAAGTTACCCGCCTGCCGCGCCTGATTCACTTCGTCATGCCCCATGGCGCCTCTCTCGGCAGATGGCCCCCCCGCGTCAGGTCCAACCTCTCCCCAGTACAGATAACCTGTCCGGTGGTCAATGGAGATACGGAAGGGATTTCTGTTTCCCATTACGTAGATCTCGGGCCGCCCCTTCGTTGGATCGTCCGCGAAGAGATTGCCTTCCGGAATGCGGTAGGATCCGTCGTCTTCCGGAGTAATCCGCAATATCTTCCCGCGCAGGTCCATGGTGTTGCCAGCCGATCCCTGCGCGTCCCAGGCCTTGCGGCCCTCGCGTTCGTCAATCGGGGCAGCGCCAGCTGAAGCAAACGGATTGGTATTGTCCCCTATGGACACGAACAGGTTGCCTGCGGGACCGAATTCCAGAGAACCGCCTACGTGACAGCACTCGTCGCGCTGAACGGGAATTTCCAACAGTACCCGCTCGGACTCCATATGGAGTTGAGAATCTTCAAGCACGAAACGGGCCAACCGTATCACGGTCTCGTCCGGCGCGGAATACGCAAAATAGACCCAACGATTGTCGGCGTACTCGGGATCGAGGGCCACGCCGAGCAATCCTTCCTCAAAATCTATGGCTACCTCCAGTTCGGCGATCGTCTCGGTCAGGCCCGTCTCCGGATCATATATCTTTACGGCGCCGCGCCGCTCGACAAAGAGGATGCGCCCATCGTCGAGCAGCTCCAGTTCCATGGGTTCGTAGAGCACTTCGTCGAGTACGACCTTCGTGAACCGTTCTGGGGCCGGCGGCTCGGACGAGTCGCGGTTGCCGGAATCGGCGCATCCTGCGAGAAAAACGATCCCTGCCAGCGCCAATAATGTTGTCCTGTTACGCATTACGCCAAAACCGGGATTTTTGTGAAATGAGTAGAAATGGTAGAGAAAAGGTATAAAAAAGGTTCGGAAATGGTATAGAAATAGCGCATAAAGGCCGAACAGCGCTTTATGCGCGCCGTTGTGCGGTTCGTATGCCGCCTTGGTGCAGCGACTTGCGCACATAAGAATACGCACCGGATACCTGCCGGTCAAGCATGCGCCCTGCCCCGACCCGTGCTATTAAGCGGTCCATGCAGTAGATTCGTTGATCCCCGGAACACACTCGGCGCCGCCATGCTTCTTGCCCCCATCGACTGGATTCTCATCGCAGGGTATTTCGCCCTCTCGTTCGGAATCGCCGTGTATTATTTCCGGCGGGCCGGGCGGAACACTTCCGAATTCTTCCTGTCGGGACGGAATATGCCGTGGTGGCTTGCGGGCACCTCCATGGTGGCCACCACCTTCGCAGCGGATACCCCTTTGGCCGTCACCGAACTCGTGGCCCAAAACGGTATCGCCGGGAACTGGCTCTGGTGGAATTTCGCCTTCGGGGGCATCCTGACCGTTTTCTTCTTCGCCCGCCTGTGGCGGCGCAGCGGCGTGCTCACGGACGTGGAATTCGTCGAGATGCGCTACGACGGCAAGGCCGCCGCCGTGCTGCGCGGCGTCAAGGCCATCTACTTCGGGCTCGTGCTCAACGGCATCATCATCGGGTGGGTGGCGCTGGCCATGGAAACCGTCATCGACATCCTGTTTCCCGGCCTGACCGTGTTCGGAAAGGAATCCTTTCAGGTTCTCGGCGCGGAGATCGGGGCGCCGCTCGTCGTGGTGGTCCTGCTCATGCTGCTGGTGGGCGTATACTCGCTGCTTTCCGGTCTGTGGGGCGTCGTCGTGACCGATGCGTTCCAGTTCGTCATCGCCATCGTGGGCAGCATCATTCTCGCCGCATTCGTGCTGGACATGCCCGAAGTGGGCGGCATGACCGGCCTGATGGCCGCCCTGCCGGAATCGACCTTCCGCATGCTTCCCACCCTTGGAAACGCCGCCGAGGGCGGGGCCGTGCTGGCGCTTACCGCCGTGAGTTTCTTCGCCTATGTCGGGGTGCAGTGGTGGTCGAGCTGGTATCCGGGGGCCGAGCCCGGAGGCGGGGGCTACATCGCCCAGCGCATGATGAGCGCAAAAGACGAGAGGCATTCCCTGCTGGCCACGCTCTGGTTTACCGTCGCGCACTACTGCCTGCGCCCGTGGCCCTGGATTATCGTGGCTCTTGCCGCCCTGGTGCTGTATCCGGGCCTGGACGACCCGCGCGAAGGGTTCGTGCTGGCCATGCGGGACGTGTTGCCGCCGGGTTTACTCGGTCTCATGATCGCCGCTTTTCTGGCCGCCTTCATGAGCACGCTCTCCACGCAACTGAACTGGGGCGCGTCGTATCTCGTGAACGACTTCTGGAGACGGTTCGTGAAACCGAACGCCAACGAAAAGCATTACGTGCTCGTGTCCCGCGTGCTGACGTTCGTCCTGGCCGGCGCGTCCGTCTTCATCACGGCGAACCTCGGTTCCGTGAGCGAAGCCTGGGGGTTGCTCCTGACCGCTTCCGCCGGACTCGGGCTCGTCCTGATTCTGCGCTGGTACTGGTGGCGGGTCAATGCATGGAGCGAACTGGCCGCTACGCTGTCGCCCGTTCTGCTGCTCGCGCTTGCCCTGATCTTCGGAGCATTCGGCGTCGAGATACCCGGCCTGCGAGCCGAGTTTCCCGATAATCTTTTCGCCGTCACCGCATTCACCACGGCGGTATGGGTCACGGCCACGTTCCTCACCCGGCCCACGCGAAACGAAGTGCTGGACCGTTTCTACCAAAGGATTCACCCCGGAGGCCCCGGGTGGAAGCCCGTTGCCGAACGTAATCCGGACATACGCCAGGACACGGGCATGGCCCGGCTCGCAGGAGATTGCGTGGCCGGGATCGTCCTGGTCTACAGCGCCCTGTTCGGGGTGGGACACCTGCTGATGGGCCACACCGGATGGATGCTGCTTTGTTTGTGCGGGATCGTTGCCGCCGGCGCCTTTCTATGGAGAAGCCTCAGCCGCCTCGACTCGTCCGCTGCCCCCGCACAAGACGCCTGATCGTTTCGTTCATTCCGCCGCCCGGCCATGCGCCTGCTTGTCATCGTCAATGTGTTCGAACCGGACCTCGGGGGCGGCGTGCTCTTCAGCGACCTGTGCTACGGGCTGGCCGAGCGCGGTTTCGAGGTGACCGTGCGGTGCGCCTCGTCCTACTATCCCGAATGGCGCGACAAATCGGGGGAGAACGGCTTGCGCATCCGGTCCGAAACGCGGCGCGGCGTGCGCATCGAGCGGTTCGGCCTGTACATTCCCCGGAACCCGCAAGCACTGCACGAACGGCTTATTTACGAAGGCTCCTTTTGCGCCTCGCTCATGCGGCGCCTTCCCCGGCGCAGCGACTACGACGCCATGATGGTCTTCTGTCCCTTGCTGGGTGCGGTGGCCTACGCCGCCGCATGCCGACGAAAAACCGGCCTGCCCCTGTGGCTGAATATCCAGGATCTGCCTGCCGAAGCCGCGCAGGCCGGAGGTATCGGACAAGGGGGCTGGATGGTTCGCGTACAGAATGCGCTTTTCAACGAGGCCGACGTGTGGAGCACGATTTCCCCGACCATGGTCGAGCGGCTGGAACATCGGCGGCGACGCGACCAACCCCTCCTCTACCTGCCGAACTGGCTGCACGAATCGCTGGCCACACACCTGGACGCAGCGCCGAAAACGCAAGGCCCCGGCTCCCCCGTGCGGCTCCTGTACTCCGGGAATCTGGGCACGAAACAGAATCTGCTCGAACTGTGCCGCATCCTGCGCCGCAGCGACGCCCCGTTCGCGTTTCGGATACAGGCAGAGGGCAGCGGCGCCGGCGCGCTGCGGAACTGGGCGGAGGAGACGGGCGACGAACGGTTCGACGTGCGGGGTTTGTCGGACGAAGAGAAGCTGGCCCGGGCGCTCCACGAAGCGGATTTTCTGGTTATTCCGGAAAGATCGGACGCCGGAGGGTCTTTTCTCCCTTCCAAACTGATTCCGGCGCTCGCGGCGGGGACGCCGGTCCTCGCCGTTTGCGACGCGGATAGCCCGCTGGGGACGGAAATGACGGCGCACCGGCCCGGGCCGCTGTTTACATGGCCGGAAGCGGAAAACCTGCCGGCTCTGCTCGCCTCCGTGAACAGGAACGAGTATGCTGCGTGGAAGACGAACGCCGCAAAGCGGGCCGCGTTTTACGATCGCGAGCGAGTCCTGGACCGGTATGCAGAGGAGCTCCGGCGCCTGGGCGGACGATGAGCTTTGCGGACTTAATCAGAGTATACCCGGGCGGAACGATATGCCGCAACGCGCATACTTGTTTGGTTATGAGTGAACTGATTGTCGTAGGAGATCGCGTCCTCATCGCTCCTGAAGAGGGTGAAACGCAAACGGAAGCCGGGCTGGTGCTTCCGGCGTCTGTGGCCGAACGCCAGGATGTGCGGATGGGCAAAGTCGAGCAGGTCGGCCCGGGCTATGTGATGCCCAATCCCGATTATACGGGAGAGCCCTGGACCGCAGACCGCGATTCGGTGCGCTACCTGCCCTTGCAGGCGCAACCGGGCGATCACGCCTTCTTTCTCAAGAAGGAAGCGGTCGAGATCAAGTTCAACGGGCGGGATTATCTCATCATCCCCCACTCCGCCATTCTCGCGCTGGTGCGCCGGCAATCCGAAGACCTTGCCGGAGATATCGAGCAGATGGATATCGAAGATCTGCTGCGGTAGGCCCACCCCTCACACCCCGCACCAGTACGTCTCGATGCCCATCTCCGCGAACGCCGCCGTCTTGGCGGCAAGCGCCCGGTCGGCGTCTTCCGCCGACGGCGCATACGCTACCTGGATATGGTTCGATTTGTGGCGCGCCATCATCCGATCGCGGGTCACCCCGTGCAGCACGGCGTGCATGATGGGCCATTGCGAAGTCGTAGCCTGCCACCGGCGCTCCGTTTCCTCCTCCGGCAAGGCCACGACGGTCGCCCGTCCCAGATCGGCCTTGAGCCGGTCGTCTTCGACGAAAAGACGGCTCCATACAATCTCGCCAGGTTTGCCGACCCCTTTTACCGTACCTCCCCCCAGCCGGAAGTACATGGGCGGCTGGCGCTTGCTCGACGCGCCCGCATATCCCCCGGCGAAATGCTTCGGCGGCGCGGCGCCGGAAATCTCGAACACCCACACATACCGATCGCCGTACGGATCGCCCCACCGGATATCGTGCAGCGTCGTTTCGGGGTCGTAGCCGAGGGCATTCCATACGCGGTGCGTCACAAGCGCATCCACGCCTGCACATTCGTCCACTTCGTTGAAATGCGGCAGGGCGCGGCCTGCAAAGAGTTCGCGGCTTCCGTCGCGGGCATAGACCGGGGGGCGTTCCGTATTGTTGAGCAATCCTTCGGCCAGATCGGAGGCCGGAAGCAAATCCTTCAGGCCCTGCTGGTACTGGATGCCGATCGCGTCGCACCCGAAATCGTCCGCAATGCGGAGCGCAGCGATATACGTCTTGAGTTGCAAGCGAATCTGCTCGTCGGTCAGGTCCGTGGCGGGATCGGCCCCGGTATGGAACGTCATGCCCCGCTCGTCGAGCCATGCCCGGCACCGGTCCGCCTCGTCGTCGGAGGTTTGCAGGGTTTCGTAGTACAGGGCGCTCTGGCTCAGGCGCTCCTTGAAGACGCCAGCGGCATTGAGAATGCGATCCGGAACGATCGCATTGTACATCCCCATGCACCCCTCGTCGAACACGCCCAGAATGGCTTTGTAGCGCAAGAGGCCTCGGGCCATAAGCTTTCCGGCGAACACAGCGATCTCGCCTTCGGAAAGGTCCGGCGCCGGGCGTACATGGCTCGTATCGTGCGCAATCGCGCCGTCCGCAAGCCAGGCGCGCAACCGGGCCGCGAAAACGGGATCGGTCACATCTTCTCCCCAGAGCGTCGAATACGGGATGCCCGCCTTGGTCAGGCTGCCGTTGAGGTTCAGCATCCCCACCAGGCCGGGCCATTGCCCGCTCCAGTTGGCGACCGTCAGGATGGGGCCTTTGTGCGTGGTCAGGCCCGGCAACACGTGGTGGGAGTATTGCCAGGCGGCGCAGGCCACGATCAGCGGACGATCCGGGTCGATTTTCGCAAACGTCTCCAGCCCCATCCGCTGGCTGTCGAGAAAGCCGTGTCCTTTGTCCGCATCGAATGCTGGGCGCCGGTCCACCGTATAACCCATCCCCTCCACCGCCTGGATCAGCGCGGTTTCGAGCGCCTGTTGCGCCGGCCAGCACACTCGGTTGGCCGCAAGCCGCAAGTCACCGCTTGCGGTCAGATACACTGTTTCGTTACGCATGGAATCCGTGAAGCAACTGGAAACGGGAAACTATCCGGTGCCTCCAAGGGATCCGTCCTCGCCGCCGTACGCATCGCTCAGCGGCATATACAACTTGCCGGAATGCGGCCCGCGCATGGCCTCGCCCAGCGCCCCGGCCAGCACGTTCAGGGTCAGGGCCACGTGTACGTTGCTCCGGACCAGCACGATCGCTTCCTCGATGACCGACGCCATGGCTTCGATATCGGCCCGGGGAAGGCGTTCGGTGAATCCGGCAATGGCTTCCATCTGATCCACATTGATCAGCGGAGCCGCCTCGCCCATCGCCCGGTAGAGCATCAGGTCCCGAATCCACCGGAGGAGCAGTTCCAGCACATGCCCCACTCGGTCGCGCCCGAACCGCGCGGTCCGCTCCACGATATCGGCTATTTTTGCGACATTCCGGCTGTACGCTGCCCGGGAAAAGTCCAGCACGAGCTCCCTCAGCGCACGCAAATCCTCGTTTTGCGCCAGATCGAGTCCGGCGGTGTGCGACCCGTCCGCCATGCGCGCAAGCGTTCCGGCGAGCTCCGGGGCCACGCCCTCCTTCTCGATGAGCGCCTGCTCGATGGCCTCGGGGGGCAGCGGATCGAACCGCAGGCGGCGGCAACGGGAAAGAATGGTGGCGAGGATGCGGTCCGCACGGCTGGTCGTAAGAATGAAAACGGTCTTCGGCGGAGGCTCTTCCAGCATCTTGAGAAACATGTTGGCGGCGTCCGTACGCAGATGCTCCGCATCGCTGACCACAGCCACCTTGTAGCGGCCCTCCACCGGCTGAAAACTCATGGCCCGGCACATCTCTTCCTGAACACGCGCAACGGTGTAGAGCGCCTGTTTGTTGGAGGATCGGGTCGGGTCGTCCAGCGAGGGGCGGCGTACGAAATCGACCGCCGCATACGGATTCTGGCCGACGAGTCGGATCCGTTCGGCAATATCCGCAGGGTCGGCGTCCGAAGGATACGGCATCAAGATATGCAGGTCGGGATGCACCATCCGGTCCACTTTCCCGCAAGACGGACAGGCGCCGCACGCTTCCTCCCCGCCCTGCTCGCAAAGCAGCGCCTTGCCGTACGCTATGGCGGCCGCACGCTTGCCCACGCCTTCCGGCCCGTAGAACAGCCAGGCATGGGCTACCCGCTCGGCGGAGATGGTGCGCCGGAGCGCATCCGAGACGCGCTGCTGGCCGATGACGGAAATCCAGGACATTACTGCGAATCGACAAACGGAAGCATAGCTTGCGGTCTTGCGGGCCGTACGCCCCGCTTCCCGAGCGGCAGCGCATCCGCGCCGGCCCGGCTCGCGCAGCGATACGCTCCAAATGTACGAAGCCCACAGATGGCATACGCATGCGGAAGCGCTCGAACCCTCTGCGGCGCGGCTCGTATAATGCG
>LXNJ01001212.1_pt1 | contig 15744 bp, 11 predicted proteins | sample 809081 | NCBI WGS metagenome assembly LXNJ01 (sample SAMN04870510, study PRJNA318959) | sponge metagenome | biome: sponge; feature: marine sponge reef; material: water | host: Petrosia ficiformis | place: Greece: Milos, Mediterranean Sea | collected 2013-05-29 | depth 5-7 m
TCCTCATTATGTGGGGCCTACCACATTGCTTCGTCATTCCTTGCCAGCACGCCCCTTTCAGCCTCTGAATCTTTGCGGATTTAATCAGAGCATCCTATGAATATTTATAAATGCGCCATCTCGCCACATCGCACGGAGCCATGATGTATGGTATCTACCATATGCATATGGTAGATTATCATGTCGTCCCCCTGTACCTCCCGGAACCATGACCGGCGCATCGTTATGAAACACCCCACCACGCCCTGCAGCACTATGGAAACCCGCGCCCTGACCGTCTTACTCGCTGTATTGCTTGCCATCACCGGGCTGTCCTGCCAGGCGGAAGCCGGAGGAAACAGCGCGGACGAATCCGTGACGGCCTCCGACGACCTGGCCAGCGTGCCCGAATGGAGCCGCGAGGCGATCTGGTATCAGATTTTCATGGAGCGATTCCGCAACGGCGACCCGTCCAACGATCCCGTCTTCGAGAACACGCTGGGATCGTATCCCAACAGGCCGTTCGAGGGATGGCGCCCCACCCCGTGGACGCATGACTGGTACCAGCAGGAGGACTGGGCCATAGCCTCCGGGGAGGAGTTCTACCGGACCGTGCAGGCAAGGCGGTACGGAGGCGACCTGCAAGGCGTGCTGGACCGGCTCGACTATCTGGAGGAACTGGGCGTGACGGCGCTGTATATCAATCCGATCAACGATGCGCCGTCGCTGCACAAGTACGACGCCCGGAACTACCGGCATATCGACCGCAACTTCGGGCCGGACCCCGAAGGGGACGCCGCCATCATGGCCGAGGAAAACCCGGTCGATCCCGACACCTGGCAATGGACCTCGGCGGACCTGCTTTTCCTGGAACTCGTCGACGCCTTGCACGAGCGGGGCATACGCATCATCCTCGATTATTCGTGGAATCACACGGGGATTACGTTCTGGGCCTGGAAGGACATTCTGGAGAACCAGGCCGCCTCGCCCTACGCGGACTGGTACGAAATCGTACAGTTCGACGACCCGGACACCGAGGAAAACGAATTCGAATACCAGGGCTGGGCTGGCGTATCCACGCTTCCCAACCTGAAAAAAGTCGATGTGGAGACGAAAGGCCACGACGGGGGCAACCTCCACCCCGCCGTGAAACAGCATGTATATCATGTGACGAGGCGCTGGATGGACCCGAACGGGGACGGCGATCCAAGCGACGGCATAGACGGCTTCCGCCTGGACGTGGCGGAGCAGGTGCCCATGGGGTTCTGGCGCGACTACCGGGCCTTCGTGCACGACATCAATCCGGACGCCTATCTCGTGGGCGAGGTATGGTGGGAGGACTGGCCGGATCACATGGCCAACCCCCGCCCCTACATCAAGGGCGATGTGTTCGATGCGGTGATGAATTACCGCTGGTACATGCCCACCCGGAGCTTCTTCGCCGAAGCGCCGCCCCACCTTACGGCAACCGGGTATATCGCCCACCTCGATTCCGTGGAAAGCGGGATCGACCGGGCGCATCTCGAGGCCATGATGAATCTCGGCGCCAGCCACGATGCCCCGCGCCTCGGAACCTCGCTCTACAACAACCAGACGAAGTACAAATACCAGGCCCACCCCCGAGGCAATCCCGAATACAAGATCGACCGTCCGGACGAACGGACCGACGCCGTGCGGCGCCTGCTGCTGACCCAGCAGTTTACGTATTACGGCGCGCCGCATATCTGGAACGGCGACGAAGTGGGCATGTGGGGCGCGGACGATCCCGACTGCCGCAAACCGCTGGTGTGGGACGATCTTACCTATGAGGACGAACGCACGATGCCCCACGAAACGCCCCGACGGACGGACCAGGTCGCGCCGGACATGGACTTGTATGCGTTCTACCAGGACCTTGCGCGCATCCGCAAGGCGCACATGGACCTGTTCGTGCGCGGGGAACTCGATTATGCGCTGGCCGACGACGCCCAGCGACTGCTCGCCTATGTCCGAACCTGGGAAGACGAAGCCGCTCTGGTGGTGTTCAACGCCTCGGAAGAAGCGCACACGGCGGATATCGCGATCGAAGGAAGCTTCACGGATGCGCTGGCGCCGGAAACCTCCGTGCAGTCGGAGAACGGCCAGCTCACGCTGGAGCTGCCTCCACGAACGGCCATGATCCTGATTCGGGGGTAAGGGGCACGGCGCGCAGGTCAGCTCCCGGCCGGCCGGAACCGGTCAAGCGGCGCGAAATCCGGACGGAATACCCCCTGCTCGATGCGATATACGCGATCTGCCCGAGGCAGGAACGCAGCCGAATGCGAAGCCACGATCGCAATGCAGTCCTTTCGATAGCGATCCAGCACATCCATTGCCTGCTGCGCCGTAGCGCTGTCCATGGCGGAAGTAGGCTCGTCGAGAAGGAGCACTTGCGAATCGCGCACCAGCGCCCGCGCCATACCTACCAGCTGCTGCTGTCCGCCGGAAAGCGCGGCGCCCCCTTCTCCCACAAGGGTCAGGTACCCACCGGGCAACATCTCGAAAAAATCGGAAAGTCCGAGCTCCTCGCATTTCCGTATGGCTTCCTTCGGATCGAGCGCAAGACCCAGCCGGATATTGTCGACCAGCGTACCGCTGAATATCCGGACATTCTGAGGCACGACACCAAGAATATCCCGCCATCCGGTAACGGAAAATTCGTTCCAGTCGCACCCGTTAACCAGCACCTCTCCCGATTCGGGTACGGAAAGGCGCTGCAACATGCGCAATAGCGAAGATTTGCCGGATCCCGTGCTCCCGACAATCAACACGAGCTCCCCGGAATGGCAGGTAAACGAAACATCGCCGAGCAAGGTCAGCTGACCGGGGTAGCTGAAGGTAACGCGGCGCGCCTCAAGACGGCGTACAAAATCGACAGGACTCTTTTCGGCCTCTTCCGCAATGTCGTATTCGGGACTGAGCGAGGTAAACTGATAGATCCGGTCGAATGCCACCTTAGCCTCCTGAAAATCCACGTTCGCCGTGGCCAGCGCCTGGGCGCTCGGTACGATCATCCCGATCATTTGCAGGATGGCGACCATCGCTCCCATGCCCATGGCGTCGCCGAGCACAAGCAGCGATGCCCACGCAAGTACGCCAGTAACAATCAGGGCGCCGGCTATCGCCAGCACACCGCCGAATCGTACGGCAACCCGGCCCAAGCGGAAAATCTCTTCCTGCAGATGGGTGTACGTGTCGCGCATCAGCCGGGTAAAGACCGATTCGGCATTGGCCGACTTGATCGCCTCGATACCCCGGATAGCTTCGACGTAGCCGCTCTTGTTCAGCGAATGCGCCGTCATAATGCGCTGCTGTCCCTTCACGATGGGCCGGTGGAAATGCCGGGACACCAGGATAAAAAACAGGAGCGCAAGAGTTACCGCCCCGGCAATCTCCGGACTGTGGGCGAAAATGAACGCCATCCCCGCAACGAGCACCAGCGCCTCGATGACTACGCCGCCCAGCACATGCGTTACGGTTTGCTGAAGCCGCTCGGTGTCGTTCAGTCGGGCAATCAGGTCGCCCGTCTTGCGCGAACTGAAAAAGGCGTAGGGAAGGCGAAGCAGGTCGTCGAGAAATCGTCTCGTGATGCGGTTATTGAATGCGCGGGCCTGTCCCAGCAGAAGCAGCTGCCGGGCAATACCCATGCCCGCCTGCGCCGCCAGCACCAGGAGAAGAAGCGCCAGCCCGACAGCAAGTTGCTCCACGTTCCGCTGCGGGAGTATGTCGTCGATGAGCGCCTTGGAAAAGAAGGCCATCGCGAGACCGAATGCAGACACAAGACCGCCAAGCGCAACCGACAGGGCAAGGGGACGCATGTCTGCCCGGATAGCGTCCCGCAACCATTTCCGCTTGGCCGATGCCCGGCGCTTTCGAGTCACGAATCCGTTGCCCGGACGCAACAGCAGGAGCGCTCTGCTCTCCCATATTTTTTCGAGTTCCCCGGCGTCATACCAGACAAGACCAGCCTCCGGGTCGCCAATCAGAAAGCCATCCCCGAAACACCCGAAGAGAATCACGTAATGCTGGCGAACACCGTTCAGCACTACATGCAGCACCGCCGGCGCCTCCAGCGCGGCAAGGTCGTCCATCCCCGCCTCGTAGGGCTCCGACCTAAGACCGATTTTACCCGCCGCCTGGTGCAGACCCAGTAGCGTGGCGCCCTGCGACATGGTGCCGCTGAGGCTACGCAGCCTCTCCATGGTTTCCTCGCCTCCGAAAAAACGGACGATCCAGGCAAGGCAAGCCACCCCGCAATCGGACTGGTCGAGTTGCCGGACGATCGACTTTGTCACCCGCTTTATCGTTTCTCTGCGGAGGTTGTCGCTCCGAATCATGGCCTGTCTTCCCCCGCAGCGGCTTCCGCAATTTTCCCGACCGCCGCAAGACCCTCGAACGCCTTGCGCAGGCGCCCATCCGGACCGTATACGAGTGTTGTCGGCACCACATCGATGCCCAGTTCTTCGCCAAGCACCGAGGCCGTATCCCGGAGCACGTTGAACCAGGGCACCGCGTCGATTCCTGTTTCCCGGGCAAACCCCCCTACCGCGTTGCGCTCCTCCCAAGCCACGAAAAACACGTCATGTCCTTTCAGAAGCGCCGCCTTTTCGCGGAACGCGTGCAATTCCGCACGGCAGTACTCGCAGGTGGTCGTAAAGAATACGAGCACGACGCTTTGCCCCCCGACGGAGCGCAAGGGTACAAGTACCCCTTGCAGATTCACGAGATACACTTCCGGAAGCTGGAGGCGACGTTCTGCTGCTTCGAGACGTTCGTTCCTTATATCGCGGGCCTGCACTCCAAGCCACGCCACAACGCCGAGCATCGCCGCTATAGCCAAAACGGCTCCGATCTTCTTCATCGCGCACTACCCTCAAAAAACGGAAAGAAGGAAAAACGTGAATCCGGCGACAAGGAGCGCCGTGCCGCCGCCATAGGAGACCACAACCAGCAGCGTGACGTTATGCGGGGGTCTGTCGGTAACGAGGCGAATCGCGTACACCAGCGCCGCTGCGTACGCAACCTCAAACAGGTTCAAGGTTCGCAAGAGATACACAGCCCACATATTGCCCTGGTCGATTTCCACGAGATTCACGGCGGAAAGCGGATAAAAAAACGTGCTTGTATCCGCAAAAACGAGCCCCCAGGCAAGATGTGTAAGCGCGGCTGCAATCCATACGACCTCGGCCAGCGAGGCAGCATGGAAAAGACTGGAAAAACGCACGTTCCATGTTATAACGGCAGCGCCCAGGGCAAGGCACACCGTCGTAAAACCGATCTTCATGAACACGTACAGCGGCGTAAACGCATACCCTATCCAGCGGAGCGATCCGCTTGCCCGAGGAAGTTGCGGAATACCCGTTTCGGCTGGCGGCGCCTGCACGTATTCGTCGCTTATCCAATTGATCATAGCGTACAGCACCGCGTAGCAGAACGGAAGCAACCAGAACAACCATTTGTCAGGGCTTTTTTTCGCCGTACTGTCGGCGGGCAAAGCCCACCCGCTGGAAGGTAGCGCAGCACGCGCCGTATCGTTTCCGAATGTCATTGCAGATTCCTTTCCTGTATCTCGTGGGACCTATTTGTAAAAGGGGAAAAGACCATCAGGGATTCGGGGGCGGATACATTCGGTATCCGCCCCCACCGCCCGTCAACTTCCGCAGAGGGCATAGCACAGGCCGTTCCCTGCCAATCCCATTGGATTGAATGGGCCGGTACTCGTGCATATAAACCAGGCCAGAAGGTATCGCGGGGATTTCCCGTCGCACGGGATCCCGATGCCGCCGGATATGGCGGCCATTCGGATAGCATCAAGAGTTTTCATGGCTTTAACCTTGTTAAAAGAATTTTGAAATAGCAACGGCCCGCGCAGCGTCGAAAAGCCCCGACCGGATTCCTCCGGCAGCCGCGCAACCGGACGCCCAGGAAGCCTTTCGTGCACTTCGATAAAGCTCGCCGCCGTCGGCCCCCAATCGCAAGCGCCGAACCAGTACTCGTTGGGAGCGGGTTGCGAGGAAAAGGCTATGCCGGACAGGGTATCCGGCGCCTCGAACAGAGGAAGGGTCGTATCGTCATCGACATGCACGGAAAGCTCGCCCGCAGTAGCCAGCAGGAGCGCATTCCGATTCGCCCCGTAATTCGTACCGCACGTTTCGCACCCGTAGAGTGCGAAACGCAATACGTCGGGGCTACAATCGGTTTCGTCCTCCAGCGTGCGTATCGGGTTCGCCCGCCAAGCCTCATCGAGATGCTCCACCTCGATATCGATATCTTTTCGCAAGACATCCAAAGCAGATGCGAGCCGCTCCCGATCCGGTGCGGACGAGCTGTCCGCAACAACGAAACGTACACGACGCCCGTGCATGGACGCATTCGTATGATAGGACCGAAGCACTGCAAGCACGCTTCCCGCACGATTACGGGTCGGGATACCGATCGCCGATATCCCGCCGCGCTTATCGGGAAACGCTGCAGTGTCCGCCCCATAACGCGCCACCTCTTCCCGGACAGCGCTTTCCGCGGTCGGTATGCCGTCGTCGATCCACCCGCGCCACGTTCCGGAATCCACCGAGTCCGAAAGCGCCTCGTACAAGTCCAGCATGGATTCGCCGCATACATGGATTCCATCGCTATCGACGCCGTGATGATTCAGCAGCGCCGCCACACACACCCTTTCTCCCGACGGTTCTTCCATGGCGCGAGCGAATGCCCGCCTGACACGTTGCGGATCCATACTATCCTCACTGATGCGACCGGACGCCCGGCTTCCTTTTCTCACGAACTATTCCTCAGAAACTGCTCCGCTTCGACACTGCGCGTATGCCTTGTTTGCTTTTGCAACAAGAACACATACGCCCCGGTCGCTAACTGCAGAATCTCCGGCAGGCCCTGGCATACCGGCGGGAAGTGCCCACGATACCTCCCCAACCCAACCGGCTGAACCCGACCACCGCGCCGACCACTGCGCAGCCGGTCACGATATACGATGTCAGCTTGCCGCAACGCGACACGCCGCCCAGATGCTGCATTTCTTCTAATGAAAGAGTCCTCATAATTCCACCTCACAAACAGGGTTTGAGATAAGCGAAACCGGCTCCCGATCCGGCGCAAACTACCTGACACGGATTTGCCCCTTCACAGCCGGCCCGTTACGGGGTCGTTCCCCGCTTCCGCGCCATAAGACACCGCACACCCCCCGAACATGACCTCGCTGCGCAATTTTTTTTCGCCGGCGTCAATATTCCCGCCGGCGTATATTGCCGTGATCGAGGCAGAACGGATCTGTGCCTTATCCGACTACGCCGCACATCTCACCACGTATCCCTATCCGTACGCACACGCTACCTACGTCATGCAATCGCTCACGCCGAACGTCATCGTCGAAGCCATCGAACCGGTACTCCCCTTCTGGGTGGACCGTCTCGGATTCGCCGTCACCGACAAAGTCAACGAAGGGAATCGTCTCGGTTTCGTCATTCTGACGCACGGCCCGGTCGAGGTGATGTATCAGACCCTGGAGAGCGTCCGGAACGACGTGCCGGAGCTGGTCGATATCCCCTTGCGGGGAAATGCGCTGTTCGTCAAGGTGGCGACCCTGGAAGAGCTCGATGCGATAGACAAGGCGCTGTCCGATGCGGTCCGGATCATTCCCCGCAGAAAGACCTTCTACGGAGCCGACGAGATCATTGTACGCGAACCCGCCGGAAACGTGGTGACGTTCGCCCACTTCGCCGGGTCGTAAAAGGCGGGCGCGGTCTGCTATCTGGCGAGATACGGACGGACGGCTTCCACCCAGATGGCGTAGCCTGCCGTGTTCAAGTGCAGTCCGTCTTCCAGAAAAATGTCCGAAAGCGGCTCGCCGTCTTCGCCCAGCATGGGGGTGAAGATATCGATGTAGCCGAGGCGATCGCGGGTGCTGGCATACTCCTCGACAAGCTCGTTGGCTTTTTGCATCTCGTCCATGAGCGCCCGGCGGGCCAGACTCGGCTTGATGGCGATGAATGCGATACGTGTGTCCGGCAGCTGGTCGTGCACCAGGGAAACGAACTGCCGATAGTCCGTAAAGACTTGTTCGGCGGTCTTGCCGGCGGCCACGTCGTTGTCGCCCTCGTAAATCAGTATAAGACGCGGGGCGTACGGCGTAACGATCCGGTCCGCAAAGTGGATCAGGTCCGACATTTGCGAGCCCCCGAACCCCCGATTGACGACCCGTGCGTCGGGAAAATCTTGCGCCAGGGTGGTCCACATGCGAATGGACGAACTACCTGTAAAAAGAATGGCGCCCTCAGGCGGCGGATCCGTCTCGTCCATTTGCTCGAAGGCCTGTATAGCTTCCTCCCACTGCTCTTGTGCAAGAGCCGGTTCCCGCGCTACGGAAAACATCAGGATACCGGAAAAGAGGGCCAGATACAGGGGAGCTTTCATAGGCTTCATGGCTGTACGCTTCATGTTTCATACCATATTGTTATACCGGTAAACCGGGAGTATGGCCCGAAAAAACTTCTACGCCAGTTCCTTCTTATCCATCATCTCCTGCCTGCCCGGTCCGCACGTACCGAAGCCATAAATTCCACAAGGTCCCGTATCTCTCTTTCCGAAAGCAAACCGGACATGTCGGGCATGGCGGAAGGACCGCCTTCCGTGCCGAAACCCGGCGCAATGCGAGCCGCCGGAGCCACGAGAGACTCGAGCAACTGCATTCGGTCCAGCCGGTCCCCGATCCCGGCAAGGGAAGGGCCTACGCCGTCCTCTCCGCGAATCGCATGACAGCGAGTGCACTCTCCCGCAGAACTTCCCATGAAAATCTGCACGCCGCGCCTCCGGTTGCCGCCGTATAGCGCAGCGGCAAACGGCGGGTTCGCCGCTCGCCAGGCTTCCGCCCGGGTCTTCAAGGCATCGGAGCCGGCTGCTTCCACCGCTTCCAGAATATCCAGGCGGATTTCCGGCACGGCTTCTCCGTTTTCGAGGCGATCCAGCAACTCGCCCAGTACTTCGGTCGTCTGCGGGGAGGGCAACCCGCTCAGCGTGGCCAATGCACTTTGCCGTTCCGGCACACCGCCCTGACGCAGGGCTTCGCCAAGCACGGACGCAATCTCGTCATTACTCAAATCGGCTTCTGTCACCAATTCGAGCGCAAGCATGCGTATATCGGCGCTTTCGTCCATAAGGGCCCGGCGCACGGCTCCTGCATGATCCGCTTCCGGTATATTCAGGAGCGCTTGCAACGCCGCTGCGCGGACTTCCTCCGAATCGTCCATGTGCAGCCGATCCGCGAGGTAGGCGCCAGCCCCGTCGATATGCAGGCGGGCGGTCGCAACAACCGCCGCTTCGCGCACCGCCGCCTCCTCGTCGGCCAATAGCATTTCAGTGAGGGGCGCAACCGCTTCCTGCGCAGCCGTCGCAGCGCGGTGTACGGGGCCCAAATATGCGCCGTCTACCCGATTAAGCGTAGAGGGCTCTGCCCACACGCTCAGCGCAGCAATAGCTTCCGCGCGCATTGCTGCAGGTGCACCGATCTGTGCGGCATAGACCGCCAGGCGACCGGCGTCGGCATCGCCGCCCGCCCGCAGGTTCGCGCTGATCGCCCGGCGTAAAAGAGCCTCGTTCTCGAAAGAGGTAACGTCCAGCAGGGCGGCCAGGGAAGGCAGGGCCGCCGGGATGCCGCCGTCGTCGTTGATGGCTCGGGCAGCCTCCGTAACAACGAACTCGTCGGCGTCGGCAAGAAAGGCCGAAACCCCCTCGTGCTCCATTCGACGCAGCGCAAGCACGCCCCCTATACGCACCGCCGCAGAGGCATGACCGGTAAGCGCCATGAGCGCCTCTGCATCGCCAAGCCGGCTCAGGGCCAGAGAACCCGCGTGGCGCAGGTATACGTCCTGGCCCCCGGCCTCCTCGAGCATAGTCACCAACCTGTCCAGCGCGGGGCGGTGCGCAATGCGTCCGAGGGCCTCTGCCGCAAAGAAACGGACCCGATCGGAATCGTCGGCAAGAAGCGGGACGAGTGCTTCGCCTGCGGCCGCATAGCGTACGTCTCCAAGCACCTTTGCGGTCTGCGCACGCATGTCGGCATCCGCATCTTCAAGCAAGGCAACCAACGGCGCGGCTTCCTCGACATCTCGCAAGGCCAGTTGCCATATCCCCCATATGCCATGAATGCGAGCATAGGTCGTTTCGGCCTGCCCGACGGCTCGCAGAAGCGTTTCCGCGTCCCCCCGACGCGCCAGTTCGAATTGCGCCTTCCGCCGCACCCGCATATCCGGGCTATGCAGCAGATCGTACAGCGCATCCGACTCCGCCTCTCCGAAGTCCGCGGCCAGTTGCGCGCGCACCTCGCTTCGTACGGCCTCATCCGGCTCGGCGGCGTCGAGTTTCCAGACGCGCCCGGCTCCCTTGGTGCGCCATCCTTCGATCCAGTCGGCAAAGTACAGCGCGCCGTCCGGGCCGAACGCCAACCCCACGCCGAGTACACTCTTCACGACGACATCTTCTTCCGCCAGTTCGAAACCCGCCCCCCTGGGCGCAAGGCGAAACGCATGAATATCCGAAGTGAATGCGGAACCGGTGTACTCGGACATGAAAAACCGACCGTTCCAATCTTCGTTCAGGGCCGTGCCGGGATTGTACACGATCCCCGTCGGGCCGTCATGATAGTTCATGATCGGGGGGGTAATAAAGGCCGCCTGCCCTTCGAAGTGCGGCAAATACATCCCCTCGTCCATCCAGGGCTTATAAGAGTTGTTCGTTTCTTCGTGGTATTTGCCGAATTGCCAGTGCGTTCGCCAACCGCTGTCGGACCCCTCGACGAGGTATACGAGCCGCTCGCTCTCGTTCGGGTGATCCCCGTCGTTGTCGACGCTGATCAGATTGCCGTGCGCATCGAACGCAAACTCATGCGTATTGCGCAGCCCGCGGGCAAAGAGCTCCAGCCCGGAGCCGTCGGGAAAGGCCCGGAGAATCGCGCCCTGCTGGGGATAATGGATGGCTTCCCCTTCCCTGGAGACAAGACTCAGCCCCATATCGCCGACGCCCCAGTAAATACGTCCTTCCGGTCCTACGGTGATGCCGGACACCCCATGGCCGGAAAATCCGGGGTGGACATTGTATCCCCAACTCAAGGTGGTTACGTCGGAGGCGTCCGGTGCCGCATTTCCCAATACATCTTCCAGCCGGTACACGCCCGGCGCTGCAGACAGATAGATATCCTCTTCGTGAACCAGCAGGCCCCCCAGAATATCCGAAACCGGCGTATTGAAACCGGCAACGAGCGTGTGCGCCCGGTCGGCTACGCCGTCTTCGTCGGTATCCTCAATGCGATAGAGCCGCTCTTTGACCACCGTCAGATCGCGCCAGTCCCGCACCCCGTCTTCGTTAAGATCGGGTATCCATTCGTTCTCGTCGCTCAACTCCGGAGCCATGATCTCCATCAGAAACGCTTCAAAGTCATGGGTCGTTTTCATCGCGAGCGCGTCGAGCCGCCAATCCGGGTGCTGTCGTATGTCCAGCAGGCTCATCTTCCGGCTCGACCTGGTAACGAGGATCTCGCCGGTATCCGCCACGTCGATGGCGACAGGGTCCTGGATCAGGTCCTCGGTGGCGTACATGGAAAGAACCAGGCCCGGTGCGGCAGACGCCTCGAGGGAGGCTTCCTTGTCGCGAGCCGCTTTTGCGGCTTCGGCGGGATCCAGCTCGATGGCGGGTTCGGAGGGAAAAACGAAGGGCAGCGTATCCGGGGGGGCGACGGCCCGCCCGCCGGTACCCTGTGCGGGACCACATGCGCAAAACACGCCAAAGGACAATACGACAAGCGCCGGAGCAAACAGGCGAAAACGACAGACAGGACGGGGCATCGGCGAATTACAAAGAAGAGTGAACTTTGAGACCGCGCAAGCAGTATGCCAGTCGATGCGGCAGGGTACGCTACAGAAACGTAAGAATAGAGAAATATTGCATGGGAATCCACCAGAAAACGGACCGGAAAATCCATACGACCGCCGTACTGAACAAGAAATTTCGCGAGGCGCTGGAGCGGAACGCCGGATATGCCTCTTCCGGTAACGGATACGGTTCGGGCAGGCGCCGGGATACCCCGGAATCCGTGCGCCTGTGGTTTCTGGATACGCCGCTTGGGCCTGTGCTGGCCGGGCGCACCGGCGGATCCGGCAAGGCAGGCGGTCTGTGCCTGCTCACGTTTCCACCCGAAGAAGCGCTCCGGGAAACCGATTCCCTTTGCACATATCCGACGAGACTCGAGCGGCGATTCGGCCTGCCCGTTTCCTGCGTCGGCGAGCCGGAAAACGGTATCCCTGCAACTAACCCGCTGGCACGGCAACTGGAACGGGAACTGACCGAGTGGTTCGCCGGAGAGCGCCGGGAGTTCGACATACCGCTTGCTCTGCACGGAACACCATTCCAGCGAAGCGTATGGGAAGCGCTCCGCACAATACCCTACGGAGCCGTGCAATCCTACGGGGAACTGGCGAAATCGCTCGGAAAGCCCGAAGCGGTCCGAGCCGTAGGCGCCGCAAACGGACGCAACCCGGTCTCCATCGTCGTACCGTGCCACCGGGTGATCGGCGCAAACGGCTCCCTGACCGGCTATGCGGGCGGTCTGGAACGCAAACGCGTCCTGCTCGCCCTGGAAAAGAGCGAGGCGCAGAAAGCACAGGGGGAATTGTTCGGGTAACCCCCTATTCCGTAATCGCCCGATCGATTTCTTCCATCACCTCGCCGTACTGCGCCCAGTCGCCGGATTCGAACGCTTCGCGCAACCGACTCCACAGCGCGCGCACACGCTCCAGGTCATCCGCCGACACAACCGAAGCGGCGCCAGCGGCTTCTTCGGAGTCCGGCCCCTCTTCCACGGAGACAACAGCCGCAGGCGCGGCCCCCACGCCAAACAATTCGGCCAGCGACTCGTCCAGGGTCGGCTCCATGGCGATATCGTCCCCGAACGCTACGATGACCCGTTGCAGCTGCGGGATGTCTACGCCTTCGGCCAACAGAAAAACCGGCTCGACGTACAGGAACGAATTCTCGACGGGAATAACCATGAGATTGCCCCGGATAACCCGCGAACCGCGCTGATCCCACAACGCCAATTGCTGGGAAATCTCCGGATCCTGATCGATGCGGGCCTCGATCTGGGCCGGTCCGTAGATAAGACGCTGCTTGGGCAGCTTGTACACTACGAGACGCCCATACTCCTCCGGATCCGATTTCGCCGCCATCCATGAGATCATGTTATCCCTGTTTTCGGGCGTGAGCGGGCTGATCAGCATGAATTCGAGTGCGCCGCGGGCGCCTTCCGCACCCGTGTCGTCCGGTTCTGCGGGAAGCCGGGCCAGCACATAATACGGCTCCATGATGAGCTGCTGACCTCCGTACTTCTCGAAGGGGCGCGTCCACAGGTCCTCGTTGTTGTAGAAGACCTGCGGGTTGGTCATGTGATAGCGATTGAACCGTTCGAGTTGTATCTCGAAAAGGTCCTGCGGATAGCGGAAATGGCTCTCCAGTTCCGGAGGCATCTCTTCGCGCGCCTTGAACAGATTCGGGAAGATGGACCGGTACACCTGCAATACGGGATCCTGGTCGTCCACGACATAGTAATCGACCGCACCATCGTACGCGTCCACCATAATCTTTACCGAATTCCGGATATAGTTGAACTCCCGGAATGGCTGGGAATACGGAAAATTCCGTGAGGTCGTGTAGGCATCCTGCACCCAGTACAACCGCCCGCTGCCGAGCACGAGATACGGATCGCGATCGAGTTCCAGAAACGGCGTAATCTGCTCGATGCGTTCCTGTACGCCGCGCCAGATCTGCAGCCTGCTTTCGGAATGAATATAGTCCGAGAGGAGAATGTTTATGTCGCTGAGCTCCCAGGCGTACAACAGGCGATGGAACAGGCTGCTGAAGGGCAAGCCCCCCTGCCCCTCGTACGAATTGTACACGTTCTCGTCGCCGCTGGGATAATGCAGCTCCTGTATCCCCGTGTTGACGATGTAGTGACCGCCGCCCGCTTCCCCGTAATAAATGGCCGGGTTGTCCACCGTCAGTTCCTCGTACCCGAAATCAGGGGGCAAGTCCTTGACGACAAGTCTCGGCTCGCCCTGACGATCCATTTCCGTAACAGGACTCATGGCCAGACCGTAGCCGTGCGTGAACTGCAAGCGGCGATTTACCCAATTGGCCTCTCCGGGCAGGTCCGTCGAAATCTCGCGCGCCGACACCATCACCTGCTTCACGTCGCCGCCGTACTCGTACCGGTCGTTATCTACGGAGAAAAATTCGTAGTAACTGCGAATTTCCTGGAGCTGCTTGTAGGTCTGGATCAGCAACCGGGGATCCCAAAGCCGGATGTTGTCCACGGCGTCCCGGTTCTTTTGAATATCGTCGATACTGAGCGTGTCGCTGGCCTCGTACTCGACCTCCGTGATATCATGGAGATTATACGCCAGTCGGGTCATGGCGATATTGTGTTCCAGATATGGCATCTCCAGTTCGAGTTCGTTCGGCTCTACGATGAACTGCTGCACCAGGCCGGGAAGCACCATGCGACCCAGCACCCACGCAAGAACGGCTACGCCAATCGCGCCCCCCATCATCCTGCGGCTGACTCGCTGCCTCGTGCTCACCACAAGGAAAACAGCAAGCAACGCGACCATGACGAACGCAATCCACAGCGCGGGCAGCACGATATTCACATCGGTGTATCCAGCCCCGAAGACAATCCCCTGCGAGGAAAAGAGAATTTCGTAGCGATCCAGAAAAAGACCGAACGCGAGCAGAAGAAGCCAGAGCGCGGCGTTCAGTTTAAGATGCGTGCGAACATTTTTCCGGGCATGCACCCCCTGCCGTATGCCTTCGAACACGAGAAGGCGAAGCGTCGAGTAGATTCCCAGCAGAAAAAGAAGCGTAATGAAAACAAGCAGCGCAAAGGACGTTTGGATCATCTCCCAGAAAGGGAGCTGGAACATGTAAAAGCCGAGGTCCTTCCCGAAAATGGGATCGACCTGCGCAAAGGGCTCGTTCCACAAAAACCGGAGCGATTCGTCCCATCCGAGGTAAAAGGTGAGGGCGAACAGCAGGGCAAAAAACAATGCCACGCCGGTCAGTATTTTCTTCACGCGACCGTATTGTTTCGGCTCGCCCAGGTTCAGCTCGATGTCCTGGAGCGGCGTGCCGGCGAAAGTCGCCCAACGCAGCTCCCGGGCCAGCATCCGCGCATTGGCGACCAGGAAAACGCCGGCGATCGCAAACGCCAGGACGCCGAGACTTATCTTGGCCAGTTTGAGCGTCCAGAAAACGCCCTCGTACCCCATATGGCGCATCCACAGCCATTCGAAAATGGTCGAGGAAAAAAGGCTCAGTACGATGAGCGGTATGATGATATAGAGAAGAAGGCGAAGGCGTCGCGGCATAGGATCATGGAGTGAATGAAGACCCGTATCTTTGGAGGGGCATGGGGGATCCTGCCGCCTTGCCGGGCCGAGTTTCCTGTTTATAGTGCACAAATACCCCCTGGAGTTATACGATGAATGCGATCAATTTGTTGGGGTCTGTCAAAAACTCGTCGTCGCGGTCCCTCGGCAGACGGTTCTTCAGGGCGGCATTCCCGGCGCCGATCGCGCTGCTCCCGCTCGTTTTCGGAACCGCTGCCGCGCAGGATGCGGCGCCGGTCGTGAACGAATTCATGGCGTCGAACTCGACCACGCTGTACGACGAGGACGGCGACGCTTCGGACTG